>Ga0102929_1002815_pt1 | contig 10350 bp, 9 predicted proteins | sample SalPonR1_B_D2_MG_FD_78510 | JGI IMG/M metagenome (GOLD analysis project Ga0102929, IMG submission 78510) | Salt pond soil microbial communities from South San Francisco under conditions of wetland restoration - Salt Pond MetaG R1_B_D2_MG | ecosystem: Environmental > Aquatic > Marine > Intertidal... | reverse complement strand
CGCTGGCGGTCGACCGATGCAAGAAAGAGCGCCCCGAGATGCGCCAAATCGGCGAGACCCGCGTGGCCTGTCACCTCGCCGAATAATCCCAGTCGCAGGCACCCGGCTTTATCGTCAGAAGCCTCCGGCGGGGGTATTTTGGCCAAGAAAAAACCCTGTCGCCTAAGTGTTTTTTCTTGGTGCAAATACCCCGGGGAGTTTGAGGGGCAGCGCCCCTCATTCAAACCATAAGGCGTGGCGAAGCCACTCCGTTTAATACGTCTGGTTCAGCTCGTCCGCCGCCGGAATTTCGCGCTCACGCCGCGCGATGTAATCCAGCAGCGCCTCGTTCTTGGCCTCGTCTAGCATCGGCTCCTGATACTCCGACAACAGCTTGCGGGCATGGCTCAGCGCGCGCTCGGTGATCTCCGTGCTGCCTTCGGCCACCCATTGCTCGATCGAGTTGTTGTCGAAAAGATCCGGCATGAAGAAGGCGCTTTGGAAGTTCTCCTGCGTGTGTGGATGGCCAAGGTAATGCCCCCCCGGCCCCACATCCGGCACCGCGGCCATGGCTTGATCGAAATCGCCCCAGTCCACGCCGCGCGCCATCTTGTGGGCCATCGCGCATTGTTCCGCATCGACCACGAATTTCGCCGTGGAACAGTGCATCCCCGCCTCGTTCCACCCTGCCGAATGCCAGATATAGTTGGCACCGGCATGGATCACCGACGACAGCGTGGTAGCCGATTCATAGCCCGCCTGCGCATCGAAGGTTTTGGCCCCGCCAAGGGTGTTCGAGGTACGCCACGGAATGCCATAGTGCCGCGCCATCTGGCCGATCATGAAGTTCATCAGGCTGATCTCGGGTGTGCCCGCCATGGGCGCGCCGGATTTCATGCTGACGGTCGACAGGTAATGCCCGTAAATCGCTGGCGCGCCCTTGCGGATGACCTGTGTATAGGCCAGCGCCGACAACGCCTCGGCGTTCAACTGTGCCACGGTGGCCGGCACGCTGGCCGGGGTATTCGCGCCGCCCAAGACGAAGGGAGAGCACAATACAGGCTGTCTGCGCTTGCAGAAGGCCCGCATCGCGCCCAGCATGGTTTCATCCCAGACAAGCGGCGAGTTGCCGTTGCAATTGCCCGTTGTGACGGGGTGGTCCTCCAAGAAGTCCTCGCCAAACAGAATGGCGCACATTTCCATCACGTCCTCAGCGTTCTTCGGGCTGGTGGTCATGCCCATGAAGGTCTTGTCCGAGTGTTTCATCGAGGAATAGGTGATGCGCAAGTGTCGCTGGCTAATCGGGTGATCGTAGGGTTCTACAATGTGGTGGGCCGAACTGTGCAATCCCGGCAGCATATGGCTCAGCTTGTGGAACATCGCCAAGTCATCCAGCGTGGGGTTTCGGCGCACATCATCCAGATCACGCAGGAACGGCGCGCCGGTCATCGGCACGAAAATCGAATGCGGCCCGCCAAGCGCCACGTTCTTCATCGGGTCGCGCGCGTGGTAGGTAAAGCTTTCGGGAATGGTCGAGATCAACTCGCGCACCAGTCCGCGATCCGGATAAACCAACTCCCCCTCGACCTTGGCCCCGACACGGGTCCAGTCTTCCAAGGCAATCGGATCGCGAAACTGCACGCCGACGTTTTCAAGAATGTCCATCGAGGCCGCGTCAATGCGCTCAACCTGCGCAGCATCCATAACCTCGCACAGCGGAATGCCACGCGTCAGACCCGGCAACATATCGTGCTTGGGGGCCGTGCGCAGGGTGCGGCGGGCAGACCGACCGCCGGCGCGACGACTGGGTTTGCGCTCTTCAACGACCATATCGCGTCTCCTTCTGGTTTGAGACAGTCTCACCAGAAGGGTCTGCAACCACGTGCAGGATTCCGATATATCCCCGTAAAAAAACGACCCGCGAGATTTTCCTGTTTTTGCAGGCGTTACGCCTTCACTTCGAGGCCCTGACGCCCCGCCAGATCGGTAAAGAACTGCCATGCCACCCGGCCCGAGCGCCCGCCGCGCGTGGCCTGCCATTCAATGGCCTCGGCGCGCAGAGTATCGGGCGCAATCTCAACACCATAGGCGGCGCAATAACCTTCGATCATCGACAGGTACTCATCCTGATCGCAAGGATGGAAGCCTAGCCACAACCCGAACCGGTCGGACAAAGACACCTTCTCTTCCACCGCTTCCGACGGGTTGATCGCGCTTGAGCGTTCGTTCTCGATCATGTCGCGCGGCATCAGGTGGCGACGGTTTGAGGTGGCATAGAAAACCACGTTCTCGGGCCGCCCTTCGATCCCGCCATCCAGCACCGCCTTGAGGCTCTTGTAATGCTGGTCGTCATGGGAAAACGACAGGTCGTCACAGAACAGGATGAACCGGACATCAGGCGCACCGCGCAGGATATTGAGCAACCGCCCCACGCTCACGAGATCCTCGCGCTGCAACTCCACGATCTTGAGCGGCACCCCCTCATTCAGAACGGCAGCATGCACGGCCTTCACAAGGCTGGATTTGCCCATCCCGCGCGCGCCCCACAAAAGCGCGTTATTGGCGGGCAGGCCCTTGGCGAACTGCCGGGTATTGTCCAAAAGCGTATCGCGAGAGCGATCAATCCCCACCAGCAAGGACATATCAACCCGGTTGACCTTTGCCACCGGTTGTAGCCGGTCCGGCTCCACATGCCACACGAAGGCCTCGGCGGCAGCAAAGTCGGGGGCGGCCATGGGCGCAGGAGCCAACCGCTCCAGCGCCTCTGCAATCCGTTTCAACTGGGCCTCATCCATTCCGGGGATCAGTCCTTGTTGACCATGCCGGGGTCGTCGTCGTCATCCTCGTCGAACTCATCCATCAGGGGATCGTTTTCCAACAACGGGTCTTCGGCAGTGTCGGATGCGGCATCAGCCTCGTCCATATCGGCCTCGTCCTCGTCGTCTTCGAACCACAGCCCCTCTTCGCGAAGCTGCTCTTCGCGCTTCTTCTCAACGCGGCGGACAAGGAAAATCGAAATCTCGTAAAGGCCATAGACCACCACGAACAGGATCACCTGCGTGATGACATCCGGCGGCGTGACCAATGCGGCCAGCACAAGGATACCCACCACGGCATATTTGCGCACGTTGCCCAACCCTTCGGCACTGACCAGCCCGGCCTTGCCCATCAGGGTCAACAATACGGGAAGCTGGAAGCACAAGCCAAAGGCCACGATGAACTTGATGGTCAGGTTCAGGTATTCCTGCGCCGACCCTTGGAAAACCACGCTCAAAGGCGCGGCGTTCTGCGGGTCGCCATCAGGGAGCGCCTCGCCCCCCGTCCCAAACTGCTGGAATCCCAGGAAAAAGTCGTAGGCCAGCGGCGTGACCACGTAAAAGGCAAAGGCCGCGCCAAGGAAAAACATGAAGGGCGAGGCCACCAGAAACGGCAGGAACGCCCCCTTTTCGGATCTATAAAGCCCCGGCGCCACGAATCGCCACATCTGGTTGGCGATGTAAGGGAAGGCAAGAATAAAGCCACCCAGAAGCGAGACCTTGATCGCCACGAAGAAGCCCTCCTGCGGGCTGATGAAGATCAGGTCGCAATCCTGCCCGCGGCTGGCTAAAACATCACAAAGCGGCGCGGTGAGGAAATTGAAGATCGGCGTGGCGACAGTGAAGCAGATGATCATGCCCACCAAAAAGCCCATCACCGCTTTGATCAACCGCGAGCGCAGCTCGGTCAGATGCTCGATCAGGGGGGCCGAACTGTCTTCGATCTCGTCACTGGGGCTCATGTGGTCTTGTCCTCGGCAGGCGCGGTGGCCTCATCCTCGACGGCGTCCGCATCCACCGGGCTCTCGGCCTCCGCAGCCTCCTTGGCGGCGCGCTCCTCGGCCTCGCGGTCCAATCGTTCTTGGGCCACCTCGGCGGATTTCTGGCGGATCTTTTCGGCATCCGCCGCGCGCTCTTCGCTCATTTTGCTTTTCTTAGGCCCGGCCATGGTGTCTTGGGTGAAGGTCGAGGTGGCCTTCTTGGCCTCGTCCATGGCGCTACCGACCGGGTTGGACGCCTTGCGCAATGTGTCCGAGACATCGTTGACCCCGGCATCATCGGCGGCATCGTTCATCGCTTGGCTGAAATCACGCGCCATACGCTTGGCCTTGCCCACGAAGTTGCCAACCGTCCGGAACATCCCCGGAAGGTCCTTCGGCCCCACGACGATCAACGCCACGATGCCGATTACAAGCAGCTCGGTCCAGCCAAGATCCAACATTTAAGGCTTATGCCTTGTCTTTGTCGGCGTCGGGTGTGACGTCTTTTGCGGTTTCAACGGACTCTTCAGTCTCTTCACCCGCGTCTTCGATTTCCTTGTTGCCGTCGGCGACACCCTTCTTGAACGAGGTGATTCCCTTGCCCACTTCACCCATCAGCGAAGAAATCTTGCCGCGGCCGAAAAGCACCAGCACCACGACGGCGATCAGAAGAAGGCCCGGAAGGCCGATATTGTTGAACATTGTCTCTCTCTCCCAGTGTCGGGGACTGTTTGTGCGCGCCCCCGGGAATTTCGTCAACCGTATCTAAGCCCTCTGCGCGCGGGTTGGAAGACGCAATGCGCCCCGATCCGCCGGATTCGGGCAAAAAATTCCTTGTGATCGGCGTGTCCGCATACTGATCGCGCGTCCTGCGTCTGTGGCTCCGCGCCCGGATCGCCCACCGTACCCGACGGTTGACAACACCAAACCTTGCCCGGTTTGGCTTATCGGGGCCTCCGGCGGGGATATTTGGAAACAGAAGAAAACCTGCCTCTTTCTTCTTCTGTTCAAAAATATCCCGGGGGAGTCGCCCGAAGGGCGGCGGGGGCAGCGCCCCAACCTTGGCATCTTTCAGTCCTTGACCGGAAATGTAAAGCAGCGGTCGCGGCGGATCATCAGCCACAAGGGCGTACCCAGTTTCGGCAAGAAGACATTGGGCACAGTGGCCTTCAGGTAAGAGCCGTCGTGGTCCATCCGGAACTCGACAAGGCTTTCGGATCCCATGAAACGCGCGCGTTCCACGATACCCCGCGCCGGCGTACCGTATTCGATCGTCGGGTCAGGACCGCGCCCCTGCCGGTCGAAGTCGATTTTCATGTGTTGCGGCCGAATGACGATATCCACCTCGTTGCCTTCATGGACGCCCGGCGCAAGGAACTGCCCGAAGGCGGTTTGCACGAGGCTACCCTCGACCCGCCCGCGAATAACGTTGATATCGCTGAAAAAGGCCACCGCGTCGCGATCGACCGGGGCGTTGTAGATATTGTAGGGTGCGCCTTGCTGGACGATCTTGCCGTGGCGCATCAGGGCGATCTGGTCGGCCATGCGCATGGCCTCATTCGGCTCGTGGGTGACAAGAAGCACGCCCGTGTCCTGTTCACGCAGGATATCGAGGGTTTCATCGCGGATGCCATCGCGCAGCCGGTTATCAAGCCCTGAAAAGGGCTCGTCCATCAGCATGATGCGCGGCCGCGGCGCCAGCGCACGCGCGAGTGCCACGCGCTGCTGTTCTCCACCCGACAACTCGTGTGGGTATTTGTCCGTGTAATTGCCCAAACCGACCCGCTTGAGCAATTGGTCCACGCGGCGGCCCATCTCGGCCCTGTCGCCCGAAAGGCCGAAGGCCACGTTGGCCCCGACGCTCAGGTGCGGAAACAACGCGAAATCCTGGAACATCAACCCGATGTGGCGGCGTTCGGGCGGCACCCGAAAGACCGTGTCGCAGATCAGCGTGCCATCGACCCAGATTTCGCCTTCGTCCTGCATTTCGACGCCCGCGATCATCCGCAGGGTCGTCGACTTGCCGCAACCCGAGGGCCCCAGCAGGCAGGTCACCTGTCCCGGCATCACCTCAAGCGAGACGTCATCCACCACCAGTTGCCCGCCATAGCGACGCATCAGGTGCTTGGTTTCCAATCTCGGTGTGGCGTCGGGCTGCACGCGGGTTGCCTCTTGGTCTTTCCGATTGATTTTATCGGGTTTTCTCAAGGGCAGATAGCAACCCCGCGCGCCCCGTGCAAGGTGGCAAGCCTCAGGCGTCGCGCCTTGCACCAGCGAAAACCGCCGTGAACCCCACCACGAGCACCACGATGCAGATCGCAAGAAGCTGTTCGTACTTATGGCCCGCTGGCAAGAGTGCGGTAAACAGCCCATCCCGCGCGAAATAAGCCAACGCCCCCAGAATCGCCGCCGCAAAAGCCACCAGATAGGCCCAGAGCGCCACCCGGCGGCCCATGATGAGGCCCACCACCAGAATCGGCGCAAGGAACATGCTGGCCGTGCCGCTGACGGCGACCGCATCGAACAGCGTCTGGTTCCCCCAAAGTGTCAGGGCCGCCCCAAGCCCCATGAACACCAGCATCGCGGCGCGTCCGCCCGACAGGCTACGGGGCGCAAGGCGCAGTTCCTCCACCACCAGCCGCGCGGCACTGGCCAGCGCCGAGTCGAGCGTGCTGAGCGCGCTGACCATCAACGACAGCATCAGCGCCGCAAAGACCCAAGCCGGGAACATCGCGGCCCATGTGCCCAAAAGCTGGCCTTCGTAATCGGCCCCCACCAAGGCGGCTTGAATGCCAAAAAGCCCAAAGCCGATGATGCAAAGCGTGGAAATCCAAAACGCATGCACGAAAGAGGCCCGCGTGGTGGCCCGATCGGCGATGAACCCCCGGTCCATCATCACCGGGTCATGCGCGGGATAGGACACCACCTGCAAGACGGCCACGAGCAGCAGGATTTGACCATTCCACGCCCCACTTGTGCCGGGTGCCGTCAACACCGCCCCGAGATCGAAGTCAGGCATGGTCACAAGCGCCAGAAGTGCCGCCATGAACACCACCAGAAAGATCACCATCTGCACCACATCCGTGCGCAACGAGGCGCTCAAGCCGCCCCATGCGCTATAGGCCAATCCCAATACCGCCACGATGACGATCGCCACAGGTTGCGCCGACGCCATATCAGGCAGCACCGCTCCGAAGATCAGGCCAACCACCAGCAGGTTGGCAAAGACCTCGGACAGCAAACGCAGGGCGATGACCAAGTTATAGGCCGTCACGCCCGGGCGTCCGAACCGCGCCACAAGCCAGTCCTGCACCGACCCTGCCCCACCTTCGCGCAGGCGGTCCACGATCAATCCGCCAGTCAGGAAACTGCCGTAATAGGCGGCATAGGCCAGTACGCCCCAGATGCCGTAAAAAAACCCAAGGATCGCGGCATTCATCAGGGAGCGCGCGAAGATCCACGTGGTCACTTGGCTCAGCACCAGAACCCAAAGCCCCGGGGCGCGGCCTGCCGCTCCCATACCGCCAAAGAAACCATCGACACTGGCCCGGCGCGGGGCCACCAAGATCGAGGCGAGAACGATAACGCCGAAACCGGCCATCAAAATCAAGGGGTGCATGCAGGGAGACCTTTCAAAAACCATTGATCTCGCCGGGGTAGCAAGCGCGCCGGGGCCTGCCTAGCGCGCTTGTTTCGATTGACGCGAAAGTGACGCGTCGTGAAGCTACAGTGTCGCGTTGACCGCGCCGCCATCCAGCAGGATGTTCTGCCCCACGATGAAGCCTGCATGCTGCGAACACAGGAAGGCACAGGCGGCGCCGAACTCTTCCTTCGTGCCATAGCGGCCCGCCGGGATGGTGGCGCAACGCTGCGCCTTGGCCTCGTCCATGGAAATCCCTTCACGCTCGGCCACGCCCTTATCCAGCGAATCGGCCCGGTCGGTGGCATGGATGCCCGGCAACAGGTTGTTGATGGTCACACCCTTGCCCGCCACCTGCCTAGAGGTGCCCGCTACATAACCCGTCAGACCAGCGCGCGCCGAATTCGACAGGCCCAGCACGGGGATAGGGGATTTCACGCTTTGCGAGGTAATATTGACCACCCGGCCCCAGCCGCGCTCCATCATCCCCGGTACGATGGCCTTCATCAGGGCGACGGGTGTCAGCATATTGGCATCCAGTGCGGCGATGAAATCCTCGCGGTCCCAATCGGTCCACATCCCCGGCGGCGGGCCGCCAGCGTTGTTGACCAGAATATCCACCGCGCCTGCGGCCTCCAGAACCTTGGCCTGCCCGTCTTGCGTGGTCACGTCACAAGCCACGGTCACGACCTCAACGCCGAAATCACCGCGAATGGCCTCGGCTGCGGCCTCCAGCGCTTCGGCCCCGCGCGCGTTCATCACCAGATCGACACCTGCCTCGGCCAAGGCCCGCGCGCATCCAAGACCCAACCCCTTGCTCGACGCACAAACCAGCGCGCGTTTTCCTGTCAAACCCAAATCCATCTTGGTCCTCCCGTTCGTTGCTGCCATGACGGGTATCAGGATTTCGTGCAGGAATGCCAGCGAAACACCGCGCCGTTGACCCGATACTGCCACAATCCTAAGCTACGTCTCTTTGAACCCGTTCCATAGCGCTTGAAGATACCTCAACGGCCATGTCGCAAACCACACCCAGACCCTCGCAATCTATCCCCGTCTACCAAGCGATGGATTTTTCCGTGGTCAATGGCGCGAACTTGGGCGATCCGATCTCCTTCGCCGCCGAATTGGATCAGGGGGACACCTACGAACTGCACAAGCACGCCCAGCTTGAGCGTCTTGCCGTGATTATGGACGACGACGGTAGGTTCACCATCGCCGAAAACAGCGCCTTGGGCCGCCGCGGGGCCGCTCTGCATCTGGATTGTTGCCTGACGATGATGGCTGGCACCGGCCAGACGACCGAGATCCTGATTCTCGTCGAGGTGGATGGCGCGGGCTGCGTCGCCGAGGTTTACATGCTGCCACTGGCGGAATTGACGCCCCGGATGGGCTATGCGCTCGTCGGGATCGACCGCGAGAACGCCCGACGCAAGTTTGCCGAAGTGGGCTGTGTCTCGTTCTCGCGCGGCACGCATATCACCATGGTCTCGGGCGAACAGCGCCCGATCGAGGATTTGGCCGTGGGCGATATCGTTCTGACCCGCGACGACGGCCCGCAAAAGGTGCGCTGGATCGGTCAATCGACGGTCCGTGCCGTGGGCGAATTCGCCCCCATCCGTATCAAGGCAGGCACATTGCACAATGAAAACGACCTGCTGGTCAGTCCCGATCACCGGCTCTTCATCTACCAACGCTCCGACGCGCTGGGCGCCGGGCGCCATGAGCTTTTGGTCCGAGCGCGGCATCTGGTGAACGGCGATACGGTGGTGCAGGAGGATGGCGGCTTCGTCGATTACTTCCAACTGCTGTTTGATACGCATCAGATCATCTATGCCGAAGGCATCGCCGCCGAAACCCTGCTGGTCGATCCCCGCACAAGGCCCGCCCTGCCCGCGGAACTCGCGGAAAAACTCAGCAAAGCCCTGCCCGGCCACGACAACCGCGTGCGCACGGATTACGAGGTGACCGAGGCGCTCTTGAACCACCCCGACGCGGCAGAACTCCTGAAACGCGCGTCGACGCGGTAAGGCTGCGACCCTCGCGTGCCATACCGGTTTCAAACAAACCTTGAGCCTCCCGGTTGAGAAGGGCAGCGCCCGACCTTGGGAGGGCTTTGCAACTGGAATTCGGGACGTAACGCCGCCACACTCAAACCCGTGGTTCGGGGCATAAAGGCACCCATGCGCCCTCCCGGGGGCGGGTCGGGCGCGGCCCGGGCTAACCCCCGGGCAAATCGGTGAATAACGCGGCAGCCGTCCTTGTCGGGCTATCCCTGCCCGTCGACATCCCGCACACCCCGTATTGCACCAACCTGCCCGCCCCTCTATATGCGCATCCATGTTGGACACCGCCCATAACCGCCCCGATCTGCCGCCCGAAATCGCGCGGCGACGTACCTTTGCCATCATCAGTCACCCTGATGCGGGCAAAACCACTCTGACGGAAAAGTTCCTGCTCTACGGCGGTGCCATCCAGATGGCGGGCCAAGTGCGCGCCAAGGGTGAGGCGCGGCGCACCCGGTCGGACTACATGCAGATGGAAAAGGACCGGGGCATTTCGGTTTCGGCCTCGGCGATGTCCTTTGATTTCAATGACTTCCGCTTCAATCTGGTTGATACCCCCGGCCACTCGGATTTCTCCGAAGATACCTATCGCACGCTCACCGCCGTCGATGCCGCCGTCATGGTGATCGACGGGGCGAAAGGCGTTGAGTCGCAAACCCGCAAGCTCTTTGAGGTTTGCCGGTTGCGCGATCTGCCGATCCTGACCTTCTGTAACAAAATGGACCGCGAAAGCCGCGATACCTTCGAGATCATTGACGAAATTCAGGAAAACCTAGCGATTGACGTAACGCCTGCAAGCTGGCCCATCGGCGTGGGGCGCGAGTTTCTGGGCTGTTACGACATGCTCAACGACCGGCTGGAACTGATGG
>Ga0102929_1002814_pt1 | contig 10352 bp, 5 predicted proteins | sample SalPonR1_B_D2_MG_FD_78510 | JGI IMG/M metagenome (GOLD analysis project Ga0102929, IMG submission 78510) | Salt pond soil microbial communities from South San Francisco under conditions of wetland restoration - Salt Pond MetaG R1_B_D2_MG | ecosystem: Environmental > Aquatic > Marine > Intertidal... | reverse complement strand
TCGGATCTCCGCGATCTCGGGGGTGACCTTTGCTCCGGGCAGCACACCCCCCATTCCCGGCTTCGCGCCCTGGCTGAGCTTGATCTCGATCGCCCGAATCGGGTGCTCCTCGACCTTCCGGGCGCACTCGTCGAGATCGAAGGCGCCCGCCGAGGTGCGAGCTCCGAAATAGCCGCTACCGAGCTGCCAGATCAGGTCGCCGCCATGCAGATGATGGGGCGAGACCCCGCCCTCGCCGGTGTTGTGGAGGCAGCCGGCGATACGGGCTCCCCGGTTGAGGGCCTCGACGGCGGGGCCGCTCAGTGACCCGAAGCTCATGCCGCTGATCGAGACCACCGACTCCGGTCGGAAGGCCTGTCGACGCTGGCGGTACCCACCCAGCATCTTCGCCACCGGCAGCGACCAGAGTTCGTCGTGCGCCACGTCGTCGGGACGCCCGAGTGTGCGGTGCTTGATGATTATGTAGTTGGGTGATGTCTCGAGCGCGTTGTCGGTTCCGAACCCGCTGTAGTTGTTCTGCTTCTTCGCGGACGCGTAGACCCACCGTCGCTCGTCGCGGCTGAAGGGGAGTTCCTCGTCGTTCGATGTGACGATGTACTGCCTCAGCTCCGGACCCACCGCCTCGAGCATGTACCGGAAGTGCCCGATGATGGGGAAATTGCGAAGGATCGCGTGTTTCTTCTGGGTGAGATCGAAGAGCACGACCACCAGGACGATGCCGAGTACCGCGAAGAGCCAGATCATGCGAGGCAAGCTAGACGACCGAGGCCGGTCGGGCACTCCCTCCGTGCGGCGTCCGGTTGCTCGGTGTTCACGACAGCGCGCATGTTCCGGCGACATTCCCCCTCCCCGGAGATTCGCGGCCGTGAGAACTCTCAGCCTCGGCGTCGTTCTCGTCGGCTTCGCTCTGGCGCTCCCGATGGGGTCCGGGCCGTCCGGACTCGGCCCGGCGCCGGTCGTCGCGCAGCAGCCGGCGTCGCAGGACACCACGGCCGGCGCGGAGGTGACCGATACCGCGGTCGGCGGTCGAATCCCGCAGACGTCGGATATGGTCGACGAGACCGTGCCCGCCCCGATCGTGATCGGCCCCGACACGGTCGGCACCCTCTATGGGGTTTCCGGCGTGCTCAGCCCGACCGAACGCCGCGACGCCGTAGTGGAACGGCTCCAGGCGCTGCGCCTCCGACGCGTGTCGCCGGACTCGGTCACCACGACGACGGGGCCGGACGGACGCGTGGTCCGAGCCGGCGGGACGCCCGTGCTCGCGGTCACACCGGGTGACGCGGCGGGTCTCGGCGTATCCCCCGACTCCGCGCTGACGCTCTACGCCGCTTCTGTTCGCACCGCACTCGACGTTCCTCTGATCCGAGGCACGCCCCGCGAACTCGTGGTCGCGATTGGTCTGGTGATCCTATCGACGATCGTGCTGGTGATCCTGTGGCGACTGCTGGGCGCGCTGCAGCCGAAGATCGCCGGCGCCATCAGCACCCGGATCCGGAGGCGCGTGGACACGATCCGCTTCCAGCGCCTGGAGATCGCGTCGGGCGACGACATCGATCGCATGGTGAGCGGCATGGTCTGGGTCGTCCGGGTCGCGGTATCCATCGCGCTCGTGGTCCTCTACCTGCCGCTCGTGTTCAGCTTCTTCCCGGGTACGCGCGGGATCGCGATCTGGCTGCTCTCGCTGATCTGGGACCCCGTCCGCTCCGCGGGCCTGGGGGCGGCGAACTATGCCGCCGACCACCTGGTCAACATCGTCCTGATTGTGCTGGTCACCTGGAAGGGCCTCCAGCTGCTCGAGGCGTTCTTCAAGGCGATCGAGGAGAGGCGTGTCCGATTCAGGAACTTCTATCCGGACTGGGCGAAGCCGACGTTCCAGATCCTGCGGGTCCTGATCCTCGCGTTTGCGCTGATCCTCATCTGGCCGCACCTGCCCAACAGCGACTCGCGGGCTTTCCAGGGCGTGGCGGCATTCCTGGGACTGCTGGTCACTTTCGGGTCCGCGGGTGCCGTGTCGAACGCGGTCGGGGGCGTCGTGATGATCTACATGCGGCCGTTCCAGGACGGCGACCGGGTGCAGATCGCGGAGACGATGGGGGACATCGTCGAGCGCGGGATGCTCGTTACGAGAATCCGCACGCCCAAGAACGTGGTCGTCACGATTCCGAATGCGCAGGTGCTTTCGAGCCACATGATCAACTACTCGCGGGCGGCCCGGAAGCAGGGGATCTACCTGCACACCAAGGTGACGATCGGCTACGACATCCCGTGGCCGAAGGTGCACGAGACGATGCTCGCGGCCGCACGGAAGGTGGATGGCATTCTCGCGGAGCCCGGCCCGTTCGTGCTGCAGACCGCGCTCACCGACTACACGGTCGAGTACGAGCTCAACGCCGCCACGGAGGCACCGGAGCGGATGGGCATGCTGTATTCGGAGCTGCACCGCGAGATCCAGACCGAATTCGCGAAGGCGGGCATCGAGATCACGTCACCCGCGTTCCACGCTGTCCGTGACGGCAACACGTCCACGGTCCCGCCCGTCGAGGTCGAGGATCACGAGGTGGACGAAGAGATCCTGGGGGATGAGCCGGCGGTGTCGTAACGTCATGGCGTACAAAGCCTCTCGCGAATCGAGGCCGAATTCGCCAATGTTCGGGAGAGGCTCTGTTCACGTCGACGCCCGATACTGCCATGATCCGCATGCCCTTCGTTTCAGTCGCTAGTCTCGCCCTTTTGGGCGTCCTGATCGCCGGCTGCGGCGATGCCCCGTCCGGCATGGACTCGGGTTCGCCCACCGTCGAGGATGCGCTGTCTTCCGCCGCCGCGACCATCACCGCGGCCGGCCTCGAGCAGCACATCGTCACCCTGTCGTCGGATGAGTTCGGAGGGCGCGGACCTTCGTCTCCCGGCGGCGACATGACGGTCGAGTACCTCGCCGAGCAGTTCGCCGACATGGGCCTGGAGCCCGGCAACGAGGGATCCTGGTACCAGGATGTCCCCCTCGTGGATATCACCGCGGATCCCGCGACCGCCTCGATCGAGGTGTCCGGGGGAGACGGTCCTCCGATGGACATCTCGTACGCCGACGAGGCCGTCACCTGGACGACCCGCGTGGTCGAGTCGGTGGGTGTCGAGGGTAGCGACATGGTGTTCGTGGGCTACGGGGTCGTCGCGCCCGAGTACGGGTGGGACGACTACGCCGGCGTCGACGTCGAGGGGAAGACGGTGGTGATGCTCGTGAACGATCCCGGCTACGCCACGCAGGATCCGGAGCTCTTCACGGGTAACGCGATGACGTACTACGGACGCTGGACCTACAAGTTCGAGGAGGCCGCCCGTCAGGGTGCGGCCGCCGCGATCGTGATCCACCAGACCGAGCCCGCCTCGTACGGCTGGGAGACGGTCCGCAACAGCTGGACCGGCCCCCAGTACAACCTCGAGCCCGAGGACGGCAACATGGATCGGGTGGCCGTCGAGGGGTGGTTCACCGAGGAGACGTCGCGGGCGGTGTTCGATCGCGCCGGTCTCGACTTCGACGGACTCACGACGGCCGCCGCGTCCGCGGACTTCGAGCCGGTCGAGATGGGGCTCACCTTTTCGGCCTCGCTCGACAACACGCTTCGGTCGTCCGAGTCGCGGAACGTCATCGCCCTGGTTCCCGGCATGGAGGCGCCGGACGAGTACTTCGTGTACACGGCGCACTGGGACCACCTCGGGACCGACCCGGAACTCGAGGCTGCCGGGGACGACGGCATCTACAACGGAGCCCTCGACAATGCGTCCGGCACCGCTGCGATGCTCGAGATCGCCCAGGCCTTCGCCACACGGGACGAGCCACCGCGGAGGTCGATCGTGTTCCTGGCGGTCACGGCGGAGGAGCAGGGGCTGCTGGGCTCGAAGCACTACGCCCAGAACCCGGTCTACCCCCTGTCACAGACCGTGGCGGGCCTCAACATGGACGGCCTCAACTCCTTCGGGCCCACGCACGACATCGTGGTCGCGGGCTATGGGATGTCCGAGCTGGACGGTGTGATGGAGGAGGTGGCTGCTGAAGCCGGTCGACGCGTGGTGCCCGACCCGACCCCCGAGGCCGGCTACTACTACCGGTCCGACCATTTCGAGCTCGCCAAGATGGGCGTCCCGATGATCTATCCGGACAACGGGACGGACGCGGTCGAGGGCGGTACCGAGGTGGGGGAGGCCGCAGCGGATCGCTACCGGGCCGAGCGTTACCACATGCCGACCGACGAGTACGACGAGACCTGGCGGCTGGACGGCGCCGTGGCGGATGTGCGGCTGTTCTACGAGATGGGCGCCCGGATCGCGGACTCCGACGAGTGGCTGAACTGGAACGAGGGGACCGAGTTTCGCGCGGTGCGGGACGCGAGCATGGGCGGGATGTAGCGGCGACGGTCACGCATCCGGGTGGTCCACGCCGCGGAGTCCCTCGGATCGTAGTCCCTCGAACTTTTCGGTCACCTCGTCCGGAAGCAGCAGGTCGTCCGCGATGGCCGCGATCTCCTCGGCCTCTTCCCACGCCCGCTCGAGTCGCCAGAGTTCGCCCTCGAGGGCGCGGCGCTCGTCCTCCTCGTGCAGCGACATCTCGAGCGCCAGCTTCAGCTCGGACGGCATATTCGTGACCGCTCCGTAGTCCCGGTACCCCCCGGCGAAGTCCTCCCGGGCGACCAGATCCTTCACGAAGCGCTCCGGGTGGCCGGCATCCTCGATCGCGCGGACCGCCTCCTCGACCGCGTCCTTCTTCGCCCCGCTCCGGTTGACCTTCGGGATGAGGCGGCTCGCGAACCGCTCGGCCTCGGGCCCCTCGAACCACTCCTCCTTCTTTCCCTTGAAGAGACGCAGCTTCAGGGGATGCTCGTCGTCGCCGGGTCGGAGGCGAATGGTGCCGAACTTCTCCACCGGCACCTTGAGGATCCGGCCGTCGTCGGTGTGCAGCTTCGCGCGATGCCGCCGGTTCATCATGGGTCCGATGAGGTGGTACAGCCCGCTGAAGCTGGTGATCGAGACCCCGGCCGCGATCGGCCCGAGTACGGTCGCACCGAGAATCAACGCCCCACCACCGATCGTGTACGTCAGGTACTTCTTACGCCGCCGTCCGAACTGGTCGCCGTAGCGCCAGGCGGCGAACTCGTTGCGGAGCGGCTCGCCGATCCGGACCAGCTCCAGCCCCTCGGGCACGCGCGCGAGTCCGATGTTCTCGGTGGAGGTGCGGAGGCTCGTCTCACGGAAGATCCGCTCGCAGTCCTCGACCGCCTCCCAGCGCTCCTCCAGCGGCGTGAGATTCCAGCGCTCGCAGCCCTTGCACACCACCCACAGTCGGCCCCGCGACTCGTCGAACGCGAGCCGTCGGCCGACCGGGAAGGTCTCGATCACCTCGTTGGTGCCGAGCGACGTTCCGCAGAACATGCAGGTCGTGTACATGGGTCGATGGATGGGGTGTGATTCGTGAGGCCCACTGCCTCCCCTGTGTCCCGCACTACGTTCGCCGCGGGGGCGTTGTTCGAAGCACCCGATTTGCCGGCCCCGGCGTCGGACGGCTCGGGAGGTCGGCTTCGGGCACGCAGAGGCGGTGTCCGTCCGTTTCAGCCTCCGATCAGCACCCACTCCTCCTGCGGGGCGATCAGCCACTCGGCTCCGTCTTCCGTGATCACGACCATCTCCTCGACCGAGATCGTCTTGGTGGTGCCGTCCTCCCGCTCCCAGCCGAAGAATCCGTCGAAGGCGAAGGTCTGCCCCTCCACCAGCTCCCGGGCCGCATCGCCGGTGGCGGGTCGTCCGCCGTTCGAGCCGCCGAGTCGCGGTCCGAGGTCGTGGGCCCAGTAGCCGACCGGGTGGCCGGTGCTCCACGGGATGGAAATGGAGCCGTTCGTCTCGAGCATGGAGCGCTGGGCCCGATCCACGTCCCATCCGGTCGCGCCGGGGCGCATGGCCTCGAACGCCGCGCGGTTGCCGGCCTTCGCCAGCTCCCACCGCTCCTGCATGATCGGCGGCGCCCCGATCTCACCGTCACGCAGCACGTAGGCGAAACGCTGGATGTCGGTGACCCAGACGTCGTGCACCTTGATGCCGAAGTCGGTCTGAATGACGTCCCCGGGCATTATGACCTTGTCGGTCGAGTGCGAGTGCCCGCGGTCCGGCCCCGAGTTCACGTTCGGATTCTGGTCCGGGGCCCATCCGTCGGTCACGCCGAGCTCGGCCATGCGACCTTTAAGGAAGCGCGCCACCTCGGCGTCGGTCGTCTCACCCGGCACGATCTGTTCGTACGCCTCGAGCTCCAGCTGCTCGGTGATCTCCGCGGCGCGGCGCATGATGTCCACCTCCCGCGGGAGCTTCACCGACAGCCACTCGACCACGAGATCGCCCGACGAGACCAGGCGGGGTGCGAGGTCGGGTCCGAGGGCGTCCTCGAAGGCGTTCCGCTGCGTCCAGGAAAGCCCGTCGGCCACGTTTCGCGAGCTGCTGTTGACCGCGATCGTCGCCGGGTCCCGCTCCCGCAGGATGTCGGCAGCGGCCGTGTAGGCGTTGAAGCCACGCGGAATGGGCATCACCGAGTCGAGCGGCGAGACCTCGGCGAGGGCGGTCGATTCGCTCGAGGGGGAGATGGCGATCGAACTCAGCGAGCCGTCCGATTCCACGAAGAAGAGGAAGGCCGCGAGCCCGCCCGCGTTCTCGGCCCCGATGTGCGCCGCGATCGGGTCGTTGGCGTTCTCGCGGGCGAACACCACCCAGGAGTCGACGCCCGCGCGGGCCATGGCCGGACCGAGGAGGGTCTGGATGCGCTCTTCCCGGACCGACGGCCAGAGGTCGGGATCGTCGGGGAAGGGGACGGCGGCCGTCTCACCGCTGCGGAGCGTGGTGCCCGTCTCCGCATCGCCGGCATTCGGGCTCGAGTCACACCCGACCGCGACCAGAAGGAGTGCGACCAGGCCGAGCGCACGCGTCGGAGTCATCGGCCGGACTCCTCGGGCACCAGCGCCTCGAGCACGGCCCGCGCCTCGTCGAACCGCGCCGACAGGTTGGGAATCTCGCTGCCCCGGTAGCCCGCCTCGAGCTGTGCGCGAGCCCCGTCGAGCGCCTGGATCAGCACACCGGCCGAGCGCGCCTCCGCCTCGGCGTCCACGCTTCCGACCCCACCGATCCACACCGGCGAGGTGTGGGCGAACGCATAGCTGTCCATGCCCGGCCACGCGGTCGTGGCCGGTCCGGTGACGCGGAGCGCGACCCATCCGCCGTCCGGCAGGTCGAGGTCGCCGTCGAAGGCCTGGTGGGCGCCCTCGCCGGCGCTGATCGACTCGACGACCTCGCCGTTCACGATCACATCGATCATGTCGACGTCCACCGCGGAATGGAGCCGGAGCGACCACGCCGCGCCCCCGTCCGCGGGTGTCACGTCGCCCGGCATCGCGCCGTCCACCGTGAACTGCACCAGCGGCCCGTTCGACACGAAGCTCCGGCCCGCCTTGAGCCCTTCGAGGTAGGTGTCGAAATCGGAGGCGTCGCCGGTGTGCACGTAGGTGCGCGTCGCCCCCGGGGCCATGGTCCGGTAGAAGTCGAGCATCACGTCGCTGCCGGATGTGGCCGCGACCGGATGGCCGAGGTTGAGGAGGTGATACCAGACCTCCGCGGTCCCGACCTCGTCGGTCCAGAGACACGCGACCTCGAGCGCCTGCACGTCGCCGAGCACGCCGTCCGCGACGAGCTCGACCGGCAGCCCGGGGGCGGCGGGATTCGCGAAGGGGTCGGCACCGGAGGGGTGCACGTACGAGGCGAGGCCGCCCTGCGCGCGGGCATGGGCCGTCACCTCGGCGTTGGTGCGGTCGTCCTGCCCGTACACCTCGTAGCCCGGACCCCAGACCCACGGCCAGAACAGCTCGTCGGTACCGATCAGGCCGATGTGGCCCAGGAAGTGGGAGCGCACCTCCTGCCCGAAGCGGACCAGCGGCGCCTCGCCGCGCTCGCCCCATCCGAACCAGGGCTGCTCGCCGAACCGCTCGTGCAGGTTCGCGACGAGGGGGGTCGCGACGTCGAGCTCCTCACCGGCCAGCATCAGGTCGAGGTCGCCCGGCTCGAGGCGGTAGGGGCCACCATAGTTGAGGTGAAAGTGCTGATCGCCGGACATCCACCCGGCCGCCCGGGCGTTCCAGACCGGTTGCAGCTCCACATCCATGCCGGCCCGGGTGCCGGCCTGCACCGGCAGCGTCGCCGTCTCGACCGGTGCCGCGAGTCCACGCGCCACCGAGACCGTCACCTCACCGGCGGGCACCTCCATGTCGAGCACGCCGTCCGTGTAGAAGAAGACCGTCCCGGTCTGGCCGTCGAAGCGCGCCTGATGTCCCGGTGGGACGAGGGGATGTCCGTTCGCGTCGAGTACCGACATCCGTGCGGCCACCGGACCGTCGGATCCCGCCGTCCGTGTGGTCACCCGGAGGTGCCCGCGATCTCCCGCATACTCCCACGCCTCGATCTCGATCTCCTCCACCGCGCCACCCGTCGCCGGTACGCGATACAGCCGCATCACCTCGTCGCGTCCCGCCTCCGAGAACCAGATCCACTCGCCGTCCGGGCTCCAGGCCGGGGCGAGCGGAAGGCGATCACCGCCACCCGCCAGCATCACCGTCGTGCCCGGTCGATCGATCGACGCCAGCCGCAGCTCCCACCCGTCGCCCTGCGCCTGCGGGACCTGCCAGGCCACGCGCCGTCCGTCGGGGGAGAGCGCCGGCTCCATCTGCGACATGATGTTGCCCTCGTGGAGCAGCACCTCCGTACTGTCGACCAGATCCCGCACCACCACGCGGTCGACGTTCTCCTTGATGAGGAGGTACCGCCCGTCCGGGGAGATCTGCGCGCTGCGGGAGACACGGCCGCGCGTCGGATGCTTCGTGCGCTCACCCGTCGCGGCATCGAGATGCCACACCTCGATCCGCCCCTCCTCGCCCGAGGAGTACCAGATCGATCCGTCGGGTCCCACGCTCGGGTCGAGCTCGATCCCGGGCGTGTTCACCACCACCCGCTCGTCGCCGGTCTCCAGGCTCTTCGCCGCGATCCACGTATCCGCCCCGTCGTCGCGCAAGAAGACGAGTTCGGAGCCGTCGGGCGACCAGGCCGGTCGGGAGTCCATCGCCCCGCCGTCCGTGAACTGCGTCGCGACCCGCGTCTCGATCTCGACCAGCCACAGCCATCCCTCCGAGGCGACCGCCACGGTCGATCCGTCGGGCGACACAACCGGATCCATCGGCCCCGAGGTGAGCGTCGGCAGTTCGTAGCCCTCGAGGTAGACCTGATGCCCCCCGCCGGCCTGCGGGTAGCGGTTGGTCCACTGGGCGGATGCCGAGCTGGGCAGCGCGAGGGACAGGAGGACGACGGCCGCGAGAGCGAGGGCAAAGCGAGTGTGGACGTGCACGGGTACTCCGGATCCGGGTGATGGGGCAGCCGGATCATGCGGTACCGCACTGGACGTCGGCAACCGTGTGCCCCGGGACCAGCCTCGCCCGGTGCGGGTGTCCGGAATAGACTGTGGACTCACGCCCTCGACCCGGGTCCATCGTGCGCACGTCCTCACTCACAATCCGAATTCCGGTCGCCGCCACCGCCATGGCGTTCGGCGCGGTGATGGCGGTGTACCAGCCGGCGGCGGCTCAGACGCCGCGCCCCTGCGATGTCCCACTCGATCGCGTGAATGACGGCGTGCTGCCACCGTCGGACGACCTCTACTGCATGCAGCTCACACCGGCACCCGGCGTGGACGGGTCCGCCACCGTGGAACTCGGCCGCATCCCCGGTCCGTTCACCGTCGCGGTGACGCCGGGGGGGCACCATCGGTACCGGGCGGTCGTCACGATGGAGGGCGTGCCGAACGCGGTGACGTTCGGCGGTGAGGGCTACGTGGCATGGGTGGCGGACGCGACGCTCTTTCCCGAAGAGAGGCTCGGAGTCGTCCGGCCCGGCACGACCACGCTCCCCGAGATCTCGATGGACAAGTTCCTCGTGATCGTGACGGCGGAGGCGGACACCACGGCGGCCGAGCGATCGGGCCGGATTCTCTTCCGCGCCCAGTCCCCCAGCGCCCGGATGCAGCCGGCCGACCTGTTCGAGTTCGCGATGGGGTCACTGCCGGAGGGGGGTCGGGTCGATCCACGTGGGCGCAGCGGTGGCGGAGCGGAACGGGCGGACGCCGGGATGATGCCCGGCATGACGATGCCGGGCGACTCCTCGGGATGGCTGCTCCCGCCCATGCCGGAGGGGGTCGGGATGCTGCCCCGGATGATGGCGCTTCGTCCCCCCGTGGCGCCGCTGCGGCCGGGTGACCTGCTGCCCGACGACGCACCGGCCCCCCC
>Ga0102929_1002812_pt1 | contig 10353 bp, 10 predicted proteins | sample SalPonR1_B_D2_MG_FD_78510 | JGI IMG/M metagenome (GOLD analysis project Ga0102929, IMG submission 78510) | Salt pond soil microbial communities from South San Francisco under conditions of wetland restoration - Salt Pond MetaG R1_B_D2_MG | ecosystem: Environmental > Aquatic > Marine > Intertidal... | reverse complement strand
TTAACTCACTCTTTCTGCTACCATCCTGTCAATCAACTTTCCCGCTCTATTCACTAAAAAAAAATCATTCCCTTTAGTTTCAAACGGACGGCAAAGATACTATCACTTTCCTTTATTCGCAAAATATAAATTCAATTTTTTTTAAAATATTTTCCTGCGCACAATATTCTTCTACACAATGGACTGATAGTCAGCAGTCGGCAAATGAAACCTATAAAAAAAGAATATTTTACACTTAGCTAATAACTATCCTGAACGACTGTATTATCTTTACCAACAGACATATATTAGTAAAAAGGTATTCCTTATGACAAAGCACAATTTCAGCGCTGGACCCGCCATTCTTCCAAAATCTGTACTTGACCAGGCATCAGAAGCTGCAAGAGATTACAATGGCATCTCCCTCTCCCTTCTTGAATTGTCACACAGAGGACCAGAGTTCACCGAGATTCTCAATAGAGCTGTGGCAAAAACACACGAACTTACTGGACTGGGAGACGAATACGCGGTTCTCTTTCTCACGGGTGGGGCAAGCAGCCAGTTCTTTATGGTGCCTATGAACCTGCTCCCTCAGGAGGGTTCTGCCGACTACCTCAATACTGGCCGGTGGTCTGACAATGCTATTGACGAAGCAAAAAGTTTTGGAACGGTCAACACCATTGCCTCTTCAAAAGAGGATAATTACATGTTTATCCCAAAAGACTACCAATCAAACAGTAACGCCACCTACCTGCATTATACCAGCAACAATACAGTTGCAGGAACTCAATTCCAAAGCCTTCCTAAGTCTGAGGCACCACTGGTTTGTGACATGTCTTCGGACATTTTCTCAAAGCCTTTAGACTTCAAACGCTTCGGTCTTATTTACGCAGGAGCTCAGAAAAATCTAGGTCCTGCTGGCACAACCCTTGTCGTAGTCAGAAAAGACCTCTTGGGAAAAGTATCCAGGGAAATACCCACTATGCTGGATTATCAGACCCATGTGAAAAAGAACAGCAGTTACAACACGCCCCCGGTCTTTCCCATTTATGTATGCCTCCTCACAATGGAGTGGATACTGGGACAGGGAGGGCTGGCAGAAATGGAAAGGAGAAATAAAGCAAAATCTCAATTGCTTTATTCAGAGATTGATCGCAATCCACTTTTCTATGGACTGGTAAATAAAGAAGATCGCAGTATGATGAATGCCACCTTCCAGCTCCACGACCAAAGTCAAATGGAGGAGTTAATGGCTATGACCAAAGAAGCAGGCTGCGTAGGCCTTAAGGGCCATCGCAGTGTAGGAGGACTGAGGGCATCCATGTACAATGCTCTTGATTTAAGCAGTGTAGAGGTCCTTGTGGACATCATGCAGGAATTCGAGCGCAAAAAAGGCTGATCTTTTTGCCCATACTTTTCAAAGACATATTGCACTACGGAGACATTGGACTACCCTACCAAATCATTGCAGAGCGCAGAAGAACAATTCGCGTAAGTATTGCTGCCAAAGGAGCCTATTTACGGCTTCCTATGTCTGTATCAAAAAATCAAATTGAAAAACACCATGCTCAATTCCTGACCTGGGCCAAAAAGCAACTGAACGAAAATCAAGAAATAAGGAGGCGCTTTAAACTTCAACCATTCAAAGCGCATCGCCACCTTCAAGTCATGGACAAGGTTTTTAGTATATATGCCAAGGTGGATTCAGAACGTGATCGGCTTAAGGTCCATCTCAATAAAAATCTCCAGGAAGTACATATTTTGCTATCTCAGGAACAGGAGTATCAGCAAGTGCCGCCTATGCTGAGTCGAAACTTCAGCAAAGCCTTCTCTAACGAAATAAAATCAGAAGTTGCTCTATTGAATAGTCGCCATTTTAATTTTGATTATAATCAGGTTCGCCTTAAGTATAATGCCACCAACTGGGGTAGCTGCTCGAGAAAGAAAAACATCAATCTCTCCTCTCGCCTCCTCCTCGTTCCGGACGAGGTACGCCATTACGTCATCGTCCACGAATTGGCCCACCTGCAGGAAATGAATCATTCCAAACGCTATTGGCAATTGGTGGAAAGCGCCTTACCCGACTACAAGGAATATGAACAGTGGCTGAAAAAAGATGGAAAAACAGTGGACTTCGCATAAAAAAAGGCCATTCTCAAGGAGAACAGCCTTTCTAACTTTCTTCTTTACAAAAGGAATTATCCTTTCACATAAGTGAATTCTATAATCCCCGTATTATTGGTGCTTGCATTACAGCTGTTGTCGGCAGCATCTACCCGGTCGATACGAATAACTGCGTAATCACTACCCCCTCTCAGTTGAGCTACGTAGAAGTTTCCTACTTGAGGATTATTGATGGAAGCAGTTTCAGTTCCAGAAGCAAATAAACTCTCTGCATTGCCTTTGTTCACATCTAAATCATCAATAAAAGCAGTAGCATCAACATATCTCGTTCCGTTTTGCGCCATCCAGCTACCTGTAAAAGGGTTTGGAGCAACATCGGTATTCAACATATCTCTGTTGGCATCCGATCCTGCAGCTGATACATCCGCATCATTTACCAGGTCATATCCACCAGTGCAACCAGATGCTCCATCCATGTGGTAAAATTGACCGTTAAAAGGCCCATCAAGCGTGGATACGGCTGTAACTGTCAACAGTAGATTCTTCTCGACATTATTCTCATCAGTAAGCGTAACCGTATATTCAAAACTTTCTCCACCAGTGGCAGGTGCGCGGAAAGCAATTCCAAAATCAGTAAAAGCATCACGCAATTGATCAGTCAAAGTGAATGGATTGGAACCAGGGGCCCCTTGAAATAGTAGGTCTGTATCATCTACTATAACACCACCCCTCGTGATTTCGATCGATGCCAGTGGTGCATTTCCAGCTTGTGCATTGAAATCAACTGACCGCAAAATACCTGCGTCAGCCATGACCTCGTAAAAGTTTTCCCCAGGCTCCTGGCTAAATTCAAAAATGAGATCTTGCGAGGCTGTTGATACAGTGACCAATTGTGAGGTACTTACCCTATCACGTGTATCTGTAGCTTCTACCTCATATTCAAAAGAGGCCCCACTATTGTCCGGTGCTAAAAATGAAATGGATGTATTAAACCCATCCTCATCATCTGTTCCTTCCAATAGTATTGGATTAGAAATTGGAGCAGCTCCATCAATCATAAAGTCGGTAACATCTGCTTCTAAACCATCAACAAGAACTCTGTAAGATTGTAAATCTGACCTGCCGGGAAGAATACTCAAGGTGTAATCTGCAAAAGTGCCTGGTGCTACCTCTTGATCGCCACCAGTTAAAGTGATTTGTGGGGCATCAGGGTCATTGCCATCGTCTGTATCGTCTTCACAGGAAACAAAGACCAAAGAGCTGATCAATAAGCTAAATAATAGGATCCAAAAATTCTTCATATTTCTAAAATTTTTAATTTACAAATTTGTGCAAGTTACTAAAGACAGTCTTTATCTTTAGTAGATAAAAGAAAAACTACACAACAGATTCACTTATTATACTACAATGCAGATACGACAAAAACAATTTTTAGGTTGCTTTATCTGCAGTCTTTTTTCAATAATAAAAATCTAGACCCCTCTCCAAGTTCTAAGAATGCTAGTGACTTGCCATTCTGAACTTTGTTTCCTTTTAAAGGAGGATGTCTGCATTTCTGGAGAATGCTATTTACAGCGAATACAACATCTGCAAGTTTTAAAGCCACCTTTTATCTGCCACGGCTACATGCAGCGCCCCCCACACACTCGCTATCAATAGCTGATCAGCTATTGAGGGTGGCTTCTCATCAAACGATTTTTCCGCCAACCAATCGTGCGTTACAGCGTTCATATCGTAACTTAGAGAATGAGAATTTACATTTTTTATGAAGGAACTAAATGAAAAAGAAAGGGAGGTCATGCTCAATAAAAACATGGAGGCTCCTTTCCTTAATGCCTATTATCTTCTGGAGGATGATGGCACCTACCATTGCAAGCAATGCGATCAAAGTCTCTTTTCATCAACAGATAAATTTCACTCGGGATCCGGCTGGCCTTGTTTTGACAAATCTATTGAGGACCATGTCCGCAATATCCAAAACGAGGAATTGGGAAAAATGGAAGCCTTCTGTAGCACTTGCAAGGGGTTTTTAGGCTATGTCTATTTGAGGGAAAATTTTACTGACCGTCAAAAGAGATACAATATCAGTTCACTTGCCCTTCGTTTCAAACCTGATTTATTTTAAATAAAACACCATTATCATGCGCTATTTCGCACTCTTCTCTGCCCTGATGTTTATCTCCCTCCTTTCAGCCAACTGTAATCCTGAGAGACAGTCATCCCAAATGGAGAACCCGCGGAATAGAGTTTTTCAACCCGATTCCAGCCTGGAAGTAGCTACGCTGGGAGGCGGTTGTTTTTGGTGTCTTGAAGCAGCTTACGAGCGCATCAAAGGGGTCAAACATGTGGTGTCCGGATATGCCGGAGGCAACACCAAAAATCCCAGTTATCGGGAAGTAGGCGCCGGGGGAACAGGTCATGCAGAGGTTGTCCAAATACATTTTGACCCCCAAATTATTGGCTATGAGGAAATCCTTGAAATTTTCTGGACCATTCATGACCCTACTACGCTCAATCGACAGGGAGGCGATGTTGGCCCTGAGTACCGCTCAATTATTCTCACACATAACGAACCTCAAAAGGAGATAGCCCAAAGGTCCATAAATGAAACGGCATCACTACTTTGGAACAATCCTGTTGTCACAGAAATAAAACCCCTTGAGGATTTCTATGAGGCTGAGAAATACCATCAGGATTATTACGATAACAACGCCAACCAGGGTTATTGCCGCGCAGTCATCAATCCCAAGTTGAAAAAACTGAAAAATAAATTCTCTGATCGTATCAAAGAAGGCTACGAGTAAGCCTATTTGTTCTTCTCACAGAAAAAGCAGCGCAAGAATCCCAATTAGAATATACTTCTCGTTTCACTGCATATGTACTTTCATTCTCAGAAACCAAGGTGACAGATCAATCATTCATCAGCACCAGCTTCGATCTTAAATAAGTTTTTCTAGTTTAACAGAAAATGTTTCCGGTTTGCCCTTGATTTTCAGGTTCATTTTTTAGATTCTAATTCGTAAATTGACAAAAAGAAGAGAATAATATGAGAAAATTAGCAAGTTACAGCAGCCGTGTAGAAGCGGAATTGCTCCTTTCAAAATTACAGCAGCAAGGTATACATGCCGTAGAATTAGACAAAAAAGAATCTGTCACCCAGTTGATCGGAAAAGTAGAAATTCACGTGTCAGAAGATGAATTTGATCGTGCCAAAGCAATTATGGAAGATTTGGTAAAAGACCCGGATCAAAAAGCATGAGACAGCTTTTTTTTTCAATTCAATTATTTAATCACCACCTACTCAATGATGTCATTCTCACGGATAGGTAGAATTCCCGATATAAGATGAAATACCGCAATGTTTATATTGCAGCTACCAGTCAGCACGTGGGAAAAACGACTTCCACACTAGGTCTTGTTGCAGCGTTCAAAGAAAGAGGCCTCAATGTAGGCTACTGCAAACCAGTTGGACAAAAATACCTACACGTAGACAACAAGATTGTGGATAAGGATACAGTACTTTTTGCTGATCTCCTCAACCTGGATATAGAGCCTACTATACACAGCCCTGTCATTTTCAATCGAGGCGTGACCAAAAAGTATATTGAAAATCCGGAAATGTATGGGGATATCAAAAAAAACATTGTTCATGCCTCCCAAATATTGAGCAAGAAACATGAAATCGTTGTCTACGAAGGAACAGGACATCCCGGAGTGGGTAGCGTTGGCAATGTATCGAATGCGGATGTTGCAAAGTTACTGGATGCTTATGTGGTGATGGTTGTGGAGGGGGGTATTGGCAGTACCATTGATCAGCTCAACCTATGTTGCTCACTTTTTAGGGAGCAAAATGTACCCATTATTGGTGTCATCGTCAACAAGGTCAAAGAAGAATACTTAGATAAAGTTGCCTACTATCTTGAGAAGAAATTCTCTGAAATGAATCTTCCACTTTTAGGTTGTATCCCCTACGACAAAAGTCTGGCCTACCCGCTTATGAAGACCATCGCATCTACTATCAATGCCAGCGTAATCATGAATGAAGATCACCTAAATAATAAGGTGGCAGATTATCTCGCCGGTTCGCTAACAGACCTGGAGAAAATTGACAAACTTGAAGATATCCTGATGGTAGTAAGCTCAAGGCGTGGGAATGAAGCCATTACTCGACTTGAAGTACTCAAAAAGACCCGCAATATAGAGCAGGAAACACCCTTGGCTGGAATCGTGGTTACAGGAACTGAAAAGCTCGAAGGAAAAATTGTGGAATACGCAGAAAAGTACAAAGTGCCGGTCTTGAGAACATTCCTGGATACCTATGAGGTAGTACTTAAGATTTCCCGTATTGAGGTAAAAATCAATATCAATACCCCGTGGAAAATTCAAAGGGCCATAGAACTGATCAAAACCAATGTCGATCACGAGAAAATACTGGAACGGCTGACATGACTGTAAAAGTTAGTCCCATTGAACAAGAGCTGTCCAGACACTCAATTTACCTTCGTAGTAAGCAGTCCAAATAGGTCGCACCATTCCCTCGTGTGCTGCTATATTGTTGTAATCTCCGAAAAATTTCATCGGCCCCGGAGGCACAAATGAAGTATCGCTTACGACAACAGACTCAAAACTTTGCCCGCCATCTTCAGATACGGCGAGACGGACATCTGTTTTTAAATCCTCATGGGCACTGCGATCGTAGAATACTATAAAAATGTACCCTGTGGCAGGGTCAATAGCCATCCAGGGTAAAAATTGATGCTTATCACGATCATCAGGGAAAACATTGATCGGTTCACTCCACTGGTTCCCGCTGTCTTCCGACTTGACGAGAAAAATATCCGTATCCTCACCATTTTCCTTCTGATCTGCATAGACCACATAAATATTTCCGGCGTACTGCGATTTACTCAAATCCACACGTGTCACCGGCATGCCGTTACATCGTTCCAGGCCCGGGATCTGCATGGCCCAGCCACTTTTTTGATGAGCAATGACGCGGTCTTTTTCCTGCCAAGTCGTTCCACCATCTGTGCTGAAGTCAAAATAGATCTTATTGTTGTGCGCCCAGCTGATGTAAAAATTCCCATCCCCGTCAGCTGCTGGAACTGCACCCTCCGGTGTATGGTCATCATCTTCGCAATTGCCCTCAACATTAGAAATGATCACAGGGTCCGACCAGCTCTCTGCAAAATCAGCTGACCTGGAGAATAAAATCCTACTAAAACAACTATCTGATTTACTGCCGTACTCGTCAAACTCGGTCCAGCTGACTCCAAGAGAATTATCCACCGGGTTTACCACTGCCCACTCCTTATCCTGTTGATGTGGTGAGTTGCGCCCTATAGCAACTCCGTCTGACCATTTTGCTCCCGCATTCGAGGATTTCTGGACCACTATGCTTTCAAGAAAGCGCTCGCTAGACCAACCGGTTCCTTCCGGATCCCCGAGGTGGAAATAGTAAAATTTCCCCGTAGCATCCGAGACAATACAGGGATCGCCATATACCCCTAAGGGACTTTCCAGTACTGTTGTCCTCCAGGTCCTCCCCCTATCCCGCGAACTGTGTACCAATCGGAGAACAGAACCGGCGACCACTTCACGCGGATCATTCGGGTTGATGGCTATACTAGGCTCACAAGGTCCAAAGTTGACACCGTCCTCCTCATAAATCATAACCGCCTCAATCTCCGTCTCCAACTTGGTGATATCGGGCAATTTGGTTCTAATACTACAAGCAAAAATCAATACCACTGAAACGAGGAATATAAGGACTGACTTATTTCTCATAGATGATTGTTCATAATGAAGCACATAAGCTACTCTAATAAAGTTGCGTGCCAGATAAAATAACAATTTCTTTAAACAGCTCAATTGATGATTGAAGCAAACACATGTATATTACTCACAGAAAACAATTTATCTTTTCTAATTGCCCTAGGCTGTCCTGCTCTTCTCGCGACAGCCTTTTTTGTTTCGCAATCACACGATTAACCCATACATCATTTGATCTTTAAATTCACTTCACATAACGAATTTACCTTTGTAGGTGCCGTAAAAAAAGACAAATGCAAAATAAGAAAACCCTGGAGATCGCAGTGCTGTCGGATATACACTTAGGCACATTTGGGTGCAGAGCCAAAGAGGTACTGAAATATCTGAGAAGTATCGATCCCGAAATTCTCATACTTAACGGAGACTTTTTGGATGGATGGCAATTCAAGAAGAGTTATTTCCCCAGGGAGCACACTCTTGTCATTAACGAAATACTAAGGAAAGCCATATCAGGCACAAAAGTCTACTACCTCGCAGGCAACCACGATGATTTTCTCAGAAAATTTACAGCTTTCTCTACCGGGAACATATGCATTAAAGAGCATCTCGTCCTGCAACTTAACGGAAAGCGATACTGGTTCTTTCACGGTGATATTTTCGATGCATCTGTACTCATCTCTCCCAGCCTGGCAAAGTTGGGCGGAATGGGTTATGACCTACTTATTCGCATCAACCGCCTGGTGGATAAATTTCGTGAGGGTGTCGGGAAAGAGCGCATGTCATTCGCTGGTCGCGTAAAACAAAGCGTCAAAAAAGCGGTCAAATACATCGATGATTTTGAGAAAAAAGCAGTGCACTTCGGTGCACAGAAAGGATATGATTTTGTAGTCTGTGGGCATATTCACATGCCGGTCATCAAGAAATTCAACATCGGGGAAAAAGAAGTTACCTACATGAACAGTGGCGACTGGGTAGAAAACCTAAGTGCCCTGGAATTCAATGGTCAGGAATGGCGCCTGGAATATTTCACCGAAAAAGTAAATGCAAAGCAGATGAGGGAAGTGATCAGCCCATCCAGAACCCATGGCAGCAATCATATACCGCGCCCTGGACTAAATGAGGTCGATCAAGAATTAAATGCGGAATCAATTCTTTCCTCTATCCGCGCCAATTCACCCGGTTAAGCCTCCAGGCTATTCTAATGCTCACCTTCCTGAGGCAGTTCTTTCTGCTGGAGATACAATTCATCCAATTGCTCCCCTGATATTCCAGCAGGCGCATCAATCATGATGTCTCTTCCTTGATTGTTTTTTGGAAATGCGATAAAATCCCGTATGCTGTTTTGTCCCACCATTACGGCACAAAGACGATCAAATCCATACGCGATACCACCATGTGGTGGTGCACCGAACTCAAAAGCCCCCATTAAGAAACCGAATTGCTCCTGTGCTTCTTCATCTGAAAAGCCAAGTAACTCAAAATTCTTTGCCTGCAAGGCCCGGTCGTGAATACGGATGGATCCACCACCAATTTCCACACCATTGATGACCAGGTCATAAGCATCAGCTCTTATGGATCCCAGTACCGCCCTGTCATTGGATTGCATTTTTTTTCTGTCCGCCTCCTTCGGTGATGTAAATGGATGGTGCATGGCATGGTACCTACCAGATTCTTCATCCCACTCCAGCAGAGGAAAGTCCACTACCCACAGGGCCTTGAACTCAGTGGGATCCATGAGACCATGTCTGCGGCCCATTTCTAATCTCAGCTCACCAAGTTGCGCCCGTGTCTCACGCAAATCCCCGGACAAAACAAGCAGCATATCTCCTTTTTCGCCTCCGGCGTGGGTCATCCAGCCTTTCAGGGCTTCCTCATCAAAAAATTTCCCGACACTAGACTTGATGTTATCATCCTGCTGCCATTTGACATAGACCAGGCCTTTGGCTCCGATTTGAGGCCGTTGCACCCACTCTGTCAACTTTTTGATGTCCTTATTGCTGTAATCTTCTGAAACGCCTTTAACACAAATCCCTATCACCGTCTCTGCATTGTCAAAGACCTTGAACCCTTTTCCCTGGGCAATTTTTTCCAGTTCTACGAAAGTCATCCCAAAACGGGTATCCGGCTTATCACTGCCATAGTATCTCATGGCGTGATCGTAGGACATTACTGGAAAATCGGGCAGATCTACATCGAGGGTCTGCCTGAACAAGTGTCGGGTCATACCCTCAAAAGTAGCCAACACCTCATCCCTTGTGACAAATGCCATTTCACAGTCTATCTGGGTAAACTCCGGTTGACGATCTGCACGTAAATCTTCATCGCGAAAACATTTGACTATTTGAAAGTAGCGATCTATTCCCGCCACCATGAGCAATTGTTTAAAGGTTTGCGGCGATTGCGGCAGGGCATAAAATTCTCCCGGATTCATCCTGCTGGGCACCACGAAGTCGCGAGCCCCTTCCGGAGTAGATTTAA
>Ga0102929_1002809_pt1 | contig 10359 bp, 9 predicted proteins | sample SalPonR1_B_D2_MG_FD_78510 | JGI IMG/M metagenome (GOLD analysis project Ga0102929, IMG submission 78510) | Salt pond soil microbial communities from South San Francisco under conditions of wetland restoration - Salt Pond MetaG R1_B_D2_MG | ecosystem: Environmental > Aquatic > Marine > Intertidal... | reverse complement strand
GTTTCGACTGCTCGATGACCCTAGGCTTCGGTGTGAGAATATCATCATTGTCGTGCATGGTATAAGCGATCAAACCAGCGTGTTCGGTAGGCAGCTACTGCGAGTGTTGGCGCGAGACAATCTCGTGTCGGTCCTCGTCATTCCAAGAAATCGGCACAACATCGAGGGTGAAGTAAACCATTACCGTGAACTCAACGAGCGACTCGTCGATGCACAGGGATACTTGGTGGCAGAATTCAATCTCGAATCAGTTTCAACGGCACTATCGTTTAGTGCAACCCCACGTTCTACTGAATGTGTGACGATCAGTGGCTAACTTCTCTCGCGACCCTCGTTTGGGTCGCGCTTTTTTGCATCATGGATAGCTATGTATCATGTATGATACATAGCTACCAGTAGTCGAGACAGCAAAAGAGCGGCGCCTTCGGCGCCGCTCTTTTGCTGTAGCGAAGTCTTAAGAATCTTCGTCCGAATCTTTCTTCGACAACTTCTGGCGGGTCAGCTCCTGCGCTGCATTCATACTATGCTGGTAGTAGAGAGCTTTGACACCTCCCTTCCACGCGCGCATGTAGAGTGCGTTAATATCTTTCGGCGACACGCTTGGTGGCACCATCACGTTAAGTGACTGACCTTGGTCGATGAATTGTTGACGGGCAGCAGCCTGGTCGATGACGGCGTTTTGGTCGACCTCGGCAAAGGTGCGGAAGACCGCTTTCTCCTCGTCGGAGAGGCACTTGAGGTGCTGCACCGAGCCATCGTTGTCGCGAATACTGTTCCAGGTCTCGCGGTTATTCTCTCCCTTCTCTTCGAGAAGCGCTTCGAGGAATGGGTTCTTAATGGTCACCTTCATTTTGGCAACGTCTTTGATGTAGCAGTTACTCCAAACTGGCTCGATACCCTGTGATACCTGCCCGAGAATAAACGCACTTGAAGTCGTCGGTGCAATCGCCATTGTCGTAGTGTTGCGGCGACCGTAGCCCTCGAGCACTTCGGGCTCACCGTATTCTTTTGCCATCGCCTCACTCGCGGCGTAGCTCTGCTCGTGCATGTGGGTGAAGACCTCGATATTAAGCTGAGCAGCCTCCTCGCTATCGAAGGCCAACATCTTTTCTTGCAAGAGTGAGTGGTAGCCTAATACACCCAAACCGAGTGCCCGGTTCGCCTTCGCGAAATTGTATGCCCGCTCCATAAAGTGGAAGGCTTCCTCTTTCTCGTGGTTACCAGAATCGCGCATGAGCTCGAGCTTGGTAATAAATTCTTCCATCACCGCATCGAGGAAGTAGGTCATGGTCTCAACCAGGTCGGTGTCTTTCCAGTCGTCGTACCAGAGTACATTGATAGACGAGAGACAGCACACAAAGCTCCAGTCGTCTTTGCTCGGGAGCATAATCTCTGAGCACAAGTTTGAGGCGTGGATCTTCAGGTCTTTGTCTTTGTAGACATCGACGGTGTGGTTGTTGGCGTTGTCGGTAAACATAATGTACGGGTAGCCAATCTCACCACGGCGCTGAATCACCTTCGCCCAAAGGGCGCGTTTGTCTTCGTCACCGTCGACCATCGCTTGCAACCACTCGTCGCCTACCGTCACCGCGTGGGTCAGCCCTTGAATCGGGTTGCCCTCGGTACCGATATCAAGAAATTCTTTGGCGTCAGGGTGCTCAATAGGTAGGTATGCTGCCATATTACCCCGTCGGACCGACCCCTGACTCACCACGTCGACCATCGTGTTAAAGAGCTGCATAAACGTCACTGGCCCGTTGCTCGAGCCCTTGTCGCTGATGGCGGCACCGCGCTCGCGCAGCGCACCAAAGTACGTGGAGGTGCCGCCACCGTACTTACTCATCATGCCCACCTCGGCGTTGGTGTAGAGAATACTCGCCATATCGTCGGCAATGTACGAGCCAAAGCAACTAATTGGCAAGCCACGGCCCGCGCCAAAGTTAGCCCATACCGGAGACGAAAACGACACCCACCCGCGACTGGTGTAGTCGACGAGCTTGTCGGCAAAACCAGGTTTCTTAAGAATTTCTTCGGCCGTCTCGGCAATTTGGCGGACCCGCTCCTCGGCAGTCTGCCCTTCCATAAGGTAGCCGCGTGCGAGAAAAGCGCGGCTGTTATCGTTCAGCCAGTACCAGGGTTCTTTTTTCATACAGTAGGATCAGTTAGGCGGTTAGAAGAGGTCGGCGCTCGTGACCGAGTTGCTCCGCTTGTTGTAATTGATGGAGCGCTTCTGGAAGAAGTCGACGTGCTTGGTTGCAATCACTTCGTTATCGAACCAATCGGTTTCTTCGACGAGTGCTTCGTTCAGTTCGAAGACTGGAGTCATGCCAATCCCCTTAAGTGAGTTGTTGAGTCGGCTCTTGATGAACTCTTTGACGGTTTCCTTAGAGAGGAAATCGAGCTCCCCCGCTTCGAAGATCCAGTCGACTACCTTCTCTTCGGCGGCGTACGCCTCACGACACATCGTCTGTACGAGTTCGTTGGTCTCAGCGTCGAACCACTCCGGGTGCTCCTTGCGAACAATATTAATGAGTTCGGTGCCAAACATGCCGTGGATGTTTTCCTCCTTAGAGGTGGCCTCAACGGCATTACTAATGCCCTTGAAGAGGTTCTTGTGCTTGTTGAAGCTCATCATAATAAGGAACTGCGAGAACAAGCTCACGTGCTCAATAAAGAGTGAGAACAGCAGTACCGACTGGGTGTACTCTCGATTGTCGCCCGTTTTTGAGAGCGCAATCGACTTCTCGAGGTACGCGATACGATCTTGGATAACCGGTTCGTGCGTCAGGTGCTTAAACTCCTCATTAAGCCCGAGAATCTCTAAGAGGTGCGCGTACGCATCCATGTGGCGTACTTCGCTCTCAGCAAAGGTAAAACCAACCGCCCCCACCTCTGGCTTTGGCATCTTGCTGTATAGGTTACCCCAGAACGTCTTGACGGCCACTTCAATCTGCGCGATGGCGAGCATGGTCTTCTTAAGCGCTTCGCGCTCGACGTCGTTGATGTTCACACGGAAATCGTGAATGTCGCTGGTGTAGTTAAATTCGGTGTGAATCCAGTAGCTGTGGCGTACAGCGTCGACGTACTCAACCAGCTCGGGGTACTCGTACGGCTTCATGTTCACGCGCTTCTGGAAAATGTCGCGTTCGCGCATCTCCTTCCGCTTACTGCGGTAGATGATGTACGCCTTGGCAGTTGGGTAGTAGTCGAGCTCCATCAATACCTGCTCGACGAGGTCTTGAATTTCTTCGACTGCGGGCAGCCCGTCGATGCACTTACCCGCTTGCGGGCTGTCCGCTTCGGCGGTATTGGCCTGGACGCACATGGCGACGGTTTTTTCGTGTACGCGCTCTGCGACACGTTTGGCTTCTTCGGGGCTTCCCTCACCTGTTTCTTGGAACGCCTTGCTGACGGCAGAAACAATTTTTTCGAGGGAGAAATCTTGCAGCGAACCATCTCGCTTGCGAATGTTTTCGATCTTCATAGTGTACGGCTGATGACTAATAGTGATGCGTTAATAAGGCCATCACGAGCAAACGTAATTGGTGGTGAGCGGCGACTCGTTGGGAAGTCGCCACCGAGTACATGACCCGGTGCAATTATGTTTACGTATGATGTACAGCGAGGCGAATAACCTTGCCGTGGCTCACACTGAGCACGGCTGAGTAGAGCGCGTGTCATTCCCTTCAACACACTCAGGTGGAGTAGCTACCGAGTGATATTTTCATAGTATCGCTTCTGCCAAAAACTTGTTTTCCACCGCTGGGGATTACTACACGAAAGTTAGCCCTCGTTTCAGATGAGGTACAACCAGAGAATAAAAATGGACGACGAACAAGTCTTTACAGTCGGTCGTTCGTAATGAGCGGACACACCAAGTGCGCTTGCGCAAGCCGTCGTCGATGTTGTGTGGTTGCGCAGAGTATGTACCGCCCCCCCGGGTACTGGCACCGAGCGAGCTAGGCACAGACAAAAAACGGAACACAGAGTGTTCCGTTTTTTGTCTGTGCTAGGCCTTAGCGGCGGCGCAAACCGTCGCGAATCTCGCGTAGAAGCTGTACTTCTTCAGACGGTTCGGCGGGCGTATTTTCGGCAGGGTCTTCTGCCTGCTGGCGTTGCAGACGACTGATTGCTTTGATGACCATAAAGATAACCAGGGCCACAATCACGAAGTCGATAATCGCCTGGATGAACATACCGTACGTTACCACCGCTTCACCGACCGAGTAGCTCAGGCCTGAGAAATTGACGCCACCCATCAGTAGGCCAATCAGCGGGGTAATAATGTTGTCCACGAGCGAAGACACAATCTTCCCAAAGGCCGCACCGATGACGACCGCAACCGCTAAGTCGATGACGTTGCCCTTCATCGCAAAGGCCTTAAATTCTTCTACAAATCCCTTCATATATGAGTGTTACCGGTTAAACGTGGTTAGTATAGCGTGCTTCTGTAGCCAGTATAGAGTAGAAAATGGCTTAGGACAGCCGTCAAACTGCGTAACTAGTGCTGGTGGTGCGCGTGGCCGCAAGCCGCCTGCGGCACCTCAGCACCTTCGGCCACTCCCCGCGTCCCAAACCACCAGGCCGCAATGATGGTGGTAAGCGGCACGGCCAAAATCAACCCAATGCTGCCGATAATAATGCGCGTCAACTCGGCCGCGACAATTTCCTGGTTGAGAAGCTCGCCGACCGGCGCTTGGCTGGTCGAGAGAAACAGCACCAACGGCAACGCCACACCCACGTAGGCCAACGCGAGCGTGTTAACGAGCGACGAAACGTGGTCGCGCCCCACCCGGATGGCCCGCGTATACAGCTCGCGCACCGTGAGGCTACTGTTAGCATGCTTAAGCTCTTGCACTACCGATGCCTGGGTAATCGAAACGTCGTCTAACACACCCAAAATACCAATAATAATGGCACCGAGCAGTAGCCCGGCAAAATCCAGCGTCCCGTCGGTGGCAAAATTAAGAAAGACCGACGCGTCGGAGCCAAAGCCAGACAGGCGCATACTAGAGACCCACCAGGCTGCCACGCCGCACGTCACCACCACCGCGCTCCATGTGCCCGCAAACGCAATAGTGACGTGCGGCCTAAACCCGTGCGTACCAAACAAAACGAGTGCAAGAATAACACCAGCCACCCCTAAGCTCACCCAGGCTGCGTTGTACCCGGCCAAGAGCGCCGGCACTAAAATAAACAAGATAGCCGCGGCCGAGAGTCCCAGCGAGCCGAGTGCCCGCACTCCCTGCCAGCCACCAAAGCCTAGCATCAGCAGTACAAATAACCCGCCAAGCGCAGCTAATTGCCAGCGCCGATCATAATCTTTATATAAGTAGAACTCATCACCGTTAATCGTGATGAGGTAGTTCACAAAAAAAATATCCCCTTCGCGCAACGGTATTGCCTCATTCTCAAACTCCACAATCTCACCAGCGCGCTCCCCCGACAACAACTCAATCCGCAGATCTTGGATATTGGCAGTGGCACCCGTGCCAGGTATGTCGCGCTCAAACTCATCCAACACCTGCAGTACTTCGGCCCGCACTACCTCGTTGGTCTCTTGCCGACCTTGCGCGGCGGCATCAGCTCCCCAGGCGAGGAGGCCAAGCGCCATCAATCCTGCGTACATGAGTTTCATACTGGTGTTTAGAGTAAAAAGCGAGCAACGTAAAAGCCGACGGCAGTACCCATCATAAATAGTAGTATGAGCGCAATCATCCGACTCTCGTCGTCCAACATAACGTCTCCATTGTACCATCGCCGCTAACTGGATTTTTGCCTCAAAACTGGTATAGTTTGCCCCACGTGGCCGGCACCTCCGGCGCCGGCCCGCACCTGGCGGCTATTGTATAATGGTTATTACGTCGGTTTGTGGTACCGAAAATCCGGGTTCAATTCCCGGTAGCCGCCCATCGGAAAAAAGAAACCTCTTCCCTTTTGGAAGGGGTTTCTTTTTGGTGACGGCGGCTAAGAACCTGCCCTGCGGCAGTTTCGTCCGGAATCGAACGCCAGAACGATGTGAGGAAGTATGACGAACGAGTGAGGTGTGTCCCGCGGCACCACTTATTTTATGAACTTGTGAAATAAAATACGTTGGTGACCGTCAGGACGATTCCCGGTAGCCGCCCAAAGTATTGACAAAAAACAATTTTTGGTGTATTATTTCTGAAGACATCGTAACTCACAACTGAAAGGACGAATTCATGTCTGGATTCACCTACAACAGCCCCGAAAACATGCTGTCCGTCGCGCGTAAAAGTAACAACTTCTATCAGATACAAGAGTGTGTGAAGACCATCCGTGAAGCGGTCTCTGTGGGGAAGACTTCATTTGAAGTCTTGAGTACTTCTGACGAAGAGTTGACCCAATTGCTGCGCGATCGTCTCATGAAGGACGCCGCCCCTCATATTGCCGCCGGCAATCTCAAAGTCGCTGGCAATATCCTTCGTCAGGGAGGCTATACTCTGCAGGACGCTGGTGTGACCGAGGAGGAATATCAAACCTACCTCGTGCAGGTAGCCTCAAATCAACTCGAGCGAGTCCGGCACCCTCAGATTCAACGTGATAACAGCATCAATAGCGGGCACGGGCTACTGCCTTCCTTTCTGCTAGAGTTTCTTCGCGAGGCGCTAGAGGAAGCCAAGGTCTCCTTGGAAGACATTGACTCGAGCGAAGAAGAGCTGCGTGCTTTGTGGCGTGATGCTAATGCCCAGGCAGCTCGGGTGACTATCGAACTGATCCGTGAAGGAAAAGCAAGCTCACTGTCTGTTGTGCCACACCTTCGTGACTACCTCACGACAGCCCGAATCTCCCTGAGCGACATCGGCTCGAGCGAAGAAGAGCTGCGGGCTTTGTGGCAACCAGTATGTCGCAAGAGAGCTGGCTCGATACTGACAGACGTTCGCAAAGGAGTTAACAATCCCCGTTACCAGACTGGTCTGATTCTCAAGTACCTCGAACAAGGTGACCTGTCACCTTCAGACATTGCTTCTACCAGCGAAGAGCTGGAACACTTCCGGAAGATGAAAGACCGGATGGGGGTGCGTTAATAACACTTAAGTAATGAACCTCACCGCTCGCAAGGAACCGTTCGTGTCCTGCGAGCGGTTTCTTTTTGCCTACCGTCCCAGTGGAACCACTTTCTTCCCTCCCACCTGAAACAAACCCTTGCGTCGCTTAACCAGTCGAGACAGAGCTCTTCTAATTGGTTCTACCCGAGGGCCAGGAGCCGCCCAGAATAAAAATTAAATTTCAGTCGAAGTTGTTCGTAACCAGTTACTTAACCGACTCTTCACTTCCACCAAATCTTCTTTGGTCCTGTACGTATGCGGTGCTCCCTCGATAATTTCAAACACTTTATTGTCATGTGGGATTGCGTCAAACAGTTGCTGAACGTGGTCTGGAGGACACGAACCATCTTCGGTCCCAGTCAGAAGGAATACTGGCATAGTGAGCTTGTCTGCGTTTGGGAGCAGGTCATGATTCAACCACTCTTCGTGAATCGCATACGGTGCTCGTTTGATGAGCCCTGGTGTCGTGGAGCTTTCACTTACCAACACACCATCTTCTTTCCATTTCGCAATCACACCCGGTTCCCGCCGTTCTTTGGCTTCGGTCGTGAGCTTCCCTGATACCACTGGTGCAATAGGTGCAATCAGCGCTATCTCTTCTGGATGGTCCTCTGCATATCTAGCGGTAGCATAGCCACCCATTGAGTGCCCAGAAATAGCCAGCGGTCCCACAAACCAATCCTGCCCTTGCACCCAGTGACACACATCCTCCATGTCTTGGTAATGCAGCCCGAGTCGAGATTCAGCAAACTCCCCGTCACTCTCGTTGAAGGAATTTGTTGCATCAAAATTAAATACCTGCCAGCCGTTATCGGTAAAGGCTTCTTGGATGGCGCTTATATGGTCCTGTTCTTTCTTACCGGACCAGCCGTGCTGTAGGACACAGGTGCCTGTAATGTCTCCTGCTGGTTTAGCGAGGATACCTATAATATTCTGTCCTTTGCGGTTTTGTAGTGTTATTTTTTCCATTTAGGCCATTGTATCAAAATAAAAGGACGCCGGTACTTGACCGACGTCCCAGGACATCTATAAGCAACTTACACAACGACCACATGGAATGCGAGGACTCCTTCAGTGGTTTCTTTGTCCTCACTCCACCAGCTGCGCAGACCGGTGAGTAGTTCGTCCTTATCGCCGAGTCGTGCTGCATCACCTTCGATATGGTCGAACAGTTCACGAAAGCTCGGCGCTTTGTAGATATGCTCGATGCGGACAATGACCCGGCGGGACTCATCGGTCGGCTCTTTCTGCCAACCTGTGAAATCTTCCCAGAATTCGATATGGTCCCCTACTCCGAGGTCTTGCCAAGCTGCTTCATCCAGCCGGAAGTCGATTGATTCACCCTTAGCAATAAGCTCTTCGAGTGGTGCAGTGGTTAATTGGATTGATTTCTTGATATCCATACTAATACACCCGCTTTGCATCACCACCATCAGCAGCAATCAGTTCTGCCTTGCCGTCCTTTATCTTCTTGAAAGTAATAGCCTCACCAGGGGAACCAAACCCAGATTCATTGGTGTTGCGGAAGGTATGTTGCTTTTCTTTCTTATACTTCGACCACGCCTTGAATGGATTCACTGCAGCCGCTGCAAAGCGTACGACATCTTTACCAACAGACACTACGACCGTGTCACCCCAGCGATTACGGTAGAAGCCGGAGTACGGTTCATTGGCAACATACTCTACTCCTTTCATGCCTTTTAGTTTATACAGTAACCGCATAACTTGGTCGCTCGCTGCACCAGTGGTAGCTGATTGCGTGTTGGTGAGTGCTATGACTTGGACGTTATCTTTCATGTGGCTAATGGCATTGGTGACGTAACCGGCAAAACCTCCAGAATGACCGTAGGTATACTCCCCAGATAGTTTCTCAAGACATAGACCAAAACCGTACATCTCGTCTTCATTCAAAATCGTCTGTACCTGACGCATGGCTTTCCGTGATTCCCGGTTGAGGATTTTCTTCTTGCTATCAGGATGTAACGCACCTAAGAACACTGCCAAGTCTTTTACATCCGAGATGAACCCGGTTGCTGCCGCATAGGCATTGGTTTTGATATGTGGCTCAGTGTTTCGTTCGGCAACATCCGGCATCCACCGCTGATAGCCCGGCACCAGCTTAGAGGGGACCTCATCCGGCAGGTCTGGCAAGGTGTTTTTCAGTCCCAGCGGTTTGATGATGTGTTTTGTAGTGTATTCAGCGTATGACTGTCCTGATACCTTCTCGATAATGGCTCCAAGCACTGCATAGCCATGGTTTGAGTACTTAAGCGTCGTGGCGTTATCAAACACAATCGCTTTATTGGAAATGGTCCCCTCGAGTGACTCTGGGAACTGGTCGTTCACCCACTGCTGGGCTGTACCATCACGAAATAGTCCAGCGTTGTGTGAGAGTAGTTGTCGGATGGTTACGTTAGAAAGGTCTGTCTGTTTTGACTTGCCCTTGAACCAAGGCAAGTAGTCAACCACTTTATCATCCAATCGCAGCTTGCCTTGCTCTTGCAGCTGCATGATTGAGACTGCCGTAAACATCTTTGACATTGAGGCTACCCGAAATTGAGCGTCTTTCTTGAGTTTGGTACCTTTTTCAATATCAGACACCCCAAACGCATTAACATACTTTGGCACCCCATCTACCGCAATGCAGATAACCACCCCCGGCGTATGGTCGTAGCCGATTTTTATTGGCATCCACTGGTCAATAATCTTCCCCGTGACTTTAATTGCTTGGTTAAACTCTTTTTTCATTCAGGCATAGTAGCATAATTAGCTCTTTCGGTGACCAAAGAAAAAAGCCACACCGAAGTGTAGCGTTTGGGTGGTGAGGGCGGCCGGATTGCCGCCCCCTTTGAAGAACGTCAGCTGGCGAGGTTCACCAGGTCGATGCCGGTCCCGATGTCGTAGCCCTTGTAGGCGACACCGTGGCGGCGCATGAAGAAGTCGATGTAGGGCGACTTCCAGTCGGCGCACTTGCCGTGGTCTTCCTCGGCCTCCTCCTGCGTGAACTCGTACATGAAGCACAAGCCGATTTCATCATGGGCGGTGCCACGCACGTACAGCTGGACGAAGCGACCCTTCCCGATGCCGGCCTCGACGAGCGCCTTGGCAGTCTCGGTCAGCTGCTCGACGGTAACGCCGTAGCGAGGGTTGGTCTTGGCGCTGAGGAACTTCCAGGCACCAGCCATCAGCTTCTCGTGATGACCGGCTTCTTCGGGATTGATATCCATCTTGAGCATCACAGCTCTCCTTGTGAAGGTTGAGTTTGAAGATGTAGCACGTTGATGCGGCT
>Ga0102929_1002808_pt1 | contig 10359 bp, 9 predicted proteins | sample SalPonR1_B_D2_MG_FD_78510 | JGI IMG/M metagenome (GOLD analysis project Ga0102929, IMG submission 78510) | Salt pond soil microbial communities from South San Francisco under conditions of wetland restoration - Salt Pond MetaG R1_B_D2_MG | ecosystem: Environmental > Aquatic > Marine > Intertidal... | reverse complement strand
TGTTGCGCCCGTTGATCGCCGCCGGGGTGATTGACCTTGAGGACATCATTCTTGATCTGAAATGCGGTGTGTCGGGCGCCGGGCGGGCGTTGAAGGAAAATCTGCTGCATGCCGAGCTGTCCGAAGGGTATCATGCCTATGCCGTCGGCGGCACGCACCGTCATTTGGGCGAGTTTGATCAGGAGTTCAGCGCGATTGCCGGGCGCGACGTGCGTATTCAGTTCACCCCGCATCTGGTGCCCGCGAACCGCGGCATTCTGGCCACTGGCTACGTCAAGGGCGAGGCGCAAGCCATTCACGCCGCACTGGCCGCGCAATACACGGACGAGCCGTTCATCGAACTGCTGCCGATGGGCGAAGCACCCAGCACCCGCCATGTGCGCGGCAGTAATTTTTGCCACATCGGCGTCGTTGCCGACCGGCAGCCCGGCAAGACGATTGTCATCGCCGCGCTTGATAACCTGACAAAAGGTAGCAGCGGTCAGGCTTTGCAGAACGCCAATTTGATGTTAAATATTCCAGAAACCGAAGGTCTGATGCTGGCCCCGGTATTCCCGTGATCTAATCGGAGCTAGGCCATGAAATCGCTGAAAAAGAAACGCCGGGTCCAGGTTGTTGCAGTAGCGGCAATCGCGCTGGTGGTTGCGACCGGGCTGATTGGCTACGCGATGCGCGACGGGATCAATTTCTTTCGCTCCCCTTCGGAAGTGATCGCCGAACCGCCGGGCCCGACCGAGGTGTTCCGTATTGGCGGTCTGGTTGAAGGCGGCAGTCTTGTCCGCGGTCAGGGCGAAGAAATCCGCTTTAATGTGACCGATGGCGGCGCCGCGGTGTCGGTGACTTACAAGGGCGTCTTGCCGGATCTTTTCGAGGAAAATCAAGGCATGGTCGGCATGGGCAGCTATGATGGCGAGGTGTTCCGCGCCACTGAAATCCTTGCCAAGCATGACGAAGATTACATGCCTCGGGAAGTAGTCGATGCGCTGAAAGAACAGGGCGTCTATCAAGAGCCGGACGCCGAGTATAACGGCCACAACAGCGGTAGCTGAACGGGCTAGCGCGCCGAGCGACCGCAGGCAAAGTTAATCGTTAACATCTCGGGATCACTTTTGCGGCCATAGGCTGCAACAAGGATCCCCTTATGCAAAGCATTCCTGACATTGCCAAACAGATCATCGCCCGAGAGGGCGGTTTCGTAAATGACCCTGACGATCCAGGCGGGGCCACGAAATACGGCGTCACCATTCATACGATGCGCCGTCTTGGGCTGGATCTGGACCGGGATGGTGATGTTGATGTGGGCGATGTCCGGCGTCTAAGCCGGGCCGACGCGCAGGCGATCTTCATTGAGCACTATTTTCACCGGCCGCAAATTGATGCGCTACCGGTCGCGCTGCAGGCCAGCGTGTTTGACATGTATGTCAACGCCGGGGCGAATGCCGTGAAGATTTTGCAGCGTTTGCTGAACGACATGGGGCAGGCGGTGGCGGTTGACGGTGTCATCGGCCCGCAGACCATTGCCGCAGTGCAAGCCGCCGTGCGGGCGGCACCCGATCATATCGCCGACGCTTACGGGATCGCGGGGCGCAACTATTACCTGGCCCTAGCCGATCGCAGGCCCCCCAGCCGCAAGTTTGCCCGCACCCGGAATGGCGGCAAAGGGGGCTGGATCCGGCGCGCCGAAGAATTCATCGCGCCGCGCTATCATCTGAGCGACAAGGCATTTCAGGAAAGGGTTGCGGCATGGGGTTGATAGAGCGGCTGGTGACGCTGGTTTTTGGCGACGGGCGCAATGTGGTGCGCGACACGGTCGAAGTGTTTCGTGAAAACGCCGAGACCGGCGCCGCGCGTGACGCCGCGCAGCGCGCCAATGCCGTCGAGCAGTTCGGCGCCGAGTTCAGTCAACCGTCGAAAGGGCTTTTCGACCGGATCATAGACGGCGTGAATCGGCTGCCGCGTCCAGCCTTGGCGATGGGCACCCTTGGATTGTTCGTGGCGGCGATGATCGATCCGGTCTGGTTTGCCGCGCGGATGCAAGGCATCGCCCTAGTCCCCGAGCCCCTGTGGTGGCTTTTGGGGGCGATCGTCAGCTTTTACTTCGGAGCACGGCATCAACTCAAAGGGCAGGAGTTTCAACAGTCAGTCGCGCGCACGCTGGCGCATGCCCCATTGGTCGCCGAGAATCTGCAGCGATTGCAGCGGTTGCGCGCCGACAGCCCCGGCGTGGCCGATCCGGGGTCGGACGCGGACACGGCGTTGACGGTCATTCGTCCGGCAAACAATCCGGCGCTGGCAGACTGGAGAGCGCGCGACATGGCGCGCACCCGATAGCCACGCGACCCGCGACAATGTGAACACATTGAGGTTACGAATCCGATTGGCTGGACTGACTTGAATTGTCTATATTGGGGTCATGATTACAGAACTCGGCCACTTTGCCCTCGTCCTCGCCTTTTTCGTCGCCTGTGTCCAAGCGGTTGTGCCGCTTGTTGGGGCGTATAAACGCTGGCCCGGCTGGATGGCCGTGGCGGAACCTGCGGCGAATGTTCAATTCCTTCTGACGGCGGCGTCATTCGCGGCGTTGACCTATGCCTTTGTGTTCTCGGATTTCTCGGTGCAACTGGTGACGATCAACAGTCACACCGACAAACCGTTGCTTTACAAAATCACCGGGGTTTGGGGTAATCACGAAGGCTCAATGCTGCTGTGGGTGCTGATCGTCACCTTGTTCGGCGCGTTTGCGGCATGGTTCGGCGGGAACCTGCCGCCGACCCTGAAAGCGCGGGTCTTGTCGGTGCAGGCGATGATCGGGGTGGCGTTTTTCGCCTTTATCCTGTTCACCTCCAACCCGTTTTTGCGCATGGCCGTTCCGCCCTTTGACGGGCAAGACCTGAACCCATTGCTGCAAGACCCAGGTTTGGCCTTCCATCCTCCGTTTTTGTATTTGGGCTATGTAGGTCTTTCGATGACCTTCTCGTTCGCCGTTGCCGCCTTGATCGAAGGGCGCGTGGATGCGGCGTGGGGCCGGTGGGTGCGGCCTTACACGCTGGCGGCGTGGATTTTCCTGACCCTCGGGATCGGCCTTGGCAGTTGGTGGGCCTATTACGAGCTGGGCTGGGGTGGTTTCTGGTTCTGGGATCCGGTGGAGAATGCCAGCTTCATGCCGTGGTTGATTGCCATCGCGCTTTTGCACTCGGCCATCGTGGTGGAAAAGCGAGAAAGCCTGAAAAGCTGGACCGTGCTGTTGGCGATCATCGCCTTTGGGTTCTCGATGGTGGGTGCCTTCATCACACGCTCGGGGGTGATCACCTCGGTACACGCCTTTGCCACAGACCCTGAGCGCGGTGTTTTCCTGTTGCTTATTCTGGCGGTGTTCATGATCGGTGCGTTGGCATTGTTCGCGGCGCGGGCCAGCGTGTTGCAAGCCAAGGGCGTGTTTGCGCTGGCCAGTCGGGAATCATTTCTGGTGTCAAACAACGTCTTGTTGGCAGTGTCCGCCTTCGTGGTGTTCGTCGGCACCTTGTGGCCGCTGTTCAGTGAGATGGCGTTTGACCGTAAACTGTCGGTTGGCGCACCGTTCTTCAACATGGCCTTTACGCCGTTCATGGTGGTCTTGGGGCTTATCCTTCCGGTGGGCGCGATGCTGCCATGGAAGCGCGGCAATCTGGGGCGCACCATGCGAAAACTGCGCGGGGCCTTTGCACTGGCCGTGGCCGTCGGTGTCTTGACCTTTGCGATGCAGACCGGGCGCAGCGCGCTTGGCCCTGTCGGGCTGTTTTTGGGCGCGTGGCTGGTCTCCGGCGCTGCGGTTGACCTTTGGAGCCGGACAGGGCGGGGCAACAATCGTTTTCGCCGACTGATACGCCTTCCGGGCGCCGATTGGGGCAAGGCCGTGGCCCATGCCGGCCTTGGCGTGACCTTTGCTGGTGTTGCCGGCATTTTGGCCTGGGAAACCGAAGATATCCGCGTGATGCAGGTGGGCGAAAGCCTTGAATTGTCGGGCTTTACTGTCAATTTGGACGATGTCCGGCGCGTTCAGGGGCCGAACTATACCGCCATCCAGGCCGACATGATTTTGTCGCGCGACGGGCGTGTGATTTCAACCATGCAGCCCGAGAAACGCAACTATCCGGTGGCTCGCATGCCGACGACCGAGGCGGCGCTGGATATCGGATTTTGGCGTGATGTCTATGTTGTGATCGGCGATCCGCAAGAAAACGGTGGTTGGGCGGTGCGGACCTATTACAAACCGCTCGCGAACTGGATCTGGGGGGGCGCGATTTTGATGGCGATTGGTGGCGCGTTCAGTCTTGGCGACCGGCGTTATCGTGTGGCGGCGGGCGAGCGCAAAGCAACCTCGGACGCTTCGGGGGTGCCTGCGGAATGAAACGCCTGATCCTCAGCCTTGCCTTGTGCGTGTTGGCGGCCCCGATCTGGGCCGTGCAGCCGGACGAAATCCTGGACGATCCCAAGCTGGAAGAGCGGGCGCGCGATATCTCGTCGGGCCTGCGCTGTCTGGTGTGCCGCAACGAAAGCATTGACGATTCGGGTGCCGAACTGGCGCGCGATCTCCGGCTTTTGGTGCGTGAACGGCTGGTCGAGGGCGACAGCGACGAGGAAGTGCTTCAGTTTGTTGTGGATCGCTATGGCGAGTATGTCTTGCTCAATCCACGCGTGACTGGGTCAAACCTTGTGCTGTGGCTGGCCGGACCCGCGATGCTACTGATCGGGGCCGGGATCGGCTGGAGCTATTTGCGTCGCCGCGGGCAGGCAGAAGACGACGCGATTGACCCTTTGAGCGAAAAAGAGGCCGAGCGTTTGCGCGAGATCATGAAAGACTGACGCGCCGTTCCGCTTTCCCTGTGGCGGTAAATCGGGTTTTATCGCGCCTGACATCATGCAACAGAGCGCATAAGGAGCAGCCCGGTGAAAGACTATCAAACCATTACGCTGGACATGGCAGATGACATCGCCGTTTTGCGTTTGAACCGCGCGGACAAGATGAACGCGCTCAACACCCAGATGCGGGCCGAGATCACCGATGCGGTTGGTGTCGCGGCCAAGGCGGCGCGGGTGCTGGTGATGACGGGTAATGGCAAGTGCTTTTGCTCGGGTCAGGATCTGAGCGACAACGGCAATGCCGCCAATCTTGATTTGGAACGGGTGCTGCGCGACGAATACGAACCGATGCTGCGCGCCATCGGCGAATGCCCAATCCCGACCATCAGCGCGGTCAATGGCCCGGCGGCCGGGGCCGGGGCCAATCTGGCACTGGCCGCCGACGTGGTGATTGCCTCGGAAAGCGCCTATTTCCTGCAAGCCTTTACGCGGATCGGGCTGATCCCCGACGCGGGCGGCACATATTGGTTGCCGCGTCAGATGGGGGCGGCCAAGGCAATGGGCGCGGCCCTGTTCGCCGAGCCTGTCAGCGCCCGGCAAGCCAGCGATTGGGGAATGATCTGGGAAGCGGTGGCCGACGATACATTCGAGGCGCAGTGGCTGGCCCGTGCAACGCATCTGGCCAAAGGGCCAACGGTGGCCTACCGCCAGTTGAAACAGGCGATCCGCCAAAGCTGGAGCAATGATTACAACGCGCAGTTGGATCTTGAGGCCAAGTTGCAGGGCGCGTGCGGACAAACCCGTGATTTCAAGGAGGGCGTGGTTGCCTTTCTGGAAAAACGTCCGGCCCGGTACGAGGGGCGCTGAGCTCTTAGCATGAGTATGGCAAGGCGCGGCCACGTCATAGCCGCGCCTTTTCCTGTCAGGGGCCGATTGCCGTGCGCGGATCCAGTTGGACATTTGCGGTTGTAAACCCGGTGCCCACGCCCTGCACCACGCTGACGGCCACACCATCCAGCAGCACGGTGGCATCGCCGTCGCTGGCGGTGGCACCCGCGCTGTAAGTGACAGTGACGGCTGGGGTTACCCCGGTGGCGGTCGAGATAATCAGCGCGTCTTCGGTGCTGTCGAAATCGGTGATCACCGGGGCGTTGTCGCCCGCGACGGCATCGGTCGTGATGAAGGTGTCTTCGCCTGCACCGCCGGTCACGGTGTCGTCAAAGCCGAAGTAAAGTGTGTCATTGCCCGCACCACCATCGGCGATGTCGCCGATGCTGTCGCTATCTGCCGAAAGATCCGGTGGCGTGCTGGCTGAGGTGTCGCCAAAGCCACTGGCGACGATAGTGTCGCTGCCAGTGTCGCCACGGAATGTATCTTCGCCTTCGCCGTCGATCAGCAGGTCGTCATCGGCGCTGCCGCGCATGAAATCGTTGCCAGCCCCGCCAAGAAGCGTGTCATTGCCTTCGTTGCCGAACATGCGGTCATCACCATCGCCGGCGTCAATTTCATCGCTGCCGGCCCCGCCGCGCAGGATGTCGTCACCGGCCAGACCGTTGACAGAATCGTCGCCGCCTTCGGCTGCGATAAGATCGTCATTGGGTGTTCCGCTCAACGCTTCGGAATTGTCCGTGCCAGTCTGCGATGTGCCGATGTCGGCCTCTGGTCCATACCCCACAAGTGCAATGTCATCCGCTGTCAGGCTGCCTGCCGCGCCCAAAACGGTGGCCACGGTTTCGCTGTTCGACTGGATCAAGGCGTTGCCTGCGCCATCGTCGGCCACGGACAGGTCGGGAATATCGCCAGCCGCATCATAGCTGAACGCGATCTGATCGGTGGCCGCATCGTAATCGGTGATCTCCGCCGCGCTGCCGGATTGAAGCCAGTCACCCAGCCCAAAGGTATCAGAGCCGCCACCGCCCGTCGCGGTATCTTCGCTGCCGATGATCAGGGCATCGTCGCCAAAGCCTGCATTCATTTCGTCGCCCGCGTCGCCATCGCTGCCTGCGCCGCCAAGGGCCAGAGCGGCCAGTAGCGCTTCGACGGGATTACTGTCTTCGGTGGCTTGCAGTTCGGCCTCAAGCTCGGACACGGTGCCATTGCCCAAGGGGGTTTGCACCCCGATCAAAGCATCGTCGCCGGTCGAGCCATTCATTGTGTCAGCCCCTTCGCCGCCTACTAGGACGTCGTTATCCGAGCCGCCCCAAAGCAGGTCGTCGCCCGCGCCCCCAAAGGCCAGATCGACGCCGTCGCCACCAAACAGCTTGTCGGCGCCATCGCCGCCAGCCAAAGCGTCGTTGCCTGCCAGCCCGGTCAGCCGGTCATCGCCGTCTTCCCCGCTGAGTTGGTCATTGCCAGCGCCGCCTTCGACGATATCGTTGCCGGCCCCTGCCGCGATTTTGGTGTCGTTATCGTCACCTGACAGCGTATCGTCGCCATCCGTGCCCGATGCGATATCGTCATCAGTGGTATCGTCGCCCTGATCACTGCCATCCTGATCGCCCGGGTCGTCCAAAAGGTCTTCGCCATTTCCATCGCCCGGTGCCGACGGAAGAAAGAAACTGTCGTCGTCGTCATCATCGTCGAAGCCAAAAACCAAACCCGCCGCGGCACCAATGCCCAGCAAACTCAAAAGCAGATAACCAATCACCGTACGCCCCCACTCGATACCAACAACCAAGATCTATTAAGGTCCGAATCTGACCAAGTGTCACGTGTTAGTTTCTGGTGACAGTAGGCTTTAGGAAGAAACTATAGCTAAATCGCGCACAACAACCTGGGATTAGGCAGAATTGTTGCGTTATTTGAAACGGTGGATCATGCACAAAAGACGTTTGGCATTCATCCCGCCGTCAAGCCGCATAGCGGCCCACCGCCACATTGCGCAAAGAAAAATCCGGGCTGGCATTGCGCAAAACGGCCACGGTTTGACCATCGGCCTTGATGCTGGTCATGCCGCTTTGCGTGTCGACTTCAAGCCTCAGGTCAGGTGTGGGCTGATCATCGGCATGGATAAAGGAAATCAAATCCTCGGCGGTGTCGAAATCTTCGATCACAACCGGCCGATCACCTTCGATCCAGTCGCCCAAGGCAAATTCATCGGCCCCGCTACCGCCGGTAATGCTGTCATCGCTGCCCGCAACGATGGTATCGTCACCGGATCCAAGATCCACAAGGTCGCCGCCATCGGACGGGCCGGGCAGGGCATAGCCAAAATCGATATCGCCAAGTTTTTCCGCCCCGCTCAGCGAAGCAACGAGCGCGGTTTCGTCAACTACATTGGCCGCTTCGACGAAATCGTTGCCCGCGCCGCCAATAAGCGTGTCCTGCGCCTCGCCTCCGATCAATACATCTGACCCATCGCCGCCAGAAAGCTGATCATTGCCATCCAGACCCAAAAGCCAATCTGTTCCGCTATCGCCTGAAAGCACATCGTTACCGTCCCAGCCGATCAACAGGTCATTGCCGGGGCCGCCGGATATTGTATCGTCGCCATTCGCCCCCTCTAGGATGTCATCGTCGTTGACGGCTGCACCGGGGCTTTCGATGTCGGTGCCAGGCAATCCGACCATGCCCACCAGCGATGCGCCGACCAACAAAAAAAGTGCAAAGAAAGCCATAAAACGCGCCCCTGAGTTTAATCCGTGACAGACCATGGATGGCAGGGCGGTGGTAAAGGCCGGGTGAATTCAGCCCGGTCAAGGTGCCGTTATTTTAAGTAAAATTTGACAGATCACGCATGAAAAAGGCCGGGGCGCATGGTGCGTCCCGACCGATCGTTTCAATAGGATGCCGGATTAGCGGTTTTCGATATCCACATAGTCGCGCAGGGTTTCGCCCATATACAATTGACGCGGACGGCCGATTTTCAACTGTGGATCGCTGATCATTTCCTTCCACTGCGAAATCCAGCCCACAGTGCGCGACAGCGCAAAGATGGGGGTGAACATCGACGTTGGGAAGCCCATCGCCTCAAGAATGATGCCCGAGTAGAAATCGACATTCGGGAACAGTTTTTTCTCGGTGAAATACGGATCGGCCAGCGCCGCCGCTTCAAGCTCTTTGGCGACTTGCAGGGTCGGGTTGTCATCGATCCCCAGAAGATCCAGAACCTCGTCGGCGGATTGCTTCATCACCTTGGCGCGGGGATCGAAGTTTTTGTAAACCCGGTGGCCAAAACCCATCAGGCGGAACGGATCGTCCTTGTCCTTGGCGCGTTCGATGAATTCGGGGATGCGATCCGGTGTGCCGATTTCGCGCAGCATTTCCAGTGTGGCCTGATTGGCCCCGCCATGCGCCGGCCCCCACAGGCAGGCGATGCCCGCCGCGATACAGGCAAACGGGTTCGCCCCTGAACTGGACGCCAGACGCACTGTCGAGGTAGACGCGTTTTGTTCATGGTCGGCATGCAGGGTAAAGATACGGTCCATGGCACGCGACAGGATCGGGTTAACCTCATAATCCTCGGCGGGCACGGCAAAGCACATGCGCAAGAAGTTCGACGCATAATCCAGATCATTGCGCGGATAGACGAATGGCTGACCCAGCGTATATTTGAACGCCATCGCGGCAATCGTGGGCATCTTGGCGATCATGCGGATCGAGGCCACTTCGCGCTGCCACGGATCGGCAATATCGGTGCTGTCGTGATAGAACGCCGACAGGGCGCCGACAACGCCGACCATGATCGCCATCGGGTGCGCATCCCGGCGGTAACCACGGAACAGATACATCATCTGCTCATGGATCATGGTGTGATTGGTGACGCGCGATTCGAAATCTTCCAGCTGTGCGGGCGAGGGCAGTTCGCCGTAAAGCAGCAAGTAGCACACTTCGAGGAAATGCGATTTTTCGGCCAGTTGGTTGATCGGATAGCCGCGGTGCAGCAATTCGCCCTTGCCGCCATCAATAAAGGTGATCGTGCTGTCGCAGCTTGCCGTCGAGGTAAATCCCGGATCATAGGTGAAAACGCCCGCTTGCGCATAAAGCTTGCGTATGTCGATCACATCGGGGCCGGCTGTGGGCGAATAAATCGGCAACTCAAACTCTTTGCCGTCGATCGACAGGGTCGCATTCTTGGTGCTTTCAGCCATTCGGGGTCCTCCCTTACAAGCCCGCGCGTGGTGCGCGCGTCATGGGCTGCGTATTACATTCAGCCTTTCGAGGGGGTTAACCACTCTCGGAGGCGGCATCAGAAAGCCGGGCAATCGTTTCATCCCGGCCAAGCACGAGCATCATGTCAAAAACGCTCGGTGTTGCGCTGCGGCCTGCCAAGGCGGCCCGAAGAGGGCCAGCCAGCTTGCCGAATTTCATGTTCACGGATTCGGCGAATTGCATTGCAACCGCCTCCAATTCATCGCGCGACCAAGTAGCAGTTTGCAGGTGCGGCGTCAATTGTTTCAGTATACTACGGGATACATCATCCAGGTGGCCCGCCGCTTTCTCATCTGGAGAAATGGGTCGGTCAGCCAAGATAAATTGCGCTTTATCAAGCAGTTCCGGGAAGGTCTTCGCCCGCTCTTT
>Ga0102929_1002806_pt1 | contig 10360 bp, 10 predicted proteins | sample SalPonR1_B_D2_MG_FD_78510 | JGI IMG/M metagenome (GOLD analysis project Ga0102929, IMG submission 78510) | Salt pond soil microbial communities from South San Francisco under conditions of wetland restoration - Salt Pond MetaG R1_B_D2_MG | ecosystem: Environmental > Aquatic > Marine > Intertidal... | reverse complement strand
TGGAAATGCTGGCTGTGTCGAATATGGCGGAGATGCTGTCACCTAAGGCATTCTTAATTTTAAAATTATCTGCCCATATTTTTACTGTCGTATCCTGAAAACCCACCTCACGAAATACCAAATTGAATCCCCGGTCAATCTCAAAACCTGCTTCAGATCCGGCAGACCAGGCCACATGGGATCCTGTCGGTATTTTTGTAGTTTCGATTTCCTGAAACCAGCGATCAATGCCAAATGATTGGTGAAAAGGATCAAGACGAAGTGCGGAACTGTCATAGTGTATATCAAAACTGATTTCTTCAATAACGCCCAATTCAGGGAAAAGCATGGGGTCAAGCAATAATATGTTATTGCTGCGCTTGAAATATTTATCCGATTGAGGAAAGTATAAATCAAGCTGACGCGGTGGGAGATTACCTATGTTAATGGTACTCGTTCCATGTCTCGACTGCTCAGAGCGAGGCTCACTGCGATAGGTCCATGGACGAATATAGCTGCGGCCTTCCTGTAAAGCAGTAAAAGTCAATATGGCGAGGGTGTCGTTTTCGATGAGTGATAAATTATTTGCTTCAAGAGAAATAGACAAATAGGAACGTCCTTCAAAATTGCCGTCCAGTCTTAAATCACTCAAATCTTCTGCAAAGACTTCAGAGCTGAAAACAATGCTTTTGTATTCCAGGAATCTAAAGTCCCATTCATAACTGAGGTTCAATGAAAGCAGGCTATCCCGACCATTCATGACTACATAAATAGAAATATCATTTCCCACATCGGCTTCGACATCGTTTATTTCTATTGTCCAAGGGGTGTCTTGGGCATCAGTAAAATCAAGAACAACAGTTTGAGAAAAAATAAATAGGAGAAAGAGGTATAGTGTGTTTTTCATGGTATTTTAATATCAAAACGAGCTGAATAATTAAAACGCTGTTGGGTTTAACCCCAAGGTGAAGATATAAAATACACTAAAAATGAAGAAAGGCAAGTTTAGAATGCTCAATAATTTTGAAAAAGAGCACGTCCGTTAATTTTTTAGTTGTTATTTAAAAATGCCTTAAATTCTTCGATTTTCTTTTTCAATTCCTGATCCAACGTTTCATGGGTGATTTTACCTTCATCGGTGTCAAAATTATCGTTGAATCCAGGAAAGGAGAAGCTGGTTACCACCTTTCCTCCATTGAATGGAAAGCGTTTTTCAGCAATTTCTAAGACACTTTTGCCACCTCTTTTTCCCGGGGATGCTGCCATGAGTAATATAGGCTTTTCCATGAAAACAGTTTTTCCGGGTATGAGAGAAAGCCAATCGAAAATATTTTTAAATGCTGCTGAATAGGCGCCGTTATGTTCGGCTAGTGATAAGATAATACCATCTACGCCGTTTATTTTTGCAGAGAAATCTAGGATGTTCTGAGGAATACCGGACTCATTTTTACGGTCAATGCTTAGAATAGCGGTTTCATAGTCATTGAGATCCAGTATTTCGGTTTCTTTGAAGAAACTTGCGGTGTAGGTCACCAACGCTTTGTTAATGGAAGTGCTGCTGTTACTTCCTGCAAAAGCCAGAATTTTCATAGGATGTTTTTTATTCTTGTTCTTGAGTCATTCTTTCCAATGCCACGGCATTGATACAATACCTTAAACCACTGGGGGGCGGCCCATCCGGAAAAACATGACCGAGGTGAGCGTCACAGGTATTACAAAGGGTTTCTATGCGTTGCATGCCAAAAGAATTATCCATGTTGTAAGCGATGGCATTTTCTTTTGCAGGTTGCGTAAAGGAGGGCCAGCCGGTTCCGCTGTCAAATTTCTCATATGCATCAAACAGCAAGGTTTCGCAGCAGACACAAGCATATTTACCCGGCTCAAAAGCAGTGCACATATCGGAGCTGAAGGCTCTTTCTGTACCGTGCTGCCTCGTGACCCGGAAAGCCTCAGGAGATAATCGTTCCTTCCACTCTGATTCTTTTTTTTCCACCCTTTGATCAGGTTTGGGGTTGCCCTTCTTGGCAAAATTAACAATGTCGACCCACTTCAACATAATCTTCATTTTTTTTGAAACATACTCACAGTGTAGTAAGCATTTTGATCGGTAAAATGTTCGATAAACTCAAAGCCGGCCTTTTTTCCAAGTTGAGAAATATCTCGAAGGCGGTATTTTTGAGATACCTCTGTATGGATTACTTCGTAAGCTTCAAAATTAAAAACTTCCCCATTTATGGTCACCTGCTGCTTGGCCAAACTGACCAAGAAACTGAAGGTCGTTCCGGATATGGGGTCGTAGTAGGGATAATGGTCAAAGCTTTCGAGGTCGAAGTTGGCATCCAACTCCCGGTTGATGCGTTCCAGAAGATTGAGGTTGAACGCACGGGTAATGCCTTCCGGATCATTGTAGGCATTTAAGATGATCTTTGGATGCTTCATTAGGTCAGCTGCAAGGAGAAGGTAATCTCCTGCCTTCATTTTCTGATAGAGAAATTGCAAGAATTCATGTGCTTTTTCACCCAGGTAATTTCCGATGTTGGATCCCATAAACATCCAAATAGCCGGATGCCTTCTTTCTATTTGCGATAAGGTTTTAAAGTAATCTCCATCAATGCATTCTACCTTGAGTCCGGGGAGTTCCTGGAGGACATTCTCTTTGCAACTGACCAACACGTCTTTAGAAATATCCAAAGGAATGTATCGCAGTTGTTTTCCATTTTTCTGGAAGCTCGACAGTAAATGTTTGGTTTTGCTGCCGTCTCCGGCGCCCAATTCAATAATTTCTACCGATGGGGCATCAATACGTTCAGCTATATCCCGGCTTTTTTCCCGGATGATTTCCATCTCACACCTCGGGAGATAGTAGCCCGGCATACGCATGATACGCTGAAAGAGTTGGTCGCCTTTTTCATCATAAAAATACTTTGACGACAATTGCTTGGTATCTCGCCTCAGGCCTTGGGTAACGTGTTTCCTGAAAGCCTCCAAATCACTCATTGATCAGAGATTTTGTTTTTTAGCCAATCGAATGCCCGCCAAATGCCATCTCATATCCGGGTGAAAGAAATTGCGATAAGTAGGTCTGCTGTGGCCTGGTGCGGTAGCATAGGAAGCTCCTCTGAGGACTTTCTGATTGACCATGAATTTGCCGTTGTATTCTCCCAGGGCACCTTCCGCAGCCTTGAATCCTGGATAGGGGAGATAAGCACTTTCTGTCCATTCCCAGAGATGACCCCAATCAAACTTTCCACTGGCAGCTTCCCATTCAAACTCCGTCGGTAGGCGATAACCTGCCCATTCTGCGAAAGCCGCTGCTTCGTAAAAACTGATGTGTTCCACCGGAGCATTGGGATCAATAAGTTGCCAACCGTTGAGGCGATAGTGATACCATTCTTCCTGAGGTTTATGCCAGTACAGTGGTGCTTCAAGACCGTTGGCATTGACAAAATCCCAGGCGTCAGAATGCCAAAGAGCGAAATTCTCGTAAGCTCCATCTTCTATGAATTCCAGGTAATCGGCATTTTTGACCAGCCCTTTAGATAATTCATAGCTGTGTAAAAAGACCTTATGGGCTTGATGCTCATTGTCAAAAGAAAAACCTTCCCCCAGATGGCCCATCTCGTAAATGCCCTCATCCATGGCGACGAACCCATCTGATGAGGAATTCTTTTCCTGTTTGAAATTTGTCTCCATTTCAGGGGAAAGCACCTGGTGTCCCAGGATGAACTTTATGTCATATGCAAGCAATTCCTGGTGTTGTTCTTCATGGTTCATGCCAATTTCCAGCACATGATAGACCCGATGATCGGAATCCAGCTCATCCAAAAGCTTCAAGACTTCCTCAGTGATATTGTTTCTAAAATCCATCACCTCAGACAGTGTAGGACGCGTCATCAATCCCCTTTGATCTCTGGGTACCCGGTCACCGGCATGATTGTAATAACTGTTGAACAAGAAATCGTAATCTTCGCGGTAAGGCCGATAATTTTTCCCAAAGGCCTTAAGTACAAATTCTTCAAAAAACCAACTCGTATGTCCGAGATGCCATTTTGGTGGTGAAACAAATACGGCAGGTTGTACGACCGAATCCTCCGGCTTAATGTGCGCGCAGAGGTCTTCGGTCCTTTTCCGCAAATCTGAAAAGGCTGTTTTGATTTCTTTTGCGCTCTTGTTTAAAAAGTCCATTTACAGTGCTTGATCTATCATTGAAGATTCAAAATAGTTGGTACTCTTCAGGCTCCGGTGCACCGGACACTTACCTGCAATTTCTACCAGGCGTTCTTTTTGTTCCTTATCCAGCTCACCGATGAAACGAAATTTCATTTTGAAAAGGTCAGGTTTGAGTTTGTTTTCTTCATCTCCATTTCTGGGTTCAGTTTTCTCATGGCTGATGTAAACAAAGACCTCCTGTAGATTCCATTTTTTTCTTTTCGCATACATTTTAAGCATCATGGTCTTGCATGCGGCAAGGGCGGAGATGAGTAATTCATAGGGTGATGGGCCAAAGTCATCACCTCCAATAGACTCCGGCTCATCAGCTACCAGATGGTGCTTATTCAGTTGTATTTTTGTCGTGTATTTGTACTCTTCGAGATCCAGATGAGCAACCAATTGTTCTCCGGCTCTGTCCAATGCAGCTGCTTTTCGACGTTTAAAGTAGCGTTTGACCCAGGCCCCTATAACTTCACCGACATAGAGGCTGTCGTCCTCGTTCATTAACAAATGGTCTGCTTTATCCAGCGATATAAAGCTTTTAGGGTGATAGGCGTGTTTGTACAATTTTTCAGCATTATCTATGCCCACGATTTTATCAAAGGGCGAATGCATGATGAGAAGAGGCTTTTTTAATTCACTCACTACCTCCAGAAGATCTGTTTTCTCAAAATGCTTGACGAATTCACGGTTAATGGTGAACGACCGGCCCCCGATGTTCGCTTTCACCTCTCCTTTTTCATCAATTTCATCAATGGCATGAGAAAAGTGCTTTTTGACGTGGGAAACATTTGCTGGAGCTCCGATAGTCGCAACCGCCTTTACATTGGATAACTCTTTCCCAGCACAGATGACAGCCGCACCTCCAAGAGAGTGGCCGATGAGAAGGGCAGGAGCTTTGTATTCCTGCGTCATGTACTGATGCACATCCAACAAATCCTGCACATTAGCAGAGAAGTGACTTTCCACAAACTCCCCTTCACTCAACCCTAAACCCGTAAAATCGAACCGCAACACACCAAAACCCTGTGCTGTCAATTCTCTACTGATATTTCTTACTGCTACCAGGCTGCTGCTACAGGTAAAGCAATGAGCGAATATGGCGTACTCGTCCGGCTTTTGATTCGCCGGGAGTTCCAAAAAGGCATTCAATAGATGTCCTTTCGAGTTTTCAATCTTCATTTTTGATCTCTTCATTCGGGGACCACATCTTTATGGATGAATAATTCAGGCCAGCCGTCTTTTAGCTGATCTAATTTGGGGCGAATGTATTGATGACAATAGGGTTTTTCAGGCCCACTGAGATAATAGTCGTCATAGCGCGCATCCGCTGGCCGAAAAGTAGACAATCGCTCAGATTTACAATAATAAATGCGATTGGATCTATGAGAAATGTCCTCTATCAGCGATTGTATAACATCGATATCTGCTTCTATCTCAGTACACACCTTTGATGGGTAACGTTTTTTAATGCCTTGCTGCAAATCTGTTCGATGCATAGACAAGTGAATAGCAATGAGAGCGGAAGGGTCTATATCATCTGGTAAAAATACGACCCTTACAGCTTCAATTTCATAGGATTCCTTAAGAGAGACCCAACCCGATTGAACATCTTTTACGCCTCTGAGGTGAGAGAATACGGCTTCCATGCTCCAATAACAATAACCCGTGAAGTAAAGCGATCGAATGTCTCTCTCCATAAAAAATCAACTTTTCTATTCCGCCAGCAGGTTTGAAAAATCAGCACGTAATTTGCGCACCTTGGGATCAATAACGATGCGACAGTAACCTGCTCCGGGATTGTTGTTGTAGTAATTTTGATGCTGGGCTTCTGCCGGATAGAAAGTTTCAAGGGCTTTTAACTCGGTAACAACAGCTTGCTCGAAGTGGGGCTTCAATTCCTCAATAACTTTTTCCGCCTGCGCTTTTTGTTCATCATTGTGGTAGAGGATGATGGACCGATATTGGGTACCCACATCTGCTCCCTGTCTGTTCAGACTCGTGGGGTCATGACTGAGCATGAAGACCTGAATGAGTTCCTTGTAGCTGATTTTTTCCGGGTCGAAAGTAATCTGTACCACCTCTGCATGACCAGTGGTGCCTGCACATACTTCCCGATATCCCGGGTCTTCTATATATCCTCCAGCATATCCAGAAACGACTTTTTTCACACCCTTTAGTCGTTGAAGAACAGCTTCAATACACCAGAAACATCCACCACCGACGGTTGCTTTTTCCATATCTTTTTTATTGAAGGACAAATTTTAGACCATTTGGTTCCTTGTGCTTTACATTTCGAATTACAAGCGGGCGTCATTTCCACAAGAAGGACAGTGCCCTTCAGAACCTTTTCTTTCCATCATGATACCTGTTAGATTCTTTGCAGCATAACCTTCAATCCAACCTATGTTTTCGTCAATATTGTTGAGGTCGATATGATTTTTTTTCAAATCTCTCACAAACTTACCCTGGTATTGCTGATATCCCCAGCACATAGGACAGAATTCATCGGGAGTCTTATTGCTCTCCTCGCTTTTGGGATCTTTGAAATAACTTTTAACCCATTCAATGATATTCATACATAAACTTTTTTGAGAAAGTAAGAATTTTTAAATAATTGACAATCAAGAGATTCACTTTAATTAGAAAATCCTGATCTTTGACATTTCAATAGAGAAAACCTGCTAATTGTTGTCAGGAATGAACTGGATCGAAGAATTGAAGAGGCATTTTGATCGCTTTGTCCTGGTATATTTTGGATTTTTTGCCTTGATGCGTGTGATTTCCAAGCCCGTGCTGGAATTAGATGAAGCGGAATTGATCTACCTGAGTCAATGGTGGTTTTGGGGCTATGGACCGCAACCGCCTTTGTATTCCTGGCTGCAAAACTCAATTGTTGTTCTTTTAGGCCCGAATTTGTGGTCGATTGCCTTACTTAAAGCTTTACTTTACGGCCTCATATTTTTCTTTGCTTACCGTATCGGTCTTTATTTTTTTAGTCGTTCCTGGGCCATACTCAGTTCAATGTTGCTTTTTGCTTCCCTTGAGTTGATGATACACTCCTTTCGGCATTCTCATACGCTATTGGTCGTGGCCATGGTGCTGATCAGTTTGTTTTTATTTCTGAGATGCCTGGAAAAGACAAGTCTTCTCAACGCTTTTTTATTGGGAGCCTCTTTAGCATTGGGCATGCTGTCGAAGTATAATTTCGCCATTTTTATACTCAGTCTGGGTATCCTTATTTTATGGAATCGGGAATACAGACTTAAATTGAGGAAGCCTCAGCTTTGGGCAGGTTTATTTCTCGGTTCGCTTCTTACTGTCCCCCATGGCTTGTGGCTTTTGGATCACTGGAGTGAAGTCCAACAATCGGTGGCAGCTGATATGGTGCCCGAAGCCAGGTCCTACTTGAGGAGTGTATGGAGTGGGCTTTCAGATTTGTTCGGGGACAGTACAACCATTCTTCTCCCCTTGGTCATACTGGTTTTTGTCTATGTTTGGACGAGGAAAAAGATGAGGTCCTTCCTGACAAGCATGCCTTCCTGGAAGAGTTTTTTGCCTGCCCAGATTATTCTCATTCAATTATTAGCCCTGTTAGCGTTTATTTTTTCAGGGCTTCTCAGTGATGTCAATGTTCGCTGGTTGCAACCGGTGTGGATACTGCTTCCTTTCGTCCTAGTTTATTGGCTGAAGCAGGAAATTGCAGGGTTGAAACCGGAGGGTTTAATATGCTGGTTGGGTGTCTGGGCGGTTTTCTTGCTCTTTTTTCACCCCTTACGCAACCAGGGAGAACTTTTGTTGGGCTTGACCAACCGCACCCATTGTGATTTTGAATGGCTGGAACAGCGTTTAGATATACGTAGTATCGAGCACAACGGATTTGTAACAAGGGGCTATTTTATGGCTGGTAATTTGAGAATGCATTTTCCGAATGAATTGGTGCTCTGCACTTTTTGGCAGCCTCCGGAACCGTTCATAGATTCTATGATCATGGTGGTTATGCATTCTGAAATGAGAAAGGGTGAAGCGGAGGAAAAAAATCTTCTATTGGATGAGAATGAGTGCTTCCAGGCCTGGCTTCAGGAAGAAGCACCGTGAAATGCTTCGAAATATCGTTTTCTTGAATTGTCGCACAGCGCATGATCAGTAAGTTTTCTCCTTTCAAATTTGACCACTGGTAGCGGGCCATGTATGGCATTACAAATAATAATTTCGTCAGCGTCATCCAACTCGGGGGGAAGAACTTTTCTTTCTAACGGGTTTAGATCAAATTCCCGACACCATTCCAGGATGACTTTCCTCATCACGCCATCCAGGCACCCCGAAGCAAGATGGGGCGTGACCAATTGATTGCCCATTCTCATGAAAATATTTGAAGATTGAGCTTCAATGACTCCTCTGGACATGTGGTGCTGTACCGTCTGTAAACGCCCATAGGACTCACTGCGAATGCCGGAAAGGACGTGGGGCAAAGCCGAACAGCTTTTATGATTACCAAGTGAATTGACGTGAAATTCGTTTCTGTCCATGGTCAGGGGTACTCCGGCATGTTCCACTTTAAAAGCTTCCAGTTGCTCAAATTTCAGTAGCAATATGCCTTCTTTATTTTCAGGAGTGTAAAGACCGGGTCCTGTGCGCGTCAGGACTATTTTGAGTCGAATAGGTTTATCCCATTGTCGCGTCAGGCGCTTCAGTTGCAACTCCCAAAGAGACCAGACCGTATCCTCCACTTTGAATTTTAAAGTGTTTGCAGAAGCTTTTAGTCGATCTAGATGATAACTGAGGAAGGGAGCTTTGCTGTTCTCAACGCGAATGCTCTCGAAAAGACCATCTCCGTACTGTGCCAGGCGCAAAAAATGTTGCAATTCAGCGGGAACAAAGTTTCCACCGGCTCGTTCTATACAGTAAAATTGACCGGGTAAAAGCTCTTGAAAATCAAGCGGGATAATCACAATGCCGGGCTTTTTGTTGTAATAAAATCCTTACTTTTGTAAGATATGGAATTCATAAGAAACTTTTGCATTATAGCCCACATCGACCACGGAAAGAGCACCCTTTCTGATCGCATTCTTCAAATGACCAATGCCATTTCTGACCGGGATTTCCAAAATCAGGCACTAGATGATATGGATTTGGAAAGAGAACGTGGAATCACCATAAAAAGTCATGCCGTACAGGTGTATTATGATGCCAAGGATGGCAACAGATATACTTTTAATCTCATAGATACACCTGGTCATGTGGATTTCAGCTACGAGGTGTCGAGATCCATTATGGCTTGTGAAGGTGCTTTACTCCTTGTGGATGCTTCTCAAGGCATCCAGGCGCAGACCATTTCGAACTTATATCTAGCCCTGGAGCACGACTTGACCATCATCCCTGTGCTGAACAAGGTGGATATGGAAAGTGCACAGGTTGATGAGGTGAGCGAACAATTCCTGGATTTAATCGACTGTGAATTGGAGGAAATCATTCATGCCTCAGGTAAGACAGGACAGGGTGTGGATAAACTGCTAGAGGAAATTGTAAGAAAGATTCCGGCACCTCAGGGTGATACGAATGCTCCTTTACAGGCCATGATTTTTGACTCGGTTTTTAATCAGTTTCGTGGGGTCATTGCTTATTTCAGAATTTTCAATGGCTCAATAAGAAGAGGTGATGAAATCCTGTTTTTTAACACCAAACAGAAATATTTGGCGGATGAAATTGGCGTGTTGCAGATGACGATGACACCCAAGAAAGAATTAAAAGCCGGGGATGTGGGGTATGTCATCACCGGTATCAAAAACTCAAAAGAAGTAAAGGTGGGTGATACACTCACTTTGGCGGAGAACCCAACTGATAAGCCTGTTCAGGGTTTCGAGGAGGTCAAGCCAATGGTCTTTGCCGGTATTTTCCCGATCGACAACGATGATTTTGAGGATTTGCGAGATAGTTTAGAGAAACTACAATTGAATGATGCCTCCCTGGTATACGAACCTGAAACATCTGTTGCCCTGGGATTTGGATTCCGATGTGGCTTTCTCGGTATGTTGCACCTGGAGATCATCCAGGAACGATTGAGTAGGGAATTCAATCAGGAAGTCATCACAACGGTACCCAACGTGTCCTATATGGCCTATACGACCGGGAATGAAAAAATAATTGTTAACACGCCCTCAGACCTGCC
>Ga0102929_1002804_pt1 | contig 10361 bp, 8 predicted proteins | sample SalPonR1_B_D2_MG_FD_78510 | JGI IMG/M metagenome (GOLD analysis project Ga0102929, IMG submission 78510) | Salt pond soil microbial communities from South San Francisco under conditions of wetland restoration - Salt Pond MetaG R1_B_D2_MG | ecosystem: Environmental > Aquatic > Marine > Intertidal... | reverse complement strand
TGGACCCGCGCGGTATCGCGTTCCGAAAGCAGTGTGTCCGCCCGATCCCGCGCGGTATCGCGTTCGGCCAAGAGGCCCGCCACCTGTTCCTCGAAAGACGCGATCCGCGCATCCGCCGCGTCGAGCGCAGCCGCCTGCCGGTCGCGCGTGGCCGACAGCGACTCGATGATCGCCTCTTGTTCGGTCAGCCGCGCCTGGGTGTCTTCCAGCGTCGCATTCAGCGCGCCCAGCTGGTTGGTCAGCGATGTGGAGCGCTGCTGCTCGAGCCCCAGCGCGCGGGCCAGTTCGGCGATCTCGGAGGACAGCGAGTTGAGTTCGTTTTCCTGCCCGGTGATGGTATCGCGCAGCACCGCCTGCACCACCATGAAGATGGTCAGAACGAACATCAGCACCAGCAGAAGTCCGGTCATTGCATCCACGAACCCGGGCCAGATCGAGGCCTGGAACCGGGATCCGGTGCGCCGCGACAGAGCCATGGCCTAGCCCTCGCCCTTCTTGTCGCTGGGGCGGCCAGCGCTGCGGGCCATACGCTCCAGCGCGCGTCCGATCGTGGACAGATCGGTTCGCAACTCGGCCATGGTTTCCTGACGCCCCGCCGCCACCTCTTCGAGGATGCGCAGCATCTGAACGTCGATCGACCTCAGCCGCATGCGGCTTTCCGCATCCAGGCCCTCATTCTCGGACTTCTGCGTCAGCACGTCGATCAGGCGATCCTGGCTGTCGGCAATGCGCGCAAAGGCCGTGGCACTCGGGGCTGTGGCCTCCATGCGTTCGGTCATCCGCTCGAGCGAGTCGCTCAGCTGACCAAGCCGGTATTCCACCTCGGACCGGCCCTCTTCGGAACGCGCGAACAGAAGCTGCATCGCCTCCATCTGCTCGACAAGCTGATCCAGCACGACACCGGTCATCCCCATGTCGCCGCCGCCATCGGCCTCGCCACTGGCAAAACCCAGCTTGGTGATCGAGCTCAGCCATTCCTCAAGCTCGCGGTAGAACCGGTTCTGCCCGTGCCCGGCGAACAGTTCGAGCAATCCAACGACCAGCGACCCGGCCAGCCCCAGCAGGGAAGACGCAAAGGCGACGCCCATGCCGGACAGCTGGTTGTCCATCCCGTCCATGAGCCGGGCGAATACCTCGACGCCGCTTTCGCCGTCTTCGGGCGCCAAGCCGCGGATCGTATCGACAAGCGCCGGGACCGTGGTGGCCAGACCGTAGAACGTGCCCAGAAGGCCGAGAAAAATCAGCAAATTGACGATATACCGCGTGATCTCGCGCGCTTCGTCGATCCGCGTCGCAACGGAATCAAGGATCGACCGGGTCGAGGCCGTGTTGATCTGCATGCGACGGCCACGCGATTTCAAGAGCGTGGCCAACGGGGCCAGCAGAAGCGGGGCCTTGCTCTGGACGCCGCGCTCGCGCTCCTGGGCGAATTGCTCGATCCAGCGGACGGACTGGATCAGCTGCCAGACCTGCCAGAAACAGGCCAGCACCCCGATCACGAACACAAAGCCAATGAACCCATTGAGATAGGGGTTCGCCTCGAACACGGGCAAGACCCGCGGCAACGCCAGAAATCCCCCGAACCCCGTAAGGCCCAGGACAAGCAGCATCATCAGCACCTGTCGAACAGGCTGGGAGAAATGTGGCTCGGCCTCGATGTCCGGCTGATCCATTCGGACAGTTCCTGACGCGTTTCTTTTTCTTCGCAGGCACACTAGGCGGTTCGCCGCCAATCGCCAAGCCGTTAAGCGATCAAGCTGCGCACACGGGCACAGAGCCAGTCGAGTTCCGCATCCGGAATGCCCAGTTCCGACAGATGTGCCGCGGTATTGAACAGGTATTCGCTGTTCGGTCCGCGCCCGCCGATGGCCGTTGCGATGATCTGCGCCTGTTCCTCAAGTTCCAGCGAACCGCAATATTGCACATGTTCCGGGTCGATCACATAGGTCACCGCCGTGACGTCGCGCCCATCGGCAAGTCTCAGCGGCAGCATCTTTTCCAGATAGGCCGACGACACCAGTTCCCGTTCGCGCAGATACGCCATGGTGGCGTCCAGTTCGGCTTCGTGCATCAGCATCGCCAAGCCGTCGCAGGTGCTTCCGAGCTGCGCGTCAAGGGCCAGCACGAGTCCGGGCTTGTCATCGGTGCCCCGGTGATGGATCGACCGCATGCAGAAACTGCGCGCATAGCCTTCCAGCCGCGCATGCGCGGTCTCGACCGGGGTAAAGCCCGGGTTCCACAAAAGCGATCCGTATCCGAACACCCAAAGTGTCATGCTGCTGGTCCTGTTGTCATGGGCGCGGTAAACACCAAAGGCGCGGCAGAAAAAAGGGGGGCGCGGTGAAACGTTTGCTGGTTGTGATCATCGTGGCGGCGCTGGCCTATGGCGGATGGTGGTTCTATGCCGCGCACGCCATGCGCACCGAGACCGCGGCCTGGTTTGCTGACCAGCGCGCCAAGGGCTGGCAGGCCGATTATGCCGACCTGACCGTGCGCGGATTTCCGAACCGGACCGATCTGACGATCACCGAGCCGGTCCTGATTTCGCCCGACGGATCGCTCGGGTGGCGCGCGCCATTTTTCCAGGTGCTTGGCCTGAGCTACCGGCAGGGTCATGTGATCGTGGCATGGCCGGATACCCAGACGATCACAACCCTTGCTGGCGAGACCACGGTGACGTCGGACGGCCTGCGCGCCAGCGTCATCCATGACGACGATGCGCTGGTGCGCAGCAATGTCGAAGCGGCGGTTCTCAACATCACCGGCCCCGACCAAGCGGTCGCAATGGCCGAGGTCAACGCGGCCCTGCAAAGGATCGACCTGTCGCAGTCCAGCTACCGTCTGGCGGTATCGGTCGGCAGCATCGCCGCAACGACACCGCGGGTGTCCGCCGATATCGGCCCCGACTCGCTCGGCTCCCTGCGCGCTCAGATGAACGTCACGTTCGAGGACCCGCTGACACTCGACGGCCTGGCCGACCCGACGCCCCGCCTTCGCTCGGTGGACCTGACCCGGTCCGAGATCAGCTACGGGCCCGTGACGTTCCAGGTGACGGGCGCTGCAACATTCGATGACCAGGGGCGCGCCACCGGCGAAATCGATATCGCGGCAGACAATTGGCGCGAGGGTCTCGAGGCCGCCCGGCAAAACGGCGACCTGCCTGCCGAAATGGTCGATCTCCTGGCCGAAATGCTCTCCATGCTCGCCATGTTCAACGGAACGCGGGACAGCCTCGATGTGACCCTGGGTCTTGAGCGGGGCACAGTGATGCTGGGCCCGGTCCCGGTCGGAAAACTGCCGCCGCTATCGTGGCGCTGAGCCTTGCAAACCCTGCCGCACGCCGCGACACTGGGCCGAAAACACGAGGTGACTCATGGGCGACGGGCTCTTCCAACGGATTGATGACGCGCGCGATGATCTGATCGGACTGACGCAGGAACTGATCCGCATCCCGACGCTGAATCCGCCGGGCGAAAACTATGCCGCGATCTGCGACCTGCTGGATGCGCGGCTGACCCGATCGGGTTTCGAGACCACCTGGGTCCGGGCCGAAGGCGCCCCCGGCGACAGCGACCGCTATCCCCGTTGGAACCTGGTGGCCCGCCACGACGGCGCCCGCCCCGGTCCCTGCGTTCATTTCAACGCGCATACCGATGTGGTCGAGGTCGGCCATGGGTGGACCCGCGATCCGTTCAAGGCCGCGGTGGAAGGTGACAGGATCTACGGGCGCGGCGCCTGTGACATGAAAGGCGGCCTCGCCGCCTCGATCATCGCCGCCGAAGCGTTCATCGCCCAGCATCCCGACTATGCCGGCGCCATCGAGATCAGCGGCACCGCAGACGAAGAATCCGGCGGTTATGGCGGTGTCGCCCATCTGGCCGAACAGGGCTGGTTCGCGCCTGACCGCGTGCAGCACGTGATCATCCCGGAACCGCTGAACAAGGACCGCATCTGCCTGGGTCATCGCGGTGGCTGGTGGGCCGAGATCGAAACCAAAGGCGAGATCGCCCATGGCTCCATGCCCTTTCTCGGCGATTGCGCGGTCCGCCACATGGGTGCCGTGCTGCAAGCCTTCGAGGATTCGCTGTTTCCCGCCATGGCGTCGCGTTGGACCGAGATGCCCGTGGTCCCCGAAGGCGCGCGCCAATCGACCATGAACATCAACTCGGTGCATGGCGGCCAGCACGAGCAGGCCACCGACTATACCGGCCTGCCCGCCCATTGCGTGCCCGACAGCTGCCGCATCGTCATCGACCGCCGCTTCCTGATGGAAGAACCCATCGACGCGGTCCGGCAAGAGGTGATCGACCTGCTCGAAGACCTCAAGGCGCGGCGTGAAAACTTCGACTACGAGATCCGCGAGATCAACCGCGTGATCCCGTCGATGACCGACAAGACCGCGCCCATCGTCACCACCGTGCATGACGCCATCCGCGATGTGCTGGGCCAGGACCCGACCTATGTGGCGTCACCCGGCAGCTACGACCAGAAACATATCGACCGGATCGGCAAGCTGAAAAACTGCATCGCCTACGGCCCCGGTGTGCTGGAACTTGCGCATAAACCGGATGAATGGATCGGCATCACCGACATGCTCGACAGCGCCAAGGTCATGGGCCGCGCGCTCGAAACCTTGCTGCTGCCCTAGGCTTCTCTGGTTCATAAATATCCCGGACCGCGCGAGGGATTGGACGATGTTCGTCATGTGCTCACGCACCTTGGGCAATGCTCCTCGCTCCGACCCGAGTCAAACGCGCATCCCGCGACCGAAAAGCAGAGACTTGATCACGGCGGGTTTTGCCCTGACACTCCTCCCGACAACTGGAGGGATACCATGACCGCTCATTTTCTTCGCGGGGCCGCCTTGGCCGCGCTGCTGACGACGCCTGCACTGGCGCAGCAAACCGACCTCACCATCGCGCTGCAACTTGAACCGCCGCATCTCGATCCGACCAGTGCCGCCGCGGGCGCAATCGACTCGGTGCTCTATGCCAACGTGTTCGAAGGCCTGACGCGCTTCATGTCGGATGGCTCGGTTGTGGCCGGCCTCGCCGAAAGCTGGGACATCAGCGAAGACGGCACCACCTACACCTTCACCCTGCGCGATGGCGTGACCTTTCATGACGGCACCACGATGGACGCCGAAGACGTCAAGTTCAGCCTCGACCGCGCCCGCGCCGAAGACAGCGCGAACGCGCAGAAGGCGCTTTTCGAAGGCATCGAAGAGGTGACGGTCCTCGACCCGACCACGGTCGAGGTGCAACTTTCCGCGCCCGATGGCAATTTCCTCTTCAACATGGCCTGGGGCGACGCGGTGATCGTGGCACCCGAAAGCATCGAGGGCATCAAGCAGACGCCGATTGGCACCGGCCCTTTCACCTTCGAGGAATGGGTGCAGGGCGACCGGATCGAGCTTGCCCGCAATCCCGATTATTGGGGTGACGCGCCCGCGCTCGAAGCGGCCACGTTCAAGTTCATCTCCGATCCCACCGCCGCCTTCGCCGCCATGATGGCACAGGATATCGACGCCTTCGCGGGTTTCCCGGCGCCGGAAAACCTGCCCCAGTTCGAAGCGGATCCGCGCTTCCAGGTGCTTGTCGGATCGACCGAGGGCGAAACGATCCTTGCGATGAACAACAAGCAACCGCCCTTCGACAATTTGCTGGTGCGTCAGGCCGTGTCCCATGCCATCGACCGCCAGACGATCATCGACGGCGCGATGTTCGGTCTTGGCACCCCGATCGGCACGCATTTCGCACCGCACAATCCCGATTACGTCGATCTGACCGGGCAATCCGCCCATGATGTCGAAACCGCCAGAGCGCTGCTGGCCGAGGCCGGTTTTGCCGACGGCTTCACCACGACGCTCAAGCTGCCCCCGCCCTCCTATGCCCGGCGCGGCGGCGAGATCATCGCGGCGCAGCTGCGCGCCGTGGGTATCGAGACCGAGATCACCAATCTCGAATGGGCCCAGTGGCTCGAGGAAGTGTTCCGCGGCAAGGATTTCGGCCTGACCATCGTCAGCCATACCGAACCCTTCGACATCGGAATCTATGCGCGTCCGGATTATTATTTCCAGTATGACAATCCGGAGTTCCAGGACCTGATGTCCACGCTGGGAGAGACCAGCGATCCGGCGGCGCGATCCGATCTCATCGCACAGGCGCAGAAGATGATCGCGGATGACTACGTCAACGGCTACCTGTTCCAGCTGGCGTTCCCGACCGTGGCGGATGCGCGGATCGAGGGGCTTTGGCAGAACGCCCCGACCCAGGCGACGGACCTGACCGGCGTGCGCTGGTCCGAGTAGAGGCGCAAGCGGTTTCGAAACCGCTTTCTAAACGCGATTTCGAAATCGCGTTCCAAAGGTCTTTCGAAAGACCTTCAACCAAGCCGCTTCGAAGCGGCTTGGCGCAGGTAAGACCAGATTGCCAAGCGCATAAGTCCAGCCTAGGCTCACCCGATGGCAATTCCGGTCGAAACCTTCTTTCTCAAGCCCGACACCAAGGGCACGTTGCAATCGCGAATCCAGCAGATGGTGGCCGAGGGCATCCTGTCGGGACGGTTCCGGCGCGGTGAAAAGCTGCCCTCGACCCGAAGCCTGGCGCAGCATCTCGGGGTCAGCCGGATCACCGTGACGCTGGCCTATACCGAACTGCTTGCAAACGACTTTCTCAGCTCGAAAGGCCGTTCCGGGTATTTTGTGTCCCCCGACGCGCCAGAGCCCCCCCGCTTCGAAAAATCCGCCCCGCGCGAAGACGCGGTCGATTGGACACGGGCGCTGGGGCAAAGATTTACCGGTGGCGCGACATTGGTCAAACCGACGGATTGGGCGCAGTATCGCTATCCGTTTCTCTATGGCCAGACCGATCCGCAGCTTTTCGACCATGCCAATTGGCGGCAATGCGCGTTGCAGGCCCTGGGCGCGCGGGATTTCGCCGCGCTGACGCGCGATTACTACGACCAGGATGATCCTCAGCTGGTGGAATTCCTTCTGCGGCATACCCTGCCCCGGCGGGGCATCACGGCCAACCCCGAGGAAGTCCTGATCACCATGGGCGCGCAGAATGCGCTCTGGATGACATCGCAGGTTCTGCTGACCCAACGGCGCAAGGCCGTGATCGAAAACCCCTGCTACCCGGCGCTGCGTGATATCCTTACGCGGTCTCGCTGCCATCTGAGCGCCGTCGACGTCGACGAAGACGGCTTGCCCCCCGGCGATATTCCCGAAACCACCGACGTGATCTTCACGACACCCAGCCATCAATGCCCCACCTCTCACACCATGCCCTTGGCACGGCGGCAGGCGTTGCTGGATCGCGCGCGGGACTTGAACGCGCTCATTGTCGAAGACGATTACGAATTCGAGCTGGCCTACCTGAAGCCACCGATGCCCGCCCTCAAGAGTCTCGATGCAGATGGACGGGTGATCTACGTAGGCAGCTTTTCCAAATCGCTCTTCCCTGGCCTGCGCCTTGGCTACCTCGTGGGGTCGGCGCCCTTCATCCGCGAAGCGCGCGCGCTTCGGGCATCCGTCCTGCGCCACCCTCCGGGTCTGACCCAGCGCACCACAGCCTATTTCCTCAGTCTCGGGCATTACGACAGCCTGATCCGCAGGATCGGCAAAGCCCTGCATGACCGGCGCGTGATCATGGAACATGCGATCGGCAAGCACGGTCTCAGCCTTGCCGGCAAAGGCACCCATGGCGGATCGAGCTTCTGGATGCGCGCGCCCGAACATGTCGATTGCGAGGATCTCGCCCAAAGGCTGCGCGCCTCGAGCGTGCTTATCGAACCGGGCACCGCGTTCTTTGCCGACCGGACCCCGCCGCGCAATTTCTACCGGCTTGCCTACAGTTCGATCCAGCAGGCACGCATCGACCCGGGTGTCGCCGAAATCGCCAGGGCGATCGACGCTACCTAGACGACTCGACGCGAAAGCCCTCGGGGATGCCGTCGTTCCCGTCCAGCACGAGATCCGCCATGACCTCGGCCACCTTGGGCGCCATGCCAAAGCCGATCTTGAACCCGCCATTGGCGATGAAATGTCCGTCGCGGCCCGGCCACGCGCCCAGCATCGGCGCGCGGGATCGCGCGCGTGGTCGCACCCCGGCCCAGCGATCCACCACCGGCGCCTCCGCCAGAACCGGCATCGCGGCAACAGCCCGGGCGATCAGGTCATCGCACTGCCCGTCCAGCCCGTCAGGCGTGTCGAATTCCCGTTCGCTGGTCGATCCGATGGCAACCGTGCCATTGGCATGGGGGATGATGTGCAACCCGTCGACAAACACCTGCGGCACCGGCCCTGCGTCATGGGCCAGCGCCGCCGATTGTCCCTTGATCCCGGCCCCGATGGATTTGCCGACCTGCTCGGACACCTCCAGCAACCCGCGCCAGCCCGTGGCACAGATCACTGAACTGCGATCCGGGGCTTCTGGAACAACCTCGACACCCTTTGTCTGCAAAGCGGCGACCAAAGCCGCGCATGCCTGACGCGGATGCATGCGCGCCGTCAGCGTATCGCGGATCAGGAACCCGGTTGGCGAGTACGGAGCGAAATCCCCGGCCTCCTTGGCGCGGATCACCTCCCACACCGCGTGCCCCTGCCACAGGTCTCTTGCGCCCTTGGTCCGTGCCAGTGCCAAGGCCAAGCCGTGATCATCGGCAATCGGCTGCAACCGCCCGGTCCGCGCATAACCCGGATCACCGCCCCCCGCCGCCTGCACATCCGTCCAGAAGGCTTCGGCCATCAGCAGGCTGTCGAGCTGAAACGCTTTCTTGTCATTCCAGTTTTCCGGCACATGCGGCGCCAGAGCGCCCACGAGCCCTCCGCTGGACCCGGACCCCGCGCCATGGGGATCGACCACCTGAACCCGCGCGCCACGTCGGGTCAGGACCCACGCGATGCTGAGGCCGAAAATTCCGGCTCCGCGCACGGTGATGTCGGGTGCGATTTCGGGCATTGCCATTCCGGTTACTCCTCGCCAAGGTCGCCGCCGTCGCTAAGGTATGTCATCATGGAACTCCAGACGGAACCGCTCGACTGGCGCGACGGGGACGTTCCCGTCTCCCGCCGGTTCGACGATCCCTATTTTTCGCTCGACAACGGGCTGGCCGAAACGCGCCACGTGTTTCTGGCAGGCAACGACCTGCCCGCACGGTTCAGGGACGGGTTCCACATCGCAGAGCTGGGCTTCGGCACCGGGCTGAACCTCTTGGCGGCGCTCGACCTCTGGCGGTCCAGCGGGCAGACAGGCACGCTGCATGTCACCAGTTTCGAAGCCTTCCCGATGCACCCCGAGGACATGATCCGCGCGCAACAGGCCTTCCCGGAGCTCAAACCCATCGCCGACGAGCTTGCTCCGTTCTGGGCCGACGGCGCCCGCCGGATCGCCCTGCCCGACCTGCGCTTCACCCTTGTCGAGGGCGATGCGCGCAAGACGCTGCACGGGCTGTCGCAACCGGTGGATGCGTGGTTCCTCGACGGCTTTTCGCCCGCCAAGAACCCCGAGCTGTGGGAGCCGGACCTCCTGGCCCTCGTTGGGCAGAAGACAGCCCCGAACGGCACCGCCGCCACCTATAGCGCTGCAGGCCACGTGCGCCGCGCGCTGGATGCGGCGGGCCTCATCACCACCCGCGTTCCCGGCTTTGGCCGTAAACGCCACATGACCCTCGCCCGGAAAGACGTCTGACATGACCGAGACCAACAACCGCCTGGGCATCTGGCTCATGGTGGCGACCACGTTCGTTTTCGCCCTTCAGGACGGGCTGTCACAACACCTGGCCAGCGCATACAACGTGTTGATGGTCGTGATGATCCGCTACTGGTTCTTTGCCGCCTTCGTCATGTTCGTCGCCAGCCGCCGCGCCGGGGGCCTGCGCGCCGCAGCCGCCACCACGCAACCGTGGCTGCAAGGCTTTCGCGGGCTTCTGCTGGCGGCCGAGATCTGCGTCATGGTGCTTGGTTTCACCTATCTGGGCCTTGTCGAAAGCCACGCGATCTTCGCCTGCTACCCGTTGCTCATCGCGGCTTTGTCGGGTCCGATCCTGGGCGAACAGGTGGGCTGGCGCCGCTGGACCGCGATCGGCGTGGGCTTCATCGGCATTCTGATCATCCTGCAACCCGGCTTCGGCGTGTTCTCTCCGCTCGCCATCATCCCGACCATCGCCGCCTTCATGTTCGCGCTTTATGGCCTGCTCACTCGCTACGCCGCTCGCAAGGACAGCGCCGCGACCAGTTTTTTCTGGACCGGCACGGTTGGCGCGGTCTTCATGACGGCGATCGGCATCTGGTTCTGGGAACCGATGATACCGCTCGACTGGGCCATGATGGCCATGCTTTGTGTCACGGGGGCCACCGG
>Ga0102929_1002803_pt1 | contig 10365 bp, 10 predicted proteins | sample SalPonR1_B_D2_MG_FD_78510 | JGI IMG/M metagenome (GOLD analysis project Ga0102929, IMG submission 78510) | Salt pond soil microbial communities from South San Francisco under conditions of wetland restoration - Salt Pond MetaG R1_B_D2_MG | ecosystem: Environmental > Aquatic > Marine > Intertidal... | reverse complement strand
CCCGACGGGCCGAGGACGGCCACGCGCTGCCCGCGCGGCACCTGCGCATCGACGCGCAAGTGGAACACGCCCAGCTTAAGCTCGATCTCTTCAAGCCCGAGCATCCACGCGCCCCCCTCGGTCGAACATCCAGAACATCCCCAGCGCAAGCAGCATAAGCAGAACCGCCGCACCCTCGGCGTCATCCGTGCGGTAGGAGCCCATCAGCCGGTACATCTCCATCGGCAGGGTCGCGGCGCCCGGCGCCGAGAAAAGTGCGATAACCCCGAGATCGCCCATCGAGAACGCCGCCGCCAGCCCCGCGCCGAAGCCCAGCGGCCGGCGCAGTCGCGGGAAGATGGCCAGCCGCAGCCGCGCCCAACCCGTCAGGCCCAGCGCATCGGCCAGCCGCCCCTGCGTCGCCTCGGCGCGGCGCACCTCGGGGATAAGCGCGCGCAGGATGAAGGGCAGCGCGACCAGCGCATTGACGCACCCGGTGACCGGCAGGGCCAGCGCCACGGGGTCCGCGACCGGAAAAAGGATCAGGAACAGCCCCGTCCCCATCACCAGCGGCGAGACGGAGATCGAGAGCGCGGCAAGTGTTTCCACCCAGCCCCGGCCGCGCGCGGCAAAGAGCGCGACCGGAACGGCCAGGCCGACGGCAAGCGCGGTCGAGCCCAGCGCCACGAGGATCGAGCGAAGCGCGGCCTCCCAGACGAGGGCGGGCATGCCAAAGACTGCGGCGGACCCCTCAAGCAGGACCGCGCCAAGCGGCAGAAGCAGGAAGGCACCCGCGCCGGCGATGGCGAGGCCATCCACGAAGCCCGCGCGCGGCGTGTCGCCCGGCCAGTTCAGCGGCGCCCGGTCGAGGCCCCCGCCCATGTCACCGCCCCGCATCAGCGTCAGGGCAATAAGACCCGCCGCGACGCAGATCCCCGCCTGGATCAGGCCCAGCAGCGCCGCGCGGCCGAGATCGAACTCGAACCGGAACGCCTGGTAGATCGCAAGCTCCACCGTCGTGGCGCGCGGGCCACCGCCAAGGATCAGCGCGACCGCGAAACTGGTGGTGCAGATCAGGAAGATGATCATGAAGGCCCCCGGCAGCACGGCGCGCAGGATCGGACGCTCGAAATGCCGCCGCATGTCGGCGTCGGAAAACCCCAGCGATGCGGCCAGCCGGATACGCTCGGAGGGTACCGACAACCACGCCTGCAGGATCAGCCGCACGGCAAGCGGGAGGTTCAGAAACGCATGGGCCAGGACGATGCCGGTCAGCCCGTAGATCGAGATCGTGCCGGCCCCCACGGCCTCGAGCCCCGCGTTCAGCCATCCCGCCCGCCCGAATATCGCCAGAAGCCCGAGGACCGCGACGATCACCGGCAGGATGAAGGGCGCGCCCATGAGCGCCACGAAGAGGCGACGACCCGCGAAGCGCCGGCGCGCAAGCGCCCGCGCCACGGGGATCGCGCCCAGCACGCTGACCAGCGCCGAAAGCGCCGCCTGCAGCAGCGTGAAGCGGATCGCCGCGAGATCGGCCGCGCCAAGCCGCCCCGGTCCCTCCGCCGCCAACGCGACGGCCAGAAGCGGACCCAACACGGCAAGAAGGACGAGTGCGGTCAATGCCGCGCCCGTCCATGCCATGGGGCTCAGCGGCTGAGTGCGGTCTGCCATGTCTCGATGGCGTCGGCGCGGATCGCGGCGGCCTCCTCCGGGCTCAGGATCAGCGCCCGCTCGGGCACAATGAGCGTGTCGAACCCATCGGGCAACGCCTCTGCCGGAAGCGCTGCCGGGTACATCCAGTTCGTCGTCGGGATCACGGACTGGAACGCCTCGGTCAGCATGAATTCGAGGAACTCCCGCGCCAGTTCCGGCTGGTCGGAGCCTTCGAGGATGCCGGCCACCTCGATCTGCATGTAATGCCCTTCCGCGAAGGGCGCGGCGACCTTCGTGGGGTCGTCCTCGGCGATCAGGTGATAGGCGGGGGATGTCGTGTAGGACAGCACCATGTCCGCCTCGCCGTCGAGGAACAGACCATATGCGTCGGACCAGCCGGGGGTGACGGTGACGATATTGTCGGCGAGTGCTTCCCAGATCTCGCCCGCGCGGTCGCCATAGGCCTGCTCCACCCACATCACCAGGCCTAGGCCTGGCGTGGACGACCTCGGGTCCTGGATGACGATGGAGACGTCGGAGGCCGCGAGCGCCTCGAAATCCCCCGGCACGTTTTCGAGGTTCGTGTCATGGACGAAGGCGAAATACCCCCAGTCGAAGGGCAGGAACAGCGGGTCCTCCCACGCGACAGGCAGGGTCAGGCCCTGGGGCGTGATCCCGTGCGGCGCGAAAAGCCCCGTCTCCGCCGCCGCCGCCGTCAGGTTCGTGTCGAGGCCGAGGACAACGTCCGCCTCGGACCGCGCGCCCTCCAGCCGGATACGCGACAAAAGCGCCGCGCCGTCGCCCGCGCCCACGAATTGCAGGTCGCAGCCGCAGGTTTCCTCGAACGCGGCCTCGACGGCCGGGCCGGGGCCCCATTCTGGGATGAAACTGTCATAGGTATAGACCGTGAGAACGGGGGCCTGCGCGAAGGCAGCGCCCGAAACCAGGGTCAATCCCGCTGCAAGTATGGTGTGTCTCATGTTCACTCCTCCATGCGACGGGCGAAGTGAAGCCGAGACCTTGTGTGCATCTGCGTGGCACGTCCCGAAACCTTCCCTCCGCCGGTCCTAACCGGTTCAGGTTCAACGGGTTCACGCATCGTCTTGCGCATCTCAGGCCACGTCCGGCCACCCCGAGGTGTTTCAAGACCTATGCCAGCGAAACGACGGCGGCAAGAGGCGACATGGCTTGGCATTCCGCGCCAGTGGCGATAACCCCGGGAAAGGAAACGAAAGACGGATGCCATGTCCTTCAACACCTTCGGCCACCTCTTCCGCGTGACGACATGGGGCGAAAGCCATGGGCCCGCCCTTGGCGCGACCGTGGATGGCTGCCCGCCCGGCATGCCGGTGACAGCCGAGGCGATCCAGCACTGGTTGGACCGGCGCAAACCCGGGCAGAACAAGTACACCACCCAGCGGCGCGAGCCCGATACCGTCGAAATCCTGTCCGGCGTGTTCGAGGGGCAGTCCACCGGGCATCCCATCCAACTGATGATCCGCAACACCGATCAACGCTCCAAGGACTACGGCGACATCGCCGAAAAGTTCCGCCCGGGGCATGCCGATATCACCTACTGGCAGAAATACGGCATCCGCGACTATCGCGGCGGCGGGCGGTCCTCGGCCCGCGAAACCGCCGCGCGGGTGGCCGCCGGCGGCGTGGCGCGCGCCGCGCTGGCCGAACTGTGCCCGCAGGTGAAGATCACCGGCTACATGGTGCAGATGGGCCCGCACGGGATCGACCGCGACCGCTTCGACCGTGACGAGATCGAGCGCAACCCGTTCTGGACGCCGGATGCGACCGCCGCCGCCGAGTGGGCCGAGTATCTCGACACCCTGCGCAAGTCGGGCGACAGCGTCGGTGCCATCATCGAGGTGACGGCGCAGGGCGTGCCCGCGGGCCTCGGCGCGCCGATCTATGGCAAGCTCGACACCGATCTGGCGGCCGCCGCCATGTCGATCAACGCCGTCAAGGGCGTCGAGATCGGCGACGGCATGGCGACCGCCGCGCTGACCGGCAGCCAGAACGCCGACGAGATCGCCATGGGCGAGAATGGCCCGGTCTATGCCTCGAACCATGCCGGCGGCATCCTCGGCGGTATCTCGACCGGGCAGGACATCGTGCTGCGATTCGCGGTCAAACCCACCTCGTCCATCCTGACCCCGCGCAAGACCATCACCAAGTCGGGCGAGGCCACCGAGATCGTCACCAAGGGCCGCCACGACCCCTGCGTCGGCATCCGCGCCGTGCCCGTGGGCGAGGCGATGATGGCCTGCGTGCTGCTCGATCACCTGCTGCTGCATCGCGGGCATGTGGGCGAAAACCGCGGACGGATCGGGTAAGCGGATCTCTGCCGAGGCCGCAATGCAGCCGCGCACCGATCACACCTGTCTCAAAATCTCGCCGCAATCGATGCCGATGCTTTTCTTTGAAACGTACTCGATTGGAGCGCGCCAAAGGTGTTCGCGACATTCTGCCAGAGCGAAGACGGTGCGATCACCGTCGACTGGACGGTGCTGACCGGCACGCTGGTGGGCCTCGGGCTGGCCGGCGCCACGCTTGTGGCCAATGGAGTGTCGTCCCTGTCGACCGAGGTTGCGACCACGCTCACGGGCGTCATCGACGAGACGGCGAACGCGCTTTACTCAAGCGGGTTCGACATGGGCGCGCCGGGCTGGCTCAACGGCGTAGTCAGCAATGAGTCCGGCTTCGGTTCGGTCCTCGGGCCATATGGCGGCACGAATGGCGCCGAAGCCGTCCAATCCACCTTCGAGATCCCGGAAGGGACCTCGGTGGCAAGCTTCACATTCGACATGATTGCCATCGACAGCTGGGACAACGAGGACTTTATCGTCTTCGTCGATGGCGAACCTGCGGCGCGTCTGAACTTCCAGCACAGCACCGATGGCGTCACCGGCGAATGGGTCAGCGACAACCCCGACTACACGTTCGAGGTGCTCGACACCGGGCCGCGTGAACACAGCGGCTACAATGCCGGCTGGCCCGACCAGCAGGCGTCCGTCCAGCTCGACGTCGCGAACCCGGGTCAGACAGTGACCCTCGGCTTCGGATCGACCCTCGATCAGGGAATCGGCGACGAATCCTTCGCCGTGGACAACGTCTCGCTCACGGCCAACTAAGGCGGCGAAACGGCGGACTGTCGCGTGGGCGGGGCCAGTCTTGGCCCACGGTGAGGGCTGGTTCCTCGCCCGCCACAATGCTGCCATTCTTCCCTGCATTTGCCATTTTCTTGCCATATTTGACCTGAAATACGGCGGAACTGGGGAAGAATTAAGGATGTCTGATGGACACGCCGCATATTTCAAGCGCGTCCACTCACCATTTTTCGGTGGATTGGTCGCTTATCGCAATGACAGCCGTGGCCGTGGCGCTTCTGGTCGTCACCACGGTCAGAACGGGCCCGGCGCCAGAGCCGGGAACGCCCGCCCGCTCGGGCGGGCTGGAGGTTCTGCAGGCGGATGACACGCTTATCGCGTTCGAGGATTTCAGCTTCGGCGCGCAAGGCTGGACCACGACGGCGGCCCGGGCCGCCTCTGGCTCGCGGGGCGTCTACGGGCCCTTCGACATGGGCGCCGTCGCCAAACGCTTCGATCTGCCATCGGAAACGGCACAGGTCCGGGTGGCCTTCGACCTGCATTTGCCACAAAACGCTACCGGCGAAGGGTTCTCCGTTCTGGTCAATGGCGAGCGCGTGATCGCGGAGATGACACCGTTGAACACGTCGAACGCCGTGATCCGGCAGCGAGGCGAGGCTGGCGATTACGCCGTCTGGATCATGCTCGACCAGCCCGGCGATGCCCTGTCGCTGGAGGTCGAAGCGATGCCCGGCCCCAACGCGGCCTGGGCGATCGACAACGTATCGGTCATCGCCTCGGCCGGGACATCCTAGACCAGCGCCAGATTCATCAGCGCCTGAATGCTGTCCCGCCGCGTGTCGGCGACCACGGTGCCGAGGATCTCGTCGCCCCGCATGAGGATCAGCGTGGACCGCCGCTGTACGCCGAGGCTGCGGGCGTAATCGGACCGACCATGGGTGTCCCAATCCATGCGGATGAAGGTGATCGCCGCGTCATAGGCCGGGTTCGCACCACGCAGGTCTTCCATCGCGCGGCTCTGCGCCCGACAGGTGCCGCACCATGGTGCGAAGACGTCGAGGAGCACGGTTTCGCCCGCCGCCAGACGCTCCTGCGGGAGGCCCGGGGAATAGGTCAGCATATCCGCGGCCCGTGCGGTCATCGGAGCGAGGGCCAGCATCGAGGCCCCGAGAAAAACTTCGCGTCGTGTCATGTCATCCTCCTGCAAGCGGGGTCAAAGCGCGACCGACAGATCCTGCAGCCAGATCGGCAAGCGATCCAGCAGCCAGATTTCGGCCATGTGGTGCCAGCGCAGCAGGATCGCCACGCCGATGAAAAGGAATACGGCGCCGAGGATCGCGCGCGATTTCTGCGCGAACTGCCGCAACGCGCCCATGCGGGACTGAAAGAAGGACCGCGCGCCATAACCCAGTGCCACCATCACGGTGCCGATGCCCAGCGCGAAGGCCACCATGATCAGGAAGGCGCGAAAAAGCTCTTCCCCCTGGCTGGCGAGCGCGATGGCCCCGCCCAGGGTCGGGCCGACACAGGGACTCCAGATGGCACCGAGGAGCATGCCGCCCAGGAACTGCCCCTGCCAGCCGCGTGACTGGAGGCCGCTCATACCCCCATCCGCACGTTCAGAGACACCCGCCGTTGCCAGCGCGAATTGCGACGACAGGCGTGGCACCATCAGGACAAGCCCGAAGACGATCATCAGAACGGCCCCGGCCTGCGCCACCATCTCGGGCGTCAGCCCGACGAGGTGCCCTGCCGCGATGACCCCGAAGCCGAGCGTCACGAAGGCAAGGCCCATGCCCCCGGCCAGTGCCAGCGGTCCAAAGCGGCTGGCCTGCATGGAGCCAGCCAGAACGATCGGCAGCACCGGCAGAACGCAGGGATTGATCAGCGTCAGAAGACCCGCGCCATATGCGAAGAGCAGTTCCATCGCCCTTACCTGCGGCAACACCCTCCGCTTGTCACCCAACGAGGCCGTGAGGTGCCCGTGTGCCAGCTGTCAGGAGCGCACGCGCGACCTTTGCACCACAAGGATGCCGACCGTGATGACGAGCACGCCCGCCGCGTCCCACCAGGACAGCCGTTCCCCCAGCAGCGCAGCGGCGATGGCCACCCCGAAGACCGGGTTGAGGAAATGAAAGGTCGCAGCCCGCGTCGATCCGATCCGTCCCACCAGCTTGAACCAGATGAATGTCGCCGTCAGGCCCGGCATCAGCGTTGTATAGGTGAAGGCGGCGATCAGCTCCCATGACCAGTCGATGACGAGCGTTTCCAGAATCAGCGCCGGCGGCAGCAGCGCGACGGACCCCACCATGAGTTGCAGCCCGACGACCATCAGCAGGTTCGCGCCGTCCGAGCTTGCGCTCTTGACGGTCAGCGTGGCGACGCTCAGCGCCACCACGCCCAACACGCACATCACGACACCGGGGAGATCCGCGCCGCCGCCGAACCGGTCCGCCATGATGATCGCAACGCCCGCGAAGCCCGCGATCAGGCCCACGACTCCCATCACCGGCAGGCGATCCCGAAAGACGCCCCAGTTCGCGGCGGCCACCAGCAGCGGCATCACCGAGGCGATGATGGCCGCCAGCGAGGCCTCGACCGTCTGCATCCCGACGAAGTTGAGACCGAGATAGAGCGCGTTCTGGCAGATGCCGAAGATCAGCACCGCCCGCCATTGTCCGCGCGACAGGCGAAACGATTGTCCCAGCGCCAGTGCGATGCCAATGCCAAGCAGGCCCGACAGGAAGAACCGGAACGACAGCGCCATCAACGGCGGAGCCGCCTCGACGATGATGCGGGCCGAGGTGAAGGCAGAAGACCAGATGAGGGCGAAAATCAGCCCAAGCAGTATCGCGCGAAGATCCATTGCCGCCCCGAAAAGAGAAAGGGCCGCGCCCTTCGACCGGGCACGACCCTTTCACGATTGTATCGGGACGGCAATCAGCCGTTGACGCTGTCCTTCAGGGCCTTGGCGATTGTCACCTTGACCTGCTTGTCAGCCTCTTTCTTGATCTGCTCGCCCGTGGCCGGGTTGCGCACCATGCGCTCGGGGCGCTCGCGGCAGTAGACCTTGCCGATGCCGGGGATCGTCACGGCGCCGCCGTCGGCGACTTCCTTGGTCACGATCGCGGTGATCGCGTCGATCGCTGCACCGGCGGTTTTCTTGTCGCTGCCCATCTCGTCGGCCAGGGCGGCGACAAGTTGCGTCTTGGTCATGGGTTTCTGTGCCATGTCGGTTCTTCTCCTGATACTGCCCGAGCCCTTGAGCCCGTTGGCTCGAAAATAACCGAATATTGTAGGCACACACAACGCCTCGCGTGCGCTGGGGGCGTAAAAACAGGGTTTTTGGCAGGTTTTTTTGCCGATTTCCGGCGATCAGAGGAACGCGGTCTCCTCGAAGGACCGCAATTTCCGGCTGTGAAGGCGTTCCAGCGGCATGTCGCGCAGCTTTTCCATGGCGCGGATACCAATCAGAAGATGCCGCGAGACCTGTTTCTTGTAGAAGGACGAGGCCATGCCGGGCAGCTTCAATTCACCGTGGAGCGGCTTGTCCGAGACGCACAGAAGCGTGCCATAGGGCACCCGGAAGCGGAACCCGTTGGCGGCAATCGTGGCGCTTTCCATGTCGAGCGCGATGGCACGGCTCTGGCTTAGCCGCTGCACCGGGCCGGCATGATCGCGCAGCTCCCAGTTGCGGTTGTCGACGGTGGCGACGGTACCCGTGCGCATGATCCGCTTGAGGTCATAGCCCGAGACTTCGGCCACGTCCTCCACCGCCTCCTCCAAAGCGATCTGCACCTCGGCCAGCGCCGGGATCGGCACCCAGACGGGCAGATCGTCGTCCAGCACCCGATCCTCGCGCAGATAGGCGTGGGCGAGCACGTAATCGCCAAGGCTCTGCGTGTTCCTCAGTCCCGCGCAATGGCCGACCATGAGCCAGACATGCGGGCGCAGGACGGCGATGTGATCGGTCGCCGTCTTGGCGTTCGACGGGCCCACGCCGATATTCACCAGCGTGATCCCCGCACCATCGTCGCGGGTCAGGTGGTAGGTCGGCATCTGCGGCAACTTGGACGGAGGGTTGAGCGGCTGATGCGCCTCGGTGATGATGTCGTTTCCGGGTCCCACAAGCGCGCGATAGCCGCTTTCGGGGTCAGCCAGCGCCTCGCGCGCGAAGGCGACGAACTCATCCATGTAGAACTGGTAGTTCGTGAACAGCACATGGTTCTGGAAATGCTCGGGCAACGTCGCGGTGTAATGCGCCAGCCGGGCCAGCGAGTAATCGATCCGCTGCGCGGTGAAGGGGGCCAGCGCGCCCGAGCCGTCTTCGTGGGTGAACCCGAAGCCGTTGACGATATCGTCATGGGTCGACTGCAGGTCCGGCACGTCGAAGGCGTCGCGCAGGGGAAAGGCCAGGGCGCCTTCCTGCGGGATCTGAACCTCGGCGTCGTTCAGCACGGCGAAATGCACCGGGATCGGCGTGGTCGACGGGCCGATATAAACCGGCACGCCATGGTTCTGGATCAGCAGACCGATCTGCTGCCTCAGGTAATTCCCGAACAGGTCGGGCCGGGTGACCGTGGTCATGTAAGTGCCGGGTTCGGCCACGTGACCGAAGGCCAGCCGCGTATCCACCTGGCTGTAGGTCGTCGTCGTGATGCGGATCTCGGGATAGTAGGCCCGGTAGCGCGCGTCCGGGATGCCGCCATCCAGCACCACGGCGCGGAACCTCTCCCGCAGGAACGCCGTCGCAGCGTCGTAGAGCTCGACAAGATGGGCAACGGCCTCGCCTGCGTCGGTAAAGCGACGCTCGCCGCCGGTCTCGGGCGTTTCGATCGGCAGGTGCTTGAATGGCGCGGTCATGGTCGGATCCCCGGTCGGTCGTTCGGCAGGCTTGCAGAACGTCCCCCCTTCATCAAGGCCGGATCGCCCGCGCCGCCAAAGCTTCATACACCGGCAGGGCGCGCGCGTAATGGTCCGCGTGCTCCGGGGCGACGGGCGGCAGGGCCCCCTCAGGGGGCGCGAAACCGGTCGACCGGTGCACGGCGCCATACCAATGCGGTCCCCATGCCCCGTCATAGGGTTTCGGACCGGCGGTCCAGGACAACATGCGATCGGTGTAGGGCAGGCCAATCTCGGCGCAGAGCCGCCCCAGCATGCCCGCCGGATCGCGGCGGATATCGGCGCTGTCGATCACGGGACCGGGGAACATCTCGTAGAACGCGGCCTGCTGGGCAAAGCCGATCTCCGCGTAGTTCACCTGCTCGTGTTTCGCGGAATAGCTCGCCAGAACCCGGGCGGGGTGGCGGATCAGGTGCGCATGCACGCAGTCCTTTGCCCAATCCAGCGGGAACTCTGGCCGCATGTGGTGCGGCATGTGCTTCATGTAGAGATGTGCATGGCCATCAGGCGGCGGCGCGGCGCAGGCGTCTGCCACGCGAACCGGATCGGTCTCATGGGCGGCTGTCACGGTCCCGGCCATCGGATGTGCGCTGCCCGAGGCGGCGAGGAAGGCGGCGTAGAACGGCTCGTCCCGAACCGCGCAATCGCCCCGCGCGGCAAAGGCATACATCATCGCCGTCGACAGGTTTCGCGGCCCCGACCACATGGCGAT
>Ga0102929_1002802_pt1 | contig 10367 bp, 9 predicted proteins | sample SalPonR1_B_D2_MG_FD_78510 | JGI IMG/M metagenome (GOLD analysis project Ga0102929, IMG submission 78510) | Salt pond soil microbial communities from South San Francisco under conditions of wetland restoration - Salt Pond MetaG R1_B_D2_MG | ecosystem: Environmental > Aquatic > Marine > Intertidal... | reverse complement strand
GCCATCGGCGGGGTTGGTCACGGTGATCGTCTCCCCGCCCTCTCCGGCGGTCCATTTTCCGTTTACGTAGGCGAAACTGCGGACAAGCCGCGTATCGGTGATCACGTTCCGGGTCCAGATTGCCGAAACAGTCATGTCGATACTCCTCACTTTCGGGAAGAATGAACCGGTTTCTGCAGGTTCCGGGGCTGAACTTGCAGGTCAAGGCAGAAGAATCGTCTGCCAATCGGCATTTCAGCCGACGATATTGCCCGCCAGCAAATCCAGCGGCGGAACCGAGGGGCCCTTCACCGGCTTGGTCACGATATATGTAAAGTAGCGTGCCAGCCCGATACGCGCTTCCAGCATCTCGTCGATAAGCCGCTGATAGGCGTCGATATCGGTGGTCACGATCTGAAGCAGGTAGTCGAAACCGCCGCCAAGGGCCCAGCAGGCGGTGATCTCGTCATAGCGTTGCACGCTGTCCTCGAAGGCGCGGAAACTGGCCGGCGTGTGATCGGCGATTTCGGCGGCCACGAAAACCCGCACGTAAGGCCCAAGTTTCCTGAGGCTGATCCGCGCGTGATACCCTTCGATGACTCCGGCGGCCTCCAGCTTGCGCAGCCGCTCCCAGCACGGGCTGGGAGACAACCCCACGCGCGCGGCAAGGTCGGATTTGGTGATCCGCCCTTCGCTGGAAAGAACCCGCAGGATATCCAGATCGCGCGCGTCGAGCCTCATCGCCTCAGGCCCGGATCACGGTGCCGGTGTCAGAGCCCTCAAGCGCCCCGAACACATGGCTTGCGATCGCCGTGTCCTGCGCACCGGTGCCGGTCAGATCGGCGATGGTGATGTCGTCCGATCCGCGCCGCCCCGGCGCCGCCCCGCTGATCACTTCGCCCAGCTCCACGGGACGATCGTCGTCCTGCCACTGCCCGGCCTCGAGGGCGCTGCGCAGTTCTCCAAGCGCGCGGCATTGATCGACCCGATCACAGATGTAGGCGTCAGCGTGCCGCAGGGCCTCGGGCGCGATCTCGTTCTTGGCCTCCGCGTCCGATCCCATCGCGGTGACATGCAGGCCCGGATGCAGCCATTCGGCCCGCAACACCGGCTCACGCGCAGGCGTCGTCGTCACGACAAGCTGACTTTCGGCAACCGCCTGCTCGGCCTCGGGCACCGCCAGCGCCTCGATGCCCAGATCAAGGGACAGTTCGTCGGCGCAGGCCTGCGCCTTGTCACGGTCGCGGCCCCAGACAAGGCAGCGCGTGAACGGCCGCACCAGATGCGCCGCCTTCATTTGCAACCGCGCCTGCAACCCGGTGCCGATGACGCCGGCCGTGTCCACCGTCGCAGGCGCAAGATGCCGCGCTGCCACGGCCCCGGCAGCCGCGGTGCGAAGATCAGTGAGATATCCGTTGTCGAGAAATACCGCCACCACCGCCCCGGTCTGTGCCGAGAGCAGGACCATCAGCCCGCCAAGGCTTGGCAGGCCCAGATTCGCATTGCCGAAGAACCCGGTGCTGACCTTGAGCGCAAAATGGTCAAAGCCGGGAATGAACGCGGTCTTCACATCGACCTCTCCATTCACCGCCTCAAGATCCATCGACATGATCGGCGGCATGATCACCCCGCCTTTGGCCAGCGCGGTGAAAGCACGCTCGACCACGTCCACGGTGGCCGGATCAAGCCGCATGGCCGCGCGCAGTTCGGCCTCGGTCAGAACGCGTATGTCATGCCCCATCGTTGATCATCCTCCCGTCCTCGCGTTCCATCGTCCCTGTCCAGACATCGCGCCAGCGTCACGCGGACCGCGCGTAGGGGCGTCCCGGCACCGTCACGTCGCCCAGCCGCACGTCCTGCCCGGTCACGATCCGGGTGAACATATCCATGTCAAGGTTGCGGCCCGTCACGATCGTGGCGGTCGGCCCTTCCAGCGTCACCCGGCCCTCCAGCACGGCGGCCAGCCCGACAACGCAGGCGCCTTCGGCGACGATCCGGTCCTCGTGATAGAGCACCTGCATGGCACGGTAGATCTCCTCTTCGGTCACCAGCACCGTCTCGTCCAGAAGGTCCCGGCACATCGGAAAGCTCAGGCGGTTTTGCATCCCGATGCCGCCCCCGAGGCTGTCGGCCAGCGAGGGCAGTTCCTCCACCTCGACCGGGTGCCCGGCGCGGATACTTTCGTGCATCGCTGCACCGCGGTCCATGCTGATGCCCACCACCCGGATACCGGGGTTGATCGACTTCGCGGCGAGGGCCACGCCGGCGGCCAGGCCGCCACCCGACAGCGGCACCAGAATCGTGTGCAGATCCGGTCGCGCCGCCAGAATTTCCAGCCCGATCGTGCCCTGCCCCGCAATCACCATCGGATCGTCAAAGGGCGATATCTCGAAAAGCCCCTCCTCCGCGACAAGCCGTTGCGACTCCGCAAGCGCGTCATCCTGGCTGCGCCCCGCGATGCACACCTCCGCGCCGAGGGCGCGGATCCCCTCGACCTTCACCCGGGGCACCAGTTCGGACATGCAGATCACCGCCCGCAGGCCGCGTTCGCGCGCCGCGTAGGCCACGCCACGCCCGTGGTTGCCGGTCGAACAGCATGTCACGCCGGCGGCCTGGCCCACAGCGGCCACGGCGTTGAGGGCCCCCCGCAGCTTGAAGGCGCCTATGGGTTGCATGTTCTCGAGCTTGAGAAGAAATTCGCTACCGGCCAAGTCACTCATGAATGATGACGGAACCAGCGGCGTGGCATCCGCAACGCCGCGGATCACCTTGGCCGCGGCAAGAATGTCGGCAAGCGTCGGCTGCATTCTTTCTCCCTTCCGATCGTGGAATTTTCGCCGCCGCACCACCCTAGCGTCAACGCCACGACGCGGAATAGACCAAAAACGACGTGCAGTGGCGCATTTCTTGGGGCAAGCTGTGCCGCGACCGTCACGATGGCCGCCAGCGCGACAAAAAAGGACAGATCACCCAATGCACGCCAAGGACCTCCCCTTTTCCGAACAGGAATTCGCACGCCGCCTCGACAAGACGCGCGCCGCCATGGAAGCCGCCGGGCTCGACGCTCTCTTCGTCACCGACCCGTCAAACCAGAACTGGCTGACGGCCTATGACGGATGGTCCTTCTACGTGCACCAGGGGGTGATCGTCCTGCCGGATGCCGATCCGGTGTGGTGGGGGCGCGGACAGGACGCCAATGGCGGTATCCGCACCGTGTGGATGTCCGACGACCGGGTGATCGGCTACGCCGACAACTACGTACAGTCCACCGAACGCCACCCGATGCAGGATCTGGCCGAACGCCTGCGCGGCATGGGGCTGGAGGCTGCGCGCATCGGCGTGGAGATGGACAATTACTATTTCTCCGCCCGGGCCCACCAGGTGCTATGCAGCGAGTTGCCCAAGGCTACTTTCGTGGATGCCACCGCGCTGGTGAACTGGCAACGCGCGGTCAAATCCGACGAGGAAATCGCCTGCATCAGAAAGGCCGCCGCAATATCCGAGAAGATCGTTGACGGGCTTCTGGAACGGGTGGAGCCGGGCGTGCCCAAGAACGAGGTGGTGGCCGAGATCTTTCGCGACGCCATCCGCGGCACCCCCGAGGCATGGGGCGATTATCCCGCCATCGTGCCGCTTTTGCCCTCGGGCTCGGACGCCGCGGCGCCGCACCTAACATGGGATGGCCGCCCCTTCGCGGACGGAGAGGCGACTTTCTTCGAAATCTCCGGCTGCTACCGGCGGTATCACGCCCCCCTTTGCCGGACGCTTTTTCTCGGCAAACCGCCGCAGTTCCTGCTCGACGCTGAAAAGGCGCTGACCGAGGGGCTTGAGGCCGGGCTGGAAGCCGCTCGCGCCGGCAACCGCGCCTGCGACATCGCCAACGCGCTGGCTGCGCCGCTCGAACGCGCGGGCATCGAACGCGGGGCCCGGTGCGGCTATCCGATCGGTCTCAGCTACCCGCCGGACTGGGGCGAGCGCACCGTCAGCCTCCGCTCTGAGGACGAAACGATCCTCGAGCCGGGCATGACCTTTCATTTCATGCCGGGGCTGTGGATGTCCGACTGGGGGCTCGAGATCACCGAGTCGATCCTCATCAAGCAAGACGGTCCAGCAGAAACCTTCTGTGACCGGCCGCGGAAAATGTTCGTGAAGTGATACCGCCCCGGCCGCTTTCGCAGGACCGACGGTTTCGTCTATAGCTGGCGGTCATGGCCCGTTCGAAGAAAAGCTCCGCGAAACCGATAGCGCCGCTCCTGCGGCGCCTGCGCAGCTGGGCTGCGCGCTTCGTGCTGATCTGCATGACAGTCCTTCTGCTGGTGCTCGTCGCGCACCGCTTCTTTGCTCCGCCGCCGGGGCACTACATGAAGCACGAGGCCGCCCGGCTCGGTGGGCTGGCGCATGAATGGGTGCCTTTCCCGGAAATCGCGCCGGTGATGGTGCGCGCTGTGGTGGCCGCGGAGGACGCCAATTTCTGCAATCACTGGGGGTTCGACATGACCGAGATCCGCAAGGTCATCGCGGCAGGGGAAAGCCGTGGCGCCTCCACCCTCAGCCAACAGGTGGTCAAGAACGTCTATCTCTGGCACGGGCGCAGCTGGACGCGCAAGGCGCTCGAGGCGCTGATCACCCCTCCGCTCGAGGCGCTCTGGCCCAAACGCCGAATTCTGGAGGTCTATCTCAACATGGCCGAGTTCGACGAGGGCGTTTTCGGCGTCGAGGCCGCGGCACGGCATTATTTCAACGCATCCGCTTTCGATCTGCGTCCGGCCCAGGCAGCGCGGCTTGCCGCTCTGCTGCCCGCTCCGCGTGACCGTGATGCGGCCCGCCCCACGGCCTGGCTGCGCAACCGCGCCAGCGCCATTCTCGACGGCGCGGCAACCATCGCCCGCGACGGCCGGGCGGCCTGTTTCGAGGATTGAATCTCCGGCATCAAGCGGGCATGGAGGATACGCTCCACACATGATAGGTCTGCCCGCATGGCCAAGCTCTACCACGTTCCGCTCTCGCCCTTCTGCCGCAAGGTCCGGCTCAGCCTCGCGGAAAAGAAGATCGAATGCGAATTGGCCGAGGAACGCTACTGGGAGAAATCCCAGGATTTCCTGCGCCGCAATCCCGCCGGCAAGATCCCGGTGCTCAGGATCGACGGGCACACCCTGTCGGAAAGTGCCGCCATCTGCGAATACATCGAGGAAAAGCACCCCGAACCCGCCCTCATGCCGCGCGCGCCCGAGGCCCGCTTCGAGGTGCGCCGGCTGGTGGGATGGTTCGACGACAAGTTCCACCACGAAGTGACCGCGAACCTTCTCTACGAGCGGGTCAACAAGAAGGTCACCGGCGCGGGATTTCCCGACAGTCGCAATGTCAAGAACGGGGCACGGGCAATCAAGTACCACCTCGACTACATGGCCTGGCTTCTGGATCACCGGCGCTGGTTGGCCGGCGATGTCATGACGCTGGCCGATTTCGCCGCCGCCGCGCATCTCAGCGCGCTCGATTACATAAGCGACGTGGACTGGAATCGCAGCGATGCGGTCAAGGACTGGTACGCGAAGATCAAGTCGCGCCCGGCGTTTCGCGGCATCCTTGCCGATCAGGTGCCCGGTTTTCCGCCGCCGCCGCATTACGCCAATCTTGATTTCTGATGCGCGCGCCCGGCGGCGCACAGGATGATGTCCCGGTGTCGGCCTTCGGCCGCCCGGGTGCCTCCGGCGGGAGTATTTCGGGAAAGATGAAGACGGGCGCACCTTTATCCCCGGAGGTCGCCGACATGGGACGACTCCCGTCGGGCGGCGCGCGCCGGCCGGAGCGCAAAAGCGGTTTGTGCGCGCCGGGCGCATCGGTCATCCTGAGCGCACTCACGGAGGGATCATGACCGCTGAAGCGCTTAAAAAACGCCTCGTTGCGCAGGCCATCGCCGAGGGGTTCGATGCCTGCCGGATCTGCCGTCCCGGTGACGTGCCCGAGGTGCCGGCACGGCTCGCCGCGTTCCTGGAGAAGGGCTACCACGGGCAGATGTCGTGGCTGGCCGAGCGCAGTCACTGGCGCGGCAACCCGTCCGCGCTCTGGCCCGAGGCGCGCTCGGTCATCATGCTGGCGGAGAGCTACACACCGGAAACCGACCCACTGGAAAGCCTCGCGCAGTCCGGCGCCGGCACGATTTCCGTCTATGCCCGCAACCGGGACTATCATGACCCGGTCAAGAAGCGGCTCAAGCGACTGGCGCGCTGGCTGATTGCCGAGGCGGGGCCACAGGGGCCCGACGCGGCGCCGGCCGGGATCAAGGTCTTCGTGGATACCGCCCCGGTCCCGGAGAAGCCGCTGGGACAGGCCGCAGGCCTGGGCTGGCAGGGCAAGCACACCAACCTGCTGGGCCGCGACCTGGGCAACTGGTTCTTCCTCGGATCCATCTTCACAACCCTGGAATTGCCCGTAGACCCGGCCGAGAGCGATCATTGCGGCAACTGCCGGGCCTGCCTCGATGCCTGCCCGACCGATGCCTTCCCCGCGCCCTACCAGCTCGATGCGCGGCGCTGCATCTCGTACCTGACGCTCGAGCACCGGGGACCGGTGGACGAGGCGTTGCGCCCGCTCATGAGCAACCGCATCTACGGCTGCGACGATTGCCTTGCCGTCTGCCCCTGGAACAAGTTCGCCCGCGCGGCCCGCGAGACCCGCTACCATGCCCGCGCCGACCTGCTCGCGCCTGACCTTGGCGAGCTTGCGCAGCTTGATGACGCGGCCTTTCGGGCCAGGTTTGCCGGCAGCCCGATCAAGCGCATCGGGCGGGACCGGTTCGTGCGCAACGTTCTCTATGCAATCGGCAATTCCGGCCGTGCGGGGTTGCGGCCCATGGCGCAGGCGCTCTGCAAGGATCCCGACCCGGCGGTCGCGGACGCCGCGAAATGGGCGGTGGCGCGCCTGCCCGATGACGCAAACGGGCTGGATCCGGACGGCGATCCGGCTTAACCCGGTCCGTGCGGGCGCAGACAGGAAGGGTCGGCATGGCACTGGCACTGGGTGTGGACACCGGCGGCACCTATACCGACGCGGTCCTGATCCACGACGAAACCCAGGTTGTGGCCACCGCCAAGGCCCTGACCACCCGTCACGATCTGGCGCAGGGGATCGGAACGGCGGTGGCGCGGGTGCTCGCGCAGGGCAACACCGATCCCGGTGCCGTGGCCCTGGCGGCGCTGTCCACCACGCTGGCCACCAATGCCCTGGTCGAAGGGCAGGGCGGGCGCGCGGGTCTGGTCTATGTCGGTCTGCCGGATAGCGATCTTGCCACGCACGGGCTGGGCACAGCGCTGGCAGGTGATCCGGCACTGGTCATGACCGGCGGGCATGACCATTCCGGCACCGTCACGGCCCCGCTTGATACCGCGGCGCTGCGTCGGTGGCTGGCGGATAACGGGGATCTGCCCGCATATGCCGTGGCGGCCCGCTTTGCCACCCGCAACCCGGCGCATGAACTGGAGGCCGCCGCCATGATCCGCACCGCGACAGGGCGGCCGGTGTCGTGCTCGCACCAGCTTTCGGCACGGCTGGGCGGGCCGAAACGCGCGCTGACCGCGTTTCTCAACGCACGGCTCATCGGCATGATTGACGCGCTGATCGCGCGGGCCGGCGATACGCTTGCCGGGCTCGGCATCGACGCGCCGCTGATGGTGGTACGCGGAGACGGGGCGCTGATCAGTGCGGCACAGGCCCGCGAACGCCCGATCGAGACAATTCTCAGCGGTCCCGCCGCCTCGATCGTGGGAGCCCGCTGGATGACCGGCATCGAGACCGCGCTGGTGTCGGATATCGGGGGTACCACAACCGACACGGCCCTGCTCAGCGGCGGGCGCCCGTCGATCGACCCCGAAGGCGCCCGTGTCGGCCCGTGGCGCACCATGGTCGAGGCGGTGGCGATGCGCACCACCGGTTTGGGCGGCGACAGCGAGGTGCATGTCGCTGAATCCGGGCTTGCCGGCGGTGTCAGCCTCGGGCCGCGTCGCCTGATCCCTGTCTCCCTCGTGGCTACCGAGGCGCCCGACGCGGTCCATGCCGCCCTTGACGAACAGATGCGCGCCGTTGCCCCGGGCGAACAAGACGCCCGTTTCGTGCGCGCGGTATCGGGCGTCGATGCCGGTGGGCTGGTCGCCCGTGACGCTGCCTTGCTGGCCCGGATCGGGGCGGAGGTGGCCCCGCTGGCACGGGTACTGCGCAGCCGGGTGGATCACCGCTCGCTCGACCGGCTGATCGCGCGCGGCCTGGTGCAGGTGGCCGGGATCACACCGTCCGATGCGGCCCATGTCCTGGAACTGCAGACGGGCTGGGATACAGGGGCGTCGCAGAAAGCTCTCGGGCTCATGGCCCGCAAACGCACCGGTGCGGGACGGCCGTTGGCCGCGGATGCGCCGGCCCTTGCTCGCATGGTCGTGGACAGGCTCACACATCAGACGGCGCTTGCCATGCTCGAGACTGCACTGGCCGGGGAAGACACCGATTTCGGCCTGCCCCCGGATCACCTGGCCCGACACGTTCTGATGCAGAAAGGGCTGGACGGGCATAACAGCCTGGTGCGCCTTGCGGCCGGGCTGGCGTTGCCGGTGGTCGGGCTTGGCGCATCGGCCCCCTGCTACTATCCGGCCGCGGGACGGCGCCTGGGATGCGAAATGATACTGCCGGAACATGCCGGCGTTGCCAATGCAATAGGGGCGGTTGTGGGCCGGGTCACGATCCGGCGCAGCGGCACGGTGACATCCCCCGCCGAGGGACGTTATCGCGTACACCTTGCCTCCGGACCTCAAGATTTCACCTCTCCCGAGGAGGCGATGCGCGTGCTTGAGGAGGCGCTGGCGCGCGAAGCCCGCGCGGGGGCCGAGGCCGGCGGCGCACAGGATATCCACATCAGCGCATCGCGGGACACGCGCGCCGCCCGGACGGAAGCGCGCGAGGTGTTCCTGGAGGCCGAGATCACTGTCGAAGCCTCGGGGCGTCCCGGCATCGCGGCCTGAGCGGCGGCGCGGCTTTCCGGCTGCCTGATCGTCACACCCTTCATCCTCCGTGATCTGGCCAAGGCCCGTCCGCAGGCGCCGGATTGCGCGGTTGGGCATGTCCGGCCCGGCGCGCCGGTTTTCCCTTCAAAACGTCTTCTCAGTGTCTTCAACCTGCTCAAATCGGCGCGCTCTGGACAGGGGCGCATTCCGGTGTCAGGATTTGATCAAATTGACCCGCACTCCGGAGCTCCCATGAAAGACGACAACTTCCTGCGCGAGATGAACGCCCGCAACCTCTGGCATCCAATGGGCCATCCGGGCGACGCGCAAACCAATGCGCCCAAGATCATTAAAAGCGCCCAAGGCGTTGAAATCACTGATATTGACGGTCACAGCGCAGTGGATGCCGTGGGCGGCCTCTGGTGCGTGAACCTCGGCTACTCGAATCATGTCGTCAAACAGGCGATTTCCGATCAGCTATTTGATCTTCCTTATTATTCTGCCTTTGCAGGCACCACGAACCCACCCGCGATAGAAGCATCATGGGCGGTACAGCAATTTTTTGCTCCCGATGGAATGGCGCGCGTCTTCTTCACCTCTGGCGGGTCTGATTCGGTCGATACCTGTCTGCGGCTCGCCCGACAGTATCACCGCATTCGCGGCCAACCCGCCCGCACCAAGTTCCTGAGCCTGAAGAAAGGCTATCACGGAACTCATTTCGGTGGCGCTTCGGTCAATGGAAACAACCGGTTCCGAATAAATTACGAACCATTGCTATCGGGCTGCTTCCACCTTCCCAGCCCTTATACCTACCGCAATCCATACGGGGAAACCGACCCCGTCAGACTATCCGAAAGCATCGCCGCAGCGGCGGTGGACGAGATCGAATTCCAGGGCCCCGACAGCATCGCCGCCTTCATCATGGAGCCGGTGCAGGGCGCGGGCGGCGTGATCGTGCCCGATGCGAGCTTCATGCCGCGCATCCGCGAGATCTGTGATCGCTACGGCATCCTCTTGATTTCCGACGAGGTCATCACGGGCTTCGGGCGTCTCGGGGATTGGTCCGGCGCCCGGCACTGGGATGTGCGGCCCGATATGATGAGCGTCGCCAAGGGCATAACCAGCGGATATTTCCCGGTTGGCGCCGCGCTGATGAGCGATGGTGTCGCCGAGGTGTTCGAGGGGGCGGGTGCCGCCGACGGTAGCATCTGGCACGGCTACACCTATTCTGCCCACCCGGTCGGCGCCGCGGCCGTGATCGCGACACTGGCCGAGACCGAGCGCCTGGACCTGAAGGCCAATGCAGCGGCCCGCGGCAAGCAACTCTTTGAAGGCGTTCGCAAACTCGCCGAAACGCATGATATCATCGGGGATGTACGCGGCGGTCATGGCCTGATGACAGGG
>Ga0102929_1002793_pt1 | contig 10377 bp, 11 predicted proteins | sample SalPonR1_B_D2_MG_FD_78510 | JGI IMG/M metagenome (GOLD analysis project Ga0102929, IMG submission 78510) | Salt pond soil microbial communities from South San Francisco under conditions of wetland restoration - Salt Pond MetaG R1_B_D2_MG | ecosystem: Environmental > Aquatic > Marine > Intertidal... | reverse complement strand
TCCCGGTGACCACATGGTGGAAGTCGGCCGCCTGGTCGGCACCCACGGTCTGCGCGGCGACCTCAAGCTCCGTCCCCAGCCGACCGGCGAGGATGCGTTGCGCGCGGGACAGGAGGTTCTGCTGCAGGACGACGCGGCACATCCGACAACGCTCCTGGTCGAGCGCTGCTCACCCCACAAGCAATTCCTGCTTATCCGCTTTGACGGCATTGGCGGCCTCGATGCGGCCCAGGCGCTGGTCGGGCAAAAAGTGCTGGTACGCCGTGACCAGCTGTCCGAACCGACCGAGGGTCGCTATTTCTGGTGCGACCTGGAGGGGCTCAGCGTGATCGACCAACGGCGCGGACTGCTGGGCAGGATCGAGGACATGTTTGCGACCGCAGCTCACGATGTCCTGGTCGTGCAAGGCCCCTACGGGGAGGTGCTGATTCCGGCCATTCCCCCCTTCCTGCTGCAGCTCAGAGCCGAGGACGATCAGCTTCTGGTCGACCTGCCGGACGGTCTGGTTCCGGAAGCCGATGACATTTGACGTCCTGACACTTTTCCCGGCGATGCTGACCGGGCCCATGACCGAGAGCATTCTCGGCAAGGCGATCGGCCGCAAGCTGATCCGGCTCGACGTCCATAATATCCGCGACTGGGCGGAGGGGCGCCATCAGGTGACGGACGACACCCCTTACGGGGGCGGCGCCGGCATGGTGATGAAAGTCGATCCGGTGGTCCGGGCCCTGGCGGATATCCGCAGCCGGCAGCCCGCCACACGGATCCTGCTGATGTCGCCGCAAGGACGCTTGTTCCGGCAGGCGGACGCCAGCCGTCTCAGCCGGCATTCGGCTTTAACCTTCGTCTGCGGCCGCTACGAGGGTTTCGACGAACGGATCCGGGGGTATGTCGACGAGGAGCTTTCTCTGGGTGATTTCGTTATGACCGGCGGCGAGTTGGCAGCCATGGCGATGATCGATGCGATCGCCAGGCTGGTGCCCGGCGTCCTGGGCAGTGCGGGCAGTGCCCAGACCGACAGCCACAGCGACGGCTTGCTCGAATACCCCCAATATACCCGGCCGGCCGAATTCCAGGGGCAGCAGGTGCCCGAGGTTCTGCTGTCCGGAAACCACCGGCACATTGCCGAATGGCGGCGGCGTGAGCAGCTGCGACGGACCCTTGAACGACGTCCTGACCTGCTGGTATCCGCACCTTTGAATCAGCACGATCTGCAGATTCTCGAAGAATTGCGCAACCAATCCGAACCCGGCGAGGCATGATGCTGCAGCCGCTGTCAATCGCCCTGGTCCATCATCCGGTCATTGATCGCCAGGGGTCGACCGTCACCGCCGCAGTAACCAACCTGGATATCCACGATCTGGCCCGTCTGGCGACCAGTTACGGTGTCTGCCGTTTTTATCTGACGACCCCCTCCTACGACCAGCAGCAGTTGGCCGCAAAAATCATGGCCCACTGGCGGGAGGGTTTCGGGGCGACTTATAACCCTGACCGCCGCCAGGCTCTCGAACGGGTGCGGACCGTCAACAGCCTGGCTGAGGCCCTGGAAGACTGGCGCAGCCTGGCCGGGTCGGCGGCGCTGCCACTTTTCACCGGTGCCCGGCAGCGCCACGGCATCGGCTACCGGTCGGCCCGGCGGCTGGCCAGGGAAGCGCCCCTGCTGCTGGTTTTTGGAACGGGACACGGTTTATCCCCCGAACTTTACCGTCCGGAATGGCCGACCCTGGCCCCGGTGCGCGGTGGCGGCTATAATCACCTGTCCGTACGGACGGCGGCAGCTGTCATCCTCGACCGCCTGGTGGGGGAGCAGGGCCGCTGCATGCCCCTGGCCGAGTTCTGAGGAGGTGAGCGCCCTGCAGAAGATCGCCAGACAAGCATCCATTGAAGATTTGGTCGAACGCCTGCTCTGGACCTGGCCACCGGGACTGAGGGAAAACCCGAGTCGCCTTGACAGGAGACGCCGCGCCGCTAGAATGAAAAGCGTCCGGAAAAAAACAACTGAACCAATAGACAAGGAGTTTTCAATATGACTGAAAAAAGAAGCGGCACCGTGACCTTCAAGGGCAACCCGGTCACCCTGCTTGGTCCCGACCTGGGCGTCGGTGACCCGGCGCCGGAATTCCGGGTCGTCGACACCGACCTGAATTCGGTCACCCTGGCCGACTCGGCCGGCAAGGTTCGCCTGATCACGGTCGTCCCCTCTCTGGATACCGGCGTCTGCGACACCATGACCCGGACCTTCAATGAAAAAGCGGCCGGCCTGCCCGATAATGTCGTCGTCTACACCGTCAGCATGGACCTGCCGTTCGCCCAGAAACGCTGGTGCGGCAATGCCGGAATCGACCGGGTCAGGACCCTCTCCGACTACCAGGACCGTTCTTTCGGTCTGGCTTACGGCTTGCTGATCGACGAATTGAAGCTGCTGGCCAGGGCCGTCTATGTAATCGATGTCGACGGCAAGGTGACATATCGCCAGATTGTTCCCGAGGTGACCGAGGAACCGGATTATGACGCCGCCCTTGAGGCCGTCGGGAAACTGCGTTGATATTCCGCAAGGACCTCGAACCCGCTGAGTGCTGACCGAACGATACGGGAAAGTGCTTTCCCGCGCAAACTCCAAGGCAAAAAAAGCGGCCTTTTTTGCCTTGACTCCCCGAACTGTTTTGGGGTAAGTTCCCTGTTCGCTTATCCGATCAGTCGAGGAGGACAAAAGTCATGAATGTGGTCGATTATATTGGCATGGAACATATGAGGAAGGATGTCCCCCCTTTCAAGGCGGGCGACACCCTGCGGGTACACGTCAAAATCACCGAGGGCGACAAGCAGCGCATCCAGGTTTTTCAGGGGGTCTGCATCAAGCGCCATAACGATCGCGCCAATTCCTCGTTTACCGTGCGCAAGGTATCCAACGGCGTTGGGGTCGAACGCATCTTCCCGCTGCATTCCCCTTCGATCGACAAGATCGAACTGGTAATGGTCGGCCGCGTCCGGCGCTCCAAGCTTTATTACCTGCGCAAGCTCCAGGGCAAGGCGGCTCGCATCCGCGAGAAGCGCACTTTCTGATTTTCAAAAGCCCCGGCCTGGCCGGGGCTTTTCATTTCTGCACCGTGCAACAAGTCGACGGGTTCCGGGACCTTCCCGGTCAAATGTTCACTTCTCCCCGCCGGCAAAAATTGCTACAATCCATCTGCCTTTCGGCACCGTCACTGATCCTGATCTTTGATTCTCCGCGGCGTAAATCAGCCGCTCTGCACAAGGGGGCGTGTTTTGGATGCGGAGCTTTTCCCGCAGATTCCCTGTTCATCACTGGATTTCGAGCAACGGGCCCGCCGTCAGGGGTATCATGTCGTGGCCGGAGTTGATGAGGCGGGGCGAGGGCCTTTGGCCGGCCCGGTCGTTTCCGCAGCCGTGATTCTGCCGGAAGATGTTGACCTGGACGGACTGACCGATTCCAAACTCTTGTCGCCGGCGGCCCGGAATGAATATTTCCGCCTGATCGGCGAACAGGCCGTTGCCGTTGGCATCGGGGTCAGCAGACATGAAGAAATAGACCGTATCAACATCCTGCAGGCCACCCTCTGCAGCATGGTGAGAGCTGTCGGCCGGTTGCGGATGCCTCCGGACTATCTGCTGATCGACGGCATCACGCCGGTCCCCATCGCCATTTCCCAGCAAACCATCAAGCAGGGCGACCTGCACTCACTCTCCATTTCGGCGGCTTCGGTGGTTGCCAAGGTCATCCGCGACCGGATCATGTTTGCCTATGACCGAGTCTGCCCAGGCTACGGCTTCGCTTCCCACAAAGGATACAGCTGCGCCAGTCATAAAGAAGCGATCGCCCGGCTCGGTCCCTCCCTCTGCCATCGCCGGAGTTTCAACGGGGTCAAAGAGCATTGCCATGAGTCATGAAAGGCTCGGTCTGGGCGCGCGCGGCGAAGAAATCGCCGTCCGCTACCTGCGGGAACGGCGCTTCAAAATCATCGAGCGCAATTTTACCACCCCCGTCGGTGAAATCGATATCATTGCCCGTCACGGACCAACCCTCGCCTTTGTCGAGGTCAAGACCCGCAGCAGCCGGGCTTTCGGCTCTCCCGCCGAAGCTGTGGGGTCACGCAAGCAGCACCAGATTATCAAGGCGGCCAACTGGTTCCTTGCTTCGGGCCGAGGACGGGGCCTCCAGCCCCGGTTCGACGTCATTGCGGTCCTGGTCAGGGCAGGGCAAGCGGACGTGGAACATATCCCCGCGGCATTCGAAGCCTGAACCGGCAGTCACCGAGGATATTGGCACGCGCCCTGTTTCCCTGGGCCTGCGGTGCCTGCCGAGCCATCCAGGTTTTTTTCAGGCGGTGGCGGCTCCTTCCTGAAGGTTTTCGGGGTCTTCCTCTTGTCCCTGCGGAAGATTGAAACCCATTCCCGATTTTACCCGGTCGACGGCCAGCCTGAGTCGTCCGGGTTTGCAATGGCTGATCTCCTGGAGGAAATCGAGCAGGGCCTGATTGAAGGCCTCCGGCGATTCCAGGTTCAACAGGCGACCGGCTCCTGCCAGTACCTGGTGGCGGCCCCGGGAAAAAAAGCTCAACATTTCGGCGGCGCGTTCGGGCGGGCTGATCCGGTCATGGGCCGCCGTCAGTAACAGCACAGGATGGGAGTGCCGTCCCCGACGGCCGGTACGACCCTGATAACTCTCCCAGTAAGCCAGGCCCCCGGCAAGGGTGTCTGGCTGGACCATCTTCGAAAGCTCGCGGAACCTTTCTTTTGTCGCCGATTCTTCGCCGGCTTCCCGGTCAGCGAAATACCAGTGGCAAATCCCGGCGAGGGCGGTTTCGACGTGGCCCTCGCGAACCAGCTCCGACAAGCCCCAGAGGCGGTTCTTTTCTGCAGCATCCACGGGCGGCAGAAGGGGAGCGATGATTTCCCCCGCAACCACCTTGCGTGGGTGTCTTTTCAGCAATTCCATGACGATTTCGCCGCCCAATGACATGCCGACCAGAACAGCCCGGCCGATGCCGAGATGCTTCATCAGTTTGGCAATGTCATCGGCCATGACCCTGATGCTGAACGGCTTGTCGCCGGCACCACTTTCGCCAAAACCCCGCAGATCGGGAGCGATAACGCGGAACCCCCGATCCGCCAGGCAGCCGATCTGCGGTTCCCAGATTTGCCGATTGCCGGGAAATCCATGGAGCAGGATGACGGCCGGTCCACGGCCCATATCGTCGAATGCGATACTGGTTTCATTGATTGAGGCCCGCATGCTGTTTCCTTTCTGACCTTGGTCGTAAGAAGTCTATGTGCAGAGTCATTCGCAAAGTGCCGATTTTATGTTTACAGGGATTTTTAGCAATTTTTATACCAGTGTTCTGTTTTTTTCTTATATTTTAAAAACCTAATAAGAACAAAGATTTGTATGTTTCTTTTCGGATTTCACTGCATAGATGGTTGCTGGAAAAATTTGCAAATTAACAAAATGTTCGTTTGAAGTATTTCCTGAATATCATATTTGGGCTTGCAAACCATGATTGGTAGATTTGATTCCTTTTATAAATCAATCACTTATGTCATTTTTCGTGACGGTTAGCTGATTTCTGCCGCCTGAGAACCAATTTTTGCCCGATTTTGCAATTCTGCAAAAGGGAAGGGTCCTGCCGAACGGCCCGGAAACAGGCTGAATAGTTCCCTATCCGTTTGCTTTTTAGAGGTTTGGCCCTTAGAATGTGATCATTTCCAAGGAGGGATGTCCGTGTCGGTTCAACTTAAGACTTTCGGTCTACTGCGGGTCGCTGCCATTTCCCCGGAACTTGAGGTCGGCAATGTCGTTGCCAATCTCAAGACAATCAAGGCCGCAGCCGAGGAGGCTACCGATCGCAAGTGCCAGGTTCTGACTTATCCGGAACTGGGCCTGACCGGTTACACCTGCGGCGACCTTTTCTATCAGACCCTGCTGCTGGATAAGGTGGAAGCCGCCCTGGCCGAACTGGCTGAATTCAGCCGGACCCTGGAAGCCGTGCTGGTGGTCGGCGCACCGGTCCGGCAGGCCGGGCGCCTGTTCAACGCCGCGATCATTATCAATGCCGGACGCATCGTCGGTGTCGTTCCCAAGACCTATCTGCCGAATACCCTGGAATTTTATGAAGAGCGCTGGTTCTCGAGTTCGGTGGATTCAGGCGAGGCGGTGATCCTTATCGACGGCACCGAAATCCCTTTCGGCACGGATCTGCTGTTCGCCATCGAGGGGTTCCCCGGCGCTGTGATCGGTGTTGAAATCTGCGAAGATGCCTGGGTTGCCAATCCCCCCAGCGGACATATGGCGGCGGCCGGTGCCACTCTGCTGCTCAACCTCTCCGCCAGTCCGGAATCCCTCGGCAAGCACGCCTATCGACGCGCCCTGGTCGAAGCCCAGTCGGCCCGCTGTCTGGCGGCCTATGCTTATGCTTCGGCCGGTCCCGGCGAGTCGAGCACCGACCTGGTGTTTTCGGGACACAGCCTGATTGCTGAAAACGGACGCATTCTGGCCGAAACCGAACGCTTTCACTTCGAGACCCACATGGCCGTGACGGATGTCGATATCCAGCGCCTGCAGAATGAACGCCTGCGCCATAACAGCTTCGCACTGGCCGTCGATACCCATCATTACGATCTGCTGCATCTGACCATCGATTCCGTGCCGGACCTGCCCTTGCTGCGGCCTGTTCCCCGTACGCCCTTCGTCCCCGCGGACAAGGACATGCGGGATGAGCACTGCCGGGAAATTTTCGCCCTGCAGACCACCGCCCTGATGACCCGTTTGCGGCATACCGGCAGCCGGCGGGTGGTCATCGGCCTTTCCGGCGGTCTGGATTCGACCCTGGCGCTGCTGGTGACCGTTAAGGCATTCGATCGTCTGCAACTGCCCCGTCCAGGAATTCTGGCTGTCACCATGCCGGGGTTCGGCACCACGACACGAACCCGCACCAACGCCAGCGAACTCGCCGAAGAACTGGGTGTCAGCCTGCAGACCATCCCCATCGGCCCGGCCGTGTCCCGGCATTTTGAAGACATCGGCCAGGACCCTCAGAGCCACGATATTACTTACGAAAACTGCCAGGCTCGCGAACGGACCCAGATTCTCATGGACCTGGCCAACCAGATGCACGGGCTGGTGATCGGTACCGGCGACCTGTCGGAGCTGGCCTTGGGATGGTGCACCTACAACGGCGACCATATGTCCATGTACGGCGTCAATGGTTCCGTGCCGAAGACCCTGGTCCGCTATCTGATCACCTGGTGCGCCGAGGTTGAATTCTCCGGTCCCACCGCCGCCATCCTGGAGGATATCTGCAATACGCCGGTTTCGCCGGAGCTGCTGCCGCCGGGGGCTGACGGCAAGATCAGCCAGAAGACAGAGGAGCACCTCGGCCCTTACGAAGTTCACGATTTTTTCCTGTTCCAGGTGGTCCGCTGCAGTTTTCCGCCGCGCAAAGTGCTGACCCTGGCCTGTCATGCGTTCGCCGGGGAATACAGCCGTGACCAGCTGTGTCACTGGCTGCGGCTTTTCTACCGGCGATTTTTCTCCCAGCAGTTCAAGCGCTCCTGCCTGCCGGACGGGCCGAAAGTCGGCACTGTGGCCCTTTCGCCACGGGGCGACTGGCGGATGCCGAGCGACGCCAGCGCCGCCCTCTGGCTGGCGGAACTGGAAGAGCTGGAAACGGAAGAGGAATGAGCGCCGGTGAGAGAGTACCCGGGCGGGGCCGCCTGTTTGTCGTTGCCACGCCCATCGGCAATCTCGCCGACATCACCTACCGTGCAGTGGCCGTTCTCGGCGAGGTTTCTATCGTGGCCGCCGAAGACACCCGGCGCAGCGGGAAGCTTTTGGCCCATTACCGGATCACCACGCCGCTGGTCCGTTATCACGAACACAATGCCCGCCGGCAGGTCGATGTTCTGCTGGAAAAACTGCAGGGGGGCAGTGATGTCGCCCTGATCAGCGATGCCGGCACGCCCGGTATTGCCGATCCGGGGTATCGTCTGGTCCGGGCCTGCCACGCGGCCGGGATCATCGTCGTTGCGGTCCCCGGTCCTTCGGCGCTGGTTGCCGCATTGAGTATAGCCGGAGTCCCGACTGATCGCTTCACCTTCGAAGGGTTCCTGCCGGCCAAAGCCAAGGCGCGGCAGAAACGGCTGCAGGAAAAAGCTCTGGCCGACAACACTCTGGTTTTTTACGAAACGCCGCACCGCCTGGTAGCAGCTCTCCAGGATCTCGCTGCCGCTTGCGGACCGGACCGTTTGCTGGTCGTTGCCCGCGAATTGACAAAGCTGCACGAGGAAATCTTCCGGGGCAGTGTGGCCGAAGCCGCCGAGCATTTCGCCACGGAGAAGGTGAAGGGGGAATTGGTCCTGGTCCTGCCGGCCGGCGAGCAGGAGCATAAGGTGAGCATGACGGTCGCCCTGCAGACTATGCTTGCCGAATCCGATCTGCCGCGTCGCGACATCGTCAAGATGATCGCCCGGGAATACGGCGTATCCGGCAGCGAGGTTTACCGGGAAAGCCTCAAATACCCCGGCCGGTGCGAATGAGCCTACCAGTTGCCGGATAGATCGGGCAGATTGGGAAAGCCGGATTATGAGAAAACACCCGCCGCGAAATCTGTTCCCATGAAACCGGACAACTGGGTCGACAGCCTCAATTGCGCCATCGAGGGCATCCTCTGGGCCACTTCCAGCCAGAGGCACCTGCGCTACCAATTTTTCGCCGCCGTGGTCGTCCTGCTGCTGGCTCTGTTTCTTGGTTTGTCAGCTCTTGATTTCATTCTGCTGACATTTGCCGCCACCCTGGTTTTGTTCGCGGAACTGATCAACACGGCGCTCGAGGTTGTCGTCGACCTGGTTTCGCCCGAGTTCCATCCCCTGGCGCGCCGGGCCAAGGATGTCGCCGCCGGTGCCGTCCTGGTCGCCAGCCTGGGCGCTGCCATCATGGGGTTTTTCGCCTTTTCGCACTATCTCTTCCCGCCCCTGGAAACGGAACTGGGCCGGTCGGCGCCGATCGATCCGATTCTGCCGTTCATTTCCTTGCTGATCGTCGTTATTATCGTCGTCCTGACCAAGGCGCGTATCGGCAGGGGACGACCACTCAGCGGCGGTATGCCGAGCGGGCATAGCGCTGCGGCGTTTTCGGTCGCGACTTCGGTTTTGCTGGCCCAGATCGGACTGGTGATAAGCCTGCTGGTGGTATTGATCGCGGTTCTGGTCAGCGTCAGCCGCTACCAGCTGCGGATCCACTCCGTCAAAGAACTGATTGCCGGAGCCGGCATCGGGACCGCAACCACGCTGATCCTCTACCTGATGTTCAACTGAAAAAATCCCGAAAGCCTTCTGCCGAGGGAGTCTTTCCACCGGCAGTTTACAAACTTAGGCGGGGTCTGCCTCCAGGGTTTGCAGAAACTCGCGGATCTGGTGCAGGTGGTCGAGGCGGAGGTCCTTGAACTTGATGCCCATGCCTGTTGGCAGGGACGGTTTGCTGGGTGCCTCAGGCGCGTTCACCCAGGCCACGCTGCCGTGACAGGCAATCGGATGGTCCTGAGCGGGAAGGTGAAACTTGAGCTGCAAGGCCTCATCCGCCGGCAGGAGCTCGTTCGTTTCGAGGAATAGACCGCCGGTGCTCAGATTGACCGAGTAACCGGTCAACAACTGCTGCTGCCCGTACCTGATCTCCATCTTCACGGGAGTCCTGGGTTCGGCTCGTTCGATCACCTGCAAAAAGCGGCGGATGGTCTCCACAAAAGTCCGACGGTGGATCGGTTTCAGGATAATCTCGTCGCAGCCGGCTTGGCGGCATCGGCTCTGTTCTTCTTCTTTGCCTGCCGTTGTGACCATGATGACCGGGATTCTGCTGAGCTCCGGGTTGTCCTTGATCCGGCGGCAGCATTCATCGCCGTTCATCTCGGGCATGTAGAGGTCGAGCAGGGCCAGGTCGGGATGATGTGCGGCGATCATTTCATAAGCCTGACGACCGTTTTTCGCCACCAGGATGTCGATTTCCTGGCGCTGCAGAAAGGTCTTTTCCAGGGTCAGGAAAAAGTCGACGTCATCGGCGAGCAGGACCTTCTTTTGACTGGACACGGTTTGCTCCTTATTGCAGTCAGTTGCGAAAGCTGTTCGGCTGGTATCCCTCAAGGCCTATTTGACCAGCTTGGCGGGGAAAGCAGGTCTTTGCCGAACAATTTACCCGCAATGACGGGTCGAGGTCAAAGATTCCCTGGTCTTTGCCCGCCCTGCTGTTCATCCGACCTGTCTAGGAGTCTGTCGAACTATCCATGAGCTGGCTGCAAATCCGATCCTTCGGCCCATATTTCAGCTCCTTTTTGCCCCATAGCTACGGCTATGCGCCTGCAAACGAACTGA
>Ga0102929_1002792_pt1 | contig 10378 bp, 9 predicted proteins | sample SalPonR1_B_D2_MG_FD_78510 | JGI IMG/M metagenome (GOLD analysis project Ga0102929, IMG submission 78510) | Salt pond soil microbial communities from South San Francisco under conditions of wetland restoration - Salt Pond MetaG R1_B_D2_MG | ecosystem: Environmental > Aquatic > Marine > Intertidal... | reverse complement strand
GGCCTTCGAGCAGCTCTACCGCGCCCACGTCGGTCAGGTGTACGGCCTGTGCCTGCGCATGACGGGCCAGCCGGCCGAGGCCGAGGACTGCGCGCAGGAGGCGTTCATCCAGGCCTGGCGCAAACTCGCCCAGTTCCGCGGCGACGCGGCGTTCGGGACCTGGCTGCACCGCATCGCGGTGAATGCGGTACTGGCCAGACGACGCCGGATGCGCCCGGAGGACTCGCTGGACGACGGTGCGGAACCCGGCACCGTCGGCGAGAGCCCGGCCGACCAGCGCGACCTGGAAGCCGCCGTGGCGACACTGCCGGAGGGCGCGCGCCACGTCTTCGTGCTGCTGGCCGTGTACGGCTACACCCACGAGGAGGCCGGCGAGATGCTGGGCATCGCCAGCGGCACCTGCAAGGCACAACTGCACCGGGCCCGCCGGCTGCTCGCCGAGCGGCTGAGCGCTGGAATGGGCCATACACCGGCCCATACACCGGCCCCTACAGAGGACCAGACCAGTGACTGAAGAACAGCGGAGACGGGAAGAGGCGGAACTGGATCGCAGAATCGCCGCGCTGCCGCAGGCGGTGGAGCCCGGGCGCGACCTGTGGCCCGGCATCGAGGCCCGGCTGGAAGAGGCGGACGCGCGTCCGAACCCGCGCCGCTGGTGGTGGGGCGCCGTGGCCGCGGCGGTCGGTACGGCGGCATTGCTGCCGCTGCTGCTCGTCCGGGACGGCCCGGTGGGAGAAGACCCCGTTCCCATGGCGACCGTCCCTGCCGAATCGCCGGCGGCGCTCGACCGGGGGCTGGATACCGCGGGCCAGCAGCTCAGGTTGCGTAACGCCGCCGTCACCTCGGTGGAGCCCGGCCCCGAGTACCGCGCGGCCCGCGCAGAGCTCCTTAGCCTGCTCGAAGCGCGTCTCGCGCAGCTCGCGCCGGAAGACCGCGAGATCGTGGTGCGCAACATCGAGACCATCAGGAGCGCTCTGGAGGAGATCGATACCGCCCTGCAGGACAACCCGGACGACCCCCTGCTGCAGGAACTGATGCTGCAGACCTATCAGCGAGAACTGGATGTCATGGCACGGGTGAACGGCCTCGCCGGCCCTGCCAGGAGGAGGACCGACCTGTGAATACCAAGACTATGAACGCGAAGACACTGACACTGCTGCTGCTGGCCGCGCTGCCGCTGGCGGCCCATGCCGATCGCCAGTACGAACGCACCGTGGCGCCGGACGGCGCGAAGGAAGTGCGCATCAGCAATACCGCCGGCTCCATCGAGGTGGAAGGCTCGGACCGGCAGGACATCCGTATCACCGGCGTCCTGGAGGACGACGTGGAAGAAGTGCTGATCGAGCGGCAGGGCAGCGCGATCGCCATCGAGGTGAAGGTGCAGGACGGGCGCCGTTCGTATCATCGGGCCTCGGCCGAACTGCGCATCGAGATGCCGGCGGCCATGGGCCTGAGCGTGGTGGGCACCAGCGCAGACGTAGAAACCGAGGGCGTGCGCGGCGAGCAGCGGCTGAAGAGCGTCAGCGGTGACGTGCGCGCCGAGGTCTGGGGCGAGCCGGTGACCGCGGAGACCGTCAGCGGCGACGTCCGCGTGGAAGGCCACGGCGAGGTGTCCCGGGCGCGTCTCGCTGCGGTCAGCGGCGACCTGGTGGTGGAGGCGCTGGCCGGCGAACTCGACGCCGAATCGGTGAGCGGCGACGTGATCGTGAGCGACAGCCGACTGAGCCGTGCCCGCTTCGAGACCACCTCCGGCGACGTCATCGCCACCGTCAGCCTGGAGCGTGACGGCAGCTTCCGGGCGGAGAGCGTCAGCGGCGACGTGGAGCTGGACATCGCGGGCGAGCCCGACGCCGAGATCGACGTGACCAGCTTCAGCGGCAGCATCGACAACTGCTTCGGCCCGAAGCCCGAGCGCCAGAGCCGCTACGCTCCGGGATCCGAGCTGCGCTTCACCGCCGGCGAGGGCCGCGGCGAGATCCGCCTGCAGACCCTCAGCGGCGACATAGACCTCTGCAAAATGTAGGAGGGGATTTATCCCCGACCCCGACCCCGACCCCGATCCCGATCCCGATCCCGATCCCGTTCTCTGGTTTTCCCCACCAAACCCCCGACCGGCCTCTGCCTGCCGGGTCGGGGGTTTGCTAATCTAGACGTCTCACCCGCGCTGCGAAGGATCTGCAATGGGGCGCTTCCTGAAATTCCTGCTCATCGGCGTCGCCGCCGTCGTCGGCCTCCTCGTCGTGGTCGTGCTGGCGGTCGCGCTGCTGTTCGACCCGAACGACTACAAGGACGAGATCGCGGCGCAGGTGGAGGCCGCCACCGGCCGCTCGCTGAACCTGGAGGGCGACCTCGAGCTCGGCCTGTTCCCCTGGCTCAGCGTCGATACCGGGCGCATCGTGCTCGGCAACGCCGAGGGATTCGGCCCCGAGCCCTTCGCCGAGCTGGACGGCGCCAGCGTCGCCATACGCCTGTGGCCGCTCATCACCGGCAGCATCGAGGCCGGCCGCGTATCCGTGGACGGGCTGGTGCTGAATCTGCGCATCGCAGGCGATGGCACCACCAACTGGGACGACCTCGCCGCCGCCGACGAAGAGCCCGCCGAAGCGCCGGCCGCCGAAGGCGAGGGCAGCGGCCTCGACGAGCTGCGGGTCGCCGGCATCAGCCTCACCGATGCGACCATCGACTGGCAGGACGAGGCGGCCGGGGTCCACTACCGGGTCACCGACGTCGGCTTGAACACCGGCGCCATCGAGCCGGGAGTGCCATTCGACGTCGACGGCGGCTTCGCGCTGGCCACGTTGTCTGAGGATACGGGCACGGCCCCGGGCGGCGAGTTCGAACTCGCCGCCGTCGTCACGGCGGACCTGGCGGGCGGGCGCATCGTGCTGGACGGCCTGCTGCTGGACGGCCGTCTCGCCCCCGGCGCGGATCTGCAGCCCTTCGACCTCCGCCTGTCCGCGAGGCGCCTGGCCTACGCAATGGAACAGCAGGCGCTGGAACTCGACGGCGGCGCGCTGGAGGTGGCCTCGCTGCGCGTCGACGCCGAGCTCGCCGGCACGGTCGGCGACGCGCTGCAGCTCTCCGGCCGCATCGAGGCGCCCCGTTTCTCGCCGAAGGACCTGGCCGACACCCTCGGCACGCCGCTGCCGCCCACCGCAGACCCGGCCGTGCTGCAGCTCGTCTCGTTCGCCGCGGACGTCGCCCTCACGGACGACAGCGTGGCCCTCTCCGGCATGACGGCCCGTCTGGACGACACCGAGCTGAAGGGCGATTTTTCGGTGCGCGGCTTCGAGGCGCCGGCCTATCGCTTCGCCCTGGAGGGCGACCGCATCGATCTGGACCGCTACCTCGCGCCGCCCGCCGACGACACGCCGGCCGAAGCCGACACGGCCGCCCTGGACGCCACCGAGATCCCGGTGGACGTCATCCGCTCGCTGGACGCGGAGGGCACGCTGAAGTTCGCGGAGGTGGTGCTGGGCGGCCTCACCTTCCGCACGATCGAGGTCGGCGTCACCGCCGGGGACGGCCGGGTGCGGCTGCATCCCATCGCCGCCCGCGTGCTGGAGGGCGGCTACAACGGTGACGTCCGCATCGACGCGAGCGGCAACAAGCCGCGCCTGTCGGTGGACGAGCGGGTGGAAGGCGTGCAGCTCGCCGCTCTCGGCCGCGAACTCTACGAGACGGACAAGCTGAGCGGCAGCCTGCAGGGCCGCTTCACGCTGGCCGGCAGCGGAGCCAACCTGGCCGAGATCCGCCAGGACCTCGGTGGCGACGTCGGCTTCGAACTCAGCGACGGCGCGTTCGAGGGCACGGACCTGTGGTACCAGATCCGCCGGGCCCGGGCCGTATTCCGGCGCGAGACGCCGCCGCAGCCGCCCGCTGAGCCCCGCACGCCGTTCTCCACCATCCGGGGCACCGGCAAGGTGGCGGGCGGCGTACTCACGAACGACGACCTGTTCGCCGAGCTGCCGTTCCTGCGCGTCACCGGCGCGGGCACGGTGAACCTGGCCGCCGCCACACTGGACTACGGCGTGCGCGCGAGGGTACTCGAGCGTCCCGACTTCATAGAGGGAGCCAGCGAGGAAGAGCTGGCGGAATACACCGAGGCGGTCATCCCGATTCGCATCACCGGCAGCCTCGCCGACCCCTCGGTGCGCCCGGACGTCGAGGACATGCTGCGCGAGGAAGTGAAGGGCCGCATCGAGGAAGAGAAGGAACGCCTGCAGAAGAAGCTGCTGGAGCGCCTCGGCATCGAGCCGGAAGAAGAGGCGGCGCCCGCCGACGGCGACAACCTGGCGCCGGAAGACGAGCAGCCCGCCGAAGAGGAAGAGTCGGTGGAGGACCAGCTCAAGAAGAAACTGAAAGACCTGCTCGGTGAGCGCTGAGGACGGAAGGCCGGCGGCCTTCGCCACCCTCGTTCTGGCAGTGTCGGTCGCGCTGGCCGCACTGCCCGCCCGTGGCGCGGACCTGCTGGACGTGAGCGTGGAGAAGGAGGGCGAGCGTTACACCATGGCCTCGCGCACCTACTTCGAGGCGCCGCCCGAAGCCGTGTTCGAGGTGCTTTCCGACTACGACCGTTTCGAGCGCATCTCCAGCATCTTCGAGGACGTGCGCTTCATTGCTCCCGCCAGCGATGGCACCCCCCGCGCGTTCACCCTGATGAAGGGCTGCGTGCTGTTCTTCTGCAAGACCATCGAGCGCATCGAGGAGCTGCACTTCACGCCCCACAGCCGCATCGTCGCGGAGGTGGAGCCCGAGCACAGCGACTTCGCCTACGGCCGCACCGAGTGGCGGTTCATACCCTCGGGTTCCGGCACCGAGGTGCACTACCGCATGGAGATGGAGCCCGGCTTCTGGGTGCCGCCGCTGATCGGCCCCTACATCATGAAGCGCTCTTTCCGCAGCGACGCCGTAGAGGCGCTGAATCGCATCGAAGCTCTGGCCCTGTCCGCGGACGAGAGCCGGGAGCCGCCGTCGTGACGCCCTTCGCCGCCAGGCTGCTCGACTGGTACGACCGCCACGGCCGCCACGACCTGCCCTGGCAGCGCGATCCCGTGCCCTACCGGGTCTGGCTCTCGGAGATCATGCTGCAGCAGACCCAGGTGAAGACCGTCATTCCGTACTTCGAGCGTTTCGTGGAGCGTTTCCCGACTGTGGAGGCGCTCGCCGCCGCGCCGCTCGACGACGTGCTCGCGCTGTGGTCGGGACTGGGCTACTACGCCCGGGCGCGCAACCTGCACAGGGCGGCGCAGCAGATCGTGTCCGATCACGGCGGGGAGTTCCCGCGCGAGCCGGACGCGCTGGAGACCCTGCCCGGCATCGGCCGCTCGACGGCCGGCGCCATCCTCGCCCTGTCCTTCGGCGAGCGTCACCCCATCCTGGACGGCAACGTCAAACGGGTGCTGGCCCGCTACCACGCGGTGGAGGGCTGGCCCGGCCGCACGGCGGTTGCAAAAGAACTCTGGGAGCTGGCGGCGCGGCACACGCCGTCGCAGCGGGTGGCCGACTACACCCAGGCCATCATGGACCTGGGCGCGACGCTGTGTACCCGCGGCCGCCCGGCGTGCCAGCGCTGCCCGCAGGCGGCGGATTGCCGGGCCCTCGCGCTCGGCCGCCAGTCGGCGTTCCCCGGCCGCAAGCCGCCGCAGAAATCGCGCCGGTTGCGCACCGCCGAGTTCGCGCTGGCCTGGGACGGCAGCGCGGTGCTGCTGGAGCGCCGCCCTGCCGCTGGCATCTGGGGCGGCCTGTGGAGCCTGCCGGAGATCGGCGACGAGGAGACGGCTGAGGACTGGTGCCGGCGGCGGCTGGGGGCGGAGCCGCCCGCGGTAGAGCGCTGGGAGACTGTCGAACACAGCTTCACCCATTATGATCTGCATATGCGGCCGGTGCTGATCCGCCTGGAGGAGCGGCCGGGCGCGGTGCGCGACGAAGACGACGAGCGCTGGGTGGATGTGGCGGACGACGGGCAGCTGGGGCTGCCGGCCCCGGTACGGCGGCTGCTGGACCGGCTGGGCGACCCCGGTATCTGAACCGTCACCGGAGAGGACTGGAAGGGAAAGATGGACGAACAACTCGAAAAACAGCTGGGCCAGCAGCTGGACCTGGTTCAGCAGGTCTACGAACTGGTGGTGAACTTCATGGTGACCTACTCGTTCCGCCTCGTCGGCGCGGTGCTGGTCATCATCGTCGGTATCCTGGTGGCCCGCTGGGTGGGCCGCATCGTGCTGCGGGCGCAGGAGCGCCACGACGTCGACGTGACGCTGCGCCAGTTCATCGCCAGCACGGTGCGCATTACGGTCATCGCGCTGTTCGCGATCATCGCCATGAACCAGCTCGGCGTGAGCATCACGCCGCTGATCGCCGCCATCGGCGGCCTGGCCGTCGGCGTCAGCTTCGCACTGCAGGGGCCGGTGGCCAATTACGGTGCCGGACTGGTGATCATCCTCACCCGCATGTACCGGGTGGGCGACACCGTGACCATCCAGGGCTGCTCCGGTCTGGTGGAGGACATCACGCTTGCCACCACGGTGCTGCTCACCGAGGACGGCGAGCGCATCGTCATCCCCAACAAGCACATCACCGGCGAGATCCACACCAACTCCTTCGCCAACCGGGTGGTCGAGGGCCGGGTGGGTATTGCCTACAGCGAGGACCCGGAACGGGCCATCGGCATCATTGCCGATGCGCTGGAAGGCGTGGACGGCGTCTCGGCCGAGGTGTCGCCGCAGATCGGCATCGCGGGCTTCGGCGACTCCTCCATCGATCTCGACTACCGTTTCTGGGTGCCCACCAACCGCTATTTCGGGCTGATGCACCAGGCCAACATGGCCGTCTATCAGGCGCTGAAGCGCGAAGGCGTCTCCATCCCGTTCCCGCAGCGGGAGGTGCGGCTGCTCGGCGACGGCGCGGCTGCCGGCTGAGGCGTGCCTGGCCGCGTACCGGATCGCTTTTGGGTCTGCATCGGGCGCTCTGGTATAAAGCGTCCATCTTTCCGGAACCCATCGAACGAGGCATCCAATGAGCCGTACGGTCAACTGCGTGGTGCTGGGCCAGGAGGCGGAGGGGCTGGACTATGCCCCCTATCCCGGTGAACTCGGCAAACGCATCTACGAGAACGTCTCCAAGCAGGCCTGGCAGCGCTGGCTAGCCCATCAGACCATGCTCATCAACGAGTACCGCCTGACCCCCATCGAGCCGAAGGCGCGGGAGTTCCTGGAGAAAGAGATGGAGAGCTTCTTCTTCGGCAAAGGCTCCAAGGCACCCGAGGGTTACGTGCCCAAGGACGGCTGACCCTGCTGTGGGAGGGCCTTCAGGCCCGATCCTCGCTCGAGGTAGCCGCCCGCCGATCGGGCCTGAAGGCCCTCCCACAAGTGGATCAGACGGCGGTGCAGTACTGGACGCTGAACAGGTCGTCCGCGTCGGTCCAGACTCTGTCCACGCGAAAGCCGGCCAGCTCCGCCATTTGCGCAAAGGTCTCCAGCCGGTACTTGTGCGAGCACTCCGAGAGGATGTATTCGCCGGCGGCCATGGGGATGGCGGCATCGCCGATGTGTATGGTCTGGTCGCGCTCGCTGACCAGGTGCATCTCGATGCGGTCGAGTTCCGTGTTGTAGATGGCCCGGTGGCGGAAGGCGGTGAGGTCGAAGTCCGCGCCGAAGCGCCGGTTGAGATGCGCCAGCATGTTGAGGTTGAAGCGCTCCGTGTAGCCGGCCGCGTCGTTGTAGGCGCGCTCCAGTACCGCCTTGTCCTTCACCAGGTCCACGCCGATCAGCAGCGCACCGCCGTCCCGGGCCTCCTCGCGCATGACCTTCATGAGCGAGACGGCGGAGTCCGGCCAGAAGTTGCCGATGGTCGAGCCCGGGAAGAACACCAGGTTGCGCTCCGGCATGATTTTCGGCGACGGCAGCTCGAAGGGTTTCGTGAAGTCGGCCGCGACCGGCAGGATCTCGAGGTCCGGGTAGTCGGCGGCCAGGATGTCGGCGGACCTCACCAGGAACTCCTTGGAGACGTCAACCGGCACGTAGGCGGCCACGTCGTGCAGGTGTGAGAGCAGAATGCGGATCTTGATGCTGGCGCCGGAGCCGAACTCGATCACCGAGGGCCGCGGGCCGACCACGTCAGCGATCTCTTCGATGTTGTCCCGCATGATCCCGATCTCGGTCTGCGTCGGGTAGTACTCGGGCTGCTCGCAGATGGCGTCGAACAGCTCCGAGCCGCGCTCGTCGTAAAAGTACTTCGGCGAGATTAGTTTCTGTGGGCGCGCGAGCCCCTCGATCACTTCCGCCAGTTCCAGGTTCTCGGAGAGATCCTGCTCGGTCAGGTCCTCTGCCCGCGCTGCGTCGGTGGCCATAGGCAATCCCTTGTCGTGTTCAGTGAGACTGGCCGACGTCCCTGGCCAGCCGGAAACCGAGAAACTGCCAGCGCGAATGCGGATAGAAGAAGCTGCGGTAGCTGGCGCGGATATGATCGCTGGCGGTGGCGCAGGAGCCGCCGCGCACCACCATCTGGTTGCACATGAACTTGCCGTTGTACTCGCCGAGCGAGCCGGCCAGCGGCCGGAAGCCCGGATAGGCGGCATACGGTGAGGCGGTCCACTCCCAGACGTCGCCGAACAGCTGGCGGACGCCGTCGCCGCCGCGGTCCGCGACCGGGTGCCAGTAACCCGAGTCCATCAGGTTGCCGCGCACCTCGGCGCCCGCGGCGGCCGTCTCCCACTCGGCCTCGGTGGGCAGCCGGGCGCCGGCCCAGCTGGCGTAGGCGTCGGCCTCGTAGAAGCTCACGTGGGTGACCGGCGCGTCCGGGTCGATCTCCCGCTCCCCGCCGAGGGTGAATTCGGTCTCGAGGTTCCGGCTCCAGTACAGCGGCCGGTGCCAGCCCTGCTCCTGCACCAGGGCCCAGCCGTCCGACAGCCAGAGATGCGGATGCTGATAGCCGCCGTCCTCGATGAACTCGCGGTACTCCCGGTTGGTGATCAGTCGGGAGCCGAGTTCGTGGGGATGCAGGAGTTCCGTGTGGCGCGGCGTCTCGTTATCGAAGCAGAAGCTCTTGCCGGCGGCGCCGATCTCCTGCGGTCCCTCGGCGCCGCGCACCCAGCGCATGGCGCCGGCTTCGGCCGCGGGTGGTTTCCTGAGCTGGTCGCTCAGCGCAGGCTTCATCGGGTTGCGGGAGAACACGTGCTTGATGTCGGTGAGTATCAGCTCCTGGTGCTGCTGCTCGTGGTGCAGCCCCAGCGTCGCCAGGAATGCGACATCCGGATCCTCTCCTCGCTCGGTGAGCAGCCGGTTCATGGCTTCGTCCACGTGGCGGCGGTAATTCATGATCTCGCGCACCGTCGGGCGCGAGAGCAGGCCCCGCTCCGGGCGGCGGTGCATCTGCCCCACCGTGTAGTAATAGGAGTTGAACAGGTAGTCGTAGGCGTCGTGGAACGGCACGTAGTCCGTCACGAACTCCTGCAGCAGGAATCGCTCGAAGAACCAGCTGGTATGCGCCAGGTGCCACTTCGTGGGGCTCACGTCCGGCATGGACTGCACCACGAAGTCTTCGGCCGCCAGTGTGTCGCACAGTGACAGGCTTTGAGCGCGGACGCGGGAGTAGTGCAGGGGCAGGGATTCCTGCCCGTAATCCGGGCGGATGTCGTCCGGTACGGAGGCCATCTGTCGCTCCTGGTGAGACCGTCTTTTAGGGTATGCGGCACCCCGGAGGGTGTCAAAAAGCCGCGGGTTCAGACAGTCTCGCCGCCGCCTGTTACAGCCGTGTGCAACAAATCCGGGCGCATCAGCGCCAGTGCAGCGTCGCCGAGGCGCGGATGGTGCGCGGCTCCAGCGGATGAAAGTGGATGTCGCCCACCGGCGCGGTCTCGCCGGGCAGCAGGGATTCGTAGAAGTAGGCGATATCGTCGTCGTCGGAATCGAGCAGATTGAACGCGTCGAGCCTCAGTTCCAGCATGCCCCGGCGCCAGGCGACACCGGCGTTGACCAGCAGCGAGTCGTCGCTGCGCACGGAGCCGTCCTCCACCAGCGGGGCGTCGTCCAGGTAGCGCACCCGCGCACTGGCGCTGAAGCCATTGCCCCAGGCGGCATTCAGTCCCAGCGTGAAGGTGGACTCCACCGCGCCGGGTATCTCCCGGCCGCCGCCCTGGTCGCGCTTGAACTCGGCATCGGTGGCCGTCCAGGCCGCGTTCATCGCCAGCCAGTCGGTGGCCTGCCAGAAGGCGGAGACCTCCACGCCGAGGCGCTCCGTGGCGTCGTTCGGTTCCGTGGTGCCGGCGTCGCCCACGTACACCAGCTCCGAGTCGAGCTCCAGCCAGAAGCCGACCAGGGTGGCGTTGAAGCGGGTTCCGCGCTCGTAGCGCAGGCCGAGTTCGCCACCTTCGGACTCC
>Ga0102929_1002791_pt1 | contig 10379 bp, 14 predicted proteins | sample SalPonR1_B_D2_MG_FD_78510 | JGI IMG/M metagenome (GOLD analysis project Ga0102929, IMG submission 78510) | Salt pond soil microbial communities from South San Francisco under conditions of wetland restoration - Salt Pond MetaG R1_B_D2_MG | ecosystem: Environmental > Aquatic > Marine > Intertidal... | reverse complement strand
TTTTAATACCTTTAAACTTGAATTTTCATTAAATTCGCAACTATAAACCTTAAAATAAGCTTTCAATTATAGATATGGCAAAGTTTGAACTTAAGCTACCAAAAATGGGCGAAAGTGTCGCCGAAGCAACTATTACCAACTGGCTAAAAGAAGTTGGAGATACCATTGAAGCCGATGAGCCGGTGTTAGAAATCGCTACCGATAAAGTAGATAGCGAAGTCCCCAGCGAAGTAGAAGGTAAGTTGGTAGAAAAACTTTTTGAAGCCGATGATGTGGTACAAGTTGGGCAAACCATAGCTATTATTGAAACGGAAGTTGAAATTCCTGCTGGCAACGGCGATGAAGAATTAGATCTTGATCTCGATGATGAAAGCGAAGAAGAGGAATATGCCGGCGAAGTAGCCGAAAGTGTAGAGACTGCAAAAGAAACTGCAGGAAGCAAAGATTTTTCTGATGCGTCCAGGTTTTACTCTCCACTTGTAAAAAATATCGCAAAAGAAGAAGGTATAGGCCTTGACGAATTAGAAGAAGTAGAAGGAACCGGTAAAGATGACCGGGTAACTAAAGACGATATCTTAGCTTATGTTGAAAATCGTGAGAAAGGAACTTCTGCTAAACAAAAGCCTAAGGCAAAACAAGCTCCTTCTGCAGATACCGCTAAAATGGCTAGTGCTACAGCCGAGTCTGAAAAAGTGATCGCTTCAGGAGAAGATGAGATTATTGAGATGAGCAGAATGGGTAAAATGATCGCGCATCATATGGTAGATAGCGCTCAAACATCAGCTCACGTTCAATCCTTTATCGAGGTAGATGTTACCAATATCTGGAACTGGAGAAACAAGCATAAAAACGATTTTCAGAAAAAAGAGGGAGAGAAACTTACGTTTACTCCAATTTTTATGGAAGCGGTAGCGAAGGCGATTCGTGATTTCCCAATGATCAATATCTCTGTAGATGGTGATAAGATTATAAAGAAGAAAAACATAAATCTTGGAATGGCAGCAGCACTTCCAGATGGAAACCTAATAGTACCGGTAATTAGAAATGCCGATCAGCTTAACCTTGTTGGCCTGGCTAAAAAGGTAAATGATCTGGCTAACCGTGCGCGCCAGAATAAATTAAAGCCAGACGATATTCAGGGTGGAACTTATACCGTAACCAATGTAGGAACCTTTGGCAGTATTATGGGAACTCCTATAATTAACCAGCCGCAAGTAGCAATTCTTGCCCTGGGAGCTATTAGAAAAGTGCCGGCGGTAATAGAAACACCAGATGGCGATTTTATAGGAATTCGTTATAAGATGTTCTTATCTCACAGTTACGATCACAGGGTGGTAAACGGAGCGCTTGGTGGTCAATTCGTACAGCGCGTGGCTCAATATCTTGAAGGTTTTGATAAAGAACGAGAGATTTAAGTATAAAAGCAATAAAAAGAAAAACCGGCTAAAATTAGCCGGTTTTTCTTTTTATATCGTACCCTGATTTCAAAGATTCTTAACGTAATTATTTAGTAAGCCTAGTGCAGGGTGTTCATCGGGTTTTTGGGTATTGTCAAAAAGCTGTTCTGTTTCCAGGTCTTTATAACCAAGAATTTCAAAAGCTTCATCTTTTTGCAGTTTTTTAAATGCCATGGACCAGTCAGAAAAAGCTCTTTCCTTACTAAAGCCGGAATCCAGTTCGATTATATTTTCGTGGCGTTTGTCTTTTGCTATTATATGATATAGCCTATCCACATTTTCTTCTTCTCCTTCAAGATATTGAATGAAACTTCCGTGGAAATAAATTAGCATTCCTGTCACGGAATTTGCACTGTTATTATTTCGCGCCTTTCTAAGTAATTCTTTTAAATCCTTATCAGTGATCACGTGACTTTGCCTGCTTACATAAGCAATATATTTAAGCATTCTGTTTGTTTTATTGAATTCAAAGATAAAAAATGTATTTAATAATTGTTTAATAGGGATTGAATTGTAGGTTTCCGGAAAAGTAAAGCCCATAAATTATAGTATCTTTATCCCCAAAATCAAGCGTTTTTCTATGGAATTAAATTTAACCAAACCAATTTGTTTTTTTGACCTGGAAACTACCGGGACAAATGTAGCTAAAGATCGTATTGTAGAAATTGCTATCCTCAAGGTTTACCCTAACGGAAACAAGGAAAGCAAAACCTGGCTGGTAAATCCTGAAATGAAAATTCCTAAAGAGGTTGTCGCAATTCATGGAGTTTCTGATGAAAAAGTAGCCAATGAGCCAACTTTTAAGGAACTTTCTTCGCAGGTTCACGAGATGATAAAAGGTTGTGATCTTGGAGGTTATAATTCCAATCGCTTCGATATTCCATTGTTAGTGGAAGAACTTCTGCGGGCAGGGGTAGATTTCGAGATGAAAAATGTAGTTGCAGTAGATGTTCAAACCATTTTTCATAAAAAAGAACAACGAACTTTAGCCGCCGCATACCAGTTTTATTGCGGGAAAGACCTTATAAATGCACACAGTGCCGAAGCCGATACTACCGCGACTTACGAAGTTTTAAAATCGCAATTAGATCGTTACGACGATTTACAAAATGACATGAAATACCTGGCTGATTATTCTGCCAGAAAACGTTTTGCTGATTTTGCCGGTTTTATCGCTTTTGATAAAAAAGGAGAAGAGGTTTTTGCCTTCGGAAAATTTAAGGGTAAAAACGTAGAGAAAGTACTGGAAGATGAACCCGGTTATTACGGTTGGATCCAAAATGCCGACTTCCCATTATACACTAAAAAAGTGCTTACAGCCATTAAGCTAAGAAAGCTGAACAATAAACTGTCCTGATAAAATAATATGAAGCAAATCCTTATCGTATTGTTTTTACTGTGTTGCAATTTTGCTACAGCCCAGGAAAATCGTGTGGTAGGTCAGGTAGTAAATGCGGCTACGTCGCAGGCCTTGCCTTATGTAAATATATTACTTGAGGAGCAACGAAAAGGTACTTCTACAGATGTACAGGGAAGATTTTCCTTTGTATTAAAGGGTGCAGATACTTCAGCGGTATTAAAATTTAGCTATATAGGATTCAAGGCCCAAAGTATCAAAATTGCAAAACTTAATAATAAGGTGGTGAAATTGCAGCCAGAAGTAAATGCTCTTTCTGAAGTTCAATTATACAGTCTTACCGAAAATAATTCTGAAAAGATCAATAATTTCCGCGGAAAGGAAAGCATAGGTTTGGGGAATTTTAGTGGCGGACAGTACCCAAGCATGGTAGCGCGATACTACGAACGGCCAGAAAATTTTGAAGCAGGTTGTTTTTTGGAAGAGGTAGAGGTTAGGTTTTTTTCTACGAATTTGAAGGGGAAGAGAAATTCAAAATTCCGTTTAAGAGTATTAGAGGTAGACGAAGAGGGAAAACCCGGTAGAGATTTATTAACTTCAAATCTAATTGTAGAAAGAGGAAATAACAGGTTTAAGACTAAAATTCCAATGCTCAAGTATCGGATTTCGATACCTGAAGAAGGTTTTTTTGTAGCGGTGGAGCATTTGTTTATTGCGGAAAACAAGTATGTTGAAAAGAAAGATTATCGCGTTTACCGGGATAACGATACGCTTCTTTACAAAGATTTTGAGGTAGTAAAATATTCACCCATTTTTGAAGGAGTACTTGAAGAGGACGATAAAAATTTCAAATCTTTCTTTAAGGACATAAAAGGTTGGAAAAAAATGAATAATTTAGATAATTCTCATTCGGTTTTTAATGGGGAGGTTCCAGCCCCGGCTTTTAAAATTACCCTAACCGATTAATTGCTAAAGAATGAAGATAATTTGTATAGGTAGAAATTATACCGATCATATTTCTGAATTACAGAACGAAAAACCCGAAGACCCGGTAATTTTTCTCAAACCCGATACTTCCATTTTACTAAAAAAACAACCTTTCTTTATACCAGATTTTTCTGATGAAGTTCATTATGAGGTAGAAGTTTTGGTAAAGATCAAAAAAGTAGGAAAACATATTCAGGAGAAATTTGCACATAAGTATTATGACGAAATTGGCCTTGGAATAGATTTTACCGCGAGAGATCTTCAGCAAAAATTAAAAGATAAAGGATTGCCCTGGGAAAAGGCGAAAGCTTTTGATGGAGCAGCCGTTATAGGCGAAAAATGGTTACATAAAGATTCGGTAACCGATATAAATATGCTTAACTTTAGTTTAGAGAAGAACGGAGAAACTGTTCAAAAAGGGAACACAGAGCTGATGCTTTGGAAAATTGACGAACTTATTGCTTATGTTTCACAATTTTTCACATTAAAAATAGGGGATATTATATTTACAGGAACACCGGCCGGAGTTGGGAAGGTTTCCGCAGAAGATAGATTAACCGGATTTATAGAAAACAAACAAATTTTTTCAATTAAAACAAAATAGCGATATGAGCAACTACAATTTAAGTGAAGTTAAAGAAATGGCCGGTGGTGACGAAGATTTCATGAAAGTAGTGGTGCAAACTTTTTTAGAAGAAATTCCGCCGGATGTAGAAGCGATGAACGATGCTATTTCTAACGATAATCCTACGCTGGCTTATCAATATGCCCATAAGATGAAACCAAACCTGCAACTTTTTGGTTTGGAACTCATGGACGAGGTAAAAGTGATAGAAGCCTGGGCTAAAGCCGGCAAGAAAAAAGACGATGTGCCGGAAGCTGCAACGAAGATCACCAAAAAAGTAAACGTTGCCAGTATTGCCCTAAAGAGAGATTTTGAGCTGGAATGAAAGCAGAAATAATTACCATTGGAGATGAAATCCTTATTGGGCAGATTGTAGATACCAATTCAGCTTTTATCGCAAAAGAACTCAATAAAATAGGGATCTCGGTAAAGCAAATTTCTACAGTAGAAGACGAGAAAAGCCATATACTGGAAGCTTTAAATGAAGCTAAAGATCGAGCCGATATCATAATTATCACCGGCTGATTAGGTCCTACCAAAGATGATATTACCAAAGATTGTTTATGTGAGTTTTTTGATGACAAACTTGTTAAGAACGAGGAGGTACTCAAACATGTAGAATTTCTTTTCGATAAATATATTGACACTCCAATTTCCGATTTAAATAGAAAACAAGCCATGCTGCCTTCAAAAGCGGTGGCCTTGATGAATAAATTCGGAACTGCTCCGGGAATGTGGTTTGAGAGTGAAGGTAAAGCTTACGTGTCTTTGCCCGGTGTACCTTTTGAAATGAAAGCTTTGATAGAAGATGAGGTAGTGCCAAGGCTGCAGCAAAATTTTAAAAGGCCGGTGATTCTGCATAAAACCGTATTAACTTACGGGCTGGGAGAGAGCGCAATTGCTGAAAAAATTGAAGCCTGGGAAGATGCATTGCCGCCATATATCAGGTTGGCTTATTTGCCAAACCTTGGGCGAGTGCGTTTGCGCTTAACCGCTAAAGGTGATAATGAAGAGCATCTTAATAATAGTATTGAAAAGCTTATTAGCGATCTACATAGTATTATAGGTGATATTATTTTTGGTTACGAAGATTATGAACCGGTAGAAATTCAAATTTCCAGATTACTCTTAACTTGTAAAGCGACTATAGCCACAGCAGAAAGTTGCACCGGAGGAAGGCTGGGCAGTTTATTTGCTACTCCCCCGGGAGCTTCTAATTATTACAAGGGCAGTGTTGTAAGTTATGCCACGAGCTCCAAAGAAGATATTTTAAATATAGATAAGAAATTAATCGAAGAATATTCTGTAGTAAGCGAAGAAGTAGCTATTGCAATGGCAAAAAGCGCTCGGGATATTTTTAAAACAGATTATGCGATTTCTACTACAGGAAATGCTGGCCCTGCAAAAGGGGACAGCGATGCTGATATTGGCACTGTATTTATAGGAATTGCCACTCCAGATAACGTGTATGCTAAGAAATTTAGCTTTGGAAACCACCGGGACAAAGTGATTGGGAAAGCAGTTAATAAGAGTATAGAATTAATTAGGCAAGAACTATTTAAGCAGGCTAAAACACCTGCTTAAAAGGCGTATTTTTCAATAGAAAAGTTATAAATTTGCATTCTGGAAGATTTGAGCTTCAGAAGTTTAAAAGTTTTTATACTTCCAGCACAGGTAAAATGTGAACTAATAAAAAATTTTAGATCCTTCCAACAGGAGGTAAACAGCGAGTTTTTGGCGAAAAGATTGGATAGCCGGGAAAATTTCAGAAACCTTCAATATTTTTTTAAATTAATATTGTTTGTTAGGTGAAAAAATCGTTAATTTGCAGCCTGTTTTGAAATAACGAGAAAAGAATAGAGCAATGTCAAGAGTTTGTGAACTTACTGGTAAAAGAGCAATGGTTGGGAACAATGTTTCTCACGCTATGAACAAAACCAAACGTAGATTTAATGCCAATTTGGTAAAGAAACGTTTTTTTATTCCTGAGGAAGATAAATGGGTCACTTTAAAGGTATCTACATCTGCACTTAAAGATATTAATAAAAAAGGCATCTCTGCTGTAATTAAAGAGGCAAGAGAAAAAGGATTTTTGAAAAAATAATCCTGAAGCATAAAAACACATTACAATGGCAAAGAAAGGAAACAGGGTACAGGTTATACTAGAGTGTACAGAGCATAAAGCTACCGGAAAACCGGGAACTTCAAGATACATTACTACCAAGAATAAAAAGAATACACCGGACAGGATGGAATTAAAGAAATTTAATCCAATCCTTAAGAAAATGACGGTTCATAAAGAGATAAAATAATAAGTTATGGCTAAGAAATCAGTAGCATCGATACAAACAGGGTCTAAGAGATTGACCAAAGCAATAAAAATGGTTAAATCTCCAAAGTCTGGTGCCTATACTTTTGTTGAACAAATTATGGCTCCGGAAGACGTGAACGACTTTTTGAAGAAAAAGTAATTCGAGCAAACTTCCTTGAAAACATTAACAAAGCCGTCTGGATAACCTCTGGACGGCTTTTTGTTTTTACTCGATAATCGAGATTTATATGATCCTGGATTTATCTCGAATTTGTAAATTATTTCTTCTTAATGCTCCGTGGGCTGGCCCCAAAGTAATTTGCGTATATTTACAACGAAAAATTTCGGAAGCGCATTTCCGGAATTTGTTGATTTTAAACCTTCCAAGAAATGAGTTTATTTAAAAAGATATTTTCAAAAGACAAAAAGGAAAACCTGGATAAAGCGCTGGAAAGAACAAAGACCAGCTTTATGTCTAAAATGAGTAAGGCTGTTGCCGGGAAGTCTAAAGTAGATGAAGAACTTTTAGATGATCTTGAAGACGTTTTGGTAAGCAGCGATGTTGGCGTGGCAACCACTATAAAAGTTATTAATAGAATTGAGGAACGTGTTGCTCGCGATAAATATTTAGGTACCGAAGAACTTAACAAAATTCTTCGCGAAGAGATTGCCGGACTACTTTCTGAAACAGAAACCGGTGAGGCTGCAAATATCCAGTTGCCAGATGTAAAACCATACGTAATCATGGTAGTTGGTGTAAACGGGGTCGGTAAAACCACTACGATTGGTAAACTTGCGCACCAATTTAAAAGTGCCGGAAAAAAAGTTGTTTTAGGAGCTGCCGATACCTTTAGAGCTGCAGCCATAGACCAGTTGCAAATCTGGGCCGACAGGACCGATGTGCCTATTGTACGCCAAAATATGGGAAGTGATCCAGCTTCGGTAGCTTTTGATACCGTACAAAGTGCTGTAAAACACGATGCTGATGTGGTATTAATTGATACTGCCGGGAGATTGCACAATAAAGTTAATTTAATGAACGAATTAACTAAGGTGAAACGCGTGATGCAAAAAGTGATTCCTAATGCTCCTCACGAAGTGTTGTTGGTGTTAGATGGTTCTACCGGGCAAAACGCCTTTGAGCAAGCCAAGCAATTTACCGCGGCCACAGAAGTGACTTCACTTGCTGTTACCAAACTGGACGGAACCGCAAAAGGCGGAGTGGTAATAGGTATCAGCGATCAATTTCAAATTCCCGTTAAATATATTGGAGTAGGTGAAGGTATAGAAGATTTACAGGTCTTTAATAAATATGAGTTTGTAGATTCTTTCTTTAAACAGTAAAACCAACATTTTGTTGATAGTTGGTAATTTTGCATCGCTTTGCGTAATTGAATACTTTAAATATCAGGCTTAAATTTTATAAAAAGATGAAGAAACTTTTAATCATTCTTTTACTTCCCGCATTAATTTCTTGCGGGAACGATCAAAAATCTGAAGAAGTAGAAAATCAATCCAAAACAGATTCCCTTGAGGCTGAAAAGGAAGATAAATTTAAAGTTTTGGATTCCAGGAATATTTCCCAGGATTCATTATGGGCACCTTTTAATAGTGATTTAGCTCAATTTTCAGGTGAAAAATATAACGAGTTAAAACCACTTATTTTCGATAGGAATATCCCCGAAATTCAATCGGCTATTAAAAATGGAAAGCTAACCTACTAAGAACTTTCCCTGTTTTATTTATATAGAATTAAGCAATTTGACCGTGAAAATGAGTTGTCTTTGAACTCAGTTATTTCCTTAAATCCTAATTTACTTGCAGAAGCAAGGAGAAAGGATAAGGAGGGTGCTGCAGAAAGTCATCCTATTTACGGAATTCCGGTTTTGCTAAAAGATAATATCAATACAGAAAATATGGCGACTACCGCCGGGGCCTTGGCATTAGAGAATAACGAAACCGAGGATGCTTTTATAGTTCAAAAATTAAAGGATAACGGAGCCTTAATTCTTGGGAAAGCCAATCTTAGTGAATGGGCCTATTTCTTTTGCGAAGACTGCCCAAGTGGATATTCAGCTATCGGTGGACAGACTTTAAACCCTTATGGAAGAAAGATTTTTGATACCGGCGGGTCCAGTTCAGGTAGTGCGGTGGCAGTAGCGGCTAATTTAGCACCTGTAGCAGTAGGATCAGAAACATCAGGATCTATTCTTTCTCCTTCCAGCCAAAACTCTGTGGTGGGATTAAAACCAACTATCGGGAATTTAAGTAGGGGCGGCATTGTTCCAATTTCCAGTTATCTGGATACGCCAGGCCCAATCACAAAATCTGTCATAGACAACGCGATCTTGTATTCGGCAATGACCGGTGAGGATACTGAAGATGCTGCTTCAGTTAAAGTGAAAAATTTTGATTCTAATTTAGAGAATGTTAGCATGAAAGGGAAGCGCTTCGGTGCTTTTAAAGGATTGATGCAAGACTCACTTTACAGTAATGCAGTGAATGATCTAAAAGATTTAGGGGCTGAAATTGTAGAATTTGAAGCTGAAGAAGTTCAGTTAGAAAATTTTCTTCGCTTATTAAGCCTTGATATGAAAAAAGATCTACCTGAATATTTCGAAAAGTTTGGGGGAGAAACAGGTTTTACTTCAGTAGGAGATATTGTGAAATTTAATACCGAAGATTCCACGGAAAGAATGCCTTACGGACAATCTTTGTTTATCGGAATAGTAGAAGATTCAGCCGATAATGCTACCCTGGATTCAATAAAAAGTGAATTGAGCGTGAAAGGTAAAATGTATTTTAATGCTCCAATGAAAGAGCACGATTTAGACGGAATCTTATCCATTAATAATTATCATGCCGGCTTTGCGGCTGTAGCCCATTATCCGGCTATTACTGTTCCTATGGGGTATGATGAAGAGGGTGCTCCAAAAGGATTGACTTTCTTTGCAAAAACATCTGAAGAAAATAAACTATACCAATGGGCATTAGCTTTTGAACAAGCAACTAACCGCCGGAGATCTCCAGAAAATTACGAATAAATGAAGCAACGAAATTTAAAAGCGCTTATAAGTAAGATCATTTTATTTTACAGTATTTTTTATGGCGCAATGAAAATTATTGCTGTACTATTTCGGGACGCCTGGCCCTTACCACATCTCATCATGGCTGTGCCTTTTGTGATTTTTGCCGTGGTAGGTGGGATTATGCTAAAGCGGGACACTTATTCCTGGGCTTACGTAGCTGCAGGAGCAGTTATAATTAGTATTGTGCGTTATTACGAAATAGAATGGTTACAGCAGCTGCACCAGTACTTTAGTTAAGGTTTGTACGTTTTTAAACGTAAGATCAAAATCATGAATAAATCGTCATGCTGAATTTATTTCAGCATCTATTATGAGCATATACTCAACTTAGATCCTGAAACATCCCGAAGCTCCGAGACTGGATGACATCCAAATTTCATTCATGATTTTTAACTTGATAATCTAGATTAAATGCTCCGAGGCTTGCCTCGAAATCAAATTAAATTTTCCAATAATAATGCTTCGTGAGCTTGCATCGAAAAGTTGTTTACGGATAAAAATTTTTATTGCTATGAAACCGAAAAAAAAATATCCTGCGGAAGTTTATTTAAAC
>Ga0102929_1002790_pt1 | contig 10381 bp, 7 predicted proteins | sample SalPonR1_B_D2_MG_FD_78510 | JGI IMG/M metagenome (GOLD analysis project Ga0102929, IMG submission 78510) | Salt pond soil microbial communities from South San Francisco under conditions of wetland restoration - Salt Pond MetaG R1_B_D2_MG | ecosystem: Environmental > Aquatic > Marine > Intertidal... | reverse complement strand
TTTCGCTTTATCCAGTAATGCGACCATCGCGTCATTAATTGAAGAGCATTATAAATCTGACCCTGTAGCATTCCACAATCATCTGAAAGCATTTGGGTTAACTACTCGCACAGATGTACCCCTTGAAGACGAAGTGCGTCCGAGAATCAAACACCCTGAGAAAGACCAGAGAGAGTGGTATTTGACCACTTTACCGATGATGGCTTTTGGGTACGAAATGCGTTTGAATCCATTGCAGATATTGAATTTTTATAATGGTATTGCAAATGGAGGTGTATTGATGAGACCAAGACTGGTTTCTTCTATTTTGGATAGTGAAGAGCGCATTTTTAGAGAAATTCCTCCAAAAATACAGAACGAGAGAATGGCTCACCCTTCTGCTATCGAGCATATTCAGCAGGCCTTAAGACGTGTGGTTACAAGCGGGACTGCGGCAAAAGACCGGGTACGTGTTATCTGTGATTATGCAGGCAAAACGGGTACTGTACAGCTGAATTACAGTGAGGTCAATCATAAAAGCGAATTAACGTATGCCGGTTCGTTTGTTGGTTATTTCCCATTAGAGAAACCCAGATATACACTGTTGGTGAAAATTGTTATGCCCAGAGATGGAAAGATTTACGGTGCACAAGTTGCGCTTCCAACATTCAAGCATATTCTCAATCTAGTCATGAGTACGGAAGTTGAACAGATGCAACTTGCAGATACGCTGCAAAAGAATGAAGATGTTTTGATCGCCAATGTGTTTCAGAGAGCTGGACATCTTCAGGACTTTGAAGACATATGGGAACATTTGGCTATCTCTGACAAGCTTTATTCTAAGACCATGGCTAAAAATGATCAGGTTTTGCCGGAAAATGTGGTTCCAGATGTGCGAGAATTGGGTTTGAGAGATGCTTTACATCTACTGGAGAATAGAGGACTGGAAGTGAGAATAAAAGGATATGGAAAGGTTGTTAGGCAGAGCATTGAACCCGGCACTCCTGCAGAAGGTCAATCCATTCAACTTATACTGTCATGAGCGGCTTCGAGTACAACAAATCGATACAGGAGCTCATGGCCAGATTGCAAATTCTGGAAATCAGAGGCGATTTTAAGGACGGTAGAATATCAGCCGTCACAAACGACTCCAGAAAAGCAAAATCTGATGCCGTTTTTGTTTGTTTGAGGGGCACCTTAAAAGACGGTCACGATTTTATAGATCACGCTATTGAACAAGGTTGCAGGACGATTATTTTAGAAGAATTTCCCAAAGAACGCTTAGCTGGCATTAGTTATGTGCGTGTACCGAATACGCGAGTAGCCTACGCCGAACTGAATGCCGTCCTTTTTGGTGACCCCCAGGCGCGACTGACCATAGTAGGTGTAACGGGCACTAATGGCAAAACGACCGTTTCTACCTTGCTTTACAAGCTTTTTAATAAGATGGGCAAAGCATCAGGGCTTATTTCTACCATTGATGTCAGAACTCCGAATCGCATTTTGGGATCTGGACTCACCACCCCTGATGCGGGAGAATTACGCAAGTACATGGCCGATATGGTAGAAGACGGCTGTCAGTTTGTTTTTATGGAAGTGAGTTCTCACGCGCTCGACCAGCAACGCACGATTGGTTTGGATTTTAGCCTGGCGATTTTTACCAATATTTCCAGGGATCACCTGGACTATCATGGTAATTTCAAAAACTACCTGGGCGCAAAGAAAAAATTGTTCGACCATTTATCTGAGCAAGCAATAGCGTTGGTCAATAAGGATGATAAGAATGGAAGGGTCATGCTTCAGAATTGCAATGCTCGAAAATACACATATGGCATTAAGTCCCTTGCCGATTTCAAGGGAAAGATATTGGAGAATACTTTAGAAGGCCTGCACTTGAGAATCGGAGATCATGAAGTATTCACAAGGTTGACCGGAGCTTTCAATGCAGAGAACTTGCTGGCGGTTTTCAGCGCTGCCGTACTTTTGGGGATGCCTGAGGAGGAAGTATTGACTGCGCTTTCAGGTCTGGCACCTATTGAAGGTAGGATGGAGCTTATAGTAGACCCAACAACCGGATTTAAGGCAATCGTGGACTATGCTCATTCACCGGATGCCCTGGAAAAGCTTTTGAAAACGGTCCATTCGATCCGTGATAACGGCCGAATCATTGCGGTGGTCGGTTGTGGGGGAGACCGAGATCGGGGCAAACGTCCTCAAATGGCAAAAATAGCTTGTTCTCTTTCTGATCAACTCATTCTGACAAGTGACAACCCTAGAACTGAAGATCCAATGCACATTATTGAAGATATGATGAAGGGAGTGAATGAAGATTGTACCCTCAATCTTCTCACAATTGTAGACAGGAAGCAGGCTATCAAGACGGCCTGCCGCCTGACTACAAACCAAGATGTTATTGTTGTTGCCGGCAAAGGACATGAAACTTACCAGGAAATCAACGGTGTTAGACATCTTTTTGATGACAGAAAGATCATCGAGAATGAATTTGAAGCTATGAAAAAAATGAAGAAATAGTTTTTTGAGGATCGGCAGTTTGCAGCGGGTGTTTGGCCCGCCCGGCTCAAGTGCTCAACGGAGACTTGTCGCCTGCTGTAAGCTGACTTTTTCAAAAAATTATTGTCACTAATAGGAAGAGATAATGCTATACCATTTGTTTGATTATTTAGAGAAACACTATCAGCTCACGGGAGCGACACTCTTTAGGTTTATTACCTTTAGAGCCCTGTCTGCGCTGATCGTGTCTCTCTTAATATCAATGCTTTTAGGCAATCGCATTATCCGTTTATTGAGTAAGAAACAGATTGGCGAAACGGTAAGAGATTTGGGCTTGACTGGTCAAAAAGTCAAGGAAGGAACTCCTACCATGGGTGGCGTGATCATTATCATGGCCATTTTGATCCCCTGCCTCTTATTTGCAAGACTCGACAATGTTTACGTATTGTTAATGATCCTGGCTACTACCTGGATGGGTATTATCGGTTTCATCGATGACTACATAAAAATCTTCAGGAAAAATAAAAAGGGCCTAAAAGCGAAATTTAAAATCATAGGTCAGGTTGGTCTTGGAATTATTGTCGCGTTCACTTTTCTCATACACAAAGACATAACAGTCAAAGTGGACAAGGCTACGGCTCTGGCAAATGATTATGACATTGTACAGGAATTGCCGGTTGAAAATGGCGTTGCGCAAGAGGTTTTTGTCAAATGTAGTCTGACCAATGTTCCGTTTGTCAAATCCAACCAACTCGATTACGGCCAGGTACTGAGTTATATAGGTCTCAAAGGAGATTTCTGGATATGGGTATTTTTTATTCCATTCGTGATTTTCCTCGTAACAGCGGTATCCAATGCCAGTAACCTGACAGATGGGCTGGATGGTCTTGCGACAGGTGTTTCCGGAATCATTGGAGGCGTGCTTGCCGTATTTGCCTATGTAAGTAGTAACAGGATATTTGCAGATTACCTGGATATACTTTATTTACCACATACAGAGGAATTGGTAGTTTTCACTGCCTGTTTTCTCGGCGCCTGCATTGGTTTTTTGTGGTACAATGCCTTTCCTGCTAAAGTATTTATGGGTGATACAGGCTCTCTTACCCTTGGGGGGATCATTGCTGCATTGATGATAGTTTTGAGAAAAGAATTGCTCATTCCACTGTTGTGCGGCATATTCCTGGCGGAAAATCTTTCAGTGATGTTGCAGGTAGCCTATTTTAAATACACCAAGAAAAGAACGGGAGAGGGAAAGAGAATTTTCCAAATGGCGCCCTTACACCATCATTATCAGAAAAAAGGATTGCATGAGGCCAAAATTGTAGCCCGTTTTTGGATTGTAGGTTTGTTGCTTGCAGCATTATCGATCATTACACTAAAACTAAGGTGACTTGAAATCAAGAGTGAAAGACATATCGCTGCAGTGGTTAAAGTTGGTGGAAGGAGACCGCCAAATATGGATGGTGTTGATCATACTCAGCCTGTTTTCAGTGCCAGTGGTAATGAGCTCTATCAATATGTTGGCGGATAAATATGATACTAGCCCGTTTATCTTTTTGGGACAGCACTTGCGCAATATTTCCATCGCCTTGTTGATTACGTTTATTTGCCACAGGCTGCCCAGCAAATTTTATAATAAGTGGGCGTTTGTAGTGTACATTTTCTCCATAGGTCTGCTGTTGTACACAGCGCTTTTCGCTGATGACCTGAACAGCGCTCGTCGTTGGATAGATATCCCACTTTTAGGATTGTCCTTTCAACCTTCTGATTTCGCTAAAGTGGCTTTGCTAATGTTACTGGCCCAAAGAATTTCAAGTAAACAATTGGTGATCAAGAAAGTAGGGGAGGCCTTCAAGCCTATCTTTATACCTGTGGCGATTTCCCTCATACTGATCATTCCTTTTGACTTGTCCACTGCTTTGTTACTATTCGTAGTCGTATTTGCGATCATGTTTGTCGGTCGGATGAACCTCGGCTTACTTATGGGAATAGTGGCGCTTGGTTTGGTCCTTTTTTCCAGTATTTATATGATAGGTGAGAAGTATAATTCTCTTATAAGGTCGGAAACATGGACCAGTCGGGTGGTCAATTTTATGGATAGAGACGCTGTGCCGGACCACCAGGTATTGATGCGGAACCAGGCCATTAGCAATGGTGGTCTTTTTGGTGTTGGCCCAGGTAAGGGACTCAATAAAAATTATTTCAACTCCCCTTTTACTGATTTCATTTATGCTGTGATTTGTGAGGAGTTTGGATTGTTGGGCGCACTCCTGGTCGTCATGCTGTATCTGTGGTTTTTTTGGCGGGTGGTGGTCATGATTTTTAGAAGTGAACGGGCCTTCGGAGCTATTTTGGCATTTGGTCTGGCTTTTCTGATTGTCTTACAGGCTATGGTCAATATGCTGGTGACTTTGGATATGCTCCCCTCGACAGGAATCCCCTTACCGATGATCAGCCTGGGTGGTACGTCGAATATGATTACAGGAGCTGCTTTCGGAATTATTTTAAGTATTAGTAAAGATTTTAAAAAGGAACAGAAAAAAAGAGAAGAGCATGAGTCTGTCGGGTAAACATATCGTTTTCACAACAGGGGGAACCGGCGGGCATATATTCCCGGCGATAGCTGTGGCAGATGAATGCCAGAGCAGAGCGGCAGATTGTGAAATCAAATTTGTGGGCTCTTCAGAACGCATGGAGATGAAGCATGTACCGAATGCGGGTTACAACATTCTTGGCTTACCGGTAAGAGGGTTTAGCAGAGACAATGGCTTCAGACAATTGGAGGCCCTTCGCCGGTTATGGGTAAGCGTTAGACGCGTGCGGAAGTTTTTTAATTCTTTCAAACCTGATTTGGTCTGCGGTTTTGGTGCTTTTGCCAGTGCACCTGTGCTGATCGTAGCCGCATGGAAAAAGGTGCCGATGGTGTTGCATGAACAAAATGCCTATCCTGGTCTCGTCAATCGGATTATGGGACGATTCGCCAGACAGATATTTGTGGCATACGATGGCATGGAAAAATATTTTAATCCTGAGAAAATCAGGAAAGTAGGAAATCCAGTGCGACAATCTATAAAAAAGGAAAATACCAATGACCCTATTCTCACAAAAATACAAAAAGATTTTCCGGTGGTTTTGATTACCGGAGGTAGTCAAGGTGCAAGAAGCCTTAATGATGCCATGTTGAAATCATGGGATGTGATAAAAAAAAGAAATGATATTCAATGGATATGGCAATGTGGTAACCTGTATATCAAGGAATTGATGGATTTATTGGATGATGTACCCAAGCATATACAATTGGTAGACTTTATTTCGGATATGCCTGCTGTAATGAGAAAAGCTGATGTCGTATGCGCCAGAGCCGGAGCTTTGACCCTCGCAGAATTGGCTTACTATCAGAAAGCTTCCATCTTGATCCCATCTCCAAATGTGGCAGCCGACCATCAGACTAAAAATGCTATGGCCATGGTGGATAAAGATGCGGCCTTAATGATATTGGATACAGAAGCGAAAGAGAAAATGGTGCCGAAGGCCATTGAGCTATTGGAAAGTGAAGAGAAGAAGTTGGCGCTAAAATCCAACATTGCATCTTTTGCTTCCCCTGAAGCAGCAGCAGAAATGGTTGACGAAATCGAAAAAAAATGGACAGCATAATGATGAAGAGCATTGGAAACATATCGGTTTGGGTGATCTTGAGCAGCTTAGTGCTTATTTGTGCGGGGTGGGGTATGCACAGCAGTTACGAATTACGAGAAGTAGAGATTAGTTTAAAGTCAGATACACATGATGAAGCTGCGCTTGTCAATGAGGAATACATCCGGGATTATATTTATGACCGACTGGGTGTGGATTTGCATCTGTTGAGTTCCGCAGAAAGGGAGCTTTTGGTCAACCTGGAACAGATTTTAGATGAGAATCCTTTTGTGGAAAAAGCCAAAGTTTTTGAAGGACAATCCGGAAGCCTGCATCTGCATATCAATACTAAACAACCGATCGCAAGGGTCATTGATGCTACAGGCAAAAACTATTACATCACCAATAAGCAGGATATTGTGCCTTTTAGCTACAGCTACAGTCCGCGTGTGATGGTATTAACTGGTTACGTGCCCCAGGTAAACGAGGAAGGTTGGCAGGGTATACTTGACCTGAGCCTTACAATACATGAAGACGAATTTCTCAGACCATTGATAGAGTCTATTCGGATTGATAAAGAACAGAAATTTTATCTCGTACCTAAGGTAGGAAACTTTAATATACGCCTGGGGGAGTTAAAAGATGTCGATGAGAAAATCGATAAGCTGAAAACCTTTTACAAAAGCACTTACGATAAAATCAATTGGGCCATGTACCGGTCTATACATTTAGATTTCAAAAATCAAATAGTATTGAAAAAGAAGAATAATAGAACATAAAGATCTTACATAAAATTTCGAAACAATGAGCCACGATGTAGTATTTGCCTTAGATATAGGCACAACGAAGGTCTGTATGGTTGCAGGCCGCAAAAATGAACACGGTAGGATTGAAATCCTGGGTGTTGGAAGGGTATCCTCCAAAGGTATTTTGAGGGGAGTCGTCTCAAATATTGAGAAGACGGTGCAAAGTATTTTGGAGGCTAAAGCCATTTGTGAACGAAGCGCGGGCTGTATAGCAAAGGAGGTGTATGTCGGTATTGCCGGTAAGCACATCTCTAGTAAAATGCAGCGAGGATTGCTTACGCGTCACAATCACCAGAATGAAATTAGCCATGAGGATGTCGATCAATTGATCAACGACATGAATAAACTCGTTCTCCCTCCCGGAGACATGATTTTACACATCATTCCTCAGGAATATATGGTCGACAATGAGCGTGGTATTTTCGACCCGGTTGGTATGGCCGGAGTAAGATTGGAAGGTAATTTTCACATCATTACTGCTCAGTCCAATGCTATGAGAAATATCAGTCGCTGTGTGGAAAAAGCAGGCATGCGGGTAGCAGAAATTACGCTTGAACCCATTGCCTCAGCTGCCGCGGTTCTTTCTGAGGAAGAAAAAACAGCGGGCATTGTCCTAATGGATATTGGAGGTGGGACCACAGATATTTCTATCTATCACAATGGCATTTTGCGAAAATCTGTTATCGTTCCCTTTGGCGGAACCAACATTACAGAAGACATTAAAGAAGGCTGTAAGGTGATGCAGGAAGACGCAGAAAAGCTCAAGACCAAGTTTGGGCGTGCCCTGTCGGATGAAGTGACCGGTAACAGGTACATTTCTATCCAGGGTTTGAAAGGTCGCGAACCAAAGGAGATCTCAGAGCGCAATCTCGCCTCAATTATTGAGGCACGCATGTCTGAAATTTTAGAATTTGGCGTCCGCGAAATTCAAAAATCTGGTATCGAAGAAAAACTAGTCGGCGGAATGGTACTGACAGGAGGTGGCTCTCTGCTCAGTGGCGTCAATATGTTATCAGAATACGTGACAGGAATGCCTACACGAATTGGTATGCCTATTGACATACTCGCTCATGGTTATAGCCAGGAAATATGCGATCCTTCTTACTCAACAGTTCTCGGGTTGTTGATCAACGGTATCAATAAGCAAAGAGTGCCGGTAGTTGAAACAGGAGAAGACAGAGAAATGGAAGGGACAACTCCACCTGAGGGCGAAGATGGTATGGATGTGCCTGAAAATATCTGGGAAAAATTGAGAAAAATATTTGGTCCTCAAATCGATACTGAAATTTAATCACCTTTAAAAACTTGCTAAAATGGAAAATATAGAATTTGATCTACCTCAAAATGAAAGACATATTATAAAAGTCATTGGTGTCGGCGGCGGCGGAAATAATGCCGTGAATTATATGTTTGAACAAGGTATTCGTGGTGTAGATTTCGCCATATGCAATACAGATCGTCAAGCGCTCGACCAGAGTGATATTCCTGTAAAAATACAATTGGGCCCTGAACTGACAGGGGGCAAAGGTGCCGGAAATAAACCCGAGGTTGGCCGACAAGCCTGCGTGGAATCTATCGAAGAGATCAAATCTTTTCTGGATAGCGATACCAAGATGGTATTCATTACAGCAGGTATGGGCGGCGGTACCGGTACAGGTGCAGCACCAGTTATCGCCAAAACAGCACAGGAAATGGGTATCCTGACAGTGGCCATTGTAACGAAACCTTTTGGATTCGAGGGTTTTAAACGCAAAAAGCACGGAGATAGTGGAATTGCGGAGTTGAGATCTAATGTAGACACGCTAGTCGTCATTTCTAACGATCAATTGAGCAACATTTTTCCAGATCTGAGCCTGAGCCAGGCCTTTGGACGAGCTGATAATATTTTGTGTACAGCTGCTAAAGGGATTGCAGAAATCATTACTGTACCCGGTTATATCAATGTTGACTTTGAGGATGTCAATACTGTGATGAGAGACAGTGGGGTCGCAGTAATGGGTATGGCCATTATGGAAGGTGAGGACAGAGCAGCCAAGGTGGTGAGCAAAGCACTCGAATCTCCATTGTTGGAGAATAATGACATCCATGGTGCGCAAAATATCTTGTTGCATATCACCTCAGGAAAGAACGAAGTATCCATGGAGGAAATGAACACCATTATGGAACATGTTCAAAAATCTGCTGGTGATGCAGATATCATTTGGGGGAACAGCAATGATCCTTCTCTCGAAAATGAGTTACATCTCACCATCGTCGCAACAGGCTTTGGTAAGAAACGAGAGGAAAACAATGCGGAACAAGAATTAGCTGCAAATACGCTTTCAGCGGATAGCAATCGAGAAATTGTCCCGCTAAACGAGGATGAGGAAAATATCTTTGAAACAGAATCTGACCCGGAGGATAAAACAAAACGCTTTGTCTTTAATGTAGAAAGCGATGCCTCAAGAATTAGGTTCAAAGAACAAGAACAGGATTTAGAAGTGGAAGAGGAAAGAATCGTAAAACGTCGTAAGAAGAAGTCTGCCATTGACGTGGGTAAATTGGATGGGCAGACCCTTCGTGAATACGAGAACGTACCAGCTTACAAAAGAAGACAGGTATTTCTTCAGGATGAAATCAAATCCGGTGGAGAAATGTCAGGTCTCTCCATTTCCGGTAGTGACGATGACGAAACTAGTTTAAAGAAGAATTCTTATTTGCACAACAATGTGGACTAGAAACGTAGTAATCTCGAAACCGGGAACATAAAAGGCAGACATTTTAATGATTACTACGTGGAACTCCTTTGTGCGGGGATGAAGATTTCTTCATTCCCGCTTTTTTTTATTCCACCCATTCCGCAATGAAAAGATTTGTCGCCCTGGTGCCTCCATTGAAGCGGTTAGAAGCAAAAACGAGAAATTTACCGTCGTAAGAAAACATGGGGAATGAGTCGAAAGCCTCATCAAAGGTAATTTGTTCCAGGCCGGTACCATCCAAATTCACCATATAGAGGTTGAAAGGAAAACCGCGCTCACTTTCATGGTTTGAGCTGAAAATCACTTTTTCGCCGTTGGGGTGAAAATAGGGCGCCCAGTTGGCATTGCCTAAATCTGTGATTTTCTTGAGGTCACTTCCATCGACATTGCAGACATAGAGTTCCATTTTAGTGGGTTGCACAAGGCCCTGAGCAAGCAGATCTTTGTAAGACTTTATCTCTTCTTCTGTTTTTGGCCTGGATGAACGGAAAATCAATTTCTCACCTTTGGGGCCGAAAAATGCACCCCCGTCGTAGCCCAATTCATCAGTAACCTCATTGAGGTTGCTACCATCAATATCCATGGTCCACAACTCCAGGTCTCCAGATCGCGTAGAAGTAAATACAATCTTGTCCCCATTTGGTGAGACGGTAGCCTCAGCATCATAGCCGTCATGATCTGTCAACTGTCGGATCATGTTTCCTTCGAGATCTG
>Ga0102929_1002789_pt1 | contig 10382 bp, 6 predicted proteins | sample SalPonR1_B_D2_MG_FD_78510 | JGI IMG/M metagenome (GOLD analysis project Ga0102929, IMG submission 78510) | Salt pond soil microbial communities from South San Francisco under conditions of wetland restoration - Salt Pond MetaG R1_B_D2_MG | ecosystem: Environmental > Aquatic > Marine > Intertidal... | reverse complement strand
GGCTGCGCGCCTCCGGTGTTGTTGTTCAACCCCCCTTCGCCCGCGAAGGCAAAGGCGGTTTCCACGCCGGGGTGGGCCAGTACGACTTGCTCGACCTGTTCGACAAGCTCATCCTTTTGGTCGATCGAAAGGTTGCCACGGCCGCGGACGTAAACGATGGCCTGCTCCGGCTCTGACTCAACGAAGAATTCGGTGCCGTTGTTGTTGTTCACGTAGTAAATCAGGACCGAGCCGACCAGCACGAAGATCGTCGCAAAGGCCACAAGCGGCATCACCGGGTTGGAGGCAATCGCATGGATGAACCAGCCAAAGGGCGACCGGCGATACCCGGCGTCGACCCGGCCTGCGCGTTGCCGGAAAACCTTGGATTTGAGCCATGCAAAAGCGTTTCGGAACCGCCTGACAATCGCCATGACCGCCAGCAAAAAGGCAACCACCCCGGCAATCGCCATCGCGGCCAGAGAGACAACACCAAGTAGCAAGACAAAGACCGTTGCCAGCGTCGGGATGACCGAGGACAGGATGCGCCCCGCGTCCATCTGCCCGAACTGACCTGACACCTCGTTCAACAGAACGGGTGCCACCGAACCAGCCAGCAAAACCGCCGCCGCCGCCACGGGAAACAGCAGCACATGCCACAGCCAATATCCATCGCCGATGCGCGACAGCCACGTGTTGAACCAGCGTTCGGCACGCCCGGTCACACCGCCCATCACCGGCAGGTAGACCAGCGCCACCAGAAGCGAGGCAGACAAAACGAAAATCAGGGTCACGGGCAGCATCCCCATGAACTCCCCCGGCACACCCGGCCAGAACAGCATCGGCAGGAAGGCGCAAAGCGTGGTCGCCGTGGAACTGACCACCGGCCAGAACATCCGCTTGGCCGAGGCGACATAGGCATGCATCGGGCCTTCACCCTCGGAAATCCGCTTGTCGGCGTATTCGACCACCACGATGGCCCCATCCACCAGCATCCCCACGGCAAGGATCAGGCCGAACATCACGATGTTCGAGACCGTCACGCCCATCAGCGCCAAAAGCGCAAAACACAGCAGGAACGAGGTGGGGATTGCAAACCCCACCAGAAGTGCAGGCCGGATGCCAAGCGCGGCCAGCGTCACGACCATCACAAGCGCAATGGCGGTCAGAACCGAGCCCTCCAACTGGCTGACCATCGAGGCCACGGTGCGCGACTGGTCGTTCGAGGTGCCCACTTCCACCGCCGCGCGTAGCTGGTCGGGCCAATCGGCCTCGGCCTCGGCCACGGTTTCGCGCACCAGATCGGCGGTTTCGATAATGTTGAAGCCTTTGCGCTTCACCACCTGAAGCGCCACGGTATTCTTGTCGTTGAACCGCGCCGTGCCCTTGCGATCCTCAAACGTCAGGTTGATCTGCGCCAGATCGCCCAAGGTCACCACCCGGTCGCCATTGGTTTTGACCGGCAGATCGTAGATATCGCGCGTCTCGTCGAAGGACGATGGGATCTTGACCGAAAACGCCCCGCTTTCGGTTTCAACTTCACCCGCCGCGATCAACTGGTTGTTGTTCTGCACGACATTGATCAGTTCGCCGGCCGTCACGTTGTAGGCCTCAAGGCGCAGCGGGTCGATCACCACCTCGACCATCTCGTCGCGGTTGCCCGCGATGCCCGCCTCCAAAATCGGCTCCAACCCTTCAAGCTGGTCCTGCAAATCCTTGGCCAGCCGCGCCATGGTGCGTTCGGGTACGGCCCCGGTAAGGTTCACGATGATAATCGGGAACTCGGAAAAATTGATCTCGTTGATCGAGTATTTTTCCGCGCCTTCGGGGAACTTGGCCTCGGCCGCGTTCATCGCGTCGCGGACATCGGCCATGATCTTGGTCTTGTCCCAACCAAATTCGAACTCAAGCGCCACACCGGCATAGTTTTCCGCCGCGGTGCCGGTCATTTCCTTCAACCCGTCCAGATCGGACAGCTCGGTTTCCATGACCTTGACCAAAAGTTTCTCGCTATCCTCGGCAGAGATGCCGGGAAACTGGGTCGACACGAAAAGTGCCGGAATCTCGATGTCCGGTTCGCCTTCTTTCGGCAGGCTGACATAGGCAAGGCTGCCCGCGAGAATGGACAGCACGATAAAGGCAATGACCATCCGCGCGCGGGCGGCGGCCCAATCGACGATGCCGGTCATTGGCCAAGCTCCCGATAGGTTGGATCAACCTTGACACCGTCGGTCACGTATTCCTGCCCGATCACGATGACATTGGCCTGCTCGGGCAGTCCGGCAAGCCATACGCCGTTCGGATTGTCCCGCAGCAAAGTCACCGGTTGAAAGCCCGCACTCTTGTCGTCCCGCACCAGACGGACACCCAAGGTGCCTTCGTCGTCCAAGGTCAGCGCCGATTGCGGCAACAGATGCGCCTTGGTGCCGTCGGCGGCAATGGTGATCTCGGCGGTCTGCCCGTCCCTCAGGCTCAGATCGGGATTCGGCACCCGGATGTCCACGCGGAAGGTGCGCGTCGTTGGGTCGGCTTTGCGCGACAGGAAGACGACCTCGCCTTCCACACGCCCACCCGAGGCCAGATCGGCCACTGCCAAAGCGCCTGTTTTCACCCGCGACACTTCAGTTTCCGGCACGAAGCCAACCAACATCACAGGATCAAGTTGAATCACCGTGGCGCAAAGACCACCGGGTTGCAAAAGACTGCCCAACTCGGCGGTGTCAGTCTCCAAAAGCCCCGCGAAAGGTGCCGTGATGGTCAGGCGCTCGATTTCCTTTTCCGCCGCCGCTACGGCGGCTTCGGCCGATTGAATCGAGCTGCGGGTGGTGGTCAGGCCCGACCGCGCCGATTCCACCGCGGCCTCCGCAGACCTTACCGCCGCCTTGGTCGAGGCCACCCGCGTCTCCGAGGCAAACCCGTCCTGAGACAGCGCCTGCGCGGCGCGGTCGTTGATCTGTGCTTCTTCCAGCCGCGATTGGGCCTCTGTCAGACGCGCGCGCGTCTCGGGGACACGGGCCTGCGCCTCAGCCAGACGCGCCTGCGCTTCGGCAAGGGTTGCCTGACGTGTCCCCGGATCAAGCCGGCAAAGGGTTTCACCCTCATCCACCATGGTGCCTTTGCGCAAAGGCTCGGAAATGATCTGACCCGAAGTTTCGGCCCGCAATTCCACCTGCCGGAAGGCCTCGGTCTGACCGCGCAACACCACGGCGCTGTCGATTTCGCGCGCCTGCGATTTGATCGCGACCACGCCGACGGATTCGTATTCCGGCGGTGCCTCGGGGCCGGTCTCGTCGCTTGCCCCGGCTTGCGTGGGCTCTTCGCTGCCCATCAGCGCGGCAATCCGCTCACGCTCGAAGACAAAGCCGTAGATCAGCGCCATGACGGCCACTGCGGCGATAATCGGAAAAAGTCTCATCTTTCAAACCTTCCGCACGTGCAGAATTTGGCCACTCTAGGTGAAGCGCGGCCCAATTGTACGTTATACGCTAAACTGTCCGGTTTAGATTAAACCTTTCATGAGATCGCTTCAAGTCAGGGTTTCGTGCAGTTCTGCACGCAGGTCTGTGCAGGTGCAATGTTGAAGCGGCTGCCCCTTGGCAGGGGCGGGGCTTCGCGATAAGAGGGGGCAACAGCCGCAAGGGGGGCACGCGTGAGCGATACCGACAGCTTTATCGACGAAGTGACCGAAGAGGTTCGGCGCGACCGCCTGTTCGTGCTGATGAAACGCTATGGCTGGCTCGCGGCCTTGGCCGTGGTGCTGATCGTTGGCGGCGCGGCTTGGAACGAATGGCGCAAGGCGCAGGAGCGGACCGCCGCACAGGATTTCGGCGACACGATCAAAACGGCACTGGAACTGCCCGAACGCGACGCCCGCGCCGAGGCGCTGGCCGCCATTGACGCGCCCGATGCCGGGGGGCAGGCCGTGGTTGACCTTCTGGCCGCCGCCGAACTCGGAACGCAAAACGCCGAAGACGCGGCCGGCCGCCTTCTGGCCGTGGCCGACCGCGAAGGGATCGAACCGGTCTATCGTCAACTGGCCACGCTCAAGGCCGTGGCGCTGCCCGGCTCGGGCCTGTCGGTCGAAGTCCGCCGTGCGCGGCTGGATGGTCTGGCTTTGTCTGGCGGGCTTGTCCGCCTTCTGGCCGAGGAACAACTGGCCATGATCGAGATTGAAACCGGCGAAACCGATGCCGCGATTGAGCGGTTGGCGCAGGTGGCGCAGGATGCACAAGCAACAGCAGGCTTGCGTCGGCGCGTGTCACAAGTGATTGTAGCCCTCGGTGGAGAGATGCCCGAAACCGGACCATCCGGCGAAGGTCAGGGCGACAACGAAGGCTAAAAACCAGCCGCAGGCCAGCCATGGCCGCGTGTGAATTGTTCGGAACGGGGGCGAGAGCGTTGAAATCGACAGCATTCTTTTTGGGGCTTGCCGCGACTGTGGTGCTCACGGCCTGCGATAAACCCGAGGCGATCCTTCAAGGCGAGCGTGAGAACATCCGCTCGATCCTGAGCGAAGATACTCCCGTCGCGGATCCGGTCACGGAAAACCAGAACCTGCCGCTCGCTCTGCCCGCGACCCGCGCGAACGCCGAATGGACCCAATCGATCGGAACACCCGCGACCCGCACCGCGCATCCCGCGCTGCGTGCCGCGCCACAGCGTATCTGGTCGGTCAACATCGGCTCGGGCGATGGCCGCCGCACCCGCATCACGGCCGACCCGGTCGTGGCGGGCGGGCGTATCTTCACCCTCGATTCGAAAGCCCAGGTGACCGCGGTCACCACCGGCGGCGAGATGCTTTGGACAACCGATCTCACACCGCCCAACGACAATTCCTCGGATGCGTCCGGCGGCGGTCTGGCCTTTGGCGATGGCAAGGTTTTCGTCACGTCGGGCTTTGGCTTGGTCACCGCGCTTGACCCGGCCACCGGCGGCCAAATCTGGCAGCAAGACCTCGATGCAACCTCCACCGGCGACCCCGCGGTCAGCGGTGGCCGCGTCTACCTTGTGGCGGGCGACGAAGTCGCATGGGCGATCGACAGCGACACAGGCCGCATCGACTGGCGCCTTTCAGCGACACCCGACATCAACAACGTGCTGGGCGGGCCGGCCCCCGCGGTCACCGACAAATATGCCGTCTTCGCCTTCGGTGCGGGCGAACTACAGGGCGCTTTCCGCAAAGGGGGCCTGCGCCTCTGGGATGCTCAGGTTGCGGGCACACGCGATGGATACTCCAGCGCGCTGATCGACGACATCACCGGCGCACCGGTCGTTGTCGGCGAAACGATCTATGTCGGCAATCACTCGGGCCGCACCGTCGCCCTCAACGTAGCCAATGGCGAACGCCTCTGGACCGCCAACGATGGCCCGCTCAACCGGGTTTGGCCCGCGGGTGGGTCGATCTTCATGGTCTCGGACCGCAACGAACTTCTGCGCCTCTCGGCAGAGGATGGCAGCCGCATCTGGGGCAAAGCCCTGCCGTTCTTCACCAAGAAGCGTGTGCGCCGCCAAAGCCAGATTTTCGCCCATCACGGGCCGATCATCGCGGGCGGGCAACTGATCGTGGCCTCGTCGGATGAAAAACTGCGCTTCTTCGATCCGGCATCGGGCGCCCTGCGTCGCGCGATCGACCTGCCGGGCGGGGCCACCTCCAACCCGGTCGTGGCCGGGCAAACGCTCTATGTCGTCTCGAAAAACGGGCAATTGCACGCTTTCCGTTGACGCGACGATGCTGTAACAGGGCGGCCTGATCCGCTCCGGAGCCTGAACCATGAGTTTCACCCTTGCCATCGTGGGCCGCCCGAACGTGGGCAAATCCACGCTGTTCAACCGCCTTGTCGGCAAACGCTTGGCCCTGGTCGACGACCAGCCGGGTGTGACCCGCGACCTGCGCGAAGGCGAGGCGCGGCTTGGTGACCTGCGCTTTACGGTGATCGACACCGCCGGTCTGGAAGAGGCCACCGACGACTCGCTTCAGGGGCGGATGCGGCGCCTGACCGAACGCGCCGTCGACATGGCCGATATCTGCCTTTTCATCATCGACGCCCGCGCCGGCGTAACACCCAGCGACGAGGTTTTCGCCGATATTCTGCGCCGCCGCGCCGATCACGTGATCCTGGCGGCCAACAAGGCTGAAGGCAGCGCCGCCGACGCGGGCGTTTACGAATCCTACGGCCTTGGCCTTGGCGAACCCGTGCGCCTGAGCGCCGAACACGGCGAAGGGCTGAACGAACTTTATTCGCTCCTCGCCCCGGTGGCCGAAACCTACGAGGAGCGCGCGCAGGCCGATGCACCGCAGGTCGAGGTCGACGTCGACGAAGAGGGCGAGGTTGACCCGGACGCACCCATCAAACCGACCGTGGACAAGCCCCTGCAAGTCGCTGTGATCGGTCGCCCCAACGCGGGCAAATCCACGCTCATCAACAAGATCTTGGGCGAAGACCGCCTGCTCACCGGCCCCGAGGCCGGGATCACCCGCGATTCCATCTCGCTGACGCTGGATTGGGAGGGGATGCCGACCCGCATTTTCGATACCGCCGGGATGCGCAAACGCGCCAAGGTGCAGGACAAGGTTGAAAAATTGTCGGTGGCCGACGGGTTGCGGGCGGTGAAGTTCGCCGAGGTGGTGGTGGTCCTGCTCGACGCTGCCATCCCGTTTGAACAACAAGACCTGCGCATCGCCGACCTTGCCGAACGCGAGGGCCGCGCCGTGGTGCTGGCCGTCAACAAATGGGATGTCGAGACCGAGAAACAGCAAAAGCTGCGCGATCTGCGCGAGGCGTTCGAACGCCTGCTTCCGCAGTTGCGCGGCGCGCCCTTGGTCACGGTCTCGGCCAAGACGGGCAAGGGGTTGGACCGGCTGCGCGCGGCGGTGGAAAAGGCGCATGACGTCTGGAACACCCGGATTTCAACCGCGCAATTGAACCGCTGGCTGACAGGTATGATCGAAGCGCACCCGCCCCCCGCACCGGGCGGGCGGCGGATCAAGCTGCGCTACATGACCCAAGCGAAAACCCGGCCCCCGGGGTTCGTGGTCATGTGCTCGCACCCTGAAAAGCTCCCGGAAAGCTATTCGCGCTATCTGGTCAACGGGTTGCGGGAAGACTTCGATATGCCCGGCACGCCCATTCGGCTGCACATGCGCTCGCAATCCTCCAAGAACCCCTACAAGAACAAGAAAAAAGCCGGGCCTTCAAAGCTGCGCAAGCACATCCACGGGCGCGGCGGGGCGCAGGGCTAGCGCTTATCAGGCCTGTTCAGGCCTTCTGCGCGCGAAAGGCCCGCATGGGCCTGCCAGGCGCTGACGCCCAGAAGGCTGATGCCCGCCGCGCAAAGCGCCAAGACCACCCAGTTTGCCGTGCCAAGGTTGGCCACCACGACGCCCACCAGCGCCCAGATCACCGCGCCGGCATATTCCGGGGTGTCGCCGCGCAAGACCATGATGACCAAGGCAATCACAAGCGCCAGCACGATCATCGCCAGCGCGGTCAATCTCTCACTCACGACGCCATGACCGGCCAGCATCAAGCCCAAGGCCACGCAAGAGGCCGCCGTCAGCCACCCGGCATAAAGCGCAATCGGGGTTCGTAGCCATATTCTGTCGGCCTCTCCCGCGCTCAGAAGCGCCCAAAGCGCGGTAACCAGCATCACCCAGATCAATACCGTTGCCCAAAGCGGTGACATCTGCGCCACCGGGATCCATGCCGCCCCCACCACAAGACTGACGATCAGCGGCCAGCGCATCGCGTCCCAGCCCGGCGTCTCGGCCCGCTTGACCAAGCCAAACACGGCGCCCGCCAGAAGCCAGAGGTAGATCACCCCCCAAATCGCGAAGGCATAGCCCGCCGGTTGCACCGGCGGATCCACCTGCGGGATAGGGAATTGATCGGGGCGAAAGCCTGCGAAGCCATCCGTCATCAAAGGCGACAGGGTGAAGGCCATGGCGGCTGTCACGACGAAGATGGCTTTCATCCGTTCCATGGGTATGATTTGGGGCACGCTTTGCCAATGGTCAATGCCAGGGCGGGCAAATTCCCGGTATGCCGAACTTGCCCCGTCGTCAAAGCGATACATCTGTCATGTTAGGGCGAGGTATTGAAGGGCCTGTCCCATGGTTCCCAATTGTACGAGGCACGCCATGACCGCCGATGAGATCAAAAGTCATACCCGCCGCTACGCCCGCAAAAGTGACGCCTTGGGTGCGTTGTCGCTGCTGACGACTTTCGCGGTCTATATCGCGGCGTTATGGATCGGGGGGGCGCATGCGGCCAATCCTTTGATCGCTGTTCCAATGGTCGTGGTGCTCGCCTTCGCGTCGGTGCGTCTATATGTTTTGCAACATGACTGCGGGCATTATTCCCTGTTTGCCACGCGCCGCTTGAATGATCTGGCCGGGTATCTGCTGTCGCTGCCTTCGCTCACGCCCTACCGGGTGATGCAGTACAATCACAACCTGCACCATGCCTATCTGGGAAATCTCGACCATCGCGAGACCACCGAGGTCCATACCATGACCCTTGCCGAATGGCAGGAAGCCCCGTTCGGGCGGCGGCTGTGGTACAGGCTCTATCGAAACCCGGTGCTGATGCTAGGGCTTGGCGGGATTTACGCTTATTTCATCGCCTACCGCTGGCCGGTGAATACCCGCAAGGTCGGGGCTATGGGCGTGGTGGGGCATAACATCGCCATTCTGGGCTATCTCGCGGCGATCTGGTGGGCGCTTGGCGGGGCCGGTCTGGCCATCTGGGCCGCAAGCGCGGTTCTGGCCGGGGCCATCGGGGTCTTCCTCGTCTACCTGCAACATAATTTCGAGGATACCTACTGGGATCGCAAACCCGATCTGGATTTCCAAAAGGCCACGCTGGAAGGATCAAGCTCGCTTGATCTGGGTTGGCTTTGGGACCTTGGTACCGGCAATATCGCCTATCACGACCTGCACCATTTCAACCCCGGCGTGCCATCCTACCGGCTGCGCGCTTGTCAAAGGGCGCGGCCCACGCACCTGCGCCCGCATGAGCCGATCCGATGGCCCGAGGCGCTGCGATCGTTTCGTTTGAAGCTCTGGGATGAAGGCGCGGGGCGTTTGGTCCCATTTCCCTGCGCGCGGGAGGACCAGCGGGCGCTACCAGCTGAATGAGCCAGGGCAGGGGGCTTTGCCCCCTCGGCCTTTGGCCTCACCCCCAGGATATTTTTGGCCAGAAGAAAGGGGGGCGTTACGCCAGATCCCCCTCGGCGGTCAGTTTGGTCTTGCCGCGCAGGTAGGGGTGAAGAACCTCCGGCAGGGTAACCGTGCCATCGGCCTGCTGGCCGTTCTCCAGAACCGCAATGAGGCAACGCCCCACCGCAAGGCCCGATCCATTGAGCGTATGCAGGAACTGCGGCTTGCCGCCGCCTTCGGGCTTGAACCGGCCATTCATCCGCCGCGCCTGAAAGTCCCCACAGACCGAGACCGAGGAAATCTCGCGGTAGGTGTCCTGCCCGGGCAGCCAGACCTCGATATCATGGGTGCGCCGCGCGCCGAACCCCATGTCGCCGGTGCAAAGCACGATCGTCCGATAAGGCAGGCCCAACCGCTCAAGAATACCCTGCGCGCAGTCGGTCATCCGGTCCAGTTCCGCGCGGCTGTGATCGGGGTGAGTGATCGACACCATCTCGACCTTTTCGAACTGGTGCTGGCGCAGCATGCCTGCGGTGTCCTTCCCTGCACTCCCCGCTTCCGAGCGGAAGCATTGGGTATGCGCCACGAACCGCTTGGGCAGGCTGGCTTCCTCCACCACCTCGCCATTGACGATATTGGTCAGCGGCACCTCGGCCGTGGGCACCAGCCACCACCCATTGGTTGTCTGGTAACTATCCTCGCCAAATTTCGGCAACTGCCCGGTGCCATACATCATGTCGTCACGCACCAGAACCGGCGTCCAAGTCTCGGCCAGCCCGTTTTCCTCAACATGCGTATCAATCATGAACTGCGCCAAGGCCCGATGCACACGCGCCACCGCCCCCTTGAGCACCACAAAGCGCGAGCCCGACAGCTTCGCCGCCAGTTCAAAGTCCATCCCCGGCACCACGCCCTCAAGCTCAAAATGCTCCTTCGGGGTGAAATCGAACACCTTGGGCGTGCCCCAGCGGTGCAGCTCCACGTTGTCGTCCTCATCCTCGCCATCGGGGATATCATCCATCGGCAGGTTGGGCAGGCGCATCAGCATATCGGTCAGCTTCTGGTCCAATTCCTTGGCTTGCGTCTGCATCGCCGCCACCTCGGCCTTCTTCTCACCAACCAGCGCGCGCAACCGCTCAAATTCCGCCTCGTCGCCCTTGGCCTTGGCGGCACCCACCTCTTTGGAGGCCTTGTTTTGCTCGGCCTGCGCGGTCTCGGCGGCAAGGATTTTGGCACGCCGCGCCTC
>Ga0102929_1002786_pt1 | contig 10391 bp, 10 predicted proteins | sample SalPonR1_B_D2_MG_FD_78510 | JGI IMG/M metagenome (GOLD analysis project Ga0102929, IMG submission 78510) | Salt pond soil microbial communities from South San Francisco under conditions of wetland restoration - Salt Pond MetaG R1_B_D2_MG | ecosystem: Environmental > Aquatic > Marine > Intertidal... | reverse complement strand
CCAGCACATTAATTTCAAAATCATTTCTGAAATCATCCGGTTTGAGTGATTTTATTGGTTTCAAATTGATCGTACCCGGGCAATAAACAAGGCCATCAAGTGCTTCCAAATCAGGCAATTCATCCTTTGTTACGTCTGCCTCGTAATGCGTGAGGTTGTCGTGTGACCACTGAGGTTTCGTTCGACTGATATTGACCACTTTATTGTCCTTTGCAAGTAGCTTTCCAATCTGTTCTCCTATGCCATGGCTGGCGCCAATAATACAATATCTCTTCATTCTGTCAAGTTCCTTTAGAACTAAACAGAAGCTATTGTTTAAAGTTTAGATTGTAATATTAAACAAAGTAACTCAGGACCTGCGAGAACCGGGTAGCGTATGTTTGGCGATTATTCTTTGGGCCTCTTGTTTTACAGATGATGACTTTCTGAGGGCAAACAGTTGGTCCCGGGCAGAACGTGCACTTTTTTCATGATTGACAATGGGTGGATAATAGTCTTTATCCGGGTCGAAATTGGCCCAGGCTCTTTCCATTGCACTCATTAGCCAGGGGTAGTGAATAAATTCTTCCGGACAGTGCTTCATTTCGGGCAGCCACTGGCGAATAAATTTTCCCTTAGGGTCGTGGTCTTGAGACTGTTTCACCGGATTGTAAATGCGGATGGTATTGGTGCCAGTTTCCCCGGCTTGCATTTGAAGCTGAGGAAAGTGAATTCCGGGCTCGAAATCGAGAAAATGCCGGGCCAGGTGAGGAGCAATACATTGCCAGGGAAGCCATAAGTGATGGGTGGCGAAAGAAACAAGCATGGCACGCATTCTGAAATTAATGTAGCCCGTTTTGTTGAGGCAACGCATGCAAGCATCGACAAGCGGATACCCTGTCTGACCTTTTTGCCAGCGTTCTAGTCGATCTATGTTTAACTCTTTTTCTAAAGGCGCATAACCACGATTGACGGACTCGAATTCCATTCGACACTCCATTTCAAATTTCTGAATAAAATGGCAGTGCCACCTGAGTCTGGATAAAAAAGCAGTTAGTGCGCGCTTGTTTTCGGAAGTTTTTTTCCTGGCTTTTCCAGCCTGGTAGACCTGCCGGATGGACAAGTTACCCCAGGCAATGTAAGGTGAAAGCCTGCTGCATCCTGTTCTGCTTGCCAGAGGTTTGGAAATACTTCCACTATAACGTTGGTGTCGCTCAGTCAAAAAACTTTGAAGATATTGATGGGCCCGGGATTCACCTCCTCTTTGCATAGCATGGTCTCCATCACAGGCCGAAAGATTCCATACGGAGAGTAATGCCTCGATTTGCTCAATTTCTGATTTTGCCACAAATGGAATTCTGGCAAGACTATTTTGTATGATCGGTCTAGACATCAACGTATACCATTGTGCTTTCCAGCCTTTCCTATCCTTTCGGCCTCTTTGTACCCCGTTGCAAGGATATTCCTGCCAGGGGATATGGTGTTCACGGAAATACTGCTGTATGTGCAGGTCTCTGTCGAAGCTTATTTTGATCCCCGTTTCGCAATAACTGCGCACACATTGAATACTGAAAATGGTTGATAGCTTGAGAAATGCTTCCTTTGCTGAGCAGCGCAGACAAAGCACTTTTGTGTTCACTGTTTCCAGTTGCTCATTGAGATCCTTGATAGACTCAGCAATAAATCTGAAATGTCTTTTGGAATAGTGTTCATCTTTTTCCAATTCCGGCTCCAGCAGATAAAGAAGCAAAACCGGTGAATCGGCATTTTCTGACTTCTTCAATGGCAAATGATCCCTCAACCTCAGATCTCTTTTGAGCCAAATAAGTTCAATTTTCTGCTTTACTGCCATAATTTCAAAACGTCTGTCCAAAGCGCTTGTTTAGTTCAGTTGTAATTTATCGCACCAGGAATTGGCTTTTTGAAACACCCTTCTCATATTGCTGTCAAATTGAAGGACATGGAGTGGATATACGCGCTGGATCTTTTTGGCACTTTGGTATTTGCGATTAGTGGCGTGCTTACGGCCATTGTGAACAAGTTCGACCTGGTAGGATCCTTTGTTATTGGATTGGTTACAGCAGTGGGAGGTGGTACGCTGCGCGATATTTTACTTGGAGATACTCCTGTAAACTGGATGGAAAACCAAGAGTACCTGGCCGTCATCGTACTTGGCTTTTTAATTTCCTATTTGTTCAAGGAACATATTATGAAACTGAGAAAGGGCATGTTCTTATTTGATACACTTGGTATAGGGGTCTTCACAATATTGGGATTGCAAAAAACCCTGGCCCTCGGTCTATCCCCCTTGATAGCGCTCATGATGGGGGTAGTAGCTGCCGTATTTGGCGGTGTCATTAGAGATGTGTTGACCAATATTGTGCCTTTAATTTTCAGGGCGGAAATTTATGCTACCGCATGTCTGATTGGTGGTATTGTTTTCTTACTTATCGAAGCAGCCGGGCTGCCGGCAAAATATGCAAGTGTCATTTCCATGCTAACGGTCATTGTGATTAGATACCTCGCAGTAAAAAATAAGTGGTCGCTTCACTTTCACCATGACCGTGATTGAATGGGAACAATTCAGCTCTTTGGGCGTTCCATTTAAAATGTTGCTTTCACTGTTTAACCATAGTGATTATAACTTTAATTAACGGTTAATTCCATGAATAATCATGACGGAATGGCCTTTTTGGATTAAATTTAGATAGTTCAAAAACAGCTGACATGGAAACTAAGTGGCGTCGATTAAACGGACAGCGTTTGGATTTGGATATTTTTAAAGCCGTGGAACGGGCTATTCAGCGTGAACAAAAAGAAGGACATCGTCTCAAAGTGTGCATTGGCACGGATTCCCTTGTTCGAGGCGCACAGACAGATTTTGCAACGGTTATAGTTTTCTTGCGTGAGAAAAAGGGTGGATTCATGTTTATCAACAAGGAGTCTACTTTAAAAGAGACCACCCTTAAAGAAAGGATGGTTCTTGAAGTATCTAAAAGTGTGGATATTGCCTATAAACTTTGCGTTCTTTTCGACAAGTACAATGTCGAGTTAGAGGTCCATGCAGATATCAATACCGACCCACAATTCAAAAGTAATGTAGCCCTGAAGGAAGCCATGGGCTACATCATGGGCATGGGCTTTCAATTCAAAGCCAAGCCGGATGCCTTTGCCAGCTCCAGTTGTGCGGACAAAGTGGTATGACCTAAGTTTTATTTATCAATTTTATATATCCCCCACTGGATTCCTCTTTTATAAATTCAGTCGGATAGCCATAAATTTTGACCTCAGACCCTGAGCTTACATCTCCAATCACCTTGCCATGAGAGGTCAATTCAAGACTCGCACCGGAGGAAGCCTCAACTCTGGCATTTTTGTAAACAGACAGGTTCCGGGCTTCACACTCAGATCCGCTACTCAGGTCAATATCCACATCAAGGGAGATTCCGGATAAGGCCAATGCAGAACCACTGGAACATTCGACATATAACTTGTCTGTATTGAGGTCAAATGTGCCCTCTGACCCACTGCTAAAGTCTATATTGAGTGTTGAGGTTTTGTATGCTCCTTCCATAAACACCTCAGAACCTGAAGAAGCAGAAATGGCATTCATACCCTTGGCGCTTAAGTAAACATCAATTTTACCGTCTCCTTTAAAAATACCCCACCAACCATCATTTACCCTGGAAATACCGAGCTTCTCATCTTTGTAATGAATTTTTAATTCTTCCAGATCCTTTTCTTTTCCTTCTGCATAAAATACATCGTCCTTTTCTGTAAGCAGGTGTAACTTAATGCCACAGCAGACAGAAACACTGTTGAATTTTTGGAGATCCAGTTCCTTTCTCAATTGAGGAGCGAATTCTTCTTTCTCAGTCATGAGTTCATAGGACCAGGCACTCAATAAAAGACCGGCCAACAACATGGACATGAGGATTATAAATTTTTTCATACGGTAGTTTTTAATGATCAGAAAATATGCCTTCTACTCACATGACGTAAAAATGCAGCTCCACCGTTGCCTGACTGAAAAAAAATTATGTGAAAGCTTTAATTTTATTGGGTTATTCTCAGGATTTGATTCTTATCAGCGGCTGAAGTATGCTGCTTTATTTCAGCAGAAGAATGGTTTGGCTGAAAGAGAAATTGTATCTTTTCGGCGTGAAACGCGCCTTTAGTAACTAAAATAGAGAAGCATGGGACTTTTTAGCTTTTTCAAAGATGAATTCATTGAAGTTATCGATTGGCAGGAAAGTCAGTCTGATATCGTGATGTGGAAATTTCCCGACCGGGATGCAGAAATCAAATACGGTGCACAATTAACGGTACGCGAATCCCAGGAAGCTCTGATGGTGGATGAGGGTACCTTTGCGGATGAGTTTCACCCCGGACGGTATGAGTTGATCACCAACAATATTCCTGTGCTTACGACCATGCGCAATTGGGACATGGGCTTTAAATCACCATTCAAGGTGGACGTCTATTTCTTTAGCAAACGCACCTTCACCAACTTAAAATGGGGCACGGCCAACCCGGTCATTCTTAAAGACCCTGAATTCAAACAGGTGCGCGTTAAGGCATTTGGTGTTTATTTCATCAAATTGCTGGATGCTAAAAAGTTCTTTACAGAATTTGCTGGTACCAAGGGAATCGTGCGTTCCGGGGATGTTGAAGATGCCCTTCGACCTATCATTTCACCCAAATTTGCAGAAGCCCTGGCAGAGGCAGAGATACCAGTTATGGATCTTGTCTCCAACTATTCGGAACTGGGGGAGAAAATCCATCCCATTCTCAAAAGAGAACTGGCCAACTTCGGACTTGAATTGGTCAAATTCCAGGTCACCAGTACTTCTCTTCCGAAAGAGGTAGAGGAATTCTATGACAAGATGACCAATATGAATATGGTCGATGATATGGATAAATTTAAGGATTTTCAGACCTCTCAAGCCATTGAAAAAGCGGCAGAAAATGAAGGTGGCGGTGCCAGTGAGGGAATCGGAATGGGTATGGGCTTCGGCATGGCCAATATGCTCAATCAGAAAGGAGAATCATCTTCCAATGAATCGAAGGAAGACATTCTTCAGATGATAAAAGAACTTGGGAAGCTCAAAACAGAGGGTATTCTCACAGAAGAGGAATTTGAAACCAAGAAGAAGGAACTCCTGAGCAGATTGTAAGATGCCAAAGGCCTACTGGGACGACGGACAGGGAAAAGATTATCGCGAGATCGAGACGCAATTCGAGGATTGCCCGAGCTGTGGCAGCCAATTGGTCTATTCTGCTAAAAGTAAAATGATCCAATGCGAGCACTGTGGATACAGTGAAGAAACTCGTTCTGAAAGAGATCATATTGTTGAACTGGAGCTGAAGAAGGCTATTGAGAAATTGCAACATTTCGAACCCGGTCACATGGAAAGATATGGTTTTCAGTGTGGCAACTGCGGGGCGCGCTTTTTGATTGAACGTGATGATGTGCGTATCAAGTGCGGTTTCTGTGCTTCAGACCAGGTCAATAAGACGGCAATTAAGGAGAATTTCATACAGCCGCTGGGCATCATACCTTTCTACATTAGCCGACCAGAGGCAGAAGCTTCCTACAAAGAATGGATTCAAAAGGGTTGGTTTCACCCCAATAGCCTAAAGAGGGAGAGTAAACTGCATTCCCTGCACGGTATTTATATTCCGTTCTGGACCTTTGATGCCCAGACCATAGCGCATTGGTCCGGTCAGGCCGGGCATTACTATTACGTTACTCGTCGCGTATATGTCAACGGTAAGATGCAAACCAAACAAGTGAGAAAAATTAGATGGGTTTCTCGCAGCGGCACACTCCGTCATTTTTTTGACGACATTACGGTATCCGGCAGTGATAAAATTGAAAGGAGTCTTGTGGATCGAATATTGCCCTACAGGTTGGATGAGGCGGTTAATTTTGATGCACGTCTTCTATTGGGTTGGGAGTCGGAAATTTACGACGTGGAGATCGATGCTGCCTATGAGATGGCTGACCAGATTATGGATTTTAAGCTTCGCCACATGTGCTCTGGCCAGTTAGGAGGCGACACGCAGCGTGGATTGCATGTGCGAAGTCAAAAGAGCGAACAAACCTTTAAACTGTTGGTCTTGCCTTTGTGGATCAGCAGCTATAAATACCGGGGAAAATTGTATCATTTTATGATCAATGGGCAAACAGGTCGGGTGAATGGGAAAAAGCCGCTTTCCTGGTGGAAAATTACACTCTTGATTCTTCTATTCCTGCTTTTTGCAGCGGGCCTTGTTATCTTGCGCGAATCAGGGCTTATCCAGATCTAAACAGAAATCAAATTGGCATTGTATGGCAGACAAAAATAAAATACAGGTATTTATTACCGGCGGGACATTTGACAAGACCTACAATTACATCACTGGGGACCTCTATTTCAGAGACACCCATTTGCCGGAGATGTTCCAGCGGGGGCGTTGTACACTTGATCTGGATATCAAAACCCTCATGATGATCGACAGTTTGGAAATGACCGATGCCGATCGCGAAATCATAGCTTTCAATTGTGACCAAAACCCATATAGTAAAATCCTGATTACGCACGGTACAGACCGCATGGTACAAACAGCTAAGATGCTGGCTGCTATGAAGCTGGATAAAACGATTGTTCTTACGGGGGCAATGATTCCTTATGCATTCGGGGACTCCAGCGATGGCTTCTTTAATCTCGGTAGTGCTGTTGCTTTTGTACAGTCCCTGCCTGCGGGTGTCTATATTTCTATGAATGGAAGATATTTTGACTGGAACAATGTGAGAAAGAATCGCAAGACAGGTTACTTTGAAGAGATCAACGAGTGAATTATGGAATATCTGGGACTGCTTTTTGAAATTGTATTTTTTTTCATTGCGCTTTATGTTTACATGCTCGCAAGAGGCATGGTCAAAGTAACCGATCCGGCCCTGGCCAAACAATTTGAGCAGATGAAAAAGAAGTTTGGCCCCTTCATCCGAATTTTGGCCTTGGCTCTCATGGCGGTCATGCTCTTAAACATCATCCTTCATATTCAGGCCTTGTAAAATGAACGGTCTAGAACATTTCCTGGAGGCAGATCTCAGGGTGGGTACTATAGTGAAGGCAGAAGCCTTTCCTGAAGCTAAAAAACCCGCAATAAAGCTGTACTTGGATTTTGGTCCTGAATTGGGTGTTCTTCAAAGCTCTGCTCAAATCACAGCACATTACGAACCGGAGGATTTAACTGGCAGGCAGGTCGTAGCATTAGTGAATACCCCGACGCGCAAAATCGCCGGATTCAATTCCGAAGTACTGGTTTTGGGAGCAGTAAATGACGAGCTTAGAGATGTTGTTTTATTGACCCCTGACAGAAAAGTAGATCCCGGAAGCCGCATTGCATGATTGCTCAAAGTAAAAAAAGTAGATAATGTTGACATCATGGAACATAGCGCCTTTATTTACCTGACAGGGGCTAACCCTGAATCGAACTAAATTTTTATCTTGAGGCCGCTTTTCAACTTAATGAACGATCCTGCATATGAAGCTTTTTTTAGCCGCAATTTCCATGCTGTTTGTACTATTTACCTCCAGCGTTCAAGCACAAACGGAAAAGTCCGACTTTTTTAATACGGATTCAATTCAACAAATATCCATTGAATTCAACAATAGCCAATGGAGAGAAAGCCTGGATTCCCTTTACACCAACGGTGAGGAATATACATTGGCCAAAGTCAAAATCAATGGTCAGGCTTTCCCTTTTAGTGGTGTGCGCCTGTCACGCATACTGCCCAATTCTACACGTAGTAAGAAAAATTCCTTTGACATAAAATTGAATTTCATCAACCAGGCACAAAATTACGAAGGGTCAAAGAATATCATCCTGAGTCAGTCGCTGCGTGACCCGAGTTTAGTAAGAGACCTGCTTTTTAGTAAAATGGCCAATGATTTTATGCTGGCACCAAGAGCAAATTACGTTTCTCTGGATATCGATGGAAGCTTTTATGGTGTGATGATCAATATTGAAGCCATTGACGAGGTTTTTGTGAAAAGGAAATTTTATGAGAATGAAGGGACATTTCTGGCTTGCTCAGTGGATGAGGTTAATGCTGAAAGAATTCAATCTGATGACTGTTTGAAAAAATCCTTTGCAAGCCTTCAATTGGAAAAATCACCTACTTGTTATTTCGATGACTTTCAACTGCTCTCTCCTGGAGGCTGGGATGATTTGATGAGATTGTCTGAGGTGTTAGAGGACAAAGAAAGCACCGTAAAAGACCTTGAGGAAATACTGGATCTGGACCAGGCCCTATGGTATCTTGCCTTGAATAATTTGACAGTCAGCCTGGATTCCTACCTCGGCAGGGAAAGTAAAAATTTCTACCTCTATCAGGACAGAAATGGAAAATTTCATATCATTCCCTGGGCAGCCAACCTTTCCTTTGGAAGCCTCAAAAGTGCAACACCTAAATCGGACTTGTCCATTGATGAAATGATTGAATTAGATCCCTTGCTTCATGCGGATAACACAACGAAGCCTTTGGTCAATGCCCTTATGAAGCACAAAGACTTGAGACAGCGTTATCTCGCCTTTTACAGAGCGCTATTTGATCGATATCTCAGCTCTAAATGGTACGAATCGGAAATAGAGGAGTTGCAAAATCGAATTCGGCCCATACGCATCAACGAATCTGCCAACTACTATGAGATGGAGGATTTTGAGTCTAGTACCAGAAAAATCATTGGAAAAGTGAGCAAGATTCCACCCATTACGGAATTTCTAGAAAAGAGGAGAAAGCACCTCAAAAAAGAGGAATTTATCAAAATTCTTCCTCCTGAAGTTACGGATATCCGATTTGAGAAAAGAGAGGCTTTTTCTGACGAGAAAATTGAGGATTACACGCTTTATGTATCTACAGACAATTATACCAAGCGTGTGCACCTTTTCTATCTATTCGATGGTGCTATAGATATGAAATTTAAGCAATATGCACTCATGGATGATGGCAAAGGCGCCGATGAAGAAGCTGGTGACGGCATTTTTAGCGGCAGTATTCCTGCAGGAAATTCTGAATCTATGAAATTCTATATTCGCGCTGAAAATGTACAGTTGGAGAAATATTTTCCACAGGACTATGTTTTTAATAAAGAACAAATCAGTCTTGAACAATTAAACCAGTGATAAGATTCCTACGTTTCTGCCTCTTTTGGATACTCTGTATTCCATTTATCTTGCCAGCGCAGGATTCTTCTAGCCTTTATAGCTATGGGCAGGTCAGAGAGATGCACCTGGAGTTTGAGGATGAGCATTGGTACAATAAACTCAAACATTATAAGAAGGATTATAGCGGAAAGCGGGTACCTGCTCATCTTGAAATTGACGGGGAGAGATATGAAAATGTAGCCGTAAGATTCAAAGGGAACAGTTCTTTTTTCAGTCCGCTGAAATCCGACGAGAAAAAGCTTCCTTTTAATATTGATTCGGACAAGTTCAATGATGGCCAGCATTATCGCGGAGACTACGAAAAGATCAAATTGTCGAATATTTTTTATGATCCCAGCTATGTGCGTGAAGTTTTGGCATATCGTATCGCCAGGGACTATTTGTTGTCTCCCGAGGCGAATTTTGCCTTGTTACGCATCGGAGGAGAAGACATTGGAATCTATACCAACTCAGAATCTGTAGATGAAAAGTTTCTAAAAAAGCGCCTGGGCTACGATAGTGGCACCTTAATGAAATGTGATCCTGAATGGTATCAACCTTACCCACAGGGTTGTAAACTAAGCGACAATGCCTCCCTGGAATATCTGGGCGAGAAAACCATATGTTATAAACCTTATTACGAGAGTAAATCTGAAAAAGACGAGGACTGGCAGCATTTAATAGACCTATGCAGAACTCTGGATGGGGCGGACCTCAAGGCGTTGGAACAGAAGCTCAATATTGATGCTGTCCTTTGGATGCATGCTTTTAATGTATTGATGGTCAATTTAGACAGCTATACAGGGCGGTTTTGTCATAATTACTACTTATTCAGGGATTCTTTCGGGATTTTTCAGCCGATTGTTTGGGACATGAATATGGCCTTTGGCGGATTCAAGTTCTCCGAGAAAGCCAGGCCACTCAGTGTGGAAGAAATGAAAAACCTTTCCGTATTTCTACATATCAATAGCGAACAGCGTCCCTTGATCCGCAATATCCTGAAGAATAAGTTTTACCGCTACGTTTACCTGGATCATGTGCGCACCATCAAGGAGGATTGGTTGGATTCGGAAAAGTACAAGGAGGAGGCAGAGTTTCTGAGTGAAAGCATAAGGAATTACATTTCCAGAGATAAGCATGGTCTTTATGACATCGAAAACCCTGGAGACTATATTTACAATTCTTTTGAGAAAGATGGAGTGCGCGTGGTGGGATTG
>Ga0102929_1002780_pt1 | contig 10399 bp, 9 predicted proteins | sample SalPonR1_B_D2_MG_FD_78510 | JGI IMG/M metagenome (GOLD analysis project Ga0102929, IMG submission 78510) | Salt pond soil microbial communities from South San Francisco under conditions of wetland restoration - Salt Pond MetaG R1_B_D2_MG | ecosystem: Environmental > Aquatic > Marine > Intertidal... | reverse complement strand
ATTTGAAATAACTAAAAAGACAATACCCCCCAGGAGGTGCCATCTATAGTGCCAAATATATTTATTGAGATGAAGAAGGTGTTTCAATTCCAACTATTTTTATCAGCAACAAATATAGAATGAATAAAGTTGGGATGAGTTATCTGCTGATGAAGGAAGATTCTATCTTTATGCACTAAAAAGTACTATGCCTGAATTAATCACACTGGGAGAATTCATTTTTGATCGTCAGAAGGAATTTAAGGATGCCACCGGCGATTTATCAGCTGTCCTAAGAGATATTTCCGTAGCTGCCAAAATTGTGAATCGAGTGGTTAATCGTGCTGGACTTTTAGATATAATCGGCAACAGTGAATCAGAAAACAAAAGTGGTGATGCCCAGCAAAAATTAGATGTCTTTGCCAATAAGTGGTTCAAGAGAATGATGATGAGCAGTGAGGAATGCTGTGGCTTTGCCTCGGAGGAGGAAGAGGATTTTGTTGCTTTTGAAACAGAAACCGGTAAAAATGCCAAGTATTTGGTCATTTTTGATCCATTAGATGGCTCTAGTAATATTGATGTCAATGTATCTATCGGCACAATTTTTTCCGTTTTTCATCGCAAATCTGGTTTTGGTTCAACGTGTACAGAAAGTGATTTCCTGCAAGCTGGTGATGAGCAGGTAGCTGCAGGCTATGTGCTCTACGGTACGTCGACTATGATGGTGTATACCACAGGCAACGGAGTAAATGGTTTCACTTTGTACCCATCCATCGGTGAATTTTGTCTTTCTCATGCAAATATTCGCATCCCGGATAAAATGCCTAACTATTCTATAAATCAGGGGTATTATGAGATTATGACAGAGCATGTGAGGTCGTTCATTGAAAAGCGAAAAGCTGAAAATAAATCCTTGAGATTTGTCGGCTCCATGGTGGCTGATGTTCATCGGACGCTTCTGAAAGGAGGTATTTTCATTTATCCCACCCTTAAAACACATCCTAAGGGTAAACTGCGTCTTCTTTATGAATGCAACCCAATGGCCATGCTTATGGAGCAGGCAGGTGGTAAAGCTATAGACGAGCACGGTAAGCGCATCCTGGAAATCCAACCAGAAGAATTACATGAACGATCCAGTATTGCGATTGGGGCTGCTTCTGCTGTTGACGAATTTAAGCACGGTTAGAATTTCTCAAGCTTTACCAACTCAAATAATGTTTTGCTTTTTTCCATTCCTCTTCAGAAAATATGTCACGCATAATTTCTTCATCTACAGCGATCTTCTTTCCCTGTAATTTGAGTAGCAATTTGGTGTGCTTCTTATTCAGGTATGGATGTTGAATGAGCATTTTATAATCTGTAGTTGCCAGGTCAATGCGTTGAACAGGGGATTGCACATCAAGGAATTCACGGTTGTTATCAATAAGCTCCGGAGGTAGATCCCAGGTTTCTTTGATTTGGTCAACAGTGACGAAGCCTCCCAGTTTTTCCCTGTAACGAATAATTTTACGTGCATAATACGGCCCAATACCTTTCAATTCTTCCCAATCTGCCGCAGTAGCAGAATTCACATCGATTGGCCTGTAAAAGTCCTTTTTCTCTGGTTCAATAGCAGATACATCTCCGACCTCCACGTCAGAATCTTCTGTGGGAATGACCAGGTGATCAATAATGCGATGGTAATCGTCTTCATTTATGGTATACAACTTCAACAGATCCTCTTTGGCCTGAAAAGCTCCTACTTTTTCTCTGTAATTGATCAGGTTGCTGACTTGTCCATTGTTCAGTCCAAGTTGTTTTAATTCCTTTGGCCCTGCTGTATTGGGATTCAATATCAGATCATCAGCAATCACCGTTCTGTCTGGGCTTTTTTTCTGCCCAGAATGTAATTGGCTTTCACTTATTGCTTTATGTTTCTCTCCTGAGTGAGGCTTTTTGTCTGGGTGTTTCCATTTGTTTTCTGTGTGCCTGGTGGAGTGAGGTACTGAAGCATGGACTTTTTCCAATGTAGATGGAGGAGATGATTTCAAATGATTGAGTACCAGGATTTCTTTCTGGTTTTGGTGTTCAATAAAAGTACCTCCAATGTTGATTGCAGAAAGGATAAGGGTAAAAATGACGATCCCGTTTCTTTCTTTTCGATCAAGGTAAATCCATTTTTTCCAATTCTTTGAGTTTTTCATTTTGATTTGTGTTTAGGGTGAAGTAGTCTATGTTTTCATTTGATCGTGGCCATTGTCTTTTTTCTTGAATCTTGCCTTCCAGGTATATGTAGTCAATGAGGTCTGCTTCATTGTTTTGAGAGGACGCCTTAATAAGTCCCGATAAATTTTCAATATTCCCGGTTTTTAGTTCCATGACTTGCTCGATCCCGTTTCTGATTCTGTGTTCATGCATGAAAAAGTCTATTTTCTCACGCGGAACCTTTGCCGGATTCCATATGACGGTCTGGTGTCCGTGACTAATTTCATAAACCGGATAGCCCAAGCCAATAACTTTGCATATTTCGAATTGTCGGGCTACATTGATGCGGTGGGCGCGGAAGCTGATAAAAAATACCACGAGGCAGACAAGGGCAGTGCGAAGGCTCTTATAATTTCGGAGGTATATGAAAAATGCGGTAGATATAAGAAAAAAATAGTAGCTCCAAACCATGCTACCTGGCCAAAAAATACCTTCTAAATGATGCCAGGATAAATAGTAGCTCCAGTCCATACATTTGATGAGTGCTGACAGGGCAATCGCCAAGAAATTACCGAGGAAATGTCCCAGTGCCGGAATAATGACTGTCGTGCTGAGGAAAATGACCCCCAAAATCATATTGATGGTGGCCAGAAAGGCTCCAGGTATACCCGTCAGCCAAAACCAGGGGGAGAAGACATGAAAATAGTGCATACTGAGCCCCAGGGTGCCTATTTGTGCAGATATTCCTAAAGCTGCAATGGATACCGAGGAGTCAATTATTTTGTTTTTGAATTGAAGCAGGCTGTAAATTCTGGGGTAGAAAACAAGTATACTCAAAACAGCAGCACAGCTCAGCTGGAATCCGAGGTCGTGAACATAGCCAGGCTGGATTAATAGCATGATGGCTGCAGTACATAGTAGAAGATTGAATGTGTTTTGACCTTTCATATATAGCTGCCCCGTCATAAACAAACTGATCATACAACATGCTCTTATGCCGCTTGCGGGAAAACTGCAAATGGCAAGAAATACCCACAGGGATATCAGCGTACCCAGGTGTGCCCATTTTTTCTGTTTGCGATAAGGAAAAAGACGTTGAAATAATAGATGAAGCACCCAGGCGATGATGCCCATATGCATTCCCGAGATAGCCAGCAGGTGCATATTTCCACTTTCCCGAAATTTATCTCTCAATTCAGCAGGCATTTCATCCCTAAAGCCTAAAAGGAGAGCCTGAGCCAGGTGCAACTCTTGCCCCGTCAGGAATTCTTCAAGTTTATCGAGAAGTTTTTTCCGCCACAACACAGAGGCGTATCTCCATCCAGAAACCCTACCCATTTGATTTACATCTTCCGGGTGGAGGAATAGGCGTCCGAAAATACCTTTTCTCATACAAAAGGACCTGTAATCAAATTGATCCGGATTTTTGGGCTTTTCAAATATTTCGGCAGTTTGATTCAAAGTCAATACTGTTCCGACAGAGTAGGGCATTGCTTCACGACTGTAAATGTAAATCTCTATGTTTTTTAGGGGCTCAGTCAAAATACGAGCCCGATATCTCCAGCTATTGCTGCGTTCACTTTCTTCCAAAAGGACCACTTGCTCAATTACCGTTTTGGATAAAAGTAATTCCCTGTTGGTGAGTTTTTTCTGGTAGCGCAGATATATACAGCTGCTTAAAAGCATGAGTACGACCGCTGCCGATAAGGCAAACAAGGGATAGTGATACCCTTTCTTCCTGTAAAGCAGAATGGGGGCGAATATGAGGACAGATCCTAAAAGAGAATACCACCGAAGCCAATCAGGCGGCATTAGAGAGGCCAGAAAAAAACCGGCAAGGATACACGAAAGTATTCTCAATCCGGGTGTGGTGCGAATTGTGGGCATGGGTGTACATTTGTTGGGTAAATATACTAAATTGAGGTATTTAGATCAAGAGTTGGGCAGTAAAAAGCCCTCTTTATAGAGAAAAGAGTGTGATGACCCTTATTTGTTGTGGTCAATAGCTGCCAAAATACTTTCTCAATCCCCATTCGAGTGACAGGAAGAATGCAATGAAGAAGAGTAGCCAACGATAATCAATTAATTTACTCAATGTGCTTCTTTGGTAGAGTAGAGGCTTGGCAGCAGGGCTTATTTGAAGTTTGGCGATGAGGGAATCCGTTTGATCGGGAGAGAAGGAGCTAGCCCCGTTTAATTCAGCCAATTGATACAATAGGTCATGGCGGGCCTTAAGGTCGTAAGCCTCTAGTTTTATATTCTGTATGGTAAAACTGCCCTTGGCATTCAATTTTTTACCGGAGAACATGCTGCTTGCAGAAAACTGGTAATCTCCGGCAGGCAAACTCCCGATATTAAGTTCGTACCCTTTCTCAGAGCGATCCATGAGATATTCATAGTCTCTTCCTTCCTGGTCTACAATATCAATTGCTACCTCCGGGGTATTGATTGACTCATAATTCGCATTCAGGAGGGAAGCTTTAAACAAAATGTTTTCATTGGTGCTGTAGAGACGCTTGCTAGTCTGGACCTGCAATGGACGACGATCTTCTGCAAGCGCGAGGTATTGAAATAGTTGGGTGAACAGACGATCAAACTTTTTTTGTCCCCCATCTCTAACAAATTCAAACAGTCGCCATTTCCACCAATCGGATCCCAGCAGTACCGCCTGTTTGTAAGGTTTGGTATTCAGCGCAATGAGTGGGTAATCAGTCTCTACATCCCCAATACGCTGATAAAGCAGGCTCTGCGCTCCTGGAAGTAATTTAAATTCTGCGAAAGCGCTTTTGATCGGCGGGCTGTTTTTCCAATCAAATGAAGCAAATCCATCTGTCGTAAATTTCTGGAAATCACTATTGAGGCTGGCCTGCACAAAATTGGCCTGTCTGCTTCGGGGTGAAACTTTGACAACCTGTTGTAGGTCATTAAACTTTGAGAGGTCTGTCTGAGGGCCTGAAATATACAAGCTGGGAAGTCTGATCTCTTGGGCTGCGTCAACAATGCGGTCTAAAAAGGGGTTGGCAACGGGTAGATCGTGGTAAATAATCAAATCGTAATCTTTCAGCAGAGGGTTTGGACGATCACTGAGGTAATGGAGTTCTAGCACATAGTTTTTATTTTCTTCCACCACCCGCTGTAAGGCTCCGATATCAGGATGAGGCGCCCTGGCCAGTAACAGTATTTTTGTTGAGGCGTCAATGACCTCCACATAAAAGTCCATTCTGTTATTTTGAGTGTTGATTTCGCCTTGCAATGGATCCAGTTTGACGACATAATGGTGGATACCGGGGCGGTCAGCCAGAATTTCAAGAGAGCTTGTTTTGAAATAATTGTCTGAATCAATTGTTATTTCCGTCGATTGAATAAGCGCCGGGCTGGGTGAAATCCGTTCCAAACGCAAATTAGTCGATTCGCCTTGCAACTGATTTGCAGAAATATCGATTTGTGTTTCAAAGAAATCTCCCTGATAAACTTTCTCATTGTGAAAAGTATTCCGAATCAACAGGTCGCGATTGGTTGTCGTGTCGCCATAGGCAAGACTGAAGACAGGGGTCTCCATACCATCAGCAGAATAAATAGGGTTGATACCCTGGTTAAATATACCGTCTGTGAGCAGCACAATGGCCCCAAGGTTTCTCCCTCGGTATTGACTCTGAGCATACTCAAATACAGAAGACAAATCAGTTCCCTCTTCGCCAAATGCTTTGTTGGTGCCCGGTCGAATTTCGGAGCCAAAACTTAGGTATTTGAGTTCATATTTCTCATCCAGCTGTGAATTCTCCAGGGCTTCAATACTGCTCATAACCTCCATGCTATCCTGGTTCAAGAGCATGGAATTGGAGGCATCCCTGGCAATTAATAGAGTAGGCTTGACCTCTTCATTATCAATAGTCTTGATTAACGGGTTTAGTAAAAGTAGAAGTATGAGTAATAGGCTTACAAAACGCAGTGAAGGGAGCAAACGGCGCACCCAAACAGCTTGATCATTAAATTTTTCAGACCGGTAATAAAGGACAGCGGTGATGCCCAGCGCAATCGCAAGAAAAAGAAAAACGTACCACAGGGGAGAATTCCATTGAATGCTGTTCACTTAATTACTTTTGGTCAACAATACAATAATCTGCTCAATTGAAAAAACGCAATGATGCAATAAACGAGCAATCTGAACGATTTCTTTTAAAGTCGGGTTGTTTTTATCCTAGAATAGTCAGATAATACAACGTGGTATAGAAAATAATCAATATGCGGTATTTGTTTATGTTGTTTGTGGTGTTGCTTTCCTATTCCGGATTGAAGGCCTCTTACATTTTTTTGCCGATGGATACAGACCAGAGCAATCATCTCAAAGCCTACGGTATCACTTACTGGGTACTGGATCAGGGAGTGGAAGCCTGGTGGTTGCTGAACTATAGGGGTGGTAGTTTCGCTTTTCCCTATAATGAGGCTTTTGAGAAAGAATGTAAAATAAGGGATGTGAGTTATTCCATTTTACCAGATGCTCAGTTTAGTGGTTTGCTCAATGAGATTGCTCATCCCGAGGTGAATCAGGAGGCCATGAAACTGGAGGTGCCACCTAAAATTGCTGTCTATACTCCTGAATTCAATGCCCGGGGTGAGAAAATACAACCCTGGGACGATGCCGTCACACTGGTACTCACCTATGCAGAAATTCCCTACGAGACCATCTACGACCGGGAAGTGCTCAGTGATAAATTGCCCAAGTACGACTGGCTTCATTTGCACCACGAGGATTTCACTGGGCAATATGGCAAATTTTACCGCTCCTACCACGACAAACCCTGGTACATCGAAAACAAGAAAAAGATGGAAGAGCTGGCCACCTCTCTCGGCTACAGTAAGGTGTCTCAACTCAAACTGGACGTGGCAAAAAAAATTAGGGAATACATTATTGGAGGTGGTTTTATGTTTGCCATGTGTTCTGCCACGGATACTTATGACATTGCGCTGGCTGCTGAAGGAATTGACATATGCGAATCCATGTTCGATGGAGACCCTGCCGAAATGGAGATACAGGATCGACTTGATTATAGCCAAACACTGGCATTTGAGAACTTTGAGGTTTCTCAGAATCCTATGGAATATGAGCATTCCAATATCGACAATACGCACACGAGAAAAATTAAAGCGGAACAGGATTATTTTTCACTCTTTGAATTTTCTGCAAAATGGGATCCCGTACCCACTATGCTTACCCAAAACCACACTCAAGTTGTCAAGGGTTTTATGGGACAAGCGACAGCCTACAAGAAATCATTGGTGAAGTCCAATGTGTTGATACTGGGTGAAAGCAAGTCAGTGGATGAGGTGCGATACATTCACGGAAAGTTACAAGATGGAACCTGGACATTTTATGGAGGACATGACCCTGAAGACTACCGACATTACGTTGGTGACCCAGAGACAGACCTAAACCTGCATCCCAACTCCTCGGTTTACCGTCTAATTCTCAATAATGTCCTTTTCCCGGCCGCCAAGAAGAAAAAACGTAAAACCTGATGAGGGTTTTCTGCCTTGTTATTTGCCTGTGCTTGACATTTACGCTCTGGTCTAATTCCTATCAGGATAGTCTGCAACTCCCAGACTTGAGAATTTATTTATTGGAATCTAAGATGGACAGTAGATATCAGTTGGAAACTTTAGATAATCAAAGTGGTGACGGATGGTATCCGGCATTTTTCTGTCGGATGGAGCATCTCTGGGAGAGAGAGACGAAAATCGGCAGCAAATTCAGATTGGGTTCTTTGGAATATGTCAATCACTTAGAAGACAAATAAAATAAAAAAAGACCGATCTCGATTGACCGGTCTGTACTCCATCAAAAAAGTTACAATTTCTTAGTTCTTTAAAAAAATAAAGAATTGTCTTATTTGTGATGTTCTGATTAAACTCATTCGGCTAAACAAATTTTAGAGCTTAGATAAAGCGTTATAGGTGATTATTTATCTGTCAAAATAATAGTTAAACCCTAAGTTAAGTCCCATGGTTCCTAGATCGAGAAAGCTCAAACTATTGCTTACAGTTTCGTTGTCGCTGTTGTTTGCATCTTCGACTGTCCTATTTTGGAATGCAATTACATTACCCAAAGAGACTTCAAAACCGAATTTTGGAGCTGGGAAAAATATTAAACCGGGCGCAATCCCTACACCTACTGTAGATACTGGATCACCCTCGATGGTCGTATTACCACTTACAGTTTCACTGGTTTGAGACCCAAAGCCGGCATTGGCTTCCAAAAACCAGGCAAAATTTCCATTTGCGTCAATTGTTGATGCATAGCGGCCAAAAACTCCAATTGAAAATGTGGTAGATGATGATTCATCATCATTAGGCTGCGTTGTGGTACTGTTGCCAAAGCCAATACGAACACCTGCTGCAACATTATCGTTGAAGTAATAACCGACAGCCGGACTGATGTTAAAATTAAATGTCTCCGGTCCATCTGTGGTTGTTCCGCCGAATGTTGCTTCAGAACTATTGGTAGAAATACCAATATCACCACCAACGAAAAGACCCGGACCTACCTGCGCCTGAGCGGCAGTGAGACAAAATAGGACTAATGCGAATAAGAGTAAATTTTTTTTCATGATGCATAATTTATTTTAGTAATGTTTAAAAATACGTAAAAGATTGAAAATGTTACTATTTGAAGACCTCTGTTTCAAGTTTATCGTATCGAACACCTTAGATACTTGTGCGTTTAGGGCATCTAAATGAACCCTCTTCAGGTGATTTTTCATTCTGTAGACTATTCATAAGTTCCTCTAAGCCTCTTTGGAATTGTATCATTTGCCAATAAAAAAAGGCCGATCAATTTTGATCGGCCTGTATTCCATCAAAAATGGTTCTTTCTTAGTAAAGGTAAATACCAAAGCCTATGGCAATACCGAAGTTGCTTACATTCTCATACAAATCACCACCACCAATAGAATAGAAAATTGATGGTTCAACAGATACGTGATCATTCAAAAAAGCGGCATAACCGACTCTTGGAGTGATCCAACTACCTGTTACTGCATCAGCATCACCAAGAGTTGATGATACAAAATCATAAGCCACTTCCCCATACAATCCATTGTCTAAATAATACCTTACGAAAGGTCCAAACCCAAACATAGTTTGTTCCAGCTCGAAGTTGGTATCTTCTGTATTAGAACTACTGAACGAAACCAAAGCACCAGCAACGAAATTATCAGTGAAAAAATATCCCGCTCTTGGAGTAAGCGAAAAGTCTGTTGAGCTAAAGTCATCATTCTCAGAATTAGAAGTACTATTGAAGCTTATTTCTCCTGAAGCTAAAATGGTTCCTTTCTGCAATTGAGCGCTCAATGTAGTGCTGAGCCCTAAAGCCAATACAAATAGTAAAATGCAATTTCTCATGACGTAATTTTTAGTTATAAAACATTTAAACATAGAAAAAAATATGCTTACGGCAGTCTGGATGGGTTTTAATTTTTCCACATCAGGCAGCGCCACTTAAAGTGTTGCTTTAGGTGGGGCGAATGAAGTGTTAATAATAATTGCCCATAATGAGTAAGGTGTAGATCAATCCGGGAATATAAAAAAGGAGGTAAAGGATAAGGGATATGATCCAATATTGTCCTGACCAGTTGTCCAAAACACCTATAGCCAGCCAGCCGAACCCTATTAAGGCCAGAATGATGTAGCCGATTTGTGGCATATTGGGATTGAAAGACTTGGCCAGTTCACGATCTTTTAAATTTTTGAGAATAAATTTCTTTGCCATCCATAATCTGAACCTGTCTTTAAGACCGAGCTTTTTACCTGTAAATCGTTTGAATGTTCTGGCATCCATTTCCATGAACTCATCAAGGCTGATGAGGGGCAATACTTCACTAAATCCACCGGTATACTCCTTTGTCTTTAATTCTTTTTTCCAATTGTACTGATTGACAGCCATTATTTGACCAAAGAAAAATAGGAGCACAATGGTAATCAAAGAGAATTTTAATGCTTGCATAGATAATTTTCTTAAAAGGTATGAAATAGTTGATAAAGAAGGAAATTAAAGGAGAGCTGACAGGGAATGAATGCCTAAATGTCGTTTGCTTTGGAAGCCCTCAGCAAAGTCAGCATTGATAGGGCGTCCGAAACTTCTTGCACGGGCCTCGAGAAAGTCCCAAAATGCTTTAGAACTGATGGGTGTTTCAGGCTCGCTTGAATTAGGGTCATAAAACTGGGTTTTAAAGCACTTGAT
>Ga0102929_1002776_pt1 | contig 10406 bp, 9 predicted proteins | sample SalPonR1_B_D2_MG_FD_78510 | JGI IMG/M metagenome (GOLD analysis project Ga0102929, IMG submission 78510) | Salt pond soil microbial communities from South San Francisco under conditions of wetland restoration - Salt Pond MetaG R1_B_D2_MG | ecosystem: Environmental > Aquatic > Marine > Intertidal... | reverse complement strand
GAGGATCACGCCGCCATGGTGGCCGACGCCCTCCTGACAGCCAACCTGCGCGGCGTCGATACACACGGCGTTGTACGTGTGCCGGCGTACGTGAAGCGGTTGCGTGCAGGATTGCTCAATCCGAAACCGCGGATGCGGGAAGCGAACCCCATGCCCGTGAGCTTCGTTCTCGATGCCGATAACGCCATGGGTCCGGTCGGAGCGTTCACGGCCATCGAGGCCTGCATGTCGCGGGCCGCCGAGTTCGGCGTCGGTGCTTCGACGGTTCGCCATAGCAATCACTTCGGCGCGGCGTCTGTCTACACGGTTCATGCGGCCCGAAGGGGCTTTATCGCTATCGCGATGTCGCCCGGCGCCCGCACATTGGCGCCGCACGGAAGCAGGGCTCCGCTTCTGGGCACCAATCCCTTCGCTGTCGCGGCGCCTGCGGGACAAAATCCTCCATGGTCGCTCGACATGGCAGCAAGCGTAGCCGCACGCGGCCATATTCGCGTGGCGGCACAGGAGGGGCGATCCATACCCGAAGGTTGGGCTCTGGATGAAAAGGGCCGCCCCACGACCGACCCTGAAGCCGCTCTGAATGGCGTAATGCTGCCGTTCGGTGGCCCAAAGGGATCTGGCCTCGCCATGATGGTGGACATTCTCGCCGGCGTGCTCGCCGGCTCCGCATTCACCGGGGACATAAGGGACTGGGTGAAAGACTTCACGGGGCCTTCGGATGTCGGACATTTCTTTCTTGTGGTGAAGGTTGAAGCCTTCATGCCCGCCGCCGAGTTCGCCGACCGAATGGAGACGGCGATACTAAGAACGAAGGCTCTTCCGCCGGCCGAAGGCGCAGCCGAGGTGTTCTATCCCGGCGAGCGCAGTGGCCGCATGGAACAAGAGCGCCGGCAAAACGGCATTCCGCTCTCCGGGAAGGCCATCGGCGCTCTCGCGGAACTGGCGACGACTGATTGCCCCTTCCCCGAACCTGTTGGCGAACGCTAGGCGATATTCTCGGCAAGTGAGGGGTCCGGCGAAAGTTCGCCCCTCTCGATCCTCTTGATGATCGCGTTCACTCGCTCGTGTGCGCCAACGTCGATTCCGAGTTCGCGGCCTCGCCGGGCGACGAGGCCGTTGATCGCATCGGTTTCCGTTCGCCGGCCTTTCCGAATGTCCTGCGCCATCGACGGGCGTTGCTCGGCTGACCGGCCTGCGGCGACCTCGGTCATGGCGGCGCGTATCGACGCTCGCGCGGCAGGGTCGCCATCTGCGGCTGCTTCGAGCATGGCGAAGTCGAAGGTCGTATCCACCAGCCTGTACCCCAATGCCCGGCCGACCTTCACGGCTTGGGCTCCGAGCGTTATTCCCAGTTCCACCGTCACCGGGTCACTGTCGCGCTCACGTCCCGTCATTCCCGTCATTGCCGAAAGGCCGTTGCGCATCGAGTTCACGATCAGCTTCGACCATTTCACGCCATTGAGATTCTCGGTCGCCGTGGTCTGCTCCGCGCTCGAAAGAATCTCGATCAGGGGCTGACACCAGGGACCAGCGCCCTCCAGGGCCCCCACAGCCACGCTTCCTTTCGGAGCGAGGCGGCGAACGACGCCCGGCGCGACGAGCTCGCAGGCCAGCGAGGCAATCGCGCATCCGTAGGTACGTTCCGGTCCGGCAAGCGCGGCGATGACTGATTCGTTGACCGAGTTCTGCAACGAGACGATCGCCCCTCCGTCTGACAACCACGGTAGCGCAAGCTGCGTCGACCACGGGGTATCGTAGGATTTCAGGGTGATGAACACTACGTCGAAGGGATCGGCGCGGACGAGGTTCTGGACGTCACCGACATGAAGCGGCCAGGTCGCGACGGTCGCGGTGTTGCTACCATCTCCCATACCTTCGATACGGAGCCCGACCGAGCGAATCCTCTCGACGTTTTCCGGCCAGGGGTCCACGAGTGTGACGTCGAGGCCGGACCTGATCATCGCGGCGCCGAAATATCCGCCAATGGCACCTGCGCCGCACATCAATATTCGATAAGGCATGTCGGGATCCGGCCCAGGGCCGCGTTTCGGCCCGCTCCGCACTGGCGGAACGGGCCTGCTCTTTACTCGCTGAGTTCGGCGACGCGGTTGCGGAAAAACTCGTCGAACTCCTCGTAGGCCATGTAGGCATCCTGCTGCTTCTGCTTGGCCATGTACTCTCTCCAGCGCGGGTCCTTGATCGCCTCCTCGAACGCGGCGGACAAGGTGGCGAGGATCTCCTCGGGCACACCAGCCGGTGCGAACACGCCGCGCCACAGGACATCGTCATCGATAGACGTGAGACCCATTTCCTTGAAGGTCGGAACATCCGGACGCTCGGGGACGCGTTCGCCGAGGCTTTGACCCAGAATGCGAATCTCACCGGCATCGACCTGGGCGTTGATATTGGACGAGGTGATGACCGCTGCATCGATGTTTTCGCCGAGAATGGCGGAGACGACATTCGAACCACCATCGTAGGGAACGTAGGTCACCTCGATGTCGGCAGCATTCGAAAGCTTGTTCACGAAGGCCGAAGACCAGCTTCGCGAGCCGACGCCGCCCATGCGGATCGCCCCCGGGTTTTCCTGAGCGTAACTGACAAAATCCTCGAACGTCTCGAACTGGCTGCCGGCCGGAACCATCAGCGTCTTGTAGTCCGCGTTGATGCGCGCCACGGCTTGCACGTCGTCGACGGTCACAGGCCAGTCCCCCGTCGACAAGCCGAGCGCCAGAGTGTCGGACTGGCTGAACAGTGTGTAGCCGTCCGCAGGCTGGGTTGCAGCCGCCGCGACGCCGATCGCGGTGCCGCCGCCGGCGCGGTTGGTAGGTACGATCGGGACGCCGAGTACGTCCTCCGTGGCGGCGATGAGGGTCCGCGCGAAAGTGTCCGCCCCGGAGCCAGCCGAGAACGGGATGATCCACTCGATTTCCTTGTTAGGATAATCTTGGGCGCTGGCGCCGCCGGCGACCAGGGCGATGCCGGTCGCGATGACGCCCATGAGGCCCGTTGCATTTCGTCTGATGTTCATTTCTTGTTCCTCCTCCTTAGAGTTTTGAAGTTGCTCCGGGCTTGCCGCCCGTGTTCTTGGTTGTGGTAATCGGTTCCGTTTTTCCGGATGACCTTTCAGAGGCCGGTCTTCTCCCTGAAGGACTTTGCCTGCTCCGGTGAAAAGCTTCTGAGCCGGAGATCGCGCAGATACGGACCGAAGGCCGCTTCGATCTCGTTCCCGAAGCGGGCATGAATCTCGGCCATGTAGAAATCGTGCCGGATGAGCGTCTCGGCCATCTGCACGACGGCGTGGTTGCGTGTGTAAAAGGCGGTGAGATTGTCGGTCGTCGCCGTCAGCGCGATCTGGTGATCAACGGTCATGGTGAACAGGTTGTCGGCTGACCCCATCCGCACCCCGTTGTCCTCGTGCAGATAAACCTGACAGCTTTCACCGACCCGAAACTCGTCTGCATCGTCCCCGAAGAGAATTATCATGATCTCCACGCCGAGCGCCGCTGCTTCGGTCAGGGTTTCTATGTGGGGTGCCAAGACGTCGCGCGCGGCTTTGATGCGGATCGTGCTCTGGCTTTCTCGGACTAAAGACGCGATCTTCTCGTGAATTTCCTTCTCGCCCCGAACATTCCAGACATACGGATCGTCTATGGGTTGCTGCAGCATCGCCAGCTTCTCGGCGAGGTCCTCGCAGACCGAAGCGGTTTCGCGCACGATACCCTTAAGATGCTGCTTCGGCGGAATTGCAACATAGCGGCGCGGGTTGTCGCTAACCGGCTGAACGGCGCCCCGCTTCGCCAACGTGTCCAGAGCATTGTACGTGTTGGGCCGTGGCACACCGCTCGCCTTCGCAATCTCATAGGCCGTAGCGGGGCTTGAGCGAAGAAGCTGCATGTAAACCCGTGCTTCGTAGTCGGTGAAACCAATGGACCTGAAGCCTTTCAGAATATCGTCGTCGCCCTCTCGAGCGGGATCCGGCTGCGGATTCGGTACTACGCTCACTTTCTCGCTCCGCTTATGTCCTTGGCCGCCAAACGCCCGACTTCGTAAGCCCGGTATCGGGCAAGGGCGCTCACGGCGGCTGGCACCTCGTCAAAAGTGGGAACGCGGCGAAGCGCGGCTTCCTCGCGAAAGCGGCGTCGCCAGGCATCGACGTCCTCGCTTCCGTCCGAGCGCAAGACCAGGACGCGATGCTCGCGATCGCCGACTTCCTCGCCGAAGACGGCCTTCATGAGGTTCGGAAGAAAGCCCTGCACATGACGATACCCCATAATGACCGGTAGGTTCAGGTGAATCACGGTCGCATAAGGAGCGACGAGTCGGGTGTTGATGTCGAGTATTCCGGCGGAGACGCGACCCTCCTCCTCCTTCAGAACGCTTGCAGGCAGATCGATCGGGTTGGCCAGGCTGGCGCCGGGGGGAAGGGCAATTTTCTTGAAGGCTGCGCGCGCCTTTTCGGACGGTTGGGCAAGTCGGAAACCGGCCCTGTCCAGTGCATCGGTGGCGAGAACGCTCGCACCACCGCCATTGCCGAACAGGGTGATTTCCGCTGGTCGCGGCTGGTCGCGCGGCAACAGCCAGTGGCAGAGCTGCAGCATGTCGAGGAAGGACTCGAGCGTTTCGGTGAGGATCATCCCGGTCTGTGCAGCGAGCGCCTTCCAGGCGCGATCGCTGCCGCCCATTGCTCCCGTGTGAGAGGCCGCGGCGGCCCGGCCGAGCTGCGTCGCCCCGCCCACCAGAACCACCACGGGTTTCCTGCCGCCATTCGCGCGGGCGAGCTCCTTGAAGCGGTCGCCGTCCTTCACATCTTCGACGTACAAACCGATGACTTCGGTGCCGCTGTCTTCGAGGAAATGCTCGAAGAGGTCGGAAGCATCGATGTCGATCGCATTGCCGATGGTCACCAGTCCGCTGAAGCGCAGCCCGAGAGACTGACCGCGGCGCAGTACATCCATGCCCAGTCCTCCGGACTGGCAGACGACGCCAATGTCACCAGGTTCTGTCAGTACACCTTCCATGAAGGTGTAAGGTGCAGAAGGCGCGTGGGTGCCCATGCAGTTGGGCCCGATCAGGCGCACGCCTTCCCGAGCGGCCACGGCCAGCAGATCCCGCTCCCATGCAGCTTGTCGCTCCGGCGGTGCGCTGGCCATGACCTGCGCGAGGCAGATACGTCCCCCGGCATCCGCGAGGACGTCTAGCGCACGCTCGGCCGGCACCGTCAGATAGGCGTAATCAACGGGACCAGGCAGGGCGGCAAACCCCGAGTAGCACTGCCGTCCCTCGATCTCGCTGGCAGACGGATGAATGGGATAGACATCCCCCGAATAGCCCGACTCGCGAAGGAGACGCAGAAAACGATTACCGGCCGAGGTGCCGCGCGTCGATGCGCCGGCGACGGCGATGCTCCTCGGTTGAAAGAGCGGCGCGAGGTCGAGGGGCGGGCGAGGGGCTGCTGCGATCGCAGGCTCAGTCCGCAATACGATCCGCGCGTCCACGGCAACAAGTCCGTCCGGTCGCGCAATGACCGGGTTGAGGTCAAACTCTGCCATCTTTCCGGAGTGGCGCGTAAACAGTCCGTCAGCCCCCCCAAGGGCCAGGAGCGCGTTCTCCAGTGCAAGCAGGTCTGCCTTCTCCCGCCCTCGCGCGCCGTGCAGGATCGGGCTTGATCGAAGAGATTCGATCATTTCGCGCGCATCGGCCCGGTCTATTGGGCAGAGACGAAACACGGAGTCCTGGAGCACCTCCGCGAAGATGCCGCCGGTCCCGAGCATCAGCATCGGTCCCAGCTGCGGATCGGTGCTGCCGCCGATCATCAATTCCAGGCCCGGCGGTGCCATCTCCTCCACAAGGAATCCCGCCAGCCTTTCGCCGGCTGCATTCATCCGCGCGGCGATCTCATGTCCGGCAACGGCAAGCTCGCCGCCGCGGCCGACGCCCAGTCGGACCGCGCCGATGTCGCTCTTGTGAAGAGCGCTGTGGGCAAGCGCCTTCAGAGCGAAGGGAGGCGTCAGCCCGGCTGTGGCTTCCGGCAAAGCGGCTTGGTGACCGACCTTCACCCCGCGCGGAACTGCGATTCCGAGACTTGCCAGGAGCCGCTTGCCCGTGTGTTCGTCGAGCGCGTCGGCGCCCATGCTGATCGCGTCTGCGAACAGACGCCCCGGATCTTCGTGCGTCGGCTTGGCTGAGGTGGCGAGAGGCTGCATCAAAAACTCGTCGGCCAGTTCGCCAGGCGATGTTCGCCGACGCTACCGTTTGGGCCTCCGCACTGCACTTCCAGTGCATCGACAAGGAAGCGACGGGTCTCGCTCGGGGCGATCACGGCCTGCGCCTCGAAAAGCTCGGCCAGTGCGAAGGCAGAGCTGTCCTGCGCAATTTCGGCGACAAGGGCCTCGAAGCGTTCGGGATCGTCCTCCTGTTTCACCCCGTACAGGATGTTGACACCCACTCGTGGGTCCATGAAGCCGAAGTTCGCCGTGGGCCACGCGGCGGCGAGGTCGGAATAACGCCCCCCGCCCATGTTCAGATAGGCCTGTCCGTAGTTCTTGCGGAGCGTCAGGGCGATACGCGGGACGGTGACCTGAGAGAGCGCGTTCATCCAATTCATGATACGTCCGGGCGCCCATCGGCGTTCGCCGTCGATCCCGATGAGAAAACCCGGCTGATCCACAAGAAAAATGATCGGCAGGTTGAAGCTGTCACAGAGCACCAGATGGCTCGTCGCCTTTCGCATCGCGTCCACGTCGATCGCTCCGCCCCGCACCATCGGGTTCGACGCGATGATACCCACACTCCGGCCCCCGAGCCGTGCCAGGCCGGTTACGAGCGAGCGCCCGAAGCGCGGCTTGAGCTCAAATAGTGTGTCGCGGTCGAGGACCGCCCCCAGGATCTTTCGTGAATCGTAGACGCTGTTCTGGCTGGGGGGGAAGCCGTCGAGCACCGTGAGCGCTGCCTGATCGGAGCCATCGGGCACGCGCGTGCGTTCCGGCTCCGCTCCCGAATGCTGCGGCATGTAGCTCAGATAGCGCTTTAGAACCGCCAGGGCCTCCTCATCCGTTTCCACGGCGTAATCGACAAGCCCGGTCTTCTCGGTATGCAGTTTCCAGCCGCCGAGATCTTCCGGGTCCACAGGCTGATTGATCGCCACCGAGGTGACGCGGCTCGAGGCGACCGCCATGGTCGCCCCCTTTCGCATGACAGCGAAATCCGACATGCAGCCGTACCAGGTCGAGGAGCCATAGCAGTCTCCGAGAAGGGCGGAGACCAGTGGCATTTCGCGCCCTCTGCGAAACTCCAGTGGGTCCTGGCCGAGAATGGCACGCCCGGCCGCACCCATCCTGTCCGGCATCCGCGCGCCCGACGATTCGCCCAGCATCACGAGCGGCATCCCCTTCTTGGCCGCCACTTCTCTTACGTGCTTGATCTTCTTTCCATTTATCACACTCGAAGAAGCGCCCAGCACCGTAAAGTCGTTCGATACGACTGCGACCGGCCGACCATTAATGCGCCCGAAGCCGGCGACCTTGCCGTCGGCGGGGGTCTTCTCGCGCGCCGCCTCCCGATGTGATCGGGCGAGCATTCCCACTTCGAGGAAACTGTCGGGATCGAGGAGTTTGTCGAGACGCTCTCGGGCGTTCAGGATGCCCCTTTCACGCCGCTCGGCCAGTCGCTTGGGGCTTCCCATGGCGAGGGCGGCGGCACGATGGTCTTCGAGTTCCGCGGCTGCGACTTCGAGGGGGTTCTGGGTCCGCTCGTCGTCCATGCCGTCTAGCCCTCCAATAAAGTAGTGTCACAAGAAACTACTAATAGCTGCTCCACCTGTCAATCTAGCGTCGGCAGGCGAGTAGTAGTTGCACTTGAAACGCCGGATTTCCAGAGATACGATCGATCCGTGAAACTGGAGGTACGGCCGAATGAGCGTGGACATCTGCAGCGAGATGACCGGAACGGTCTGGAAGGTGCTCGTGGAGCCGGGCCAGCGGGTGGAGGAGGGCGACACCGTCATGCTGATCGAGGCGATGAAGATGGAGATTCCGGTCGTCGCCATGGATGCCGGGACCGTTGCCGAAATCCTGGTCGCAAAGGGTGACATGGTGGCGGACGGTGATCCGGTGATCAGGCTGGACGACTGAGCGATGCGCCGCCTGCTGATTGCCAACCGGGGCGAGATCGCCTGCCGCATCATCCGGTCGGCCCGCAAACTCGGCATCTCGCCGGTCGCCGTCTATTCCGAGGCCGACCGCGGGGCGCTTCATGTGGAGATGGCCGACGACGCGGTGGAAATCGGGCCGCCGCAAGCCGCCCTGAGCTATCTTGATGCAAGCCGCATCATATCCGCAGCCAACGGAATGGGCGCAGATGCAGTTCACCCGGGCTACGGTTTTCTGGCTGAAAGCGCGGATTTCGCTGACGCTGTCCTGGAAGCGGGCCTGACTTGGGTGGGCCCTTCCCCGGAGACCATCCGCCGGATGGGCGACAAGCAATCCGCCCGGGAGACCGCCAGGAGCGCCGGTGTGCCTGTTCTGCCCGGTAGCGCGCGTATCCGTCCCGGCGAAGTCGGCGCCCTAAAGAAGTCGGCGGAGGATGTCGGGCTGCCGCTCCTGGTCAAGGCTTCGGCAGGGGGGGGCGGAATAGGAATGCGCCGTGTCGATGCGATCGATGCGCTTGAGGAAACGGTTTCCTCCGTGCAGCAAGGCGCGGAGAAGGCCTTCGGGTCCGGAGACGTCTATCTCGAGCGGCTGGTGCCGCGTGCCCGGCATGTCGAGGTGCAGGTATTCGGCTTAGGAGATGGTACCGCGATGCATCTATTCGAACGGGACTGCTCCTTGCAGCGCCGCTTCCAGAAGATCATCGAGGAGGCTCCCGCGCCCCGCCTCGCGGAGGGGACCCGCAGGGCACTCCATGAGGCGTCGTTGGCGCTTTGCCGGCAAACGAAGTACTCCGGCGCCGGCACAGTAGAGTTTGTTCTCGATGCCGAGACGGGCGAGTATTTTTTCCTGGAGATGAATACACGGATACAGGTCGAGCACCCGGTTTCGGAAATGGTCACGGGCGTCGATCTGGTGGCCATGCAACTGGAACTCGCTGGCGGTGCGCGCCCCGATGCCGAGGTCGGAGGGAAACCCGCCGGGCACGCGATAGAATGCCGGTTGTATGCCGAGAACCCGAGGAAGATGTTCTTCCCGTCGCCGGGGCGACTCGAACGCTTTGTGCTGCCGGAAGAAGCCTCCGACCTCAGGGTCGAGACCGGCTACCGCGAAGGTGACGTCGTTTCTCCCTTCTACGATCCAATGATCGCCAAGATCATTGCGCACGGTACCGACCGCCGCGCAGCCGTTGCCCGATCCCTGCAAGCGCTGAACGAAACCGAAGTGACCGGCATCACCTGCAACAGGGATTTTCTCGTCTCCTGTCTTCGCCATGACAGTTTCGTTTCCGGGGATGTCCACACCGGCTTCATTGAAGAACATCGTTCGGCGTTGATCCCGGCGGCGGGGTGACCGGTGCCGGCGCGCATTATGAGTGACTGAAGCGGGCAAGTACACCGCATCATCCGACAAGACGGGAGCCGAGACGCTTGCTCATTGCCGGGTTGATTCTTGCAGTTCTGCTGACCTCGACGCTCTCCGGCGTGTTCGGGATGGTCGGCGGAATGATCCTGCTGGGCTTCCTGTTGTTCCTCTTGCCCGTCGAGGCGGCGATCGCGGCTCAAGGGGTCATACAGCTCGTTGCCAACTCCTCCCGGGCGTACTTCTCCCGTGAGTGGATCGATTGGCGTATCATCCGCTATGCCGTGCTCGGCATCGGGGCGGCACTCCTGCTGTTGACGCTGGTGGAGTACACCCCGAACATTGCGGTCGTTTCGATCTGCGTCGGCCTTCTGCCGGTGTTCTGCTATATCCCGACCCGCTGGATCATGCTGGATGCCAGCCGTCCACCCCAGGCTGTCCTCTGCGGATTTCTCGGAGGTCTCCTGAACCTTGGGGTCGGCGTCGCCGGGCCGATCGTCGACATCTTCTTCGCCCGCACGCCCATGGACCGGCGAAAGATCATCGGCACGAAAGCGTCGCTCGTTCTGATCTCGCATCTCGCCAAGATCGCCTTGTATTCTGCAGCTTTGTCTGGCCTCGAAAATCGAGAGCTCATTGCCATCTCCGTTGCGCTGCCGTTCTCCGTCATGGGGTCCCTTATCGGCCACGCGATCCTTTCGCGTTTCACGAACGAGGGTTTCCGCCGCGGAACAGTCATCCTGATCACCGTCGTCGGCCTGTTCTATCTGGGGCAGGGGTTTTTGTTGCTCACCCGTTCTTAAGTCGCGGTCACCATTTCTGACGCCGGCGGTGATCATCGACAATATCTGGTTTGGGGCTGCCACGCTGTCGGAGCAGTCCAAAGAAAGCGAATTG
>Ga0102929_1002775_pt1 | contig 10407 bp, 8 predicted proteins | sample SalPonR1_B_D2_MG_FD_78510 | JGI IMG/M metagenome (GOLD analysis project Ga0102929, IMG submission 78510) | Salt pond soil microbial communities from South San Francisco under conditions of wetland restoration - Salt Pond MetaG R1_B_D2_MG | ecosystem: Environmental > Aquatic > Marine > Intertidal... | reverse complement strand
GTGGCGCGGCTGGCGGCGGTGGCGGTGCCGGTTTTGCTTCTCAAACCCTTCCGGAGCTTTTCCAGCGGGGTGATCCCGATCATGACATGGGGTGGCCTGAAGGGGGGCATTTCGGTCGCGCTGGCCCTGTCCCTGCCGGAAAGCGACTGGAAGGCGCCGATCCTGACGGCAACCTACATGATCGTCATCTTCTCGATCATCGTGCAGGGCCTTACCGTCACGCGTCTGGCCAACCGGATGGGACGGTCCCCCGAAATGGTCTGAACGTGGCGCGGGACCAAACCCGTCCCCCGCCCGGCCACCCGCGACACCCGGTAACGGGGCGGTATGCCGGACGACGATTTCCTGAACGCTTCGGGCCTCGACTGAGAGCCCGGAGGCGGGCATTCTGACGTGGCGCAATCCAACGTTGCACGATGGTCGAAAGGAGCCTCATGCCACCCCACCAGGCGCGCGATCCGGTCGGAAACGGCCCCCTGCCGGGCATCCAAACACCCGCACGGGGGACAGGCGAAGCGTTTGACCGGCCTGACAGAGGGTGCGATGCCTGACCGGGTCCGTCAAATCCGTGCCCGAACCGGGCTGGTTCTTCAGGGTGGCGGCGCCCGGGGCGCATACCAGATCGGCGCGCTGAAGGCGATCGCCGAACTGACCGCCCCCGAACGGGCACCATTCCCGATCATCTGCGGCACATCCGTGGGCGCAATCAATGCGGCCCCTCTGGCCGCTTCGGCGCAGAATGTTCGCCGTGGCGTGGCCCGTCTGGAAACGGTCTGGCGCGGCCTTCATTGTTCATCCATCTACGATACCCGCATGCGGGCGATCATGGCCACAAGCGCACATTGGCTGTTCACACTCGCCCTCGGCGGGCTCGGTGTCGGCAATCCCTGCGCGCTGCTGGACAATGCACCACTGGGTCATCTGCTGAACCGCGAATACGGGCGGGACGGACTTAGGCGCGCCATCGATTCAGGCGCGCTGCGGGCGTTGTGCATCACCGCTTCAAGCTATGGCGGCGGACAGGCGATCAGCTTCTTCGAGGGAGCGCCGGATATCGAGGAATGGGACCGCGCCCGCCGTCATGGCCGGCGCACGGAAATCGGTGTGCCCCATCTCATGGCGTCGTCCGCCCTGCCCTTCATGTTTCCGGCCGTGCGTATTGACGACGAGTATTACGGCGACGGGGCGCTGCGTCTGACCGCCCCCTTTTCCACCGCGATCCGGGTCGGGGCGGACCGCCTGCTGGTGATCGGAGCACGCGACAGCCTGGACCCCGTGGAAGGTCCGGGCGGCGCCCCTGAATATCCATCCATAGGTGAGATGGCAGGGCATGCTCTGGATATCCTCTTCAACGACAATCTCGACGCGGATCTTGAGCGGCTGAACCGTGTCAACCGTACGCTTGCGCTTCTTCCCGAGGATGCCCGACAGGAAACGGACCTGAGGGTGATCGACACCCTGATGCTGGAACCGTCCCGCGACTTGCGCGACATCGCGGCCGAGCACATGCAGGAAATGCCCACCACGATCCGCCTTCTGTTGCGCAGCCTGGGAAGCTGGGGAAGCAACGGCCGGCTGATCAGCTACCTTCTTTTCGAGCCGGGGTATATCGGCGCCCTGATCGACCTTGCCTACGAAGACACGATGCGGCGCGCGGACGAAGTGCGCGCCTTCTTCGATCGCCCGGGCTGTGAGGACACGGCGGAACGCGGCGTTTAGACGGCGTTGCGCCGGATCGGAATCACCCGCCCGTCGCACCTGTGACGGGCACGTGCCCACCCGGGCGGACGCGTGCCCGTCTCCGGACCGTTTCCGATTGAATGCAACACGCTATAGCAGCGCGTCGAGCCGCGTTCACCGTGGCGGCAGCGTGCGCAGGATATTGCCATCGCGACAATCCTTCGTGACAGTCAAGGACCACGCCTCTATACTTGCGTCGAAAACGGTCGGGGAACAGACCGGCGGGCATGTCAGGCAACGAGACGGGCAAATATCATGAACAGCATAACCAGACGCGGATTCACCCTTGGTGCTCTTGCGGGCGTGCCGGCTCTGGCCGGTTGCGGCAATGGCGTCGGCAGCAGGGGCCCTCAGAAGATCGACGCGCGTGTCGATGCGACCGTGAACTACCTCTATTCCAATTATCCCAACACCCGGACCCTTGCGGACAAATCGGCGGGCATGCTGGTCATGCCGCTGATGACAGAGGCGGGTTTCGGCTTTGGTGGCGGGTATGGCCGCGGGGCGCTCAGGATCAACGAAACGACCGTCGATTACTACTCGGCCACGAAAGGCAGTTTCGGCCTGCAGATCGGGGCGCAGCAATTCGCTCATGTTCTTTTCTTCATGACAGAGGACGCACTTCAAGGGTTTCGCCGGTCTTCCGGCTGGGCCGCAGGGGCGGATATCGAGTACGTGTTCCGCGACGTGGCAGAGAACCTGCGCGCCGAAACCACGACCTCGATCGCACCCGTGGTGGCAGTGATTTTCGGTCAGGCGGGCCTACTTGCGGGCGTTTCGCTGGAAGGGATGAAATACACCCGCATCATACCCTGAACCGGTAGTCACGCGACGATCAGTGTACGGTGAATTCCCCGATCATGTTGCGCCATTCCCCCGGCGCGACCTGCTTGCGGTGACTGAAGCGAACCGAATGCAGTGGTCCGTCTATCTGGTTCTGCCAGAATTCGATGAACTCGAAAAGACGGGGATGGTCCGGGGCGAGATCATAATCCTGCCAGATGAAGGTATTCAGCACATGCGCATGGTCAGGCATGTGGTAAAGGAATTCCGCCGTTGTCAGGCCATAGCCCTTGAGCATCAATTCTGTTTCGGACCGCTCCATTCTCGAACCTCCTGTTGTCTGCTCCGTCCCATGATGCCCGATTGGAATTACTTTGCAATGAAAACAATATGTTATCACGGGGTCCAGGTGGCTGCCAATCGCGCCGCGCGGTAGCCATTGCAGGCAACATCAAGGCTCTGATATAGTCCGGACAACAAGATGTAGAACATATGCGCGGGACTGGCAGCAACGTGAGCGATACTCCACAACCTCCAGAAAATACAGAAGAAAACATGCCCGAACGGCCTGGGTATGACGGTCCCTCCATTTCGATTTCAGAGGAAATGAAGGCGTCCTACCTTGATTACGCGATGAGCGTGATCGTCTCCCGCGCGATTCCGGACCTGCGTGACGGTCTCAAGCCGGTGCACCGGCGAATACTCTATGCGATGCACGAAACCGGCAACACCCATGACAAGCCCTACCGCAAGTCCGCGCGTCCGGTGGGTGACGTGATGGGCAAGTATCATCCGCACGGTGACAGCGCCATATATGACGCCCTGGTGCGGATGGCGCAGGATTTCTCCATGTCGCTGCCACTCCTCGACGGCCAGGGCAATTTCGGCTCGATGGACGGGGACAATCCCGCGGCGATGCGCTATACCGAAGTCCGCATGGATGCGCCCGCGCAGGCCCTTCTGGCCGATATCGAAAAGGACACCGTCGACTTTCAGGACAACTATGACGGCAAGGACCGGGAACCGACGGTCCTGCCGGCCCGGTTTCCCAACATGCTGGTCAATGGCGCCGGCGGCATCGCGGTCGGCATGGCCACCAACATTCCGCCCCACAACCTTGGCGAGGTGATCGACGCGACCCTGGCCCTCATAAACGATCCCGATCTGGATTCGGCCCAGCTCATCACACACATTCCCGGCCCCGACTTCCCCACCGGAGGCATCATGCTTGGCCGGTCAGGGGCACGGAAGGCCTATCTGGAAGGGCGCGGCAGTGTCATAATCCGGGCGCTCAGCCGGATCGAGGAACTGCGCAAGGATCGTTATGCGATTGTCATCGACGAGATCCCCTACCAGGTCAACAAGTCCGCGATGATCGAGAAGATCGCCGAGGCCGCCCGCGAAAAGAAGATCGAGGGAATCGCCCACGTGCAGGACGAAAGTGACCGCAACGGCGTGCGCGTGGTCGTCGAACTCAAACGCGATGCGACGCCTGATGTGGTCCTCAACCAGCTTTACCGATTCACCCCGATGCAGACATCCTTTGGCTGCAACATGCTCGCCCTGAATGGCGGCCGGCCGGAGCAGCTTACCCTGCGCCGGTTCCTGACGGCCTTCATATCTTTCCGCGAAGAGGTTGTGGCGCGGCGCACCGCCTTTGACCTGCGCAAGGCGCGCGAGCGTAGCCATGTCCTGTGCGGGCTCGCGGTCGCGGTCTCGAACGTGGACGAGGTGGTGGCGACGATCCGCGCCTCGGCCGATGCCGCGGAAGCGCGCGAAAAGCTGATGACCCGCCGCTGGCCGGCCGAAGACATTCTGGAATACATCGCCCTGATCGACGATCCCAAGCACCGGGCAAACGAGGACGGCACCTACAATCTCAGCGAAACCCAGGCCCGCGCGATCCTCGATCTGCGGCTCCAGCGGCTGACCCAGCTGGGCGTGCGCGAGGTGACCGACGAATTGCGCGAGCTTGCGGGAAAGATCAAGGATTACCTTGCGATCCTCGCCAGCCGGGACAGGATCATGGCGATCATCTCGGACGAACTGCGCGAGGTGAGGGAAAAATTCGCCGTGCCCCGCCGGACCGAGATCGTCGACTGGTCCGGTGACATGGAAGACGAGGATCTGATCGAGCGCGAGGATATGGTCGTGACGATCACTCAGGGGGGCTACATCAAACGGACCGCCCTGGCCGATTTCCGCGCCCAGAAACGCGGCGGCAAGGGCCTTTCCGGCATGGCGACCAAGGACGAGGACGTGGTCACCACGCTTTTCGTTGCCAACACCCATACCCAGCTTCTGTTCTTCACCACCGACGGAATGGTCTACAAGCTCAAGACCTGGCGGCTGCCGCTTGGCGGGCGCACCTCGCGTGGCAAGGCGATCGTCAACATCCTTCCGATCCCTGCCGGCGTGTCGATCGCAGCGGTGATGCCTGTCGATCGGCCGGAAGAGGAATGGAAAGAACTCCAGATCGTCTTCGCCACCAGCGCCGGGGACGTGCGCCGCAACGCGCTTTCGGATTTCACCAACGTCATGCGCAACGGCAAGATCGCGATGGAACTTCCCGAGGGTGTCGAACTGGTCAACGCGCGGATCTGCTCGGAAGACGATGACGTGATGCTTGTTACGGATTCCGGCCGGGCCATCCGTTTCCCCACGACAGAGGTGCGGGTGTTCAAGGGACGCAAATCCACCGGCGTCCGTGGCATTCGCCTGCAGGATGGCGCAAGGGTGGTATCCATGTCCGTGATCCGCCATTTCCAGGCGACCTCGGATGAACGCACGGCGTATCTCAAGATGCGCCGCGCAGTGGCCGGCCTGGCGGACGAGGCCGAAACCGAGGATGAGGAAAGCACGCAGGGCGGCTCGATTTCCCCTGAACGCTATGCCCAAATGTCAGCCGCCGAAAACCTGATCCTCACGATCACGGCCAAGGGCACCGGAAAGCTGAGTTCAAGCCACGACTACCCCGTGCGCGGGCGCGGCGGGCTGGGCGTGCAGGCCACTGACCGCGCGATGCGGGGCGGGCCATTGGTGGCGTCCTTCCCGGTCGAAATGGATGATCAGATCATGCTGGCGACATCGCGCGGACAGTCGATCCGCGTTCCGGTCGACGGCATATCCTTCCGGTCACGCAGCGCAGGCGGTGTGAAGGTTTTCAACACCCGGGCCGGCGAAGAGGTGGTCAGCGTGGCCTGGATCGCCGAACAAGGGGGCGACGAAACCGGAGACGACAGCGCCAACGACACATGACGCCCCCCGAAAGGGCCAAGACAGCAAGCCTCGTTCCCGACGGGCCACAAATTGTCTCGTTCCAGCCCGTTTTCACCATCCCGCCGCACCATTTCTGACGAATTTGAGCGCGATCCTGCATGTTGTGTCGGTCGTTCGTTCGGCCGTGCGGGTGGGTGAATTTCCCGCCATGTTGACCGCAAGGGAACTGACCGGGGTGACTACCGTGGACCATCTTGACGAACGCTGGATCAACCAGACCGGGCAGAACATCATCCGGGTTGTCATCGGATCGTATTTCACCGCCGTTTCGCTTGATCTGATCACCGGCGTTGACCAGCGCGCCCTGTTCGCGACGGTCATGGGACCCGAAAGTGCCGATCTGATCGGGTCCGCATTATTGCTGGGGCTGAGTGTCGCTTTCATGATCGGCGTCACGCTACGCCTGACCGGATTGATGCTGGCCCTGTTTGTCTTCACATCCAGCCTGATCCAGAATTTCCTCGCCTTCGAGATCAACAACATCTCGGATTTCTGGCGCGATCTGACGCTCGTCTGCGCGGTGATGATGGCCTATTCGTTCATCACCGCCAAGGCCGAACGTGAAGCCTCCATCGTTTCACGCACCGTCCGTCCGCAACGCACCGCTCTCGGGGAACGGGCCAGGCGCTCCCTTCAGGCCGAGATCCGGGCCGCGCTTGCAACTGGCGGGACCCAGGCCGCGAATGAGTCCGATGCGCCGGAAGACGAGGGATCCGGGGAAGAGAAGGCCGCACGGCCGGTCGAGAGGCCCGCAGATACTGGCGGCACACAGGCAAGCAACGACGAAAACATCTTCGCCAAGATCTGAACCGGTCACTCAGCCGTGGTGAAGAGTGCCGAATTTATCCGATAGATAACTCATGAGAGGCCCCTCGTCCGCAGTCGTGCCGCACGCGCGTTCGATAAGGTCTCGCGGTTCGTGCAGCCCGCCATGACGCTGCACGTTTTCCCGCAACCATGCCGTGGCCGGCCCGGGGTCACCTTGCGCCAGATGCGCATCGAGATCCGGAACCGCCCGTCTCAACGCCTGGTGTAGGACCCCGGCGTAGATATTGCCCAGGGTGTAGGTCGGGAAATAGCCGAACAGCCCCACCGACCAGTGAACATCCTGCAGGCATCCCAGCGAGGCACGCGGCACCGCATAGCCGAAATCGGCCTCGAAGCGATCATTCCAGGCCGCCTCAAGGTCGCGCACGGCCAGATCACCGGACACCAGGGCACGCTCCAGGTCAAATCGCAACATGATATGCAGGTTGTACTGAACCTCGTCCGCCTCGGTGCGGATATAACCACGATGCAGGCGGTTGACCGCGGCATAAAAGGCCTCTTCGTCCGGTGCGCCCGGATCTCCGAAGGTGTCACGCATTTGCCCGTAAAGCCAATGGCAGAAGGGACGGGACCGACCCAATTGATTTTCATACAGGCGGCTCTGGCTTTCATGAACCCCCATCGAGACGCCCCGCCCGACCGGCGTGAAGGCGTAGTCGGGCATGACCGCCTGCTCATAGCAGGCATGCCCCGTTTCGTGAATCGTCGAGTAGAGGCAGTTGAAAGGATCATCGGGGCTGCAGCGGGTGGTTATGCGCACATCCGTGCCCGACCCGCTGGAAAATGGATGAACCGCCTTGTCAAGGCGACCACGATCCATGTCATACCCGAATGCGATCGCCAGTTTCCGCGCCAGAGTCAGCTGCGCAGCCTCGTCAAACCGGCCTCTGAGGGCCGGCGCCTCGACCCCGTCCAATGCCGCCTCCCGCAGCGCAACCAATCCGGGCCGCATTCTTGCAAAGCAGGCATCTATACCCTCCGCGCTCGCGCCGGGTTCGAAATCGTCAAGAAGGGCATCGTAGACGTCTCCGCCATCCGCAAGCGCCGCGCCTTCCTCGCGCTTGAGTGCGACGACCTGTTCCAGAACCGGAGCGAACCCGTTGAAATCATCCGCGGCGCGGGCTTCGGCCCATTGCCCCTGCGCCCGGCTGGCCAGGCTGGCAAGTGCCGATGCCAGATCACCCGGCACCCGGCACAACCGCTCATGACTTCGCCGGATATGGCGCGTCTGTGCGCGTGCCACCTCGTCAAGCGTATCGGGCTCCGCGCGGTCCAGCCATTCACTGATACGCGGATCAGTCCGCCTTGCATGAATCACTGCCCTGAGGGCACCGATTTCTTCGGCCCGTTGCGCCGCGGACCCCTGCGGCATCATGGTTTCCTGGTCCCAGGCGAGACGTCCGGCCACGAGGTCCAGCGCCTGGGTCCGGCGTTCATGTGCCATCAGATCCTCGTAAGCGGACAATGCCGCGCTATCGGAAACATTCATTTCACTGGTCCCTCACGGACTGCGACATCGGATAACGGCTCAGGAACCGCGTCCGCAAAATCAAGATCCAGACGACGACACCCAGAAGCTGGTGCAGGATCGCCACCTGCCACGGCGCCGCGGTCATGACGGTCACGACACCCAGCACGATCTGAGCCAGCAACGCTACAAACGCCATGTTGAAAGCGTGTCGCGTGGCCCGGTGCGCACTGCCCTTTCCCCTGAGCCAGACGACAATGGAAAAGATCAAAAGCAGATAGCCCGTCATCCTGTGGATGAATTGTACGGTCCCGGGGTTCTCGAACAGGTTTCGCCACCACGGATCCAGTACCCAGATGTCCGGCGGCAGAAACGCCCCGGCCATCAGCGGCCAATCGGTATAACCGCGTCCCGCGTCGATACCGGCAACCAGAGCCCCGATCAGGATCTGAACGAAGGTGAAGTGCAGCCAACCCGTCGACAGCCTGACCAACCGCGTCTCACGGTTGCGACGGGCCTGCATGAGATCACGCTCTTCACGCCCCAGTAGAAAGACATACCATGCAATCAGCCCGAGAATCACGAAGGCAAGCCCCAGATGCACCGCCAGCCTGTACGAGGCGACATCAAGCATTGCCCCCGAAAGCCCCGAGGACACCATCCACCATCCGATGGCCCCCTGGACACCGCCCAGAAGACCCGGCAACAGGAGCCGCCCCGTCCAGCCCGCGGGAATCCGGCGCAGCACTAGGAACCCCAGCATTCCGGCTGCCCAGACCAGCCCGATCAACCTGCCCAACTGCCGGTGGCCCCACTCCCACCAGTAGATGACCTTGAAGTCCGACATGGTCATCCACGAATTCTGAAGCCGAAACTCCGGGATTTCCTTGTATTTTTCGAATTCCGCCTGCCAGGCCGCATCGCTCATCGGTGGCAGGGCACCCGTCACCGGCTTCCATTCCGTGATTGAAAGCCCGCTGTCGGTCAAACGGGTAAGCCCACCCACGGCGATCATTGCAACGACCAGCGCAAAGAGGACCATCAGCCAGATGCGGACAGCCCGGCGCGCCCCGCGCCGACCGCTGTCGATAAGGCCGCCCGACGGCCCCGTGGCCTCGGGCGTCTCGTCGCCGACCTCTTCGAATATGGTGCGTTTGTTGCTCATCCAGCCTGCTCCTGCCTTGCAACCGCGAAAGTAGATCGGGCCGCGCGTGCCTTCAAGCGCCACGGGCCGTTTCGGCGCCCCGTCATATGGGCCTGCAAATCCATCTCACCCGGCGTGCTACTCGTCCCGTTCCTTCCACCGCACCATCTGCCTCAGCACACCATGGAGCATCTGCACATCAGAACGTGTCAGCGGCAAACGCGACCACAGGTTGCGCAGATTGAGCTTCATCCCCGCCGCCTTATGCTCGGGAAAGAAGAAACCGGCTGTTTCAAGGCGCTCCTCGTAATGCGTTGCCAGCTTCTCGATCTCCAGGTTGCTGGCCCAGTCGGACCCGGCCAGTTCCATGCGTTCCAGCGGCGCGGACCCTTTGGCGCGCCGCCATTCATAGGCCGTCAGCAACACGCATTGCGCCAGGTTCAGGCTGGGAAAACTCGGGTTCACGGGCACGTTGATAACGGCATTGGCGCGCGCGATATCCCCGTTCTCCAGGCCCGCGCGTTCCGGGCCGAACACTACTGCCACGCGCCCGCCCTCGGCGATCAGCCTCTCGGTCTGCTGCATGGCGCCCTCGGGCGAAAGGACCGGCTTGGTCAATCCGCGCGCGCGTGCCGTGGTGGCGAATACATGGGTGAACGGCGCCAACGCCCTGGCGGTATCTTCGGCCAGAACCGCCTCGTCCAGAAGCCGGCCTGCGCCGCTGGCCATCGCCACGGCCTTCTGGTTGGGCCAGCCGTCGCGCGGCGCCACGACATGCATCCGGTCCAGCCCGAAATTCCACATCGCCCGCGCCGCGGCGCCGATATTCTCGCCCATCTGCGGGCGCACCAGCACGAAGGCGGGTTGCTTGGATCCTGTCGGCATGTGTGTCTCCTTCATCGCCGTCTCATAGGCGAGGCGCCGCCGACAGGAAAGTCCCCGTGCGGCCCCGATTGCGCCTGACCGCCGGTGCGGGGCCTGCTATGGTGCCCCGGACACTGAACCGGAGACGGCGTATGGCCCATGACGCGGACCTTGCCCGGATGATGCGCGAGGACCTCGCCACCCTCGACGGCATCAGCGAAAAGAAGATGTTCGGCGGGGTCGCCTTCCTGCTGCACGGCAACATGGTCTGCGGCGTGCACGGCGGCGGCGCGATGTTCCG
>Ga0102929_1002774_pt1 | contig 10412 bp, 6 predicted proteins | sample SalPonR1_B_D2_MG_FD_78510 | JGI IMG/M metagenome (GOLD analysis project Ga0102929, IMG submission 78510) | Salt pond soil microbial communities from South San Francisco under conditions of wetland restoration - Salt Pond MetaG R1_B_D2_MG | ecosystem: Environmental > Aquatic > Marine > Intertidal... | reverse complement strand
GGGAGCTGGACCATCTGCAGCGCCAGACAATCCACACCTCGAGAGGCCAGGTGCCGCTTTCTGAATTCGTCGATCTTCGCCCGGGTGACAAGACCAACAGCATTGTTCGGGTGGATGGCCAGCGTACGGTGACCATCAAGTCGGACCTGGCACAGGGGCGCCGCGTGGATGAGCTGCTGCGGGCCCTGCAGGCGGAGATGCCGGAGTCACCGGAGGGTATTTCGGTAAAGTTTGCCGGCGAGAACGAGGATCAGCAGCAGGCCTCCAACTTTTTGGCCACCGCCTTTCTGGTGGCGATAGGGCTCATGCTGCTGATACTGGTGACCCAGTTCAATTCTCTGTACCAGACCTTCCTGATTCTCTCGGCCATTGTGCTGTCCACGGCCGGGGTCCTACTGGGCCTGCTGGTGAATGGCCAGTCGTTCGGCATTGTGATGGTGGGTATGGGGACGATTGCCCTGGCGGGCATCGTGGTGAACAACAACATCATTCTGATCGATACCTACAATCAGATGCGGAAGGATGGCATTGAGGCTTACGAGGCCGCCCTGGAGACAGGCTGCCTGCGTCTGCGGCCTGTGCTGCTGACAGCTATTACCACTGTGCTGGGCCTGATGCCCATGGTTCTGGGGGTAAATGTTGACCTGTTGACGCCTTCGCTGGGCCTGGGCGCGCCCTCAACCCAGTGGTGGACCCAGTTGTCCAGCGCCATCGCCGGTGGGCTGGCGTTTGCCACTGTGCTGACGCTGTTGCTAACGCCGGCATTGCTGGTACTGGGTAACCGGACCGGCCAGGCCTTCGGGAGGCTGACCGGCCGGTTTCGCAGCGCCTAGTGCTTGATTCGGTTTGCCAGTTCCTGCGCCCGGTTTGCCATGGCTTCGAGTTCGGGCACGGTGCGGAGGTTATTTTCGGCTGCCTTATGCATGGATTCTGAAGTTTCGGCGACATCCGTGACATTGCGATTGATGTCTTCACAGACACTGGTCTGCTCTTCGGCTGCAGTGGCTACCTGGGTCGTTGCATCATTGATGCTGCCCATCCGCCGGTTGATTTCCGCCAGGGTGTTGCGCACCGCTTCAACTGCCTCACTGCTTTCCTGAGCCACTACGCCCGAGGCCTGCATGAATTCGGTGGCATCCCGCGAGGCACCGCTGATGGCGCCGATGATCTGGTCGATCTCGACGGTTGCTTCCTGGGTTTTGGCCGCCAGGTTGCGCACCTCATCGGCTACCACGGCAAAGCCGCGCCCCGCGTCGCCTGCCCGGGCGGCCTCGATGGCGGCGTTCAGGGCCAGCAGGTTGGTCTGGTCCGCAATCTCCCGGATGACCTGCATGACATCGCCCACTTTTTTACCGTCGTTGGCGAGCTGGTTGACGGTTTCGGCCGAGCTTCGGATCTGGTCGGTCAGACGGCGCATGCTGTCTACCGCCTTGTTGATCTGTGAGTCCGCTGTAGCGGTTTCATCCGATGTCTGACCGACTTCGGTGGCCACCGAGGCAGCGTGACTGGCCACGTCTTCGGCGGTGGCGGACATTTCGTTCATGGCCGTGGCTATCTGTTCTATGCGCTGGTGTGCCAGGTCGGACTGGCTGACAACGCTATCGGCGTTCTGGCGGATGAGGTCGCCGGTCTCGTTCAACTGCCTGGCATTCTCGCTCAGCTGGGTGCCGGTATCGCTGAGAAAGCGGTGCAGACTGCGGGCAGCGTCGGCTAATTGCCCCAGCTCGTCGGCGCGCTGCATGGTGACAGGATCAGAAAGGTCTCCGTCGCCCAACCGGGCGATCTGTGAGGTGAGTTTCTGTGCCGGCCGGACCACACCCGACAGCAGGATCATGATCAGCGCGATGGTACCCAGAATGATGGCTGCAATCAGAAGACCCGCCACCAGCCAGCTACGCTCGCTGACAACGGTGTTCAGGGTTCTGGCCCGGTCGAGGCTGTCTTCCCGGACTGCGGTTGCGGCATCTACAATCAGTCTGGCTGGTTCACGGTCGATCCCCTGTACCGCGGCATCGCCTGCGTTTGGATCAAAGCCGGAGCGGGTGAACGCCTGGAATCCGTCACGGTAGGCCCGTCCCATTGTCCGGTGTGCCTGTTTGAAATCAGACATCAGGGCCTTTGCCTGTGGCTCCTGAATGCGGGGGATCAGGTCATCAAGCTGGCTCTGTATCGATGCTTCGCGCTCCTGGAATCGGTTCCAGTATTTGTCCAGTTGTTCCGGGTCGGCGCCACGGATCAGGACGTTTTTCCACTCTTGAACCTGGGTCTTGAATTCGGAGAGCACATCCTGGGCCTCGAGGGCGTTGACCATCCTGGTACTGACAAGATCGTTGAAGTCATCTTTGACTTTCAGGGAGAAATTCAGGTAAACCACCGCCACGGCGGCGACAATCAGGTTTGCCGTCAATACGACGAGAAGAACCCGGTTGAGTATGCTTTTCGAATACCAGTTCATTGGTAGGTCCTGAAATCGATCGGGGTTAGAGGTGTGTCGCTAGTGTATGCGTGAATATAGTTGAATAGGTTATCTACTTTGGTATCGGCCGTTATGGAGCGCTCTTGACTGTAATTCGCCTTTTTGAATGTGAAGCTTTTGTGACAGCTGCCCTATGAGTAACCCGCTGACTGTTCTGTTTAGGGACGACTACCTCCTGGTCGTCCACAAACCAGCGGGACTGCTGGTGCACCGAAGTCCCATCGACAGGCACGAAACCGAATTTGCCCTGCAATATGCCCGGGCACTCAATGACGGTCAGCATGTCTACCCGGTTCACCGTCTGGATCGACCCACATCCGGCATCCTGGTGTTTGCGAGGGACAGCGACACGGCCCGCACGCTGGGCCTGGCGATGATGGCGGGCGAGGTGGAAAAAACCTACCTGGCCATGGTGCGTGGCTGGCCGCCGGAGCAGGGCGAGATTGATTACCCCTTGAGGGAAGAACCCGAGGATCGACGCCTGAAAGGCGTGGAGCAGCCGGTGCGGGACGCGCTTACTCATTACCGCACGCTGGCGACCACCGAGATACCGGTAGAGATCGAGAAATACCCCACCAGTCGCTACGCGGTTGTCGAGTTGTGCCCGAAAACGGGCCGGAAGCATCAGTTACGACGGCACATGAAGCACATCAACCACCCGATTATTGGCGATGCCAATCACGGCCGCGGCCGACACAACCGTTACTTTGCCGAACGTTTCGGCCAGGGGCGTTTGATGCTGGCGGCGACAGGCATGGCTTTTCGTCACCCCGCTTCCGGTGAGCCACTGACGATCAGTGCCCCACCGGAGGAAAGCTTCCTTGAAGTGTTATCGATATTTCCCGGTTTTGACGTGCTGGATCAGCCGGAAAAATAGCGGCTGATAAATTCCGAGTAGGGAAGTGGTTTGCTATAACGGTAGCCCTGAAGATAGTCGCAGCCTTTCTCGAACAGCCAGGCTTCATGGGCTTCGCTTTCCACGCCTTCCGCGACTACCGACAGGCCAAGCCCCCTGGCCAGACCGATGATCGACAGGGTAATGGCGCAGTCGTTCTCGTCATCCGGAAGATTATTGATAAACGAACGGTCAATCTTGATCCGGGAGAAGGGCAGGCTTTTGAGCCGCGACAAAGAAGAGTAGCCGGTGCCAAAATCGTCAATGGCAAGCTCGGCCCCAGCCTCTACCAGCTGCTCCAGAACACGGCCAATCACGCTGAAATCGCCCTGGATGGAGTCTTCAGTCACTTCAAACTGGAGCGCACTGACCGGCATCCCCTGGTTCCGGCAGATCTCCTTTACCAGCTCCGGCAATTCGGGGACCAATACCTGCTCGGCTGACAGGTTGACGGAGACCGTAGGCATCGGGATGTTCCGGTCTCTTGCGTCGCGCCAGTGTGCGCAGACGTTTTTGAGTACGCAGGCTCCCAGTTCATACATAAGTCCGGCGCTGCGAGCCACGTCCAGGAATTCAATCGGCGACAGCCAGCCACGCTGCGGGTGCTGCCAGCGAACCAGGGCCTCTGCGCTTTCCAGCTGAGTCCCCGTGCGGTCCATAATTGGCTGGTAGAAGACATCCAGGCCGTCGGTTTTGAGTGTTTCCCGCAGTTCGCTTTCAAGCGCAAATCGGGAGCGCGCTGTCATCTGGATTTCCGAATCGAACAGAGTGGATCGGTCTCCGCCCTGCCGTTTCGCATGGTACATGGCAGCTTCTGCACCTCTAAGCAGTTCTTCTGGCTCATGGCAATCGCCCGGGAAGTGGCAGATGCCCATACTGGCGCTGACATTCAGATCCTGGTCGGATACACGGATCGATTGGCGAATACGGCCCTGGATCTCACGGATCACGTCATCCAGAAAGCTCGGCAGGGTGTAGTTGCGAATGACCAGGGCAAACTCATCCCCGCCAATGCGTGCCAGGAAGTCTTTACCCGCCAACTGGATTTCTTGCAGGCGCTGGCCAATATCGGCAATAACCTGATCCCCTGCCTGGGGGCCCAGGCCATCGTTGATGGTTTTCAGCCGGTCAACGTCGATCCAGAGTAGGGCGAGACTGCCGGTCCCCCGACGTTTGATCTTGCGCACCAGATGGTTCAGCCGGTCGCGCAGCGAATCAATGTTGGCGAGGCCGGTGAGAGAATCGTAGCGACTCACGTATTCCAGGGCCCGCTTGGACCTCAGCCACGCCTCGTGGGTGTTCATAAGGCTTATGGTGTCGGCGATGGCGACGGCCAGCGAGATATCCGGAACGGACCAGTCCCGGCGGACATCTGACTCCAGGCAGACAACACCGCTGAGTTGTTCGCCGTCGAAAATCGGCGCATCCAGCATGGAGTGGATGTTCTGCACAGAAAGATAGTCGCGGTCGAAAGAGCGGGTACGGATATCGTTGCGGGCATCGTCCACGGCAATGACCCGCTCTTCGGTGATGGCGCGGAAGTATTCGGGGTGATCTGAGCGGAACAGGTTGAACTCGGCGCCATTCTGAGCGACGCAGCTGTTGCGGCCGGGCAGCTCTTTGTCGTGCAGCCACTCGCAGCTGATCCGGTCCCGTTCCGGAGGAAACAGCCAGACGCTCGCCCGCTTCACGCCCAATAGCCGGGTGCACAGCTCCATGAGAGCTGCCAGCTTCCGGGGGCGGGGCATCTCGATAAAGCTGGTATTGTGGCTCAGCTCCATCAGCGCCTTGTGGTGGGTCACGAGGACTTCACTGTCACGCATGGCCGGGCTCAATGTGTTGTCCCTTTACTTGAAATACGAACGGCCCCAAGTCTCGTTTCGGTGGAGAGTTCAGGTGATCCCTGAGCTTCCTAAAGAATATGGCAGCTGTTTTTATAAGTGTCCAACTTCAAACGGTATCGGCCAGTGAGCCCCTGGCATTCCACTCTTCACTGCTGAGGCTGTTTTGGCTGAAATCGCACATCAGCGGCCACGGATGATTGGCCTCGAGGGTGTAGGCAATGTCCAGAAGTGTGCGTTCGCCCCCGTGACGCCCCATGAACTGGACGGATACCGGTAGCTGATCCGGGGTGTGCCCAATGGGTATCGAGATTGCCGGTGCGCCCGTGGCGTTGGCCAGTGGGGTGAAGTTGACATACTGGCGCAGTCGCTCGAACAGGGTATCGAAAGGTACGTCGGGGCTGAGGTGGCCAAGGGTAGGTGTGGTATGGCCAAGCACCGGCGTGAGCACGGCATCAAAGCCTGCCATGGCGTGGGCATAATCGTGCCAGGAGCGCTTCAGCCGCCAGAGTGCGGTGGGCAGGCGCCAGAACTGTCGTCTGAACATCGTGTCCAGGCCTTTGGTCAGGCCATCTGTGCGGTGTTTGTCGAAGTCCGGGTGAAGCAGCTTTTTCCCGTTGGCCCTGACACCGAAGGCCAGCAGGGCCCAGTAGAGGGCGAAGTCGTCAGGGAAGGCGCTGTGCACTGGAACGGGAACAGGTTCAATCTGGTGTCCCAGCTTTTCCAGCCTGAGCGCCGTTTCTTCGACGGTCTGTCGGGTGATGCCGTCGGTTTTGTGGCCGTTAATGGAGTCCAGCACCAGACCAATTCTCAGGGGGCGGCCCGAGGGGCCCTCAATGCGGCCAACCGCCGGAAGTTTGGGATTGCGGTAATAAGTCTCGGCCTGCTCGTAAAAATTGGCGGTATCCCGCACCGAGCGAGTCACCACGCCCTCGCTGATAATGTTGATGGGCAGGGAGGCGGCCGCTTCGTTGTCTACCAACCGTCCCCGTGTGGGTTTCAGGCCGACCAGCCCGCAGCAGGCGGCCGGAATCCGGATGGACCCTCCGCCGTCATTGGCGTGGGCAATGGGAACCACGCCGGCCGCCACCAGTGCTGCCGAACCACCTGAGGAGGCTCCGGAGGAATAGGCCAGGTTCCACGGGTTACGGGTTGCCGGCGCGTGTGCCGGCTCGGTTGTGGCGTTGAATCCGAATTCCGGCAGGGTGCTTTTACCCAGGCACAGAAAACCCTGGGCAAGCAGTTGTCGGGCGAATGGACTGGTGTCGGACGCAGGAACATTGGGCACTGCCAGGGAGCCGTGTCGTGTGGTCATGCCTGACACGTTGGTGTTGTCTTTGATCAGCGTCGGAACGCCGCGGAACCGTGGAAAGGAATCGGTTTGTTCGGCTGCATCCAGCTTTGAAGCAGTCCGGAGGGACTGATCGTAATCCGCCGATGCCACGCCATGGATCAGCGGCTGGGAAGCCTGTGCGCGGGCGATGGCGGCGCGGGTGAGTTCTGTGATCGAAATCTCCCGGCCGCGGACCCGTTCCGAAAGGCTGGTGGCATCGTCGCGCCCCATCGCGTCGTTGCAAAAAACATGGCAAGACTGCCGGGTTCCAGGGGCGCTCATAACCAAACTCTCCATGAAAATTATCCACTTACTCTACTGCATTTAAAAACGTGATGACATGTCATTTTAGGTAGACTGAGCGGTCTGGCGTCGGCACAGGGCCTTTTCACAGATCTTTTCAGAGAATAAGCTGTCGGTCTCAACCCGTTTTAAGCGATCCCGATGGAATTTATTGAGCCCCTCGTACGCCACTTTCTCGGCATTTTCTTTCTGATGATTGGTCTGCAATTTGCTGGCCGCAGCATCGGGCTGTACCAGCGTATGCAGTTTTCGCACATCAACTATGGTGAGCGGGGAAGCGCGCCCTGGTGGCATCGACATATCTTCAATGTGTTTCGTGCCCTCATCCTGGGCATCTGCATGGTGCGGATTTTTGTCGACATTGACGGCTGGCTGGGGGTTTTCGGACCGCTCTATTATTGGCCAGTGTTGCTGGCCGGCATGCTGCTGCTGATCGCTTCGTTCTCCGTCGTTAATTACCTGCAGGCCTACATGCACGAGGACTGGCGCTCTGGCATAGACCCGCGCAAGGATCAGCGCAAACTGGTAACAAGCGGGCCATTTGGCCGCTCCCGGAATCCGTTGTTCCTGGCCGTGATGGCTGGGCAGCTCGGTTTTTTCCTGGCCTTACCCAGCGTGTTTTCCCTCGTATGCCTGGTGGCCGGTGTGCTGGTTATTACCCGCCAGGCCCGTGAGGAGGAGAAGGCGCTGGCGGATAAGTTCGGGGAGGACTACGAGCGTTATCGGGTGAGGGTACCCCGCTGGTTCTGACGCGATAGCGGAAGCAGGCATTACGCCGATTTTTTTCGCGCTTCCTTGATCACATCGTAGGCATGACTGATTTCGCGGGTGCGTTCCTCCGCCATCTCCCGCATGCTTTCTGGCAATCCCCGGCCCGCCAGTTTATCCGGGTGGTTCTCGCTCATCAGCTTACGGTAGGTCTTCTTGAGTTCCTCATCGCTGACAGACGACGACACACCCAGAACCTTATAGGCATCGCTGATCTGATCGGCCGAGGAAGGTTGGCCAGCGCCAGCCCGGTTGGTATGGGCGCCACGGAGCATGGCTTCCAGCTGGTCCACCTGGCTCTCGGGCAGCCCCAGCCCACGGGCAATTTTCACCAGCATTTCGTGTTCGGCAGGGTGCACCTTGCCATCCGCAGCCACGGCCGATACCTGGACCTGCAGGAACATCTGCAGAAAGGCGGGTTGGCGTCCGCTGGCCTGGAGGAACCGGTTCAGCTCGGCATCCAGATCGAAGTCAGGCTCCTTGCCCCGGTTGAAGGCGGCTTTGGCCTTCGCCTTCTGGTCTTCATTCAGGCGGAAGCGCACGAACATGGCTTCGGCCATCTGGATTTCATCCCTGGATATCACGCCGTCTGCCTTACACAGGGCGCCCATTACCGCAAAGACCGAGTCAATAAAGCCCGACTGGATGCTCTGCAGCTTCCCAATCAGGCGGCGCTTGAGAAGGTTCAGGAGAAACGCGCCAATCGCCGCACCTATCAGAAAGCCCGGGAATTTGCCAAAGGCGTAACCAATCAGACCGCCAATTATGATTGCAAACAGCATTACTAAGTCCTTAAACAGGGATGAGTCAGCCCATAGAATATACGTGTTTTTCAGTCCGGCTTCATGAACAGGCTTTCATCGACCTCGTCAATCTGCCCGGGCTGCAGATGCTGGCGGGCGTAGCGCTTGTATGTGTCTGTGCGGATAAACAACTCGAACACCTCGCGGTCGATGTGTCCGTCTTCAACCATGCGGGCCATGATCGTGAGGGATTCGGTGAGGGTTTTGCCTTCCTTGTAAGGCCGGTCTACCGCGGTCAGTGCCTCGAACACATCTGCAACCGCCATGATGCGTTCGGGGATGCCCATTTCCGCTGCCGTCAGGCCACAGGGGTAGCCCTGGCCGTCCATGCGTTCGTGATGGGTGCCCGCCAGTTTCGGGACATTCGCCAGCCGGTCGGGCAGGGGCAGGGCATCCAGCATACAGATGGTCTGCACTATGTGTTCGTTGATCTTGAAGCGTTCCTCATCCGTCAGCGTACCTTTGGCCACCGTGAGGTTGTGGAGTTCGCCCCGGTTGTAGGCGTACTCCGGGAGCTCCATGTCGAAGCCCCAACGATTCCTTGGATCGTCTTTGCGGACCGGGGGAATGTGTTCGCCCCAGGACCTGAGGTGTTCCGGCTTGTCGGCAAGCAGCTGCTCGGTAACCGGTAGTGTTGGTTCCGGACGATCCTCAAGGGCATTTTTTTCGTCCGGAGACAGGCCGAGACGGTCACTGAAATGCCGTAACCAGGTTTGCTGGCCAATGCTGCGGAGCTTCTCGATACTTTCTTCCGCCATGAACTCGCCACCCTGGTTGGCGGTCGCAATCAAACGGAATTCCTCCTGCAGGCGGGCCCTGGTAGCCTGGCGTTCCTGGTCGGCGGCTGCCTCCTCGTCGCCTGACAGCACACGGTTCAGGTACCGGATCTCGGCATCCCGGTGCAGTACTTCGAAACGGGTGCGGATCTCGTGGATGCGGTTGTGAATGGTTTCCAGCTTAACCGCTTTGTCGACCACATACTCGGGGCTGGTAATCTTGCCGCAGTCGTGGAGCCAGGCCGCCAGATGGAATTCCTGGAGCTGTTCTTCGGTCATGGTGAACGAGTCAAAGGCCCGGTCGTTGCTGGCAATGGCTTCATCCACCAGCATCTGGGCGAGCTTGGGCACCCGCTCGCAGTGGCCACCTGTGTAGGGCGATTTGGCGTCAATGGCATTGGCCACCAGCCGGATGATGCCCTCGAGCAGCGCTTGCTGGCTTTCGATGAGCTCCCGGGTTTCGATAGCAACGGCGGCAGAGCCCGCAATTTCATCCACGAAGATAATCAGGTCGTCACTCAGTTGGGTGTGTTCGCCCACCTCCATCTCGATCGCCAGGACGCCGATCAGCTGTTTGCGACGGTTGCGCAGAACGGCAAATACCGGGTGCCCCGAGATGTGCTGTCGCAGCAAACGAATGATGTCGTTATCGTCGGATTCCGCTTGCACATTCGAGATAGTGTCCGGCAGTTGAAGATCCTGTTTAACGGCCAATGAGAGTTGATTCTTCTGGCGCGTGAACAGGTAGATGCCGCCACGTTCCTGGCCAACAATGTGGATAATCTGCTCAAGAATGTCCCGAAGCAGATGATTCAGGTCCTGGCCCCGGTTCAGTACGGTGGCGATGCTCTGGAAGCTGCGGATGGTTTTCGCCATGTCGTCCAGGGCCACACTCAACTGGCGGGCTTCACGGATGTGGGAGTCGGATCTGACCGGGGTATCAAACCGGAACCGGGACAGCCGGCTTACCTGTTTGGTCAGGTGCTCCAGTGGGCGGCCCACCCGACGGCCCAGGAACCAGCCGATCACCAGAAGCAGCAGGGCAATGAATCCCGCGATCACCGTTTGCCTGGCAAGGGCCGCCCAGACGTCAGCCAGCAGTTCGTCCGACGGAATCGCCACGGCAATCCTCAGCCCTTCCTGTTGCAGGGCACTGAGGGGCTCTGTCATTCCATACCAGTCTTTGCCGTCTGCACTGAATCGGGCTACAGAGCTGC
>Ga0102929_1002773_pt1 | contig 10414 bp, 6 predicted proteins | sample SalPonR1_B_D2_MG_FD_78510 | JGI IMG/M metagenome (GOLD analysis project Ga0102929, IMG submission 78510) | Salt pond soil microbial communities from South San Francisco under conditions of wetland restoration - Salt Pond MetaG R1_B_D2_MG | ecosystem: Environmental > Aquatic > Marine > Intertidal... | reverse complement strand
ATACCTCGCCATGACCTGCTGGATCGGATAGGGCTGGGTGCTGAGAATTTCGCAGGCGACCCTGTCGCGGCCGCGGTCCTTTTCCCGAAAGGCCGCCATGACCACTTCGAACAGGGACGCATAGCGTTGCACCTGGTCCGTTTCCAGTTCGACCACCCAATCATCGGCATAACGTTCGGCCTCTCGGTGGAGCTGCCCGGGACGGGCAATGGCGAAGGCCGCCAGTTCGGGATGGTCGCCGAGGTCAGGCGAAGCAAAGAGCCGCGCTCCGGATTGAACCGCCTGCACAGGATCGGCCTGCCCGGCCCGGTAGACCCAGGGGCAGATCAGGCCGTGAGGATGATCGATGCGCAGGCCGTCGAATTCGGCCAGCAGTTTGTCGACCCGGCGGCGCAGGAAACGGGCGGCGGGCCCTGATTGCTGGCCCTCTCCTTCGCCCGCAAAGTAAAGCCTGGGATCGAGCAGCGGATAGTTCCAGGGCTGCCCGCACGGATTGGTGCGGCTGGGCGGTGCGCCAAGCAGGTAGCCCGGCAGCAGAAAGGCCTGCGCGGCCCAGGCGTCGCGCTCGGAAAAGCCGATCTGGAAGTCGCCGAACAGCTTCAGCCCGAGCGACCGGCAGGCGGCCTGCAGCCCGGCATGCTGCGCGGCGAGCACAAACTGGATGAAAGCGAAATCGTCGAGAAAGTCGGCATGCTTTTGCTGCAGTTCCATAATCCGCTGCCGCGCGCGCGTCTCGCTGCCGGATGGCGGCGCCGGCAGTTGCCGGTCGAGACAGGCGGTCGACCCGCCCTGCCAATGCTGCCAGGAGGCTCCCTGGTAGGCCAGGCGCAGAATTTCGTAAAGCGCGTCCTGCTCGAGCCATTCGGCATTGCGCCGGCGAAAGGCGGCGAAGGCCCGGACCACGGCGCCCGCTACGGGGTTGCTGGTTTCCTTCAGCATCTGCCGATACCGCCGACAGGCGGCTGTGGTGAGGCGACGACTGGCCCCGGCTGCGTAAAACCGCTCGACGTGAGCTCTCTGTTCAGGACCAGGGCCGATCAGGCCGGTGAGGTCGGCAGGATCGAAAAACGGCAGTTCGCCGCTGGTCAGGCCGTGGGGAGCCAGAGACAGGGGATTCCGGGAAAAAAAGGTGCCGTCGTAGGGAGAAGGGTTGTCCGGCGACGTCAGCCCCTGGGGTCCGAACTGGATACCGTCGAAACCGAGCTCCCGGACAAATCGGAAAAATTCGGCGCTGCCGGCTGAATAAGGCGAGCCGCGCCCGGTCTCCTCTTCGGCCCGGCTGGGCAGGGCCGCATCGTGAACACCAAGCAGCAGGTTCTCGATGCCGAGCAGCTGCAGAGCTTTGCTGATCGACGGCGGGGGAGCCGGGGCAGAAAGGGTCATATCAAGTGCGGGCGATGCGCCGGCCGGGATAGTCGCCGGGCCGGAAACAGGTTGGGGGCCGCACGGTTGACTGCATCACAACTCCTCGAGGTGCTCGCCGTAATGCTTTTTCAGGCATTCCGCGCAGAGCCCATGACTGAAGCGGATCTCGCGGGTGTCCTGAAAATACTTTTCCAGGGGCACCCATTGCTCCTGGTCGGCACTGCCCCCTCCTCCTTTTTCGCTGCGGATTTTCTTGCAGAAGGAGCAGATCGGCAGCAGTGCTTCCAGCATATCCTTTTCATGGGAGAGGGCATTCAACCGTTTCAGAAGATAGCCGATCGCGGCAAAAGAAGCGATCGCCATCAGACCCAGGAAGGTCCCGGTCCTCCAGAGCGCCGCCTGAATCGCTTCCTGCATCGGGTCGAAATCCTGGTAGACCTCCACAGCATAGCGGATGTCGCCGCTGTTGTCCCTGACCGGCATGTAGGTCTCGATCAGCGAACTTTCCTGTTGCACGCCGTAGGCGTCTTCGTACTCCCCGGTGTCGACGACCTTGGAACCGGTCTGTCCCTGCAGAGCCTGCTGGAGCAGGGCCTTGCCGGAATGGTCCTGGCCGACCAGACCCGGCTTCTCGGCGTAAACCAGAATACCCCGGGTATTGTAGAACTTGATTTTCTTCAGGGTGTTATGACGCAGATTGTGGCGGACCATTTCATCGAGATGCCGATAATTCCGGGGATCGTCTATCGCATCGAGCAGGCTCGGCAGAGTCCGGTATTCCTCGATATCCTGCTTGAGCAGCTGAGCCACGACCCGGGCGACATTCTCGGCGAGTTCGACGCTCTGCTGCCGGTGGCCGCGCAATTCGACCAGCATGGCGCCGCCGAAAAACAGCAGAAGCACCATGATTATGCCGATAACCAGCAAGGATGACCGACGTTGCACAAAAGACTCCGCGAGTTGTCCGGAAAGACCAGGCCTTCCGGACTGAAAAAATCAATCAAAAAAACAAAAAAGCTGAGCAAAAGCCGACTTAAAGGCACCATAACACGCGCTCCGGATATGCAAAAGACTGCCCGGATTGAATAAAGCCGCCACCTGAGCCGCTTAGAACTGCCAGCCAGCGTCATCCACGTCAAGCCACAAATAATCGGCAAGCTGGGCATTGACGTTGCGGCGGTCGATGCGGCCGACAACCTCCGGCAGCACCACCCGATAGTCAATCTCGGCCAGTTGCAGCATCCGGGTGGGAATGCCGTGCTTCCAGGCGTGGGCACTGCCGGCCAGGACCACCATGCGCGCTTCCGGATTCTGTTCGAGGTATTCGACGATATGGCGGGCCATCACGGTGTCCCAGAGGATCTGCGCCTCGCAGAAATAGAGGAACTGCTGGCCATGACCGCCGTGACCGCCCAGGGCCTGGCGGATATACTTTTCATAAAGCGGGCTGACCTCGCATTCGACGTTGCCGAGTTCCCGCTGCTGCTCCGCGGGCAGGCGGGCAAAGCCGCGGCGGGAGACCTGAGCGGTGACCCGGCGTGGAATGTTAAGACCGACCATCGGCACGTCTTCCTGCCGGGCGTAATTGAAGATCTGCCGGTAGGCCTCCCACATGCTCCAGTTGTCGTTGTAGACCTCGATAAAATCCAAAAAGGACATGTCGCCGCTGGTCCAGCGATCCAGAGCTTCCTGACTGTCCCGACGGAACATTTCCAGGCCGATCACCAGGGGGCGATCATCATCGGCGAGGGCTTCGATGATCGCCAACTGGGCGGCATGATGGCCGACATGGTCGTGCAGTTCACCGACAAAAACGACCCGGGTTTGCCGCAGGTCCTCGAGGAATTCGGCGATCGACACCTCCTGGCGGGTGTCGGCATCGAGGATGTGCGGGTGGGCCAGGGCAGCGGCAGGCCGGCCGAGGCTCCAGAGCAATAATGTGACAGAGAATATTCCGAATAGCAAAGCGCGCTTCATAACTCGTCCTCGTTCTTGAAATGGTGAATCAGGGCTGACCCGCTGGGCTCCCAGGTCCTCTTGACCTGGTTTTGGCCGGCGGCAAAGGCCAGATAGCTGTAGCGGCCGTAATGGGGGATCTTGCCGGCGACCTGCCCGGCGGCTTCCGGCGACAAGGGCAGAAAGTAACCTGCCGCCCGCTGCTTATCACCCGGGTTGGGCAGAACCAGAAACAGGGCGTCCCGGGGATTGCTGAAAGTGCGGCCTTCGACCGCGAAGCGGTCCGCTGCCAGGGAGATAACGGACGGCCACTCCGGCTGCAGCAGGTTTCCCTGCGGGCGGCCGAGCACCAGCAGGTCTTTCCCCTCGAGATCGCCCGACCGCAAATCCTGTTCGTTGACCCGGCGCGCCTGCCGCCACTGCAGGCCGCGCAGCAGGTGATCAGAGGCCTGCAGCAGGGCCGGAGAGGCGCCGGCGGCCAGAACCACCAGCGGCTCTCCCGAGGCACGCAGGGCATTGACCGTCACCGGAATTTCCGCCGGCTCGAGCTGCCGGAAGACATCGGCTGCTGGATCGGCGGCCAGAGTCACCGGTGCTGAAGCAGCAGACAGCTGAAAGCCGGTTGCCTCTTTTTCGATGCGCACTGTTTTTTCGACCGGCTCACCGGTGGTCTCCAAGCGCAGCGGAATCTCCAGCCGGTAGGTCGGCACCTGTTGAACGATCTTCCCCGTAATCCGCCAGCCATCGCCGCTGCGGTCTGCCGTCACTTCGGTCAGGGCCAGGCGCGGCGCTCCCCGGCGCTCGGTCCATTGGCCGAAGAAATCATCCAGCGGTTGTCCGGATGTGGCGGCAAAATGTTTTTCCAGATCGGCCCAGCCCAGACGCTGGCCCATCTCTTGCCGGGCGATGCGTCGCAAACCCGCCCAGAAGGCTTGGTCGCCGATCTTCTGCCGCAGGACGTGAAAGACCATGGCACCCTTACCGTAGCCCACCGCCTGTTCGACCTTGCTGGTCCGGCCCCGAAAATCCTGCAGGGGGAAATCCTCGCCGGGTGCGACCAGGGTGGCGTAGTCCCGCAGGATCTTGAGCCGGTATTCCCTGGCTTCGGCTGGTGTCGAGCGTTCCTTGAGCAGATAGTCGGCGACATAAGTCGCCAGGCCTTCGACCCAGTTGCCGCCCCCGTAGTCGACCATAACGGCATTGCCCCACCAGGCGTGGGCGATTTCATGGGGCAAGCTGGAGGTCAGGATGAACGGCAGAGGCACGACCCGGCTGCCGAGCAGGGTCCAGCCAGGCAGGCCGTAGCCGCTGGGGAAGAAATTTTCCACCACGGCGAACTTGGCGAAAGGATATGGTCCGAACAGTTCCTGATACAAGGCCAGATACTCCCGGCAGGCCGCCAGGTAGTCGGCAGCCAGGCGCTGGTTTCCGTCGCTCAGGAACGTCAAAATCTGGATGTCGCCCAGTGTTTCACGGCTGATCCGATACCGGCCGGCGGCCAGGGCCAGACCGGCCTGCGGGAAAGTGCTTTCCCAGACCAGGGTCTTGCTATCCTCTGTCTGCCTTTCCGCCAACAGTCTGCCGGCCGTAACGCCCACCAGACCACTGGGCGTCGTGATCCGCACCCGATGGGTAGCACTCCAGCCGATCGGGACCGGATGCCAGAAGGCGCTCTCAGCCAGGAAGATCCCTGCCGGGGAGATGGTGCCGCGAATGCCGAAAGAGGGATCCTCGATGCCGGCGGTGACTTGCGGCACGGGATCATTGAAACGGCCCTGGTAGGTGATAGAGACCTGGGCGACCGACGGGCCCACCGGGGGAATGCTGAGTACCCCGTTGCTGAAGTTGAAATCGAGGGGCTCCCCATCCGCTGTGACAATGGAGATCTTCGCCTGGGGGGCCAGCTGGAACGCTGTCGGCCAAGCCGAGCTGCCGTCCGGCAGGGTCAAAATATCGGTGCCGGTAAGGATCTGCTCCTCAACCTGGAAACCGATTTCCAGGTCATGGTGAACATGGGCTTCCATTGCGCCCTCCGCCCCCCACGGAGCAATCAGAGCCAGGCCCAGAAAAATCGCAAGCGACAGGATGTTACCGGTAGAAGTCCACATGGGATTATTATAACCAATTCCCCAGCGGTGCGTAACCCTTGCAGGGAAACTCGCCTACAGGATCAGCGCTGGCGGAGAAACCGTCGCCGGGAGGATTGTTTATTGCGGGTGAATCATATCTTTTCCTGTTCATTTGCTTTTCTGCCTCATCTGATATTCTTTGCAGAAGGAATGTTGGCCCGCGTCGGCGGTTGGAATCGAAGCACAGTCCGACGCTTCGGCCTTAGTTAACGCCGAGTTTATCTCCCAGTCAACGCCAGGAGGAAACACCGTGAAAGATCCGGTCTGTGGCATGAGCGTCGAACCGGAAGAAGCCGCCGGCAAGACTGAGCACAAAGGCGAAACTTACTATTTCTGCTCGGAGAAGTGCCTGCAGAAATTCGAGAAGGAGCCGACGGCCTACCCGGACAAGAAAAAATCAGAAAAAAAAGCGGCGAAAAACGATCAACGCCTCTACACCTGTCCCATGCACCCGGAAGTCGAACAGGTCGGTCCCGGCGACTGCCCGGAATGCGGCATGGACCTCGAACCGAAGGAGGTCAGCGCCGAGGAAGAAGAGAACCCCGAGCTCAAGTCGATGACCCGGCGCTTCTGGGTCTGCCTGGTTCTGACCCTGCCGGTCTTCGTGATCGCCATGTCGGAGGCGATCCCCGGCGTCAACCTGAATCAGCTCCTCTCCAAGCAGGCTCAGGTCTGGATTCAGCTGGTCCTGGCCACGCCGGTGGTGCTCTGGGGCGGCAAGCCGTTCTTCGTGCGCGGTTGGAAGTCGCTGGTCACCCGCAAGCTCAACATGTTCACCCTGATCGCTATCGGTACCGGCGTCGCCTACCTCTACAGCCTGTTCGCAACCTTCTTTCCGGATCTGTTCCCCGCTTCCTTCCGGGGACCCGACGGCAACGTCGCGGTCTACTTCGAGGCCGCGGCGGTGATCATCACCCTGGTCCTGCTCGGCCAGATGCTCGAGCAGCGGGCCCGCCAGCGCACCAGCGGCGCGATTCGCGCCCTGCTCAACCTGGCGCCGAAAACCGCCCGCATCGTTCGCGAGGACGGCAGCGAGGAGGACATCCCGCTCGAGGACGTGCAGGAAGGCGACCGGCTGCGCGTCCGGCCCGGCGAGAAGGTGCCGGTCGACGGCGTTATCGACGAAGGCTCGAGCACCCTCGACGAGTCGATGGTCACCGGCGAACCTTTGCCGGTCGAGAAAGGCCAAGAGGATGAAGTGACCGGCGGCACCCTGAACAAGAGCGGCAGCTTCATCATGCAGGCCGAACGGGTCGGTCGCGACACCATGCTGGCGCAGATTGTCCAGATGGTCCGCGAGGCCCAGCGCAGCCGGGCGCCGATCCAGGGCCTGGCCGACAAGGTCGCCGCCTACTTCGTGCCGGCCGTGGTCGGGGTCAGCATCATCACCTTTGTCGTCTGGGCGCTGGTCGGGCCCGAGCCGCGCCTGACCCACGCCCTGGTCAACGCCGTGGCGGTGCTGATTATCGCCTGCCCCTGCGCCCTGGGGCTGGCCACGCCCATGTCGATCATGGTCGGCACCGGCAAGGGCGCGACCTCCGGCGTCCTGATCAAGAACGCCGAATCCCTGGAAACGATGGAGAAGATCGACACCCTGGTGGTGGACAAGACCGGCACCCTGACCGAGGGCAAACCGAAACTGACCACGGTCGAGGCCGTCGGGGACCTCGCCGAGGACGACCTGCTGCGCCTGGCGGCCAGCCTGGAACAAGGCAGTGAGCATCCCCTGGCCGAGGCGATCGTTGCCGCCGCCAAGGAAAAGGACCTGAAATTATCCGGGACCGATGAGTTCGAGGCCATAACCGGCCAAGGCGTGGTCGGCAAGACCGACGGCCGCAAGGTGGCGGTCGGTAATCGGAAACTGTTCGAAGAGCTCTCGATCGACGCGGAAGAGCTGATCGACCAGGCCGAGGATCTGCGCAAGGAAGGCGCCACCGCCATGTTCGTCGCCATCGACGGCAAGCCGGCTGGTGTTTTAGGCGTTTCCGACCCGATCAAGGAATCGACGCCCGAAGCGATCGAGGCCTTGCACGAGATGGGCCTGCGGATCGTGATGCTGACCGGTGACAACGAGACCACTGCACGGGCGGTGGCCGAACAACTGAACATCGACGAGGTTGAAGCCGAGGTCTCCCCGGACCGCAAGAACGAAATCGTCAAGCAGCTGCGCGATGAGGGCAGCACCGTGGCCATGGCGGGCGACGGCATCAACGATGCGCCGGCGCTGGCTCAGGCGCACGTCGGCATCGCCATGGGATCCGGGACGGAAGTGGCCATGGAAAGTGCCGGCATCACCCTGGTCAAAGGCGAACTGACCGGCATCGTCAAGGCGGTACGGCTCAGCCGCGCCACCATGCGCAACATCCGTCAGAACCTGTTCTTCGCCTTCGTCTATAACAGCCTCGGGGTGCCGATCGCCGCCGGTATCCTCTATCCCTTTTTCGGCCTGCTGCTCAGCCCGATGATCGCTGCAGCGGCCATGAGCATGAGTTCCGTTTCGGTGGTCGGCAATGCGCTGCGGCTGCGTCAGACGGAGCTTTAGCTCTGCAGAGGAAGCGCACCGGGAAGGAATCAGGGCAAAGAGACAGAGTAGGGGTCGGTTTTGTGCCCTTCCGGGTTGATCACCGTCAATTCCAGTTCCTTCTCCTGCGAGATATTGGGATAGCGATAATAGATCAGGGTCCGGCAGTCGACGTAGACCAGCCGGTCCCGCTGCGGCGCAATGGTATTGCCGCCGCCGAAGCCGCCGCGGTCGGGCCGGGCAGCGAAGGAGAACTGCCGCCAGGCCTGGCCGATGGTGCTGTCCTCCGGTTCCCTCACCACCAGGCTGGAGCCGGCCAGGAAATTCTTGCCGTGGATCACCACCTCGTAGTAATTGACGAATTCCGCTCCCTGTTCGACGCTGATGATTTCCGGAATGCTGTCCACCCAGAGCGAATGCGGCAAAGAGGCCGCGCCATCCGGATTGCGCACCTTCACGCCGTAGACTCCGGGCTGCCGGAGACCCTGCAGGCGGGCCTCGAGACGGGTGTCGTCAACGACCGTGGTCGGCACGACCACGTCATCGATCAAGACCACCGCTCCCGCCAGAAAGTTGCGCCCTGCAACCTGCAGCGGAACCTCGGGTCCGGGACGGCAGACATCGAGGTTTTGGGGATCGAGGCCGCTGATCTGCGGGGTCGGTGCCATAACTTCGAAGCTGTAGTTCTGCGCTGCAATTTCCGTCCCGTCCTGAACGGTGAGCAGATAGTTGCCCGGCGTCAGGTAGGGCACGGTGAATTCCAGGCTGCCTTCAGCAACCCGCAGTGGGGGGACATATTGTTCCCCCAGGAAAACTTCAGTCGCCATCGAGAAAGGTCCGCCGCCCACTTCCACCAGAGTCCCGGGCGCTCCCCGGGTCGGGGCCAGAGAGACCACTTCGAGCGCCAGAGAGGGACCGGCCGCCAGCAGCATAGCGAACACGTTCAGCCACCAGATCATTTTCATACCTTCACCTCCGCCTGAAATACCGATCTTTATTTTACCAGACTGCACAAGGATCAGTTCGTCGCCCCGGTCAATTTTGGCGAACCTGGGGATTTGCCTTTATACTGGGAGGGTCAGAAGGGACGCGACGAGAAAACACCTATGGTCAAGCCAGCGAAAACCGCCATTTCATCGCTTCGCCACCAGCTGATGCGGCTGGTCAGGGTCGAGCCCGCGGAAATCCGCCCCCTGCTCTGGGCCTTCAGTTATTTTTTCGCCCTGCTCTGCTCCTACTACATCGTCCGGCCGATGCGCGACGAGATGGGCATTGCCGGCGGCGTGGATAATCTGCAGTGGCTGTTCACCGGGACTTTCCTGGTCATGTTGTGTGCCATTCCCCTGTTCGGCTGGGTCACCTCCCGCTATGCCCGACAAAGGTTTCTGCCGCTGGTCTATTTTTTCTTCATCGTCAATCTGCTGATTTTCTTCGTCCTGTTCCGGTCCGGACTGACCCATGTCTGGGTAGCGCGGGCTTTTTTCATCTGGACCAGCGTTTTCAACCTGTTCATCGTTTCCGTTTTCTGGAGCTTCATGGCCGATATTTTCAGCAATGCCCAGGCCAAGCGCCTGTTCGGCTTCATCGCCGCCGGCGGCACGGCGGGCGCTCTGGCGGGCCCCGCCGTGACCGCGGTCCTGGCGATTCCGCTGGGCCCGACCAATCTCCTGCCGATTTCCGCCGCCGGCCTCGGCTGGGCGGTTTTTTGCATCTACCGACTGATCGCCTGGCGGCAGGAGCAGGATTGGCAACCGGCCGGCGGAGCAACCGGAGAAGCGCCGGACCGGCAAGCCGGCCTGGGCGGCACCGCCCTGGCCGGCCTTCGCCTGCTGGGAAAATCTCCCTACCTGCTGGGCATCTGCCTGCTGATCCTGCTCTACACGACTTTGTCCACCTTCCTGTATTTCCAGCAGGCGCATATCATCGAGACCAATTTCAATGATCCGGCCAAGCGCACAACCCTGTTCGCCGCCATGGACTTTGCGACCAACGCCTTGACGATCGTCATCCAGGTGTTTCTGACCGGCCGAATCGTCAAAGCGCTCGGCCTTGGCTGGTCTCTGGCCCTGATCCCGCTGCTGCTGGCCGGCGGTTTTCTGCTGCTGGGGATGGCGCCCCTGCTCGGGGTGCTGGTGATGGTTCAGGTCGTCCGCCGGGCCGGCAATTACGCCATCATGAAGCCCTCGCGGGAGATGCTGTTCGTGGTGCTCGACGAAGAGGAGAAATACAAATCCAAGAACGTCATCGACACGGCCGTCTACCGCAGCGGCGACGTCATCAGCGCCTGGGCCTACACTGGACTGCAGGCATTGGGGTTCGGTCTGTCCGGTATCGCGTACCTCGCCGTTCCACTCGCGGCCGCCTGGGCGGCCCTTTGCTACCGGCTCGGCAAAATGCAGGAAGCCCGGGCCCCTTCCGAAGAGGTGAAACCATGACATTGTCT
>Ga0102929_1002771_pt1 | contig 10416 bp, 9 predicted proteins | sample SalPonR1_B_D2_MG_FD_78510 | JGI IMG/M metagenome (GOLD analysis project Ga0102929, IMG submission 78510) | Salt pond soil microbial communities from South San Francisco under conditions of wetland restoration - Salt Pond MetaG R1_B_D2_MG | ecosystem: Environmental > Aquatic > Marine > Intertidal... | reverse complement strand
GCGCATCGCGGACGAAGAACGCGCGCTGCGCGCCAAGGCGGACGAGGTGCTGGAATTCCTGACCATCGAACACCTGGCCGACCACAAGGCGGGCCAGGTTTCGGGCGGACAGAAAAAACTGCTCGAGCTGGGCCGCACCATGATGGTGGATGCGCGCATCGTGTTTCTGGACGAAGTGGGCGCCGGGGTGAACCGCACCCTACTGAACACCATCGGCGACGCGATCATCCGCCTGAACACCGAACGCGGCTACACCTTCTGCATGATCGAGCACGACATGGATTTCATCGGCCGCCTGTGTGATCCGGTGATCGTGATGGCCGAAGGCAAGGTGCTGGCGAAAGGCACCATCGACGAGATCAAGGCCGACGAGCGCGTGATCGAGGCTTACCTGGGAACAGGGCTCAAGAACAAGGAAGCGGTCGGATGAGCGGCAACCCGTATCAGGACGACCGCGGCAACAAGGACGCGTCGATCACCAACCCGCACGGACAGGGTACGCTGACGGCCTCCGGCACGCAGCCGAACCCGATGCCCGGCAAGGACGGACCGTTCCTGATCGGCGAGAACATGACCGGCGGCTACGGCAAGACCGGACCGGACATCCTGCACGATTGCACCATCGCCGTCGAACGCGGCGAGATCGCGGTGATCGTCGGTCCCAACGGCGCGGGCAAATCGACAGCGATGAAGGCGGTGTTCGGCATGCTCGACCTGCGCGAGGGGCGCGTGCTGCTCGACGGACAGGACATCACGCAACTGACGCCACAGGCGCGGGTGCGCCATGGCATGGGCTTCGTGCCGCAGACCTCGAACATCTTCACGTCGATGACGGTGGAAGAGAACCTCGAGATGGGGGCCTTCATCCGCACCGACGATTTCCGGACCACGATGGCGCAGGTCTACGAGCTGTTCCCCATCCTGCGCGAAAAGCGCAACCAGCCGGCGGGCGAATTGTCCGGTGGGCAACGCCAGCAGGTGGCCGTGGGTCGCGCGCTGATGACCCAGCCCAAGGTGTTGATGCTGGACGAGCCGACAGCGGGCGTGTCGCCCATCGTGATGGACGAGCTGTTCGACCGCATCATCGAGGTGGCGCGGACCGGAATCTCGATCCTGATGGTGGAGCAGAATGCGCGGCAGGCGCTGGAGATCGCGGACAAGGGATATGTGCTTGTGCAGGGCGCCAATGGCTATTCCGGTACCGGCAAGGACCTTTTGGCGAACCCGGATGTGCGCCGGTCGTTCCTGGGCGGATGACGGGAGCGCGGGGGGAGATGTGGCAATTGCATATTTTTGAAGAGAAGAAGCAGGGGACGCGCCCCGTGACCACCGGAGGTGCACAGTGATCGATCTGTTGAACGGCATCGTGGCGCTGGCCAATTTCGTGCTGATCCCGGCGATTGCCTATGGCAGCCAGCTGGCGCTGGGCGCGTTGGGCGTGACGCTGATCTACGGAATCCTGCGGTTTTCCAACTTCGCCCATGGCGACACGATGGCGGTGGGCACCATGTTCGCCGTGCTTGTGACCTGGGGGTTGCAGGGCATGGGCGTCAGCCTTGGCCCCTTCCCCACCGCTTTGCTGGCCATTCCCTTCGGCATCCTCGGGGCGGCGGCAATGGTGCTCCTGACCGACAAATATGTCTACAAGTTCTACCGCGCGCAGAAGGCCAAGCCGGTGATCCTTGTCATCGTGTCGATGGGAGTGATGTTCATCTACAACGGGTTCACCCGCATCATCATCGGACCCGACGATCACCGCTTTGCCGATGGCGAGCGGTTCGTGATCTCGGCGCGCACCTTCCGCGACATGACGGGGCTCGAGGAAGGCCTGGCGCTGCGCACGACGCAGGTCATCACCGTGGTGACGGCGGTGGTCGTGGTGGCGGCGCTGTTCTGGTTCCTGAACAAGACGCGCACCGGCAAATCCATGCGGGCGTTTTCCGACAACGAGGATCTGGCGCTTCTGTCGGGCATCAACCCGGAGCGCGTGGTTCTGGTGACCTGGCTGATCGTGGCGTCATTGGCGACTGTGGCCGGGGTTCTTTACGGGCTGGACAAGTCGTTCAAGGCCTTCACCTATTTCCAGCTTCTGCTGCCGATCTTTGCCGCCGCCATCGTCGGGGGCCTGGGCAACCCGCTGGGCGCCATCGCGGGCGGGTTCGTGATTGCGTTTTCGGAGGTCGGCATCACCTATGCCTGGAAGAAGGTGCTGGTCTACCTGATGCCGCCGGCGCTGGAGCCTGACGGGTTGGTGCAAATCCTGAGCACCGAATACAAGTTCGCGGTCAGCTTCGTGATCCTCGTGATCGTTCTGCTGTTTCGGCCGACGGGCCTTTTCCGGGGGAAATCGCTATGAGGACGGTTCTGCTTTTTGCCGTTGTGGCCTGCCTGATCCTGGGCACCGGGGTTCTGCAAAGCTGGAACGCGGCGCTGCTCATTCTCAACATGGGCCTGATCAGCGCGATCATGGCGCTGGGTGTCAACCTGCAATGGGGTCTCGCGGGGCTGTTCAATGTCGGGGTCATGGGCTTTGTCGCGCTGGGTGGTCTGGCCGTGGTGCTGATCTCGATGCCGCCGGTGGGCGCAGCCTGGCAGGCGGGTGGCGGCGGCATCCTGCTGGGGTTGACGCTGGGAGCGGCGACCATCGTGGCGGCGGTCCTGGTGTGGTCGTGGACCTCCGGCAAGCTGCGGGGCTGGGCAACGGCTGCGGTGCTGCTGGTCGGGATGGTCATCTACCGCATGGTGCTTGATCCGGCTGTGGATGCGGTGGAATCCGTGGACGCGGCGCGGACGGGATATCTTGGCGGTCTGGGTTTGCCGGTGCTGCTGGCCTGGCCGGTGGGCGGAGTGCTGGCAGCCGGAGCGGCTTACGTGATCGGCAAGACGGCGCTTGGCCTGCGCTCGGATTACCTGGCCATCGCGACGCTCGGCATTGCCGAGATCATCATCGCGGTCCTCAAGAACGAGGACTGGATGGCACGTGGCGTGAAGAACGTGATCGGCCTGCCCCGGCCCGTGCCCTACGAGGTCGATCTGCAGAACGATCCGGCTTTCGTCGAACGCGCGGCGGGGTTCGGCATGGACGCGACCACGGCCTCGACGATCTACGTCAAGCTGGAATACGGGGTGCTCTTCGCCGCGGTGCTGGTCGTGCTGCTGGTGCTGGCGCAGCTGGCGCTCAACAGCCCCTGGGGCCGGATGATGCGCGCCATTCGCGACAACGAGACCGCGGCCCGCGCCATGGGCAAGGACGTCACGGCACGGCACTTGCAGGTGTTCATCCTCGGTTCGGCCATCTGCGGCGTCGCGGGCGCGATGATGACCACGCTAGACGGGCAGCTCACGCCGGGCAGTTACCAGCCGCTGCGCTATACGTTCCTTGTCTGGGTGATGGTGATCGTCGGAGGGTCGGGCAACAATCTGGGTGCGGTGCTGGGCGGGTTCCTGATCTGGTTCCTCTGGGTGCAGGTCGAACCGATGGGGCAATTGCTGATGTCGGGTCTCACGGCGGGGATGCCGGACGGGTCCTGGCTCAAGGATCACCTGATGGACAGTGTGCAGCACATGCGTCTGCTGACCATGGGTCTGATCCTGTTGCTGGTGCTGAGGCTCAATCCGCGCGGGCTTCTGCCCGAGCGGTAACGCCTGTCCCGACTATGAGACCTTTCGGCTAGAGACGTGCCGCGAACTTCGTCCTACTCTGCTAGGATTGGCAGATGGTCGTCGCGTCTGCCGAAAGGACGACAGAAGTGAGCTGTTCAATGCGAGACATTCCCACAACCGCGCTGACCGCCTTGGTGGTCGATGACCATCCCCTGTTCTGCGATGCCCTGGCGCTGACCTTGCGGTCGATCGCGGACTTCGTCGACATCCAGACCGCCGGCACGCTGGAGGCGTCTCTCGACAAGGTCCGGTCAGAAGACGACTTCGACCTGATCCTGCTCGATCTCAACCTGCCGGATGTGAACGGGCTCGACGGTCTGGTTCGGCTGCGGACCGCCGCGCCGAAATCGACCATCCTGATCGTGTCGTCGATGGCCGATGACCGGATGATCACCCATGCTCTCAAGGCCGGGGCGGACGGGTTCGTGCCCAAGCATTCGCAGCGCGCGGTGTTCCGCAAGGCGTTCGACGCGGTGCGGGCGGGGCACTCCTTCGTGCCGGATGGCTATATCGACCCCAAGGGACAGGATGGCGGACGCGATGCCCCGGAAGAGGCGCTGACCCGGCTCGCGTCGCTCACCAACCAGCAGGCGCGGATCCTGAACCTGATCTGCGAAGGCAAGCTGAACAAGCAGATCGCCTTTGACCTGTCCATCGCCGAGACCACGGTGAAGGCCCATGTGACCGCGATCATGCGCAAACTCGGGGTTCACAGCCGCACGCAGGCCGTGCTGATTGCGCAAGAGGCGCGGTTCAACCGAGTCTTGCCAAGCGACATGTGATCCCCCTATCATCCCATGCAGCCAACACATGGGATCCAGATCGTGGAAGGAAGCAGGGTTTTTCCTGATACCGAAGGCTCTGAACCCGCCACGGAGGTCGTCGCAATCGCGCAAGTGAACGGCGACGATGCAGATTCTGCCGACCAGATCGCCAGGCAACTCGGACCGGGACCTTTCGAGCTTGTCTGCCTGTTCGTGTCCCCCGAGGCGGATTTCGGCGGCTTGATCTCCGAGACCGCGCACCGCTTCGGGGGCGCGGATGTGCTGGCCTGCACCACGGCGGGTGAGATCGGTCAGTCCGGCTACGAGGAGGACCAGATCATCGCGGTTGCCTTTCGGTCCGCGCACTTCAACATCCTGACATATGCCATTGAGGACCTTGACGATATCGAAGAGCAGACTGTCGCCGGAGGGTTGATCGAGGCGCGGCTTGCCCTGACGCAGACATCGCCGGACTGGACCTCGGAATTCGCCTTTCTGATGGTCGACGGGCTGAGCCTTCGCGAAGAGCAGTTGACAGCCTTCCTGTCCGCCGGGCTGGGCCCGACGCCGCTCTTCGGCGGGTCGTCAGGCGACGGGACGCGGTTCGGGCAGACATGGCTTGCGCGCAACGGGGTCATCATGAAGAACGCCGCGATCGTCGCCGTGATCCGCTGCGACCGGCCGGTCCGGGTGTTCAGCCTCGATCACCTGGTGCCCACGGAACAGCGCATGGTCGTGACCTCCGCGTTGCCCGAGCGCCGCATCGTGCACGAGATCAACGCCGAACCGGCCGCGCTGGAATACGCGCGGCTGCTGGGGCTGGACCCGAACCAGCTGGACCAGTTCACCTTTGCCGAGCATCCGGTTGTCGTCCGCCTGGGCGACGCGCACCATGTTCGTGCGATCCAGCAGGTCAAGGAAAACCATGACCTCGTGTTCTTTTCGGCGATCAACGAAGGCATGGTCCTGACGCTGGCCAGCCATGACGACATGGTCGATCATCTCGACCGCGGATTGCGCGATCTGGCCAAGCACGACAAACCGGACGTCATCCTGGGCTGCGACTGCATCCTGCGCCGGATCGAGGCGGGGCGGTTGCAGAAAACCCGCGCCGTCTCGGACGTGCTGAGCGCCCATAACGTCGTGGGCTTTTCGACCTATGGCGAGCAGATCGGCGGAATGCACGTCAACCAGACCCTGACCGGCGTCGCCATCTACCCCGCCCTGAGCCGGGAGCCGAGCGATGTCGCTGATTAATCCGAGCGACAGCCTGGAGCGGCAGAACGAAAAGCTGCTCAAGATCACCGACAGCCTGATGCGCCGGGTCGAGTACGGAACGTCGCAATCGGGCGCTGCCTATGCTCAGTTCGAACGCGCGGCGCTGTTGGAAAAGCGGGTGCGGGAACGCACGCTGGAACTGGAAAGCACGCTGGACCTGCTGCATGACGCCAATGCGCAACTGGCCAGCGCAAATGCGGAAACCGAAGCGGCGCGCCGCAACCTCGCCGACGCCATCGAGACCATCTCGGAAGGCTTCGCGCTGTTCGATCCCGATGACTTCCTGGTCATGTGCAACTCGCGCTTCTGCCGCGATTTTCGCGACACGGCCGATGATCTGCAACCGGGGCTGCCCTTCGACGATTATGTCGACCGGGTCAGCCGGTCTGCCTATCTTCATTTACCCGACATGGAGGATCGCCGGACCTGGGCCAAGCTGCGTCGCAGGCGGCACGAGGACCGGCGGGTGATGTTCAACGTTCAGCTCAAGCATGATCGGTGGTTGCAGGTCTCCGAACACCGCACCGCGAACGGTGGCACGGTCATTCTTCAGACCGACATCACCGACATCATGCGCGTCGAACGCCAGGAGCAGGCCAAGCTGCGGGACAAGCAGACCCGCATGATCCGCGCGACGCTGGACCATCTGAACCAGGGGGTCTGCATTTTCGACGAGAACGCGCAGTTGGTCGGCTGGAACAGCAAGCTGGGCAGCCTTCTGTCGATCCCCGCCCGCCGGCTGCGGATCGGCGCGTCCTTCATCGGATTGCTTGACGATCTGGACGACGCGTTCCAGTTCACGCGTGGCATCGACCGGGCCGCGTTCCGACGCTGGGCGCTCGCTGACGGGTTGCGCCAGCCGGTGTCCTTCGAGGTGCAGCGCGGAGACAGCCTCATCCTGCACATCTTCGGCCGCGCGATGCCGGATCGGGGCTTCGTGATCTCTTGCACCGATGTCACGGCGGAACGCGAAGCCGCCAAGAGGCTGTACGAACTCAACGAGATCCTCGAACAGCGGGTGATGGAACGCACGCTCGAACTTGAAGACGCGCTGAGCGCGGCCGAGCGGGCCAACGCCTCCAAATCGCGCTTCGTCGCCGCCGCGAGCCACGACCTCTTGCAGCCTCTCTCCGCGGCCAAGCTGTTCATCGCGGCGTTGTCCGACCAGATCGACACGCCGAACGAGCAGGCGGTGCTTTCGAAGGCGGAAACCGCCCTGGGGGCTGCAGAGCAGATCATCGACGCGCTGCTCAACATCTCGAAGCTGGAATCCGACGGGCTGAGTTTCGACATCCGCCCCGTGGCCCTGCGCGAGATCTTCGACCCGCTGCGCGACGAGATGGAGATGATGGCCGCGCAAAAGGGACTGAGCCTGCGCATCGTGGACAGCTCGCATGTGGTGGAATCCGACCCTAGCTACCTGCGCCGGATCGTCCAGAACCTGCTGACGAACGCGATCCGCTACACCCATTCAGGGCGTGTCGTGGTGGGCGCGCGCCGCAATGGCGACTCGGCCCGGATCGAAGTCTGGGACACCGGACCGGGCATTGCCGAAGCGGATCAGAATTCGATCTTCGAGGAATTCCGCCGCCTGGATGCCAAGGCCAGCGACAATGACGGGCTGGGACTTGGGCTGGCCATCGTGGAACGGGCCTGCGCGCGGCTGGGGCATCCGTTGGGGCTTTGGTCCGAACCCGGCCGGGGGTCGTGCTTCATGCTGAATGTGCCCATCGCCCGGCAGTCTGCGCTGCACCGCCCGGTCAAGGTGCCCGGCACCACGTCGCGGGGCTTGCAGCAATCCGGCCTGATCGTATTGCTGGTGGAAAACGATCCGCAGCTGCGGCGGGCCATGTCGCTCCTGATCGAAAGCTGGGGAGTGAGTGCCATCGAATGCGAAGACGCCGAAAGCGCGCTTGACCTGATGGAGGATTTGCAGATCGCGCCGGATGCGCTCTTGCTGGATTACCAGCTGGGCGATGGCGCGAACGGGATCGAGCTGTATCAAGAGCTGGTGCGGCGCCTCGGCCCCCTGCCCGGCGCCATCGTTTCGGCGGACCGATCGCCGCAATTGCGTCAGGACACCAAGCGTCTTGAAATCGACCTGCTGCTGAAACCGCTGGACCGGGGCAAATTGATGGAATTCCTTCAGGCCGCCGCCCGACGCGCCGCCGGATAGTCAGCTATTCGGCCACCTTTTCGGCGGTGGGCTTGGGAGCGACCAGGTAATCGCGGACCCGCTCGGTGATGGCATCCGGCCAGCGCCTTGTGCGCAGGGCCACGGCTTCGGAAAGAACCAGCGTCCCGGTCACCGTCACCCGCGTTTCGGCACCGGTGGTCCCCGTCAGTTCCAGCCACATGCTGCTGCGGCGCACCTCTCGGACCACAAGCCGCCATGTCAGGCGATCGCCCAACCGGCTGGGAGCCGGAAAATCCGCAGAGATGTTCACGAATGGCAGGGACAACCCGTCGCTGCCCTGGATCTGGCTCATCGGCCAGTCCAGCGCCTCATCCAGCCAGTTTTCGATGACCGTATGCACCATTTCGAAATATCGGGGCAGGAAGACGATCCCCGATGGTTCACAGTCCCGTAGCATCACGTCGTGAACGTAAGTGTATGCCGACATCCCGAAGGCCCTGTTTCAGTCTATCATTGTATACGGTCGTAGCCGAACGTTCCCTGTATCCTACATTCGCGATGATTTTTTCAACATATTTCGTGACGGATGCCCGAATTTGGGCAGGGCAACCATTGTCCGGCCCTGACAGGACCGGCAAGGCAGGGCTCGCGCAGTCTAACGCGCGATCACGATATCGGCCCGCAATCCGCCCAGAGCCTCGCTCTGGCCCAGCCGCAACACGCCGCCATGCGCACGGGCGATGTCGGCGGCGATCGCCAGCCCGAGGCCGACGCCGGATCCCTTGTCCTGGTTGCGCGCCGGATCGAGCCTGACGAAAGGCCGCAGCGCCGCGTCGCGGTGTTCGGCGGCGATACCGGGGCCGTCATCCTCGATCCGGATCCGCAGGGATTTTTCCGTCAGCGCCAACGAGACCTCGCATCGCGTACCATAGCGTTCGGCATTGCCGATCAGGTTTTCCAGCGACCGCCGCATCGCCGACTGGCGCAGCGTGACCTGCCCTGCCCCATCCGCTCTGACCAACGTCACCGGCGTGCCGCTGCGGTGGCAATCATCGACCACGCCCTGCACGAAATCCGGAATCGCGGTCGGTTCGGGCTGGGTGTTGTCGGCATTGCCACGCGCGAAATCCAGGAAGGCGTCGATCAGTTTCTGCATGTCGTCGATATCGCGCTCCAATGGCTCGCGATCTTCGTCCTCGAGCATCGACACACCCAGCCGCAACCGGGTCAGTGGCGTGCGAAGGTCATGACTGATTCCCGACAACATCATGGTGCGCTGTTCGATCTGCCGCTCGATCCGCGCCCGCATGTCGAGAAAGGCATGCCCCGCCGAGCGAACCTCGACCGCGCCGGAGGGCGAATACGGCAGGTGCCGGCCCCGGCCAAAGGCCTCGGCGGCCTCGGCCAGCCGGGTGATCGGGCGCAGTTGGTTGCGCAGGTAGAGAAAGGCGATCAGGGTCATCAGCGCGCCGAACACCACCATGTTCACCAACAGCTGATGCGGATTCGACGCCGACACGCGCTCTCGGGCGAACTCTATCTTCCGAAGCGGCTGGTCGCCCCGCTGGACCCAGACAAAGACCGTCCAGTCATCGACAAGATGCACACGTTCCAGGCCGATAACCTGGTCGTGCAGCGTCCGGATCACCACGATTCCGGAAAAGTCGTACCAGCGCCGCAGGTCGCCAACCGGCATGTCGGCAGCGGATGTCGGCAGGAAGTCGATGTTGAGCGCCTCGGCCATCGCCTGGCTGTCCGCCCATTCCGGCGCCAGCGCGGTGTTGACCTGCCGCGCCATCTCGCGGCTCATCTGCCGTGTCACACCTTCGAAATGCCGCTGGATGAACACCACCGACACCACCAGTTGCAGTGTCACCACCGGCAGGATCAGGATCAGCGCGGCACGGCCGTAGATGCCGCGGGGCATGTAGTTCTTGAGCCAGTCAAAGGTCATGCCGCCACGCTACTCCAGCCTCCGTCAAAACGGAATGACCGCAAGCGACAGGGATTGCATTTCCCCGACGACCCTGATGCTCTTGCTCGTATGGACTCCGACCCGCAACCCGATTTCCGCCCTGTGCCCGGCCGACCCGACAGGCTGGCCGACGGCCTGCGTCGGATCCTCGCACCGAACCCGTCCCCGATGACATTCCGGGGAACCAACACCTATCTGGTCGGTGAGGCCGAGATCGCGGTGATCGACCCTGGCCCGGCGCATCCCGCTCATCTGAACGCCATTCTCGAGGCCGTCGGCACCGCGCGGGTTTCGGCGATCCTCGTCACACATGCGCATGTCGACCATTCGCCGCTCGCGGCCCCGCTGAGCGATCGCACCGGCGCACCGGTCTACGCCTTTTCGGACGCGCGCGGCGGTCGCAGCCCGATGATGCAACGCCTCGCCGCGCAAGGCTTGATGGCCGGCGGAGAAGGCGTGGACACTGGATTTGTACCCGACCTGACCCTTGCGGATGGCGACACGGTCACGGGCGACGGCTGGGACCTGACCGCGCTGCACACGCCCGGACATTTCGGCAATCACCTGAGCTTTGCCTGGGGCGACACTCTTTTCTGCGG
>Ga0102929_1002769_pt1 | contig 10419 bp, 8 predicted proteins | sample SalPonR1_B_D2_MG_FD_78510 | JGI IMG/M metagenome (GOLD analysis project Ga0102929, IMG submission 78510) | Salt pond soil microbial communities from South San Francisco under conditions of wetland restoration - Salt Pond MetaG R1_B_D2_MG | ecosystem: Environmental > Aquatic > Marine > Intertidal... | reverse complement strand
ATAGCACTGGATATGGGAATCAGACCGGACCGGTTTGAAAGTGAGAAACCGAAACTCCTTCATGGAAAGGTTTCAGCAGTGGATCTGAAATTAAGGTACCCAAATCTGAAAAATGTAAACATCATCGCCAATGCCGTTCGATACCATACATCGGGGTATCCTTTTAAAGAGCCGGTCGGTAAGATTCTCTTTTTATCGGACTCCCTCGAGGAAAACCGGTATTACCCCGGTATTGATAAACTCAGAAAACTGGCATTTGAAGATCTCGATAAGACCTTTTTCGAGATTGTCAAGAACAAGATTCGATTTGCGGTTGACAAGGAGGGGTTTGTTTTACCGAACACGATCAAGACCTATAACTCCTTTGTACTATAGCAGACTATTATACAAACTTTAAAAATTGTTATTGATGAGGCTGATTGAAATGATAGAATTAAACGATATGACATTGGAAGAGATGGAGACGCATTTTGAAGAAAGCGGCTTCAAGAGATTTCGGGCTAAACAGATAGGCGATTGGTTGTACAAAAAAAATATCTTTGATTTCTCCGAAATGACAAATCTTTCCAAAGATTTCCGGGAAAAACTTGGAAATGAATACATCATCAAATTACCCGAAACGGTTAAAAAACAGGTATCCCCAACGGACAACACAACCAAATTCCTCTTCAAACTTGAAGACGGTAACACCATTGAGTCCGTTCTCCTTTATCATCCAAAACGCATTACCGCCTGTATCTCCACGCAGGTCGGATGCAAACTGAACTGTGCCTTTTGTGCAACGGGAAAGAGCGGGTTTAAGCGAAACCTGAAGACCCGTGAAATCATCGGTCAGATCCTGAAAATGCAGAAAGAAATCCCGGACCGTATTGGTAACATTGTCTTTATGGGCATGGGCGAACCGTTTCTCAACTATGATAATCTAATCAAATCCATCAGGATTCTCACCTGCAAGGATATGTTTGATTATTCGAACAGACGGATCGCCGTTTCAACAGCCGGCATTGTACCGAAGATGATGACATTCGCTTCTGAATTTCCCGAAGTGGTCCTCTCAATATCGCTTCATGCCCCGAATAACAGAAAGAGAAACGAGATCATGCCGATAAATAGCAAATACCCGTTCGAGGAACTCATCCAGGCGATGAAAGACTATACAGCGATAACCAGCAAGCGAATAACGGTTGAATACATGCTGATAAAGGATTTTAACGACAGTGAACAAGACGCAGCTGAACTTGCCGGGGTTCTCGGGGGTATGAAGGTCAATGTGAACCTCATTCCTTTAAACCCGGTGGATTCAACACTCAAGAGGCCGTCATTAAAGACTGTTGAACACTTTCAGAAGTTCCTGGAGACTAATGGCATTGAAACCGTTCTGAGAAGGGAAAAAGGAACGGATATAGATGGCGCTTGCGGGCAGCTGAGAATACAGAAAACAAATCATTCAGAGTGAGGGGTAGCGTATGAAAAAAATAATGATCGCAGTGATTGTATTAGCCGCTTTGATCGGCATGTTCTTTTTCCTCAGGGCATCTTTCAGCAACGAACTGAACATCGATCCGGTGGCATTATCGCTCGGACCGTTTGAAGTTCACTGGTACGGGATCATCATTGCTTCGGGTATCATCCTTTGCTATATCATCGGGAGGCGATACGCGTTGAAAGAGGGAATCGATGACGAACAGGTTGCCGAGGCTATCATCGTTGGAGTCTTTACCGGCATCATTGGCGCAAGACTGTATTATGTCTTCTCCAGATGGGATGTGTATTCCGGGATGCCCGGTGAGATCTTCAAGACCTGGCATGGCGGAATGGCCATACACGGAGGCGTTTTGGGCGCTATGCTGGGCATCTTTCTATATACCCGATTCCGGAAGAACTGCACATTCACGTTTTTCCAGGGCTTTGATATAGCCGCCCTGATGCTGCCGCTGGCACAGGCTATCGGCAGATGGGGTAATTTTGCCAATCACGAGGCTTACGGGAAGCCCACCGACCTTCCCTGGAAGATGTATGTCCCGCCTAAATTCAGAATGCCGGGGTACGAATCATTTGAATTCTTCCACCCGACCTTTCTTTACGAATCAGCATGGAATGTGGGCGTTTTCTTCTTGTTGTTGTGGTTCTATAAGAAGAAAAGAAAGAACTTCGGGGAGATCCTGGCCCTTTATATGATCTTCTATTCTATCGCCCGTTTCTTTATTGAATCATTAAGGCTTGACAGTCTCTGGTGGGGAGATTTGCGGGCAGCCCATGTCATAAGCATCATCTTGATTATAGCGGGCATCATACTCTTTGCCCTGATCAGAAAGTACGGAAAACGGGCACCGGAACTGAAAGGATGACACCCCTTAATGGCGAATAATATGAAGACCCCCCCGAACGATATTGAGGCTGAAAGAGCCGTTCTCGGATCAATCTTTCTTGATTCTGAGATAACGGGGGATATCATGGAAATCCTCAGACATGAGGATTTTTATAACGAGGCCAATAAAAGAATATACAACTGTATGGAAATCCTCTATGACGAAGCCGAGGCCATCGACCCGCTGACGCTGACGGATCTGCTGCGTAAGCAGGGGAATCTTCAAAGAGTGGGTGGGGAGATCACAATCGCGCAGCTGGCGGACTCCGTTCCCACATCCGCTCATGCGAGGCATTATGCAAAGGTGGTCCGGGAAAAATCGATTCTGAGAAACCTCATCTCCGCCGGGAGTAAGATCGTTGAAAGTGCCTTTAGCCTGGACGACGTTGAGAATATTCTTGATCAGGCGGAGAGAAGTATTTTGAGCATCGGAGAAAGATACATTGATAAATCTTATGCCCCCATTGGAAAGATTGTTCACAACGCATTTGACAAACTCGATCAGATCAAAATAAGGCACAACTCCCCGGAGGGCAACCTTTATGTCACAGGTCTTGCGACCGGATTCAGAGCTCTCGATGAAATGACTACCGGCTTTCACCGCTCTGATCTGATTATTGTGGCGGCAAGACCTTCCATGGGAAAATCCGCCCTTGCCCTGCAGCTTGCCAGGAATATGGCCGTTGATCACGGTCTGAAAGTGGGGATATTCAGTCTCGAAATGTCGTCGGAACAGATCGCACTCCGACTGCTGAGCCTTGAATCAAGGGTCAACTTTGAGAAGCTGAGAAAGGCTGATCTGACCTCTGATGAATGGGAGCGGTTGACCCATGCCGCCAGTAAGTTTATGGAGACCTCGATTATCATTGATGATGATTCCATGCTCGACCCGAGAGGATTGAGAACCAAGGTCAGGAGAATCAAAAAGGAATATGGTCTTGATGCCGTTATCATTGACTATCTCCAGTTAATGAACAGCGGCAGAAATCGCGAAAACCGGCAACAGGAGATCACAGAGATATCGCGTTCCATGAAGATCCTCGGTAAAGAGATGGATATTGCCGTCGTGGCAGCCTCTCAGCTTTCAAGATCCGTTGAGCAACGTGAGGATAAACGCCCCAGACTCTCGGATTTAAGAGAATCGGGTGCCATTGAACAGGATGCCGACACCGTTTTGTTCATCCACCGGGAGGCCTATTACACGAGAAGTAAGCACTCTTCCGATGAATCGGAGATACAGCGGATTAACCAGCCCCATGCATCAGAGATTATCATCGGAAAACAGCGAAACGGTCCCGTGGGAAGCATTAACCTCATGTTCGACCCGACTGTGGTTGGCTTCTTCTCCCTGGATGGAAGACCGGTTCCCAACAACGGTCGTGGATAACTGCAAAACGAAGGGAATGAACGATTTGAGGATACTGCTTGTCAATCCATGGATCTACGATGTGGCCGCTTATGATTACTGGTTAAAGCCACTGGGGCTCCTGATCCTGGCCGGATATCTTGATAGGAGCGGTCATGATTTAAAACTCATTGACTGTCTGGACCGTTATGATCCCGAACAGACCCGACTGAAGGGAAAAAGTCCAAAGTCCAAGTGGAATGGTACAGGGAAATTCAACAGCCAAAAGGTTCAAAAGCCGGATGCCTTGAAAACGGTTCCAAGATTCTTGAAGCGCTATGGTATCTCCAAAGAATTATTTATCAAAAAGCTCCTTGGCTTAAAAACAGAAGGTTGGGTGCCGGATGCAGTCTTTGTTACATCAGCGATGACCTACTGGTATCCGGGTCCATGGGAAGTCATTAAGAATGTCAAGACCATTTTCCCTGATACGAAAACCTTTCTCGGGGGTAATTATCCCAATCTGATGAAAGAACATGCCCTGGATTTCGGCGCGGATGTGGTCTGTTCCAACAGCAGAATCAGAAAGGTGATCCCATTTTTAAGGAAAAATGGGATTGACATGAAACCCGGAATCGAAGGCGAGTTCAACCTCATCCCTCTTTACGATCTCTACCAACACGAAACAAGTCATCTCGTCTTCCTGACATCCGTTGGCTGCCCGTACCGGTGCACATACTGTGCCACCCCGTTTCTCCACGACTTTAAACAGGAAAAGCCTGAAAGACTGGCCGATAGCATTGAGAGATATTCCGATCAATTCAAGGTCCGGAATATCGCATTCTTTGATGATGCCATTCTGGTGAACCACGAAGCACATTTTGATGTATTGCTTAAAGAGATTATCAACAGAGGTTTGCCCGGGAAAGGGGTCATGCTCCATTTGCCAAATGGAATCCATGCCAGGCTCCTGACAAGAGAAACTGCCAGGCTGATGAAGCGGGCAAACGTTAAAACGATCAAGATCGCACTTGAAACAGTGGACGAGGACCTCCAAAGAGATACCGGCAGTAAGGTCACCACTGAGGAATTCAACACGGCCATGGAAATACTCTTTGAAGCGGGCTTTACAAAAAAAGAGCTTGGGGTATTTCTCCTGGTTAACCTCCCGGGTCAGCATTTTCGGGAAACCATTGAGATCCACAACATCTGCCGTGATCTCGATGTCTTCCCCGAGATTAACGAATACACCCCCATACCGGGCACTAAAGAGTTCGAGAAGGTACTTGAAACAAATACACTGCCCGCTGATTGGGATCCGATACAGTTGAACAACACCGTTCTTCCTTTTTTCTGGTCTGAGGGATTCACAATAGAGGAAATTGAGAAGATGAAGCATTACAACAAAAAAATCACAAAACTACTGGAGGGAGAGAACAAATGGAACAAAAACTCATGAAGAAGGCCCTCAACAGAATGATGAGAGGCGGAGCTGATTTTGCCGATCTTTTTTTAGAGAAGAAAACCAGCTCAAATATGGAGATGACCAATGGCAATTTGGAAACCGTCAATTCCGGTGTTTCACACGGGATCGGCTTGAGAGGCATCACTGGAAAAACCGCGATATATGCCTTCACAAACGATCTGAGCGAGGATTCGATACTCTCAGTCTGCGATCGTATTGTACAGGCCCTGGGAACTGCTGAGAACAAGGATATTGCTTTGAATCTTAAAAAACGGAACGTTAAGCAGGCCAGCCCCATCCTTTTCTATCCCGATAAGGTCAAAAAAAGCGATAAGTATCATGTGATGAAACTGGCACATGAAGGGGCATTCAATTATTCCGATCTGATCAACGAGGTCAGGACCATCTATCTTGATTCCAACCAGGAGATAACCGTTGCAAATTCCGAGGGTCTCTTTGCAGAGGACCAGCGTACGAGAAGTAGATTACTTGTGATTGCTGTGGCTTCCAAAGAAGGAGAAAAAGAAACCGGTTTACAGGGGCCTGGCGCCAGCATGGGCTTTGAATTTTTCAACACCGTGGATGTCAGGGAGAGAGGTAGATTGGCCGCCAGGATTGCCGTTAAGATGATCCATGCAGATTACGCCCCGGCAGGCAAGATGCCGGTCATAATCTCCAACCGTTTCGGCGGTGTCATCTTCCATGAAGCCTGCGGGCACGCGCTGGAGGCAACCTCTGTCTCCAAGAATGCTTCTGTTTTCACCGGAAAACTCGGTGAAAAGATTGCAGGCGACTGTGTTTCTGCAGTGGATGATGCCACCATCCCCAATGCCTGGGGTTCGTCCAATATCGACGATGAGGGAACACCCACTCAGCGGACATTGTTGATTGAAAACGGTATTCTTAAGAATTATCTTGTTGACAGACTTGGCGGGATAAGAATGGACATGCCCTCAACGGGAAGCGGCCGGAGGCAGGATTACACCTATGCACCGACGTCGAGGATGTCCAACACCTTTATACTCCCCGGTGACTATCTGCCCGAAGAGATCATATCTGAGACCGAAAAGGGTCTGTATGCCAAGAAAATGGGAGCCGGCTCGGTCAATCCTTCAACCGGTGAGTTCAACTTCGCAGTCAGAGAGGGCTATCTGATAGAAAACGGAAAGATTGTAAAACCGGTGCGCGGAGCCACCCTGATCGGCAAGGGACAGGATGTCATACAGAACATCGATATGATTGGAAACGACCTTGAAAGAGCCCAGGGAAACTGCGGTTCACTCTCGGGATCGGTACCGGCTGACATCGGGCAGCCCACCATCCGGGTCAAAGAGATATTAGTAGGGGGGAGAAGCTGATGAAGAGAAAAGAATTCAAAGAGAAGGTCTTTAAACAGGCTGAAAAAAAAGGATTGAAGGATTATGAGCTTTACTTTGCCACTTCGAGGGAGTTCGAGGTCTCGATCAACAACGGCATGATTCAGAATTATAAAGATGCTGAAAAGGGTGGCGTTAGTTTCAAGGCAGTCAAAGATGCCAGGGCCGGTTACAGTTACACCGAGGATTTCACGGGAGAAGAGGCCAAACGACTGGTGAAAGATGCCACTGAAAACCTTGAACTCATCAGTGTAGCGGACAGCGAGGATATATACCGGGTAAAAACAACATTTGAGAACTGGAAGGATTATGATGAGGCGTTTGAAGAGATAGCGGCATCTGAGAAGATAGAAAAGACTAAACAATTGGAAAAGATGATCCTTGACAAAGATAAACGCATTATCAACGTCCCCTACTGTTATAGTGTGAACCACAAAAATGAGATCTTCTTTGCCAATTCTGCCGGCTGTGAATACACGTTTAAAACCGGTGGCGGCGGTATGTATGGCGGTGCTGTTGCAACCAACGGAAAGCAAAACAAATCCGGACTGGACTTCCTTTTTTCAACGGATCCCGGAAAAATTGACACAGAAGAACTGGCCGAAAAGATTGGACAAAAGGCTCTCAGGATGCTGGATTCCAAGAGTATTAAAAGTGGAAAATACCCGACAATATTGAATCATGAGGTTGTTGGCTCACTTCTCGGTCTCTTTGTTCAGATGATTTCAGCCGAAAACGTTCAAAAGGGATTTTCACTGCTCAAGGGCAAACTGGGCAAAGAAATAATATCCGAAAAACTCAGCATCTTAGACGACCCCGCCTATCCCGACAGTATCCACAATGTTCCCGCGGATGCTCAGGGAGTGGCCACCGCTAAAAAGCGTATTGTTCAACACGGCAGTTTAAAGACATATCTGCACAGCATCAAAACAGCGAAAAAAGACGGGACGGACCCAACGGGCAATGCCTTCAGAGGCAGTTATAAAGGCACAGAGACCATTAACCCGGTCAACATCGTTATTAAAAAGGGCGATCTGTCAATGGAAGATTTGATGCAGAAGATGAGCGACGGGGTCTTAATCACGGAAGTTCAGGGAATGCACGCAGGAGCAAATGCTGTCTCCGGCGAATTCTCATTAAGTGCTGCAGGGTTCAGAATTGAAAATGGAAAAAGGGCCTACCCGATCGAACAGATCACTTTAAACGGAAATCTGCTCAGTATGCTTGGCGATGTGATGGAGGTCGGAGCTGACAGACAGCAGGCAATGACCTTTTCCTACGGAACATTCGTTCCGTCGTTATACATCAAAGAGATGGATATTGCCGGAAGCGACTGAGAAAAGATTGAATAAGCGACAATTCCTTAGTGTTGGGATAACCGGATTGATGGGATCGGGCAAAAGCACTCTTCTTGAATTCTTTCGCCGGTCCGGGTATCCCGGCATTAATATGGACATGATCGGACATCAGTGTCTTACGTTATCAACCATCAGAGAAAGGATCAGAAAATCCATATCGAATGAGATCTTTGATGAGGACGGACAGATTTCCAGGAAGAAACTGGGATGTATCGTCTTTTCGGATCCCGATAAGCTCCAGACATTAAACGCCATTATGCATCCTGAAATGAATCGAATGGCAAGAGAATGGATAACGGAAAAGTATCACGAAGGGTTCCGATTGGTCTTTCTTGAAGCCGCCATACTCTTCCGGATGCGGATGGACGAATACCTTGATCAGATAATCTTTGTAGATTCACAGGAAAATGATATAATCAAGCGTATTAAGCAACGGGATAAGATGGATGAGCGTACCATTCGAAACAGGATTAAGCATCAGAAGGCGAATAAGGAAAAAGCTGATTACGTCTTACATAACAGTAATGACAGAAAAGATTTATTTCTGGATTGTAGGGATATTGAGAAAAATCTTTTGAGAAAAATCCGGAGTCTTTGAAATGTTGATATAACTGCTCATTTATGGTATCATACCCTTTGCCCTTACAAGGGGGCGATTTGGGTTCGACGGGGGTAGATGGATATCAGGAAGCGTGTCGAGGTCTTCACAATCCTCGTAAAATAGGTGGAACAAATGTTTAATTGACGAACCAGAATTTGCAATGGCAGCGTAAGACTGCTGTCGATTCTCGGACATTGTGTTCCGGGACCGTCCCTTGGACTGTTTAGCTCGAGACAGACCCTGAGGACGTCAGAAATTCGGGCTTACTTTTAGTCAGGACTACTTTGGCTAAAAGGACATCTTAAGGTAGTGTAGGTGTATCTGGTTGGTTTCCGTACCATGATACTCCGAAACTGAAACGGGGACTACACACGTAGATGCCTGGTGTGTGCTACCCTCGGACGGGGGTTCAATTCCCCCCGCCTCCACCAGTTAAAAAGGCACAAATACTCATTTAGGTATTTGTGCCTTTTTTATTGTTTGAGGAAAGTAAACACCCGGGGGTGGTGCGGCGAGGATGAGGTGCAGATCCCCGGCTTGCACCCATGATCCCGTCAAGAGTCCTCTGGCTCTTGTCCTTTATTCTTATATCTCTTCAACAGTTCGTTCTTTTCAAAATCGATATAGACTGGTCTATATGGCTCTGATTGAGAATCCCAGAAATCCTCAAGGACATCAATGACCTGACCGTCTTTTACTTTTCTTTTTGAATCCAGTGTGCAGTAATACCATCCGCTTCCTTCGTTGGAGAAATAGCATTCAACGCCGTTGAATTCATCCACAACCCTTTTGTCAAAACGCTTTATCAGGTAGATTGCGCCGTCTCTTTCTTCAAATCTCCCTTCAATTTTCTCTGTTTCGGCTAATTCATCCAAATCAACCGTATCGGGAACTTCATCTCTATTCGCAATCTTAAAGAATACGGTATTGTTCTCCACAATATCCGGCTCGGGACTCTCTTTAATCGCCTTTGAGCGTTCGATAATATCGTCTTTTTTTAACATACATATCACCTTCTTATATAATTATAATTTCATCACATTATATAAGACGAAGATATAAGCGTATTATTCAATTCTCATTCTTTGGACTTTTCATGATATCTGAGCTTTAACCTCTCGACCTCGTCTTTCATAACGGTTCTCAGTCTTTCCTCAAATGCTTCCTTTGTTGGAAAATCAGCTGGATTAAGCGGCTTCTTAATTGAGGCGAGGATTCTCCTGTTACGAATCATCCATTTTCCCTTTGGCATGGCAAATCGCGTTCCTTCGATAATGAGAGGAACCACCGGTTTTTTACTCTTATAAGCAAGTTTGACAGCGCCCTGCATAAACTCGCGGAGTTCTCCGTCTGTGCTTCGGGTACCTTCTGGAAACATTGATATGATCTTACCATCTTTTATATAGGTGAGTATTCGTCTGAGAGAGCGGGCTGCCTTCTGAGGATTGTTTCGGTCTATTGTCACACAGAAATTATCCATGGCCTGCTTGAAAAAGGGCATGGCGTTGAGTTCCTGTTTGGCTAAAAGATAGGTGTCGGGGGATATAAAACCGAGGATCAGCATTGGATCAAGGTAACTCTGATGATTGGACATGATGATATAACTCTGTTCTTTCGGCAGGTTCTCCATTCCCTCTATCTCCGGCCGCATGCCGACCCATGTGAACATCCTTTGGCCGAATTTCTTTGATTTCGGTCTCAGGTAGGCACGACTGCGCTCTTCACTATACTTTTTGCTTATGCTTGTGGCCTTGCTCATGGTATAAATACCATACAGCATATAAAAGAAAGCCGTTACAAAAAAATAAATCGGATAAAAGATGATCTTTGCCAGTTTTATATCCAATAGAAACACGTCTTTTAATCTGTTCATATACACCTCTGAGAGTACATTATCAATTAGATT
>Ga0102929_1002762_pt1 | contig 10432 bp, 8 predicted proteins | sample SalPonR1_B_D2_MG_FD_78510 | JGI IMG/M metagenome (GOLD analysis project Ga0102929, IMG submission 78510) | Salt pond soil microbial communities from South San Francisco under conditions of wetland restoration - Salt Pond MetaG R1_B_D2_MG | ecosystem: Environmental > Aquatic > Marine > Intertidal... | reverse complement strand
GTCGCATTTGTCCCTGACCTTGAGATAGCCGGCAAGGATCTTGCCTTTCCCGCAGTAAGGGCACGCCAGCCGGAACCCTCTGAGCATTGCTTTTCGGGTGTCGCGTTCCTCGTCTGGCTGCATGGTATTATCCGTTTTGCTCGTGTTCGTTCGGGGGCTGAAAGCGCGCGTTGTCGTGCGATTGCTGGTCTCTACGCCCCGTTGACGCCATCCGTCCGAGGGCCCGGATATCACGGGGTCGCGTGAATGCCGACCGGGCAAGGTCCGCCCGTCAGTTTCCGCCGCCTGACGTGAACCGGTGCGCCTCGGCCGCGGCGCGGCGGATGGCGCCCGACTTGTGGACCGTCTCCTGGTATTCGGCCTCCGGGTCGCTGTCGTGGACGACACCACCCCCGGCCTGGATGTAGAGGTTCTGGCCTTTCAACACGGCTGTCCGAAGGGCGATGCACATGTCCATGTCGCCGCCCGCGCTGAAGTATCCCACGCCGCCGCCGTAGATGCCGCGCTTTTCCGGCTCCAGTTCGTCGATGATCTCCATGGCGCGGACCTTGGGCGCACCGGACACGGTGCCCGCGGGCATCCCCGCGAAAAAGGCGGAAAGCGCGTCCTGCCCCTCGGCCAGGTCGCCCACCACGTTGGAGACGATGTGCATGACGTGGGAATAGCGTTCCACGATGAATTCCTCGGTCGGCCGGACCGTGCCCACCCTGGCCACGCGGCCCACGTCGTTGCGTCCGAGATCCAGCAGCATGAGATGTTCGGCAAGTTCCTTCTCGTCGGCGATCAGGTCGGCCTCGTTGGCCTTGTCCTGGGCGGGCGTTGCGCCGCGTGGCCTCGTGCCCGCGATGGGGCGGATCGTGACCTCGCCGTGCATGACGCGCACCAGGATCTCGGGGCTGGCCCCGATCACCTGGTAGCCGCCGAAATTGAAGAAGAACATGAAGGGCGATGGGTTCGTGCGCCGCAGCGAGCGGTAGAGCGAGAAAGGCGGTTCGCGGAAACTCTGGGTCCAGCGTTGGGCGGGCACGACCTGGAAGATGTCGCCGGCCTTGATGTAGTCCTTGGCCTTTTCCACGGCGGCCTTGTAGCCCTCGTGGGTGAAATTGCTGACCGCATCGCCCTCGGCCTCGGCATCGCCCAGGGTACGGACCTGTTCGGGCATGGGCCGGTCCAGAGCCCGTCGGGCATCCATGACCCGTTCGGCGGCCTGCGCATGGGCGGCCATGGCCGAAAGCCCCGAGTTTGCCCAGGCCGGAGCGACGAGGATGACGTCGCCCTTGACCCCGTCCAGAACGGCCACCACCGAGGGGCGCAGCATCACCGCGTCCGGCAGGCCCAGCGGATCGGGGTTCACGTCCGGCAGGTGCTCCACCAGTCGGATCATGTCGTAGCCCAGAAAGCCGAACAGGCCGGCACTGGCCGGGGGCAGGTCGGCGGGCAGGTCGATATGGCTTTCGGCCAACAGTGCGCGCAGGCTGTCGAGAGGCGCGTCCTCCAGCGCCTCGAAGGCAGTGTCGTCGAGGCGGGCCTGGCGGTTGATCCGGGCGGTCTCGCCGTGGCATTCCCAGATCAGGTCGGGGTTCATGCCGATGATCGAGTAGCGCCCGCGCACCTCGCCCCCCGTCACGCTTTCCAGCAGGAAGGCGTGTTTCCCGGCAGCGTTTAACCGCAGCATCAGCGAAACGGGGGTATCAAGGTCGGCAGCCAGCCGGGTGTAGACCAGCTGGTTCCTTCCGGCCTCGTAGCCGTCGCGGAAGACCTCGAATTCCGGGATCAGCGCCATGATTACTGGAAATTCGCATGAACCGCGTTGATCGCGGCCTGGTCGATGACGACCTCTGTTTCGGCCTGCACCGCCTGGCTGAAGACGGTGAAAATATCCAGCGCCATGCCCTGGCCCGCGCGGTCGGCGACGGCCTCGGCCTGGGCCGTGACCGCAGGGTCGTCCTGGCCGGGCTGCGTTATGGCGTCGAGCCGGGCCACGATGACACCCTGCTGCGCGTCAACCACCAGGGTTTCTCCGGGCGCGTCCAGTTCGAACAGGCGCGTCATGAAGCCCGGCGGCGTGCCGTTGAGGAAACTGCGCCGGGTCAGGCCGCGTTCCGCGATGGCTCCGTCCAGGCCCACCTGCGTGAATTCGGTCTCCGTATCGATGTCCTCGGCGATCTCCTCGGCCCGGGCGCGGAGCTGGCGACGCGTTTCGGCGGCGCGCCAGTCCTCGGCCACCTCGGCGCGGACAGCATCGAAGGGTTGCAGCTCGGGCGGGCGCACCTCGTTGACCCGAACGGCGAACAACCCGCCGCCTTCCAGTTCGTGCAACTCGGGAAAAGTGCCAAGGTCCAGCCCCGCGACAACCTCCCGGAAGCCGGCGTAAGCGGCAACGCCGTCGCGGACTTGCGGGGTCCAGGCCATGTCGCCCAGTTGCATGTCGGTCTGCTCGGCCAGATCCGCCAGCCGGGCGCCGCCGGCCAGCAGGTCAGTGATGGGTTCGATCTGGTCCTCGATCACACGGCGGGCGCGGGCGGCGGCCCGGTCCTCGCGCAGGCGCGGGCGGGCCTCGTCGAAAGTGGTTTCCTGCGCGGCCAGCACGGCATTGACGCGGAACAGCGCGGGGCCCAGCGGGCTGGGTTGCGGCCCGACGACATCGCCGGTCTCGGCGTCGAAGACCGCCCTGCCGGCCTGGCTCAACGAGTCCCGGGACACGTCGCCCAAGTCCACGTCTGCCAGGTCCAGCCCGCGTTCGGCCACCAGCGCCTCGAAATCGGTATCACCCGCCTCTATCCGGTCCAGCGCCTCCTGGGCCGCCTCGCGGGTGCCGAAACTCAGCCGCTCGACAAGGCGCCGCTCGGGCTGGACGAACTCGTCGAGGCGGTCTTCGTAGGCCTGGCGCAACTCGGCCTCGTCCACCGTGACCTGCTCCTGGATCATGTCGGGCGTGAGCCAGGCATAGGTCAGCATCCGGGTCTCGGGGGCGGTGTAGGCTTCGGGGTTGGCCTCGTAATGGGCGCGCAAGTCCGCGTCGGTCGGGTCGGGCAGGGAGGCTTGCAGGTCCTGCGGCGTCAGGGTGTCCCAGGTGAAATCGCGTTCTTCGCCGATGTAGGCGGCGACGGTCTTGGCATAGACCTCGGGGCTGGGAAGCCCGCTGATCACGGCGCCCTGCAACAGGGCGCGGGCGCTGTCGTCGCGGATGCGGGATTCGTATTGTTCCTCGGTCAGCCCGTTGTCGCGCAGCACGGCGCGGTATTGCTCGCGGTCGAAATTGCCGTCCGGCCCCGCGAAGGCGAGGGTGTCGAGGACCTCGCGCCGCACGCTCTCGTCCCCGACGGAGACACCCAACTGGCGCATCTCGTTGTCCAGAACCCGCGACCGGATCACCTGTTGCAGCGCCTGGTCGGGCACGCCGCGTTCGCGTGCCTGGGCAAAGGACAAGGGCTCGTCCGCCTGCGCCGAGAGCGACTGGATACGGCCCTGCAATTCCTGGCTGTAGGCACTGACCGGCACCTCTAGCGCGCCCACGGTGCCGATGGAACTGACCCGGCCGGTCAGCCCCGTGGCCCCGAAACCGACCATGCCGAACATCAGCAAGCCGATCACGATCCAGACGAAGGGGCGGTTCTTCTTGCTGCCGTCAGCCATGGTGCCGTCTGCCTGTTGTTGTGGCGTGTCCCGCCTCAATAGGGCCGGGCGCAGAGCGGTGCAAGCGGATCAGGCGGGGCTGTAGGCGGCAAGCCTATCAAGGAGCGTCGAAATGCCCACCTTGTCGATATTGGCGAAGGCCACGCGCAACTCCCGCGCTCCTGCCGGATCATCGGCGGGCCGGAACATGGTCCCGGGCAGCAGCAGGATGCCCGCCGCCTCGACTAGTCTTGGTGCCAGAATGTCCGACGGGATGTCGAAGGGATGCTCGAGATAGGCGAAATAGGCGCCGCAGCCCAGCAGCCGCCAGCCCTGCGCCCCGAGCCGCGGAAAGGTATCGGCGATGGCGCCGCGGCGGGCAAGGATCTCGGCCCGTTCCCCGGCCAGCCAGTCGCCCAGATGCCGCATTCCCCACAACGCGGCGCGCTGGCCAAGCTGGTTGGGGCAGATGGTGACCGTATCGAGGAATTTCTCGGCCTGCGCCAGCCGCGCCGGCGCTGCCACCATGGCCCCGACCCTGTGACCGGTCAGACGATAGGCCTTGGAAAAGGAATAGAGCTGGATCAGCGTATCCTCCCAGTTACGGGAGAAAAGGTCATGGGGGGCGCCCGCGCGGCTGTCGAAGTCTCGGTAGGTCTCGTCCACGATCAGCGCCAGGCCACGGTCGCGGGCCAGCTCGAAAAAGGCGCGCAGTGTCTCGGCGGGGTATTCCACGCCGCCGGGGTTGTTGGGGCTGACCAGAACGATGGCGCGGGTGCGCGGGGTGATCCGGGCCGCCGCCGCGCCTGCGTCGGGGATCAACCCGTCGCCCGTGGGCAGCGGCACCATGCGCACCCCGGCCATGTCCAGCCACATGACGTGGTTGAAATAGAAGGGCACCGGGACGATCACTTCGTCGCCCTCACCGCAAAGCGTGGCAATGGCGGCGGTAAAGGCCTGGTTGCAACCGCTGGTGATGGCCACGTTGTCGGGCGCGACCGGGCCGCCGTACGCGCGGGTCCAGTGGCGGGCGACCTCCTCGCGCAGGGCGGGCAGGCCCAGCACGGGGCCATAAAGATGGCTGCCCGGGTCCTCGACCACGAGGCGGGCCATTTCGCGGCGCAGCTCGGGTGGGGGCGGCGCCACCGGGGCGGCCTGGCTGACATTTATCAGGGGGCGGTCATCGGGAAAGGCGACGCCCTCGATCCAGCGCCGGGCCGCCATCACCGGCGGGGAAAAGGTGGCGTCGGTGCGCGCCGCGCTCAATCGCGGCCCCGGTAGGGCTCGACGTATTGCAGCGCCATGTCCCAGGGAAAGAAGATCCAGGTGTCCTGGCTGACCCCGGTGATGAAGGTCTCGACCTGCGGCTCGCCCTGGGGCTTGGCATAGACGGTGGCGAAATGCGCCTTTGGATACATTTCGCGGACCAGCTCCAGCGTCTTGCCGGTATCGACCAGGTCATCGACGATCAGCACGCCCTCGCCGTCGCCCATCATCGCGGCATCGGGGCTTTTCAGAACCTGCGCCTCGCGGCGCTGGTCGGCCTTGCCGCCGCCCGAAAGGTAGGATTTGACCGAGATCGTGTCGACGGTGCGGATGTCCAGTTCGCGGGCCACGATCATCGCCGGGGCCATGCCGCCGCGGGTGATCGCCACCACCGCCCGCCAGGCGCCGTTGTCGGGGCCGTATCCGTCGAGCCGCCAGGCCAGCGCCCGGCTGTCGCGGTGCAACTGGTCCCAGCTGACGTGAAATCCCTTCTCGTGGGGCAGGCGGTTGTCGACCATGGCTCAGCCCTTCTCGATGTCGGGGGCGTCGACCGCCTTCATGCCGACCACGTGGTAGCCCGCGTCCACATGGTGCACCTCGCCGGTCACGCCCGCACCAAGGTCGCTGAGCAGGTAGAGCGCGGACCCGCCGACCTCGTCGATGGTGACATTCTTGCGCAGGGGCGAGTTCAACTCGTTCCACTTGAGGATATAGCGGAAATCGCCGATGCCGCTCGCCGCGAGCGTCTTGATCGGTCCGGCGGAAATGGCATTCACGCGGATGCCGTCCTTGCCAAGGTCCTCGGCCATGTAGCGCACGCTGGCCTCGAGCGCGGCCTTGGCCACGCCCATCACGTTGTAATGCGGCATCACCTGTTCGGCGCCATAGTAGGTCATGGTCAGGGCGCTGCCGCCGTCGGTCATCATCTTCTCGGCACGCTGCATGACGGCGGTAAAGGAGTAGACCGAGATATCCATGGACATGGCGAAATTCCGGCGGCTCGTATCGACGTAGCGGCCACGCAACTCGCCCTTGTCGGAAAAGCCGATCGCATGAACAACGAAATCCAGGCTGTCCCAGTGCTCTCGCAGGCCTTCAAAGAGCGCGTCGATGGACTCCTCGTCGCCAACATCGCAGGGCAGCACGATGTCCGAACCCAGCTCGGCGGCAAGCGGGCCGACACGCTTTTTCAGGGCCTCGCCCTGGTAGGAAAACGCCAGGTCCGCCCCGGCGCCGGCCAGCGCCTTCGCTATGCCCCAGGCGATGGACTTGTCATTGGCCAGCCCCATGACAAGTCCGCGCTTTCCTTGCATCAAATTCGACGTCATCCTTTACTCCCGCCGCATCGGCCTTTGGTTGGCTTGGTGTAAGCCAAGCGTCACACCGCATCAAGCCGCCTTTGCCGCTGCCCGCGCCGTGCTATGTTGCGCGCAAGGCAGACCAACACCCGGCAGGCCGGGTAAACCAGCAGGAGACCAAGATGAGCGACCGCACAGGCATATTTGCGGGCGACGATCCCTTCGAGATCGCCCGGCGCTGGCTGGCCGAGGCCGAGAAGACCGAGGTCAACGACCCCAACGCCATGGCCCTGGCCACGACAGACGCGGAGGGGATGCCGAACGCGCGCATGGTCCTGCTCAAGGAGATCGAGGCCGACGCCTTCGTCTTTTACACCAATTACGGGTCGGCAAAGGCTTCCGAGATCGAGGCGACGGGCACGGCGGCCTTCGTCATCCAGTGGAAAAGCCTGCGCCGCCAGATCCGCGTGCGTGGCACGGTCATCCGCGAGGCGGGCGAGAAGGCCGATGCCTATTACCGCAGCCGCAGCCTCAAGAGCCGACTCGGGGCCTGGGCCTCGCGCCAGTCCGCGCCGCTGTCCTCGCGCAGCCGGCTGATGGCCGACGTGGCGCGGATCACCGCCGAGAAGGGCACAGACCCGGAAAGGCCGCCGTTCTGGGGTGGCTACCGCATCGCTCCTGTGCAAATCGAGTTTTGGGCAGATGGGGCTTTTCGCCTTCACGATCGGTTTCAATGGACCCGCGACACAGAGAAAAAGTGGTTTGTTCAAAGGCTTAATCCTTGACGTTAAATGGTATTCGCGCGTTACAATACTTTTGTCGCACAAATTAGACAAAAGATCAGGCTTGAAACTCCATGGATTAGGATGCAATTGATCCCTTGTAATCCCGTCGAGAATGGGGTCCGGCGGGCCGGGAACCGAGACTTATGACTGATGAAAACACCGAGGGGCGCCTGTGTCGGGGCCATGTGAAGTGGTTCGATCCGGGCAAGGGGTTCGGCTTCGTCGTATGCGACGACGGCGGGCCCGACATCCTTCTTCATGCCAACGTGCTGCGCAATTTCGGACAGAGTTCGGTCGCCGACGGGGCCGAGATCGAACTCGTCGTGCTCGAGACGGAGCGCGGCCTGCAGGCGTCTGAAGTGCGCGACATCACGGTACCAGATGCCATTATCGGCGGCGGGCTGACAGATTTCGCCGAGATGAGCGCCGAGGAACTGGCCGCCGCGCCCATGCAACCGGCCCGGGTCAAGTGGTTCGACAAGGTCAAGGGCTTCGGTTTTGCCAACATTTTCGGGGTCGAGGAAGACGTCTTTGTCCATATCGAGATCTTGCGCCGCTCGGGGCTTGCTGATCTGATCCCCGGCGAAGCCATCGGGGTCCGCACTGTCGAAGGCGCGCGCGGTCTCATGGCGACGGAGGTTCTGCCATGGGAAGCTGGTCTGCGCGAAGACACCGACTGAAGGGTGGCCCGGGACATCGAGCGCCCGGATACCGAAGACTGACGGCAGTGCTGACGCTCTGCCTGTCGCTGGTGGCGACGATGACGGCAGCGCAGTGCGCGCGGGACGCGGTCACCCTGCGGGGCGACTGGGGACAGGCGCGCTTCTCCGTCGAGGTCGCGGATACCGCCGCGACCCGTGCGCGCGGTTTGATGTACGTCGAAGAGATGCCGGCCTTGTCAGGGATGCTGTTCGTCTATCCAGATCCACGGCCAGTCAGCTTCTGGATGCGCAACACGCTGATCCCGCTGGACATGCTCTTCTTCGATGCGACCGGCCGCCTGACCCGGCTGCATCCGATGGCGCGCCCGCGTGACGAAACCGCGATTCCGGGCGGGCAGGCTGTGCAGTTCGTGCTCGAGATCAACGGCGGCATGGCCGCGCGGTTGGGAATCGCCGAGGGCGACGTGATGCGCCACCCTGCCATCGGATCCGACGCCGCCTGGTCCTGTCCCGCCGATTAGGGCTTTTCAAGCGCGCGCGGGGCAAGTAGATCGGTCGCCGTGGTCCGGGGCGTGGCGCAGTCTGGTAGCGCACCTGTTTTGGGTACAGGGGGTCGTGAGTTCGAATCTCGCCGCCCCGACCACTTTCCGCACCGCCCGCCGGACCGGTCGCGTGGCGCTTCGGTGACACTCCTCTCCGTCGGTGGGAACAGTGACCGTCCTGCGCGGTGCTTAGCGCGGTTTGTGAGCTTCCCGTGACAGGGTGCTGAGGGCGCGGCGGAATTTTTCCGGCCCGGGCGTTAACCCTTTTGTGCACAAGCCGGTGGAGGAATCGCACCCATCCTCATGGCGCGCGCCGGTCAAGCTGAAAATCCTGCATTTTGTGCTAAAATGAAGTTGACCCCCCAGGTATAGATTTGCCATCTTGTGCGAGCCGGACGAAAGCCCACAACATGTAGTGTCATGACGGGGCAGGACGGCAGGGACAGACACCCAAGGCACAGGCGGGGCGCCGGCAGGCGGCCCATAATCGCGGCCACCACCCTGGTGGGCAGCGGCAGCGGTGTTTCGGCCTGCGTCCGGCACGAAGCGAGCCATTCCGGCTCAGGGCATCACGGGCGGTCGCAACGACGACCGCGAACAAGAGGCACGAGGGAAAAATGAAGATCGAACGCAGCTTTACGAAGGCCGGGCAGGACGCTTACGCGGATATCGAGTTCAAGACCACCACGTCGGAAATCCGCAATCCCGACGGCACCACCGTCTTCAAACTCGAGAACTGCGAGATCCCCGCCAGCTGGAGCCAGGTCGCCAGCGACGTGATCGCCCAGAAGTATTTCCGCAAGGCTGGCGTGCCGGACAAGTTGAAGCGGGTCCGGGAAAAGGGCGTGCCGGACTTCCTGTGGCGCGCCGAAGCGGCCCAGGGCGCCGCGCGCACCGGCGAGACCAGCGCCAAGCAGGTCTTCGACCGCATGGCCGGCGCCTGGACCTACTGGGGCTGGAAGGGCGGCTATTTTTCCAGCGAAGAGGATGCCCGGGCGTATTTCGACGAGATGCGCTACATGTTGGCCACCCAGCGGGCCGCCCCGAACTCGCCCCAGTGGTTCAACACCGGGCTGCACTGGGCCTATGGCATCGACGGCCCGGGCCAGGGGCACCACTACGTGGATTACCGCACCGGCGAGCTGACCGCCTCGCAGAGCGCCTATGAACACCCGCAGCCGCATGCCTGCTTCATCCAGGGGTGTTCCGACGACCTCGTGAACGATGGCGGCATCATGGATCTGTGGGTGCGCGAGGCGCGGCTGTTCAAGTACGGCTCGGGCACCGGGACCAACTTCAGCCACCTGCGCGCCGAGGGCGAGTCGCTTTCTGGCGGCGGCAAATCCAGCGGTTTGATGGGCTTTCTCAAGATCGGCGACCGTGCCGCGGGCGCCATCAAGTCCGGCGGGACCACGCGCCGGGCCGCCAAGATGGTGATCGTGGACGCCGACCATCCGGATATTGAGGAGTTCATCGACTGGAAGGTGCTGGAGGAGCAGAAGGTCGCCAGCATCGTTGCCGGCTCCAAGATGCACGAGGCCCGGCTCAACGAGATCTTCGCCGCCATCAAGGCCTGGGACGGCACGGCCGAGGACGCCTGTGACCCGAAGACCAACGCCGGGCTCAAGGCCGCCATCCGCGAGGCCAAGAAGGTCGCCATTCCCGAAACCTACGTCAAGCGCGTGCTGGACTATGCCAAGCAGGGCTATGACAGCATCGAGTTCCCGACCTACGACACCGACTGGGACAGCGAGGCCTACAACTCGGTTTCGGGCCAGAATTCCAACAACTCGATCCGTGTGACGGATGACTTCCTCAAGGCCGTGCGCGAAGATGCCGACTGGGAGCTGATCAACCGCACCGACGGCGAGGTCGCCCGCACCGTCAAGGCCCGTGACCTGTGGGAAAAGGTCGGTCACGCCGCCTGGGCCTGTGCCGATCCGGGCATCCAGTATCACGACACGGTCAATGCCTGGCACACCTGCCCCGAGGACGGGGCGATCCGCGGCTCGAACCCGTGTTCGGAATACATGTTCCTGGACGACACGGCCTGCAACCTGGCCTCGATGAACCTGCTGACCTTCTACCAGGACGGGCAGTTCCAGGCCGAGGACTACATGCACGCCACGCGCCTCTGGACCCTGACGCTGGAAATCTCGGTGATGATGGCGCAGTTCCCGTCCAAGGAAATCGCGCAGCGTTCCTATGACTTCCGCACGCTGGGTCTGGGCTATGCCAATATCGGCGGCCTGCTGATGAACCTC
>Ga0102929_1002761_pt1 | contig 10437 bp, 6 predicted proteins | sample SalPonR1_B_D2_MG_FD_78510 | JGI IMG/M metagenome (GOLD analysis project Ga0102929, IMG submission 78510) | Salt pond soil microbial communities from South San Francisco under conditions of wetland restoration - Salt Pond MetaG R1_B_D2_MG | ecosystem: Environmental > Aquatic > Marine > Intertidal... | reverse complement strand
GGCCAGAGCGCCTTGCAGATCCTCAGCCGTCGCTGCCAGCGCGTCGCGCTGCGCCCTCAGCTCCTCTACCCGATCCATGGCAATCTTCCACGGGCCATTGGCATAGGGCCGCCCTGTCTTGGTTGCGTAGCCGGCCAGTTCATCACGGCACTGCGCCAGCGCCATGTCCATCCGCCGCCCGCCGGTCATCGCCTCGACCTCCGCGCCAACCGATGACATCAGGTCGCGCCGCGCCTCCAGCGCTGCTTGCTGTTCCTTTCTGGAGCCCCCCATCAGGTCGGTCATACCCTGCCGCACCCAGATCAGGCCCGAGGGTCCGCCGTTATCCCCACCAAGCAGGTCCGCGATCCATGCCTCCGCCTCGTCGGCTTGCGCGATCAGCGTACCATCGCGGTGGACCGTCGCGACGGGCTTCTGCAGCCACCGCTTCATCACGGTGAACCGTTTGCCCTCCGCCTCGATCTCTGTGGATACCTGCGGCGCGCCGCCAGCATGGGGGCGCAACGCCGTGACATCTTTGTCGCGCGAGCCGTGGGGCTTGAAGAACAGCGCCTGGATTGCGTCAAAAAGCGTCGACTTGCCCTGCTCGTTGGGCTCGCAAAGCACGTTCAGCCCGTCGCCGATGTCGCCTACGCGCACTTGCTCGGTGAAGCGGCGAACATTGTGGAGAGTGATCGAGCGGATCTTCATTCCGAGGCCTCCCGGACATAGGCGTAAAGCCGGGCGAGCGCGTCGGCTGCAACGTCGCGATCCTCCTGCGACAGGGCGTCGGCCTCGGCATCGTCCTTGAGCATATTGGCCGCCAGCCGCAGCGCGCCGCCGCGGTCGATCTCATCGAGATCAGCGGCGTCGTACTGCGTGCCCAACGCATCCGTCACCAGATCGAAATGGGCAAATTCGGGCGCACATGTCTCCGCAGCGCGTTCCAGTTCGGCCCGGTCAGGCAACCCGGCCCAGCCGGTCGCCGCCACACGCATCAGGATATCGCGCCGCCCGGACAGCGGCAGAGCATCAGCCAGCGCAGCCGCTGCATCCTGCCGAGGGTGCAAGGGTAGCTCGACCTCTTGCCAGAGGAATGTGCCGGTCTCGATCTCTTCTACCTTCGGGGTGGCACCCGGCCCGTCGAGCTCGACGCAGAGGCAGACGCCCCGGCGGCCATGCTTGAAGCGGTCCTGTTCCGGCGTACCGGAATATTGCACACGGTCCGATACGGCCATGCGGCCATGCCAGTCCCCGAGCGCGAGATAGTCGAGGCGCGCGCTCTGGTCACGGTCGGGTGTGATCGCATCGCCGGACTCGGTGAAGTCGGTCACGCCGCCATGGGCCAGCCCGATCCGCAACCGGCCTTCGTCGCTCGCCATGTTCACGAGCGGCTCGGACGGGTCGGAAGCACCGGAGCGGAAAGCGATGGGGCAGGGCAGCAGAGTCGCCATGTCGCCTATGTCATGTGGCGTGGAGCCGAGCAGAGCCGTGACGTTGTCCGGCGCATTTCGACAGATAGTCTCCCACAGCGGCTCGGCATCGCGGAGATTGTCATGGTTGCCCGGCAGCATCCACCATGTCACGTCTGGTGTTTCTGCCATTGCACCGAGTGCCTGTCTGATCACGCTCGCAGAGGGAGTCGCAGTGTCGAAGGTGTCTCCGGCAAGCAGGATATGCTCTGCCCCATGGTTGTGCGCTGCTGCCGCAAGGCGGCCAATCGCGCCATGCCGGGCTTCCATCAGACGTCCGCGGATATTGACGTCTGCCGGCTCTGGGATGTTCGCGAATTTCCGACCAATGTGTAGGTCGGAGGAATGAATGAATCGAAATGTCATTTTGGCTCCTGAGAAGTGATTCACCCGGCCGTCAGGTGAGCGGCGCTCTATGAATCGTTCATGGCGGCGTCAAAAACTGTCATGGTGTAGACAACTTGCTTTTGGCTGCGTGTGTGTTGGTTAATATCAGCTTCTGCGTTCACCCGAGCCTAATCGCAAGGGCGGCGAAATGAAAATGACCAGAAAGCGAACAAGACCCAAAAAGAAGGGCGCTTCCCGCTTTCTCGAAATCCATACGGCAGTGCGGGCAAGTAAACGCGTCGGTATTGAGCAACCACCGACCTCTGTACAAGGCACGGACCGCTATTTCAGATCGATGCGTCCAGAAAACAGCGTCTATGTCCTTCAGGCGCACCGTGCCATCGGACATTGCGCTGAATAAAATCAAGAAATGATGCACTGCGCGTTTTGGGGTCTACGAAGACAAACCTATGTGCACTGCAAGGAGTCGAACCACAGAAATAAAGACCCTCAACGGAACAAGCAGGGAACGAGCTTTTAAGCCCCATCCCCTTCTTTTGCTTGCACAATGGCGTTTTCAACCCCGACACTTGCCATGAATTGGTGGTCGGCACACTTACCTTGACGGCTTTATTCACTGAACACTGGGTTTTGAGGTGCCGGGACTCGGACCAATCTCAGGTTGGGCAAGTACCAAGCAAAGACGGTCAACTGATCTGGGCAAAATTTGGAACAGACAAGGGTTTCTCCGGAATTCGACGAAATTGACTCGACATCGATCAAGAAACCTCGGGAGATAAATCAATCCACTGAAAGAACTCGAACCTCCCTGAGGTAGGCGCCGGCGTGGTATTCGACCGTATCCCCGGTGCGTGCGTCGAGAAGGGCCTGCCCAAGCGGTGTGTGGGTGCCGATATAGCCGTTTTCCGGCTCGTGCGCACCGTCGACAAGGGTGATGTGCATCTTGCCACCGCCATTGGCGATTTTTTCCAGCTTGACGGTGCTTCCCGGGCCAATGATCTTTTGTTCCCGGTCCGTATCCGGGTAGTCGAGCGGGAAGGACATCTGGTCTGCTTCCGGCATAAGGTGGAGATTGAATGACGATGGCACGGGCTTTTCCTCGTCCGGGCTCGTCGGGGTCGGTTCGGTTGCCTCACCCGGGGGCGTGGTAGGGTCGGGTTGTGTTGGTTTTCCGGGCTGCGCGGCCATTGCCACGGACTCGGTTTCGGGCTCATGGTCGTCATCCGGATCAACCTCGGGCCAATCGGGTTCGTCGGCGTTTCCGCCTGCATTCGAGGCGCTTTCAGCTGAGACCGTGATGGTTTCGGTGAACCGCTCGTCGATCTCTGCGGCACCGATGGGGGCGATCTGCATCCGATCGAGGGTTTCAAGGAGGTTTTGCCACCAGAACTCGGGGTTCGCTTTCCACTGACTGCCGAATACACGCCAGAAAACCCATCCCGCCCGTTCCAGGGCAGCCTGGCGAGCCATATCGCGATCCCAGACGTCGGGCCCGTGGTAGCGGTCACCATCGAGCTCGATGGCGAGCCGCCGATCCTCGTTGCCCTCGACCACGAGGTCGATAAAGAAACCGCCGGCCGCCACTTGTGGGCGCACGCGGTAATTGGAGTCGAGAAGCCGTTGAAGCACCTCACGCTCAAAGCCGCTGTCGCACCGGTCCAGAAGGGCCTCCACCTCGCTGCCCATGATCCCGCGCCCATCAGGCATGGGGTCTTGGAAGTGCTCGAGGATCGCGGCCTTGATGTCGCCTGGAGACAGGTCTTCGGGCTGGACCGAGCGCACGAGGTAGAGCCTATCTTTTGCCCGACTCATGGCCACGTTGATGCGTTGCTGATCGGCCTTTGTCGTCTGCGAGCGCGCGCTTTTCGGCGTAGCCACCATGGACAGGAAGACAATCGATCGTTCTTGACCCTGCATGGTGCGCGCGTCGCCGTAGATGATGTGACGTTTCTCTATGACTTCGGGTCCAATCCTCGGGTCCTCGACAAGCATACGTCCGATCTTCTCGGCCTGTTCGGCCCCGATCAGCGAGATAACCCCAATGTCGCGCCAGTCGTGGGCACGATCAGCCACCAGCCGGGCGATTTCGTCGACAATCCACCGCGCCTCGTGTGCGTTGGTTTTTCCCTGTCGTGTGGCGTCGGGAATATAGACGTCGCAGAGTGGTGGATCGAACCGCTCGGAAGCCTTGGGCACCCGAAGGGGGACAAGCGCGTTGCTATAGAACCGGGTGGAGAACTGGATGATGGGTGCAACGCACCGGAAGTGCTCCCGGAGCATGACATGGCTGTCTGGATGCATTCGCTTGGTGATCTCGAAAATGGACGAGTTTTCGTCGATAAGGCCGGCGTTGGGCAGCCCAGCCAGGTGCTCGGCGCGCAGGGCGTTGATTTTCTGGGTTTGTATGCCAACGGCTGAGGGGCTGACCTGCTCCTCGTCGCCGACGACCAGAACTTTCTTGCCCCGGGCCAGCGCGGCCAATGCAGTGATGTCGCTCTGGGAGGCCTCGTCGAGTATAACGAGATCGAAGTCGCCGAACTCAGCCGGGAGTTGCTCGGGAATCTTGTATTCGGGCATGATCCAGACGGGCGCAGCCGAGGACGCCTTGCGGGCCGCAAGGCGCGCTTCCCGGATATAGCGCGGTGCCTTCTTGCCCTTGCCGGTGCCAATCTTGGACACCGCCTGGGTGAAGGCCTCCATGGCCTGCCGGATAGAGGGTGTCATCCGTGCCCGCAGACCGAGCAGGGTGCGAATGCGGATCAGGTCCTCGAAATGTTTGCGCCGCCGCTTCATCGCTTCGGCCTTGGCCTCGCGGTGCTTGTCGCCGTTGCCGAGTTCGATGATCTTATCGACCTGAGCCGACATTTGTGCCCAGGACCAAGCGTCGCGCCACGACCCTGGGATCAGGTCGGGCGCATCCAGCGGCTCATCCCGCAGGCGCGCCGCCCAGTTGGGCGCGTCGGCGTCCACCAAGCTGTCGAGATCATTTCCAAGAGCCTTGAGCCGGGGCATTACCTTTGCCAGGCGATCGAGTTCCGCGGTAATCTCGCCGCGCAGCTTCACGATCTGACCGACATCGGTTTCGCTGTCGCCTATGGCGTCGGCGAGGGACGCGATTGCCTTCTTAACCGGTAGCTTGGCGTTCCGTGAGAGATCCTGAATGCGCATCAGCGCCTCCGGAGCCTGATAGGTTTCCGGCAAGTTCCCTTCCAGTGCTAAGATGGCCGGGGACAGGTCGTGGCTTTTCCTGATTTGTGCGAGATCGAGGCCGTAAGGGAAGAGCGGTTTGAGCGCGTCACAAGATCTCTCGATCCGTTCTGCGGCCTCGATGGCTGCCCGGATCCTGCTCTTGAGGTTGTCGAGATAAATCGCGAACTCCCAGGAGGGCTGGGGGGGCTCGACAATCAATCGCATGTCGATAATGGGCCGGAGTGCGTCGACTATCTGGCTTCGGTTTTTCTGAAGTCGACAGGCCTGGTGGACGGTTTTCCATTCCTTGACCGACGACGGCTCGCGACCATCGACGCGGACGCTGGCGATGGCCTTTTTCATCGCGCCATTGAAGAGGGAAAAGGCCACCGGTTTCTGGCCGGCCGCCCCGCGTTGTGCCGCCTGCTCGATATCCTCGATCGGGCTGGTATGCTTGGGATATCGGACGGTAGCGATATTCGCGAGATCGGCGTGGGTTTCAAGGTAGGAAAGTGTCTTGCTCAGCCCGTCGCACGCGATTGATGTATCGGGATCGGTCGCGTTGATGGCAAATTTCCGGGCCTGTTCGTCCAGTCCGTCGAGGAGAGTGGAGAGATCCCGCAACTCGCTGAGGATGGCGTGTCCTTTCTGGTCTGCGTCGGCATTATCCCGCGCCATGGTCGGTGCTGTCGAGTAGTCAGGGACCTCGCGTCCGCGCCAAGCTGTTTCTGTGTCGTGAGCTGCAATGAGATCTGCCGTCCCTGGCAAATCATCCGGCGCAGGTAGGTCAGCCCCGGCATAGACAATATCGCCCGCGAGATCGGGAAGGTTCGAGCAAAGCCGGGCAAGTGTGTCGTCCAGCTGGGCCGACGGAGCCTTCGAAGGGCGGTCAGTAAACCAATCGAAATCCTCGGCGGCCGCGGAAAGGATCCCGACCATTTCCATCGGGGTTTGCTTGGCGCCGTTCCATTCGAGCGACGCGAGGTTGACCCGCGCGATTTGCGAGAGCTTTTCGTCCGCCTTCCGCGCATAGGCATCGCAAGTCACGATATCGCTTTCCAGGCGGGACTTGAGTGCCAAGGCGTCTCTCTCATTCAGGCTGACCACCTCGTTGGAAAGTTCCGTTACCGCTTCCTGAAGTTGCTGAGCGCTTTCGCGGTCCGTGCCTACCGAGGCGATAACGAGCGGCTGGAGGGGTGAGGGAAGCTTTTCACGGACAGCAGCGATCGCCTCCGGCGTGCGCGCGGTTACAAGGACGCGTTTACCGAGAGACATCTGGTGGCTGATAATATTCGCGATGGAATGCGTCTTACCCGTGCCGGGAGGGCCCGAAACACAGACCACGTGCAGATTCTTGTCGTCAATCATATCCGAGATTTTGCCCTGTTCTTCATTGAAGGGCAGGGGGAAGAAATGCACGCGTGTCGGGCCTGATCCGGCGTCCTGCGCGTCCATGGGTGTCGTGGAGGGTTCATGGATACCATCACTGCCATCCGGTGTTCCGGACGGTACTGTCCAGGTGTTCTGGGCACCGCCGAGAACGGCGCTATCGAGCCCCCAGGCCGATGTATCGGCCGCCGGGATATCAGGGGGTGTGATGGCATATCCTCGAATGGCGTCCGGGATATCAGTTTCCGTATCATCGACACGCTTGCGCAGAGCCTCGAGATCTTCGGCTCGGGCTTCGTTCGACCGGGCGCGTCCGAAAATCGCCCAACAGGAGGTGATACGAAGGTCTTCACCGATATTGTCCAGGTGCTCGCCCGCATTCCACCGCTCGCGATCGATATGCGTGCCGGTGCTGGAAAGCTGTGCGGCTGATGTCGAGAGAAGTGGTTCCCACGCGCTCGTGAAGGGCGAAAACTCTGCTTCTCCGAGAAGAATTTGCTCCAAGCGCTTCTGGAGGTCGCGCTGGAGCTTGGCTGCCCCATCGATTTCGAGCTCGAGGTAGGGTTTCAGGGAGAGGCGCGGTGCGAGGTCCCGTGGATGGATGACGATCGCACCACCATCTTCGACCTCGATATCGACCAGTTGCTCAATGATCGGCATATCCACGCGATCGATCTTGTGCTTCCAGCGTCCGATACCGATCCCCCAGACGAGCTCGGGCGGCGTCCCTTCGGAAGTGTGGATTTCCGAGTTGATCCGGAAAAGGTCGTTGTAGAGGGATATGCTCTTGCGAACCGGCTCTTCTGTCTTGGCCCATTCAGACCAGGGGCCGGACCGGTATTGTTCGAAATCGCGGCGCATTTCCGGACAATCCTTGGCCAGGATGGTTGCCCTGACACGGTTATCGACGGTTACGCCCTTTTCGACGATAGAATGGACATTGCCCGGCTGCACGAGTTCGCCTTCCACAAGGTCGGAGGCTTCCTCGATCGTAACTTCGACGGACACGGCATCTTTGAGTTGCGGCGCTCTGGATGGATCAGTCGGACTGGTGACAAGGAAGGTAGCCACATGTTCGGCAGGTTCGGGTGGCCTTGTTTCGCGCTGGCGCGCAATCCGGATCCAGGCACCGTCGTTGCAGTCGACCTGTACGCCCGGCAGGTCGACAAGATCGTTTTCGTGAAAAACACCAAGGCCTCCGCCCATGGTCATCTGAACCTTGGCGCGTGCCGTGAGGACGCCTTGTGCAAAACCGAGAAGACCCTGGAGGCCTTTGCGATCCGCATCATCCTCGAAATGGTTATTTGCCGTTTCGTTTTTCAAAGCCGCTCCATTGATTAAGCGATCCGCCAATCAACTTTGCCGAGCGGATAATCGGTTTGGTACACGTCCGTAGGGCCGGGTTCCAGTTCTCATCGTGAGTGTTCGCAGGGAAAATTGGCCAAATTTCTGCATTTTCCGATTTTATCAGGCCCGGGAAGAAAACAACCGATGCTCTTCGCCCACCTCAAGCGCATCCTTGGGCTGGGACGGCTCCGATTACGTGGGCCATGCGGCGCAAACGACGAATTCCTCCTCGCCGCCACCGCCCTGAACCTCCGGAAATTGGCCAAGGTCTTTCCCGCACCGCAGCAAATGCGCAAAGCCTGACAGGAAAGGCGCGCGCGCCCGATTTGGATCGGCTATTTCTGCGCTCGCAAACTTTAGTTTTTCCACAGAATCGGCGGATTCCGCCCTTTCTCCGCAGACGCGAGATGGCCGTGCCGGGAAGGCAAGACCAGACGTTCAGTGCGAGCTAAAATCGAGCATGTCGCTGCGATGCCGCAAGGGAGGATCTCGCCCAACCGGGTGGTGTAAAATCGCCGCGAAGAGGTAGCGCTGCGAGGTTTTGCCTGCCAAGCGCGGGAGATACCTCACATCGATCTGGATATTGTCGGGCTCGCAAGTCTTGCAGGCGCTTACGGCATGTAGTCATAGGGCGATGACAATGTCATCCGGATGCGGGATTGCCCCCTTGACCTCGATCAAGGCGTCATGAGTAAAAACGCTGTAAATAGGTCAAAGCAATCCGAAGACAAAAAGGAGAGAGAGATGCGTCGCCATGGAAGATTCCTTCTCGCCGCCGCCCTCGCTGGCGCGCTGACGGCTCCGGCAGCTGCACAGCAGCACATGCAGGGCGGTATGCAGGGCGGAATGCAACAGGGTATGCAGGGCAACCCGGGCATGATGCGGGATAATGGCATGCACGGCCAGATGATGGGCGGCATGGGTGGCCACATGATGATAGGTGGTGGCCCGGCCAAACATATCGAGGGCCGGCTTGCCTTCCTGAAGACCGAACTCGGAATCACCGACGCGCAAATGGATGTCTGGGAAGACTATGCCGCCGCTATGCGAAGCGCGGTCGACTCCATGCAGAAGATGCACACCACGATGATGTCGGGCGACCGGCCGACCTCGTTTCCCGAGCGCATGGAACGCCACGAGCAGATGATGTCGGCGCGCATCGAAAGCCTGCGGACGCTGCGCGACGCGGCCGTGCCGCTTTACGCGGCGCTCGACGACCAGCAGAAGCAGGTCGCCGACAGCATCATGGGCATGGGGATGATGTGAGGGCACTCGTTGCGCTTTTCCTCGCGCTTCCCCAGCTCGCCGCGGCGCAGGTCAGGGGGTCCGACATGATGCATGATGGCTGGCACTGGTGGATGCCGTTTCCCGGCATCCTCTGGCTGCTTTTCGTGGCGGTGGTGATCGTCGGCATAGTCCTGCTTGTCAGGTCGCGCGGGGAGGCGCCTTCGTCGGGCAGCGGGCAATCGGCGGTGGATATGCTCGACGAGCGCTACGCCCGCGGTGAGATTGACCGCGAGGATTACCTTCAGCGCAAGGACGATCTTCTGACACCGCGCGAGGCGCGGACCCGGCAATAGGGCAGAGGCACCGGCGCGGCACGCAGAGCGGTGCCTACGGCGAAAGCTCGGATTGTCCGCACTGCTGCCCTTTCAATCGCCCCAAATGCTGCGCGATGCACGAATGGCCGGTTCGGTGACGCCACAATGCAGCGTTTGACGATGTGGCCAAGGTCGGCTCAGGGCCGGTTGCGTCGCTCAAGCAGGAGCGGCGGTTTCCGGACATTCTCTGCAAGCGCAAATTCGTGGTGATGCGTTGGAAAAGCGGTCATCCGTAAAGTTGCCGTGACGACTGAACAAGCGGGTTGAACCTCCAGTGGCTTGAGGGTGTAAACAACCACAACATCAAGAATCAGAGGCAGGCCAAGCTCATTGCGACTGACATTTCTTCAAAAGATCCTCTGGGCGCTCGTGAGCGTTTCGGCACTGGCTTTCGTCTGGTTGCTGCTCTGGGCGAACTATCGAGCCGACCAGGCCGCGGAGGGCGAGCCTGCATTTCGTGCGGATTTCGAATTAACGGATCACACCGGAATGGTCCGCACTCAGGAGGATTACGCGGGCCGCTGGATGCTGGTCTTCTTCGGCTTCGCCAATTGCCCCGATGTGTGCCCGACGACGCTGGCCGAGGTCGCCGCCGTCATGGACGAACTGGGAGCGGACGCGCCACAGGTTCAGCCGCTCTTCGTCACCATCGATCCCGAACGCGACACGCCGTCAGTCCTCGCGGATTTCGTGCCGAGGTTCGAGGCCGGGATCGTGGGCCTGACTGGAACACCCGACCAGATAGACCAGACCGCCGACAGCTTTCACATCTTCTATGAGAAGGTCGAGGAGGCCGCGGCGCCCGGCGGCTACACGATGGGTCATTCCTCGCAACTTTTCCTGTTCGATCCGGAGGGCGGTTACGTGAAAGCCTGGAGCCACGGCACCTCGGCCGAGGAGATCCTTGACGATCTGAGGGGGCGCGTGGCCGGATGAGACGGGGATTGACGGGAGAAGCGGCTCTGACTACCGCTTGGGTGGTGGCGCTGGTGGCAACGCTCTCGGTGCTGTTCATCGGCGAGGTGCTGGGCCAGATGCCTTGTCTGCTGTGCTGGTATCAGCGCGCATTCATGTTCCCGCTGCCCATCGTTCTGGGCCTTGGCCTGTGGTGG
>Ga0102929_1002759_pt1 | contig 10438 bp, 6 predicted proteins | sample SalPonR1_B_D2_MG_FD_78510 | JGI IMG/M metagenome (GOLD analysis project Ga0102929, IMG submission 78510) | Salt pond soil microbial communities from South San Francisco under conditions of wetland restoration - Salt Pond MetaG R1_B_D2_MG | ecosystem: Environmental > Aquatic > Marine > Intertidal... | reverse complement strand
GAACCCGACGGCGATGTCAGCCGTCTGCTCACCCAGCCCGTGATGGATCGTCCGGTGGAGGCGAGCGGCGAGACCCGCTGGGCCGCGGCCGTCGCGGGCTTCGGCATGCTGCTTCGTGAATCGCCGTACGCCGACGACTTCTCCTGGGCCGATGTGATGGAGCTCGCACGCGGGGCACGGGGCGACGATCCGAATGGCTATCGAGGCGAGTTCCTGCGCCTGGTCGAGATCGCGGGCACGCTCCCGGTACCGACCGACGACGAACCCGGAGCACGATGATGGATGGAATGCTGCGAAAGCTCAGGGGCGCCTTCGGCACGGCGGTGACGTGGGCCATCGGATGGGCGGTGATCGCCTTCGCCCTGTTCTCGATCCTCCGGGTGGTGGGCGTCGGGTCGGCACCCTTCGCGGAGTTCGTGGGGGTCCTGACCACCATCACCGCCGCATCCGGCTTCATCGCCGGCGGGGTGTTCTCCCTCGGTCTGGCGACCTTTCACCGAAATGGCCGTCTGGACGACCTCCGAGTCGGGCCCATGGCGGCGCTCGGGGCCGTCGCGGCGGTCCTCCTGCCGGGCGTCGCCGTGGTCTCGGGCCTCTTCGAGTACACCCCGCTCACCCTAAGGGGGACGCTCGTGTTCGGTGCGGCCGTCGCGGTGCTCGGAGGCGTGACGGGGGGCGGCCTGGTGAAGATCGCCAGGGGCGCGGACGCCGACCGGCTTCCGCCAGGGGAGTGACTGAGGCGGTCTCCCATCAGAAGCTGATCGTCAGCCCCAGGACGAAGTCGTTACGGTGCACGCCTTCATCTCCCGGCACATCGTCCAGCCTCGGAAACAGGATCGCGAGCTCGTCGAGCGGAATGTCGCTGAGATCGACATCGAGCGACTGTGAGTACCGGGCCCACTCGGCCCGCAGCCCGATATCGATTCCACCGATACCGCTCCCCAGATTCCTCGCGAACAGCCACTCGATCCCGAGACCGTAGTGCCAGGTGTTGGGCCAGAGGCTCTCGGGGCCGATCCAGTCGATCGTGGGGGTCGAGAACGGGTTGCCGTTCACGGCGATATCCTGGAGCCGGTACCAGCTCCATCCGTATCCACCCTTCACGTACGGCTTCCACCCGCCGGTGAGCATGTTGATGCGCAGCGACCCCGCGTATTCCCAGAGGTTCAGGTCGGCGCGATAGACGTAGTCGGGGATCCGATCGAACTGTACGTCGAAGCCGAGCGTGCTCCGCACGTTCCGGATCATGTTCTCGCTCACGAACCGTTCTCCGAGATAGAACGGGACCTGCACGAAGGTGCCGGTCGACACGACGTCCTGCGTCGAGGAACCCGTGATCTGTGCCTCGCCCGTCGGGTCGCTGAACACGATGTAGAGCGCAAGCGTGCCGACGAACTCCTCGAACTGCCCCCCCGCGATGGTCAGGTAGTCCCAGCCTTCATCGAAGGTCTGTCGTGAGACCCCCGACGAGAGACCCACGAACCGCGTCTGGATGCTGTCGTTCGGGATGTAGACCCTGTCCGGCGTGCCGAGCGCGGTACGGAAGGGCCACGCCGCGATCCGACTCACGAAGTCGAGCGGCGGGAGATTCAGGAATACCGGTACCGTGAAGTTCAGGAATCCCAGATCGTTCCGGAAGTTGTCCTGGACCTCCGTGGGGAGGATCGGCGGGATGGAGTGCGGATCGTAGAGCCGATACGTGGAGCTCCGGTACGAGGACGTCGGCCCCGACACGTTCCAGCCGCTGTTGTGCATCGGCCCGACGGGACCGTTGTTGCCGGTATTGTAGTTCTCGAGGATGCCGGCGAAGGGTGACCGCGTCGCCGGGTATCCCCACCGGATGGGCAACACCATCCACCCCCACGTGGCACGAGCCTCGGCGTCCGAGCGCGTGAGCTCCGTGAGCTGCTCGAAGTCCGGCATGAGGCGGAGACGATCGCGATCCGCGAACCCCACGACGCCCCCACGAATGAAGTCGGGCCCCAGGTCCTCGTCGCCCACCCGCCAGTCCGCGAGCCACTCGCGGTGATCCACATGCACCGCGATCTCGTCGGTCGTTCCACCCGGGCCGACATTGTTGTAGCGGCCCGGCAGCGGGAACGTCCCGTGGGAATCACGGTTGGTGCCCCCGGGCCACTCCATCGCCTGGTTCAGCCCCTTGTTGTCGGAGCCGATGTACCCGAACGGATGCGTGTTCGGGATCGTCTCTTCGTCGTTTTCCCACGCCAGGTAGCGGATCTCCTCCCACCACCGCGCCTGCCCGAAGCGATTCCTGGGAAGGGCCTCGACCTCCGCCTCCCACGCCTCGCGTGAGGCGTAGGCGTTCGGAATGGCGAAGTCGAAGGGAGCGACGAACTCGTGGAGATAGAAATCGATCCGCTTCATCACGAGCGGATTGCCGGGCTCGCCGTCCGGACCGATCCGACCGTCGAGAATCGCCTCGAGGGTGGGCCGATCGAGTGCTCCTGTCACACCATCCATTGGAGATACCACGACGTTCAGGTGCTCCCAGTCCCCCTCGTGGTTCATGCCCGAGTCGTTGCTCGGGTAGTAGAACCAGTACTGCAGCACGAGTTCGTATCCGCCGTCGATCTCCAGAATGAAGGGGTGGTAGAAGATGCTCGAGAAGGTGGGCTTCCGGGAGTCGGGAGTCCGCTCGTACTCCGGGATGTACGCCTCATCCCACGTGTCCGGACCCGACCCCGGCGGATTGATGAACAGCACCGCCGACCGGTCCTCCTCGGTCTGGAAGAAGTCGCTGGCCACGTCTCGTCCCGCATAGCCGATATTTGCGTACTGCTCGATCAGCGACAGCAGTTTGCAGTCCTCCGTCGCCGGGATCCGCGTGGATTCCTCCCTCGTGACGAGGCCCTCCGGGGACTCGGCCGTGAGGGTGCACGGCGTCCCATCCAGAGCGGCCAGGTTCACCTCGAGCGTCCCGTCGAGCTCGGGCTCTTCACTGCCGGCCCGCCAGTAGTCGACGGACAGTGCGAAGTCCTGCCGGTTCTCGATGTAGACGTACGGATCGACCGGCGGCTGTTCCGTGTTGTGGACGAGCATCGGTGCGAAGCGCTCACCCAGCGCCAGGAGAATCTCCCCGCGTCGATCGTCGATGCCGTCGCGAGGCGCCACGTCGCGGAAGGAGGCGTCCGAGGGGTCACCCCAGAGCTCCAGCTCTATATTGGCCGCGGTCGCCGGAACCGGCTTCGCGAGCCCCTTCGGCATCTGTCGGATGTACTCGTCGCGCGGCACCTCCTGCGCGGAGGCCGCGGAGTCGAGCGAGACAAGGGCGAGAACCGTCAGGGGGAGGGAGATCCAGGTGTGCTTCATCTGTCGGGCCCGACCGAGCCATGCCGAGAGACGCGGCCGCCAATGCGCACGGCCTCGAAGACGTCCTGGACGGCGTACCAGGAATCTCGGAAATACCTAACGGTCGGGGGGAAGCACGGAAAGCCACATCCTCCCGCCCCTGCTTGCCCAACCCGTCATCGGGCCGAACAATGGAGCGATGACGCCTTGCTGACGGGGCGGTCGCAGGGTGAGTGCCCACCCCAGTTCACCTCTGACCGGGAGGCATCCATGGCTTCGATGAAGCCGGGCCCACCATCTCGTCGCCCTCACCGCTTCTACCTCTTCACACCGCCGTATCGGACACCCGATCCGGTCCGGACCCCCGCCGACCTCGCCTCGGGCGAAGCCCCACCGGGCGCATCGCTGATCTGGTGCCTCGGCCCTCGGATGGACGAACGCCTACTGCGCGAAGTCCAGCGGCGGCCCGGCGGGGTCCAGCTGCTGACGGTTCTCCCTCGGACGTCCGAGATCGAGGATGCCGACGAGCTCCTCCGCATGGTCGAGGTGTGCCGGCCCCACGCCGTGCTCCCCTTCCACCACGACCCCGACCCGATCGACCTGCGGATGCTCCTTCGCGAGCCACCCGAGGACATCGCCCGGGCGGTCGTGGACTATCTCGGCTGGCGCGGCCTGATCATCGACCCGGACATGCGTCAGCTCATCCGCCGGACGCTCGAGCTGTCCGCCGACGTATCGACCGTGTCGGGGCTCGCGAGGGGCGTGTACATGTCGCGTCGCGCCCTGGGTCGGGCCTTCCTCCGCGCCGGGCTTCCGGTACCGTCCCACTGGCTCCACGTCGGGCGTGTCCTTCGCGCCGTGCTGGATCTGCAGTGGCATGGCGAGACGCTCATGCGGACCGCATCGCGGCACGGGTACACGGACGGCTTCTCGCTCTCGAACCAGATGAAGCGACTCACCATGACCCGGCCGAGCGAGGTGAAGGAGAGGATCGGCTGGGAGTGGGTGCTCGAGAGCTGGATCCAGCGAGAGCTGGCCTCCGGCGGATTCGGGAAGGATCAGGTCGGAATGCTCCGGCGGCACCGGTCGACCGTGGCGGCGTCGGCGTGAAGCTGAGGGTCGGAGCTCGACTCGTCCTGACGGGCGAGGGCGGGACGGTCGAGTTCACCGACCTTCAGCAGGCCCTGCTCCTGATGGTAGCCGACCGGGAGTCGGCGGGGCTTCGCAGGGAGGTGGCGTCGGAGGTCCTCTGGGACCGGGACGAAGGGGCGACCTCTCCCCGGCGCCGCCTCCGACAGATCGTCTACGCGATCAACCAGCGGGCGAACGACACGATTCTGGACGGCGATCAGCAGCTGCTGCGTCTCGCCGGTCCCGTGGAGGTCATCTGGACGGGTGAGCCGGCCGGGGGCGCCATCGCATCGCCCACGTCCCACTGGTCACGCGCCCGGGACGACGTCCAGGATCGAGCACGCACCCGATCGCGGAGTCACGTCGCGAGCGCCGTCGACTCGGCACGACTACGGGACGATCCCGAGACGATCCTCGAGCTCGTCGCGACCGATGCCGATCCCGTTTCGATGTGGCGGGACGCCGTGTGGGCTCTGTTGCGAGCCGGACGCGTTCGGGAGGCCGAGGCGTCGTTCCGCGACCTCGGGATCGAGGACCCCGACACGGTCCGCCGCTGCCGTGACGTCGTGGCGCGTCTCGCCTCCGGCAACGCTCCCGGGCCCAATCCGCACGCGCGGGACGTGCCGCTCGTGGGGCGGGAGCCGGTCCTCGCCGACACCATCTCGGCGCTGCAGCGGGGAGACCGCCGGGTCGTGCTGGCCGGCCCGAGCGGGACGGGGCTTTCCCGGATTCTGAGCAACGCCGCGGCGTGGGCGCTCGCGGAACTGGATGATCTCGTCGTCGCATCCACGGCCTGCACGTTCTCGGGTCGCGACGTGGCCTACGACACGCTCAACCGGCTCTTCGACTCCGAGCTCTTCCGCGACGCCCATCTCGAGGTGTCGGAGCCATGGCGGAGCATTCTCTCCCGGGTACTGCGTGTCTACGATCGGACGCCGGCACGGGAGATCGAACCACTCGAGGGAACGTCCGCGACCCTCCGCGTGCTTCATGCGATCTCGACGCTCATCGAGCGTGCTCTCGGCAACGCCACGCTTCTCGCCGTGGTCGACGACCTGCACCTCGCCGACCAGGGCTCACTGACCGTGCTGACCCACCTGGGCTTCGAGGGAGAAGGGGCGGTCATTCGTCTGTTGGGGGCGAGTCGGGACGACGTCGATGCGGACGGGCCCCTGGCCGACCTCCTCACGGGCACGAACTCGACCGTCATCGCCGTTCCCCCTCTCGATACCAGCGCATCGCGTGCTCTGCTCGCGGAGTTGAGGCCGGAACTCGACCCCGGGGAGCAGCGCGCGCTCGCGAATCTGTGCGGAGGGCTTCCGAGACGCCTCGAGGATGTGGCCCGTGTCCCGAATCTCGACGAGATCGGAAGCTCGGCCGGCACCCTCGACGATCTGCTTCGACAACGGATCGGAGATCTTTCGGAGGCCGAGCAGGAGGTGCTCGCTCTCCTGAGCGTGCGACCCGACGGACTGGATGCCCGGGCCCTCATGGATGCATCCAGGCTCGGGACCCTCGAGCTCGGACGGGCGACCACGCGCCTCATCGACCTCGACCTCGTCGAGGACCACGAACGCATTCGAGTCTGGAGCTCGTTTCTTCGGCGGGGGGTGCGAGCGACGCTGCCGAACGGGATCCGGCACGCGCTGCACCTTCGGATCGCTCGCGCACTGCAGCAGCATGAGCCGCCACCTGCCGCCGACATCGGCCGGCATCTGCACCAGGCCGGCGAGCTGGACGAAGCCGGTGCATGGCTCGTACGTGGTTTCGAGGAGGCGAAGCAGGCTGAAGCGTTCCCCGTCGCCATCGAACTCGCCACCCTCGCGGTGGAGCTCGACCCGGAGAACCCCGCTCTCCACGACTCGCTCGGGTCCCTGCTCTCTTCCGAGGGAAGATTCTCGGAGGCCAGCGCGAATCTGGAGGAAGCCTGCAGGCTGGACGACCGGGACCCTGCCTCACCCGAGATGCTGAGCCGGCGGTTACGGTGGATTCGGGCCCTCGCGGAGCACGTGTTCGACTCGGACGTCGTCGCCGAAAAGGCCCGGCAGATCCTCGCCGACGCCCAGGCCGGGGGACACCTCGACGCTGAGGCGCGGGCCATCGACCTCCTGTTCCGCGTGGGAGACTACTGTCTCGACTTCGACCTCGTATACGAAGCGCTCGGCCACCTATTGAGCGCCCGCGAGCGTGACGAGCAGAGCCCTTATCTGGACTGGGTCGAAGTCCGTCGCTCCTACATCGACGACCCCGACTGCGCCCGAGCTGCCGCGCATCGCTTTCTCGAGTTCACCGAGCCCGGAAGCACGGATCGGCTGGACGCGGTGGCCCGGTTGATCAATCAGGGGACCCTGCGAGGGCCAGCAGGCGACTCAGATGTGCAAAAGGGTCTAATGCTACTCACAGACTTTGAAAACTCGAGTTACCAGCACCTTAAGGCGCGAGCGCTGTCCAATCTTGGCACTTGGAAAGTGGAGCGTGGCGAGATGGTCGCCGCCGAAGGCTTGTTGGAGGAATCCCTGGGTTTGTCGCGAGGGATTGAGGGTTCGCTTCCTGGAATGGTCCTCTCAAATCGAATCGATGCTAGGCTCGACGTAGGCGATATAAACGCGGCATTGCAGATTTGCCCGCCTGAAAATACCGCCGTACTTCACACACCCCGAGACCAATATGCAATCGACTCGTCGATAGCGGCCGCATTATTGGAAAAGGGTCGGTTCGGAGCCGCGTCGGATCTGGTTGCCAAATGGGAGCATATTCCGGAGGATGCGCCACTCTGCTTCTTCCCGCATTCGGTAATTGCCGTCCGTGTCCGGACTTCCCTCTTCCGCGGAGAGCACGATGCAGGCCGAGAGATGCTGAACAGGGCCGAAGTACGAGCTAGTCGACTTGGCGTCCAGAGAGCAATCGAGAGGCTGGAACGTCTGAGGGGGTTCCTAGACGGGTCAGCTCGAAGCGGCTGATGCTTTAGGGCCTCGCACCGCCTCGTCGTCGGGAGCTACGACCTCGGCCTCGTCGGAGATCCTACCCAGACGTACCGAAGCCGCGCTCTCCGCGTGTTCCTCAAGCACCTCTGAATCGACCAACACCTTTACAACGGCCGGATCGAATTGAATTCCAGAATATCGAGCGAGCTCGTCTCTCACGGTGGGAAGGTCGAGTGCTTTTCGATAAGGGCGGTCCGAGAGCATGGCGTCAATGGCGTCACAGACGCCAATGACCCTAGCACCAAGGGGGATATCGTGGCCGGCTAATTGCTCTGGATAGCCCCGGCCATCCCATCGCTCATGGTGGTGCCGGACGTTCTCAATCACAGCATTGGACACAGACGACATCGTCTCCAAGAGCTCGACACCCTTGGTGACGTGAGACTCGATCATCGCCCTCTCGGCATCTGTCAGCTGAGCGGGTTTCTTCAGAATCTCTGTGTATCGGGCATCGATCTTCCCGACATCGTGAAGAAGAGCCGACTGCTCAATCTCGTTCACTACACGAATGCTGACACCTAGGCGTTCGGCTGTTAGCCTGGCCAAGTTCGCTACACGTAGAGAGTGACCCGAGGTGTAAGGGTCCCGCGTCTCAATCGCCTTCACGAGGGCGTTGAGCAAGTCACGGTTCGCCTGCTGCAAGCGGAATGTTCCAAGGTACGCATTCCGAATGGCGAGCAATGGGAGACCGGCCAAGACTAGCCCGATCACGCCCAGTTCAACGCCCATCAGCGCGATGGCGACGGCGACTGGGCTGACCAACAGGTCGTAAAGGAAGTTCGCGCCTCCTCTACCCACAACCTGCTGCCAAACGACGAAGAAGGATGCGCCGCTGGCTAGAGAGATTACCCGCGCGACAAGAAGGTGATTGACGGAAAGGTAGATCGCGCCAAATGCGAGCAATGGCAGCCAAGAATAGCTGACACCCTCGACCCCGCCCAATCCAAGCGTCGCTGCAGCCTCACCTCCGAGGGCTCCATACGCGAGCCCGCCCAATCCAGCTGCCAAAGAGTGCTGGGACACATTGAAGATTCCCTTTACCGCACTCTTCCGACGGAAGACGAAGTCACCAGTCAGGTGAGTCGCAATGATGAAGACGAGCCCGGACGCTGGCCCGAACAGCACAACGGTCGAGAGTAGCGGCAGGTACGCCACGCTTTGCGTTGAACCAGACTTCCCGATCGCCGTCTCGACGGTAAGGCGCTCGGCAGCCAATCCAAGCAGCACCATCACTCCGAGGCCCCTCAAGCTCGATGATGGCATCGCGAGAAGCTCCTGCCACGGCGCGGTCGGGATAACGGCACCGGCCGCTATCGCAACGACTGCAACGAAGAACAGGACCTTCCCTTTCATATTGAGCGACATGCCCCCTCAGTCCGTCTCATTTACCAGCTGACGCCGCCGCTACCAGCCATTTCGGCAAGCAGGCAGGCACAGAAGTCGATGATCGATTCGAGCACAGGTATCACCCCCTTTTGTATGGAGTCGGCTCTCGTTCGCTAGTGAGAAGCCGCTGCGCTCCGCTATTTCGCTCATCTCCGCTTTCGACGAACTGAGGGGGAAGCCTCCTGGTGTTCTAGGACATGAGACGGCCGCGGACCCAGCGGTCTGCGGCCTGAAGAGTTGCCAGAATGACTGCCCGCTCGGGCGAATCCATGACGGCGGCCGAGCCGGCCAGCGACGCGACGTCGCGGTCGGTCATGGCGTGTACGGCCACCATGGCATAGTCACGATTGAATGCGCTGATGAGTTCGGCGCCATCGAGGGCGAGTACGGGCGCGCGGCGTTCGCCGAGCTCCCCGAGTACGAGCTTCTCGATGGCACGAAGGGTGGCCGAGGCCACGGTCTCGAGCCGGCCCCTGGGCATGTCCGCGCCGGTGGTCTCGCCTTCGTAGATCTCTCCGAGCCACTCGATGGTGACGACCATCCTGAGGCGGCGACCACGCTGCGCTTCGATGCGGTGGCCGTGGAACAGGATCCGGGCCTCGCTCTCCTCGTGAGAGAACGGCTTCGGCGGAGGTGACGGGGAGGCGAACCTGGGCGGCGGCTGGGGCGTGGTGGGCGGTACTTCCCAGAACGCCTCTTCCTCCGGCTCCGGTACGTCGGCGGGCTCCGGCTCGGCGACGGGTCGCGGGGCCTGGAAGTCCGAACTTTCCGCGACGGAGATGCACCGGTGATCCACCTCGAGGTCGAAGTGGGCCAGAAGGGCCGATTCGACGTTCCGGACGGTCTGCTTGGGGCTGACGTCCGAGGTGGTCAGCATGTGGATCTCCTCCACATCCCGATTGGGCTTGGCCACGATCCGGGCCGACACGACGCCACGCAGCGACCGCAGCAGTTCCTCCGCGGCCTGGATCGTCCAGCCCTCCACGGCGGAGTCCTCCATGGCGCTGCTCACGCAAGCACCTCGAGTACGCACACCGCACGCGGGGTGTGGAATGGGGTGGCGAGCGATCGTCGGGGGACCAGCATGTGCGCAGGTTCCTCTGTACGAGACGTGTAGACCACGGCAGCGGCGCCGCGAGTGAGCAACAAATATGCGCACTCTGACCGCGCCGGGTGAGTTACGCCATATCGGGGCGCCCGGTAATCAAATGTTTACGATCCGCAACATTCACCCGCCGGCCGGGGGTGTCAAGGAAAGGAAGTCTTCTTGATCCCACTAAAAGACGGGCACTTAGCGGGTTTCACTGAGGTCGAGTCTTCGCCCGTCGAGATCGTCGGGAACGGGAATACCCGCGAGCCCGGCGAGGGTGGGCGCGACGTCGACGGTGAATACACTCTCGTCGGAGATGCCCCTTTCGACCCCCTGGCCGAGGAAGACCAGCGGCACCCAGCGGTCGTACCAGTACGGAGAGCCGTGGCCCGTCCCGGTGGGATAGCTGCTCACGTAGGTGCCGGGATTCGCGCGCATCGGCAGGTCCCACTCCTCGATGCCCTGGAGCCGCCCGGGCGTGTACGACTTCTGGAAGAGGGCGACGAAGGAATCGGCCGGCTCTCCCTGCAGCAGCTCG
>Ga0102929_1002758_pt1 | contig 10440 bp, 6 predicted proteins | sample SalPonR1_B_D2_MG_FD_78510 | JGI IMG/M metagenome (GOLD analysis project Ga0102929, IMG submission 78510) | Salt pond soil microbial communities from South San Francisco under conditions of wetland restoration - Salt Pond MetaG R1_B_D2_MG | ecosystem: Environmental > Aquatic > Marine > Intertidal... | reverse complement strand
GAAGCATGCTCAATCCAGACCGTGGCGAGAGATTCCTGCCTGGCGATCTGGTAAAGTCTCGAGGTATTCGAACTGTTACGTCCTCCTATAACAATGATACCATCCACAGCAAGTGCAAGGTTCCTTATGGCTTTTTGCCTTTCAAAGGTTGCGTTACATATTGTATTATAAAGTTTCAGTTCCCTTGATCGGTGGGAAACTTCAGCTGCTACGCTCTTCAGGGTTTCAAACCGGATTGTAGTCTGGCAGACAAGCCCGATCCTGTTATCCGGGAAAACATCCGGAATATCTTCCACATCATATACTACCGAAGACCTACCCCTGATGAAACCCCGTATCCCCTTTACTTCCGGATGGTCGGGATTTCCAATTATCAAGACATAATAACCTTCATCAGAGAGCTTTCTGGCTTTTTCCTGGGCTGTTTTTACGAAGGGACATGTACCGTCTATTACTGCTTCTGCTCTCATGTGGATCTTTTCCAGGACTTCTGGTGATTCTCCGTGGGCTCTTATGAAAACTCTGGCGCCTCTCGGAATATCAAAAACGTTTTCAACTACCTGAAGACCCATGGTCTCCAGCCTGGAAACTTCCTGGGGATTATGTATCGGACTTCCTATGGAATAGACCTCTCCGTGATCGGATAATTCGTTCTCCAGCTTCAAGATAGCCCTTTTTACTCCAAAACAGAACCCGGTAGGATCAGCTAGTAAAATGTTCAAAACTAAGGTGCTGCCTCCTCGAAATAATGGGAGAGGCATTTTTTGCATATCTGCTCTGCCATCACCGATTTATCTCCAACAGAAGTATCATACCACATTACTGGCTCAAATTTTCGAAACCAGGTCATTTGTCTTCTTGAAAAAGCCTTTGTAGCCCTGATATCTCCCTCAACTGCCTCTTCATATGAGATATCCCCGGAAAGATATGAAATGATCTCTCTATACCCAAATCCCTGCATCGCAGGAAGTTCCGGGCTGAAACCGTTGTCCAGAAGCCATTGGACTTCCTCGATATATCCGTTCTCGAACTGGTACCGCACTCTTTCCGCAATTCGTTCGTATAAAAGGTCACGAGGCCGCTCAAGACCTATGTACAGAACGTCAAAAGAGGGACCCGGACTTTTTCTCTCTTTGTAATGTTGAGAAGGTATCTTTCCTGATACTTCGTAAATCTCGAGTGCTCTGACAACCCTGTGAGTGTCGTTAGGATGGATCTTCTCTGCTGTCTTTTCATCCAGTTCGAAAAGTCTGTCGTACAAAGCCCGTGCACCCTGTGAAAGTAACTCCTTTTCAAGTTTTTTTCTTACACCTCTGTTTTCGGGAAGATCATCCTGAACTGCTCCCTCAAGAAGAGCCCTGTAGTAAAAGGGAGTTCCACCTGCAAGGATCACCCTTTTGCCTCTTGTTCGTATCCTTCTGACTGCATCAAGGGACAGTCTTGAAAAATCCATAACGGTAAAACGTTCATCAGGGTCAACTACATCTATCAAATGGTGGATCACCCTTTTTCTTGTCTCGAAAGATGCCTTGTCTGTGCCTACATCCATGTATCTATATACCTGTCTTGAATCCACTGATATTATCTCTGCGTTCAGTTCTTCAGCTACCTTAAGGCTGAGTTCCGTCTTTCCTACAGCTGTAGGTCCTATAATAGCTGTTACAGGGATCTTTGCACATGTCTTCATCTACTTCCTCCCGAATTCCCTGGTTAGCCTGTCCAGATCCAGGAATATCAATGTTGGACGACCATGGGGACAGAACAGTGGATTATTGCATTTTTCAAGCTGTCTGTAAAGACTAAGGGCCTCCTCGGCTTCCATCCTGCTGGTAAGCTTGATGGACCTCTTGCAGGCCATATCCGCCCATTTCAGCCAAAGGGTCCTCTCAAGGGAGGTGGACAAAGAACCGCACGATTCAAGCTCAGCTATCAATGATCTTAGAACTTCAAGAGTTCCAAGGGAGAGATCTGCAAGGAATGTGGGAATCTCGCTTATGAACCAGGACCCTCCGTTCTTTACAAATCCGAATCCTGCTTCAGAAAGCTCTTCTGCATGCTCTTCAAGGAATTCTGACAAAGATGGCGACACGGGCTGAAGATCTGTTAGAACCTGTTTTTTAATTCCTTTTTCAAAGGAAGCTTTAACCCTTTCAAAATTTATCCTCTCATGGGCCGCGTGAAGATCCATAAGTAACAATGTTCTGCCCTTCTCGAATACAAGGTATCCTGCTCTCATCTGCCCTGTATATGTTACATCTTCAAAATCTGCGCTATCTATCTGCCAGACCTGAGACTTTTCTTCTTCAGCAATATTTCTTTTCTCTGATGTTTCTTCAAAAGGAGGAGGTGCTGAAACCCTGCATGTCAGGGAATCGTAAGTACCTTGTGTATAGCTGCGGCCATTCCAGGAAAAAGGCATGGACTGTAAGCCACTTTTGCTGCTTCCGGCAAGGATGTTCCTGCCTTCCTGGACGGAACTGCCAGCAACATTTGTCACAGCATTTCTCACTGATTCAAAGACACTGCTGCTGTTTTTGAACCTTACTTCAGCCTTGGCAGGATGAATGTTTACGTCAACATTGCCGGAAGGGATATTCAGGAAAACTGCAAGGTTACCGGAAAGCCCCGCATCACAGGCATTTGCAGCCGCCCTGATCACCGGATCCCTTACTATTCTTCCGTTAACAAAAGTGCTTATGTTAACCCTCTTTCCACTAAAGGGCTGATAACAGACCTCAACTTCCATTCCATTTTCCTTCAGATCGTAATATAGAACAGATGGTTCGTCACCCCAGATCGACTCAAGAACTTCCCTTTTGGTATTGCAACCGAGAGAACTGAAAACATCTCTGTCGTCGTGAATCAGAGTAAAACCAGTTTCAGGATATAGAAGCGCAAAATCTCTTACCAGCCGGGATATCCTTGTGAATTCTCCCCTGGCACTTCCCTGGAATTTCCTCCTGGCCGGCAGGTTAAAGAAAAGGTCCGAAACCTGTACCCTTGTCCCCGGGGAACAGTTTATACTGTCGATCCTGGGTTCCTTCTCTCCCGGCTGCAGTGAAAGAATTCCGCCAGAAGAACTATCCGGAGTTCTGCTTCTTATCTCCAGCCTGCTCACAGAACTTATACTCCACAATGCCTCACCACGGTATCCCAGAGTTGAGATACTTTCAAGATCCCTTTCAGCAGAGATCTTGCTCGTAGCGTGAGATTCAACAGCCAGCTCAAGTTCGTCTACAGGAATACCGGTACCGTCATCTTCCACTATAATATCGGATTTGCCTCCCTGAAAAACAGACACGGTTATCCTGGTACCTGCTGCATCTATTGAATTTTCAAGAAGCTCTTTTACTACCGAAACAGGTCTCTCGATGACCTCCCCGGCAGCTATTTTGCTCGCAAGAGAACTGTGGAGCCTCTGAATATGTCTCATTTGCCATTCACCTTCCTGCTCCTGGAGCTGAGACGGTAGAGAATTTCAAGCGCTTTAAGAGGAGTTATTTCATCGGGTTCAATACTCGCAAGCTCCTCAATGATCCCTTCCTTCTCGGCTGAGAACATCTCAAGCTGAGCTCCTGAAGTAACTGGATATGTCGATGAAGGAGCCATGTTCCAGGATGACCCTGAAGGGTCCTCAAAATGCTTCAGCAGTTCCTCTGACCGTTTCACTACAATATCAGGAACTCCTGCAAGCCTTGCTACTTCAACTCCATAGGAACGGTCAGAGGCTTTCCTGACCACCTGGTGAAGGAACCTTATCCCTTCAGTTGACTCCTCCACATCCATACTGAGGTTTATTACATGGGTCAACTCATCAGCAAGGCGCGTAAGTTCGTGGTAGTGGGTAGCGAACAAGACCTTGGGAACTGAACCACAATGATCGTGAAGAAATTCTATTACAGACCAGGCAATGCTCATCCCGTCATAGGTAGAGGTACCTCGGCCTATTTCATCAAGTATCACAAGGCTGTCATCTGTCACATTGTGAAGAATATTGGCTGTCTCAAGCATTTCAAGCATAAAGGTACTGTTACCACGTGCCAACTCGTCTCTTGCGCCTATTCGTGTAAATATTCTGTCCACTGGAGAAAGAATGCAGGATTCTGCAGGAACAAAAGAACCGCATTGGGCCATAACCACAAGGAGTGCCGTCATCCGTAAATATGTGGATTTTCCCGCCATGTTGGGACCTGTCAGAACGGCTATTCGTCCGTCTTCGTTGGAGAGTTCAACATCGTTAGGTACAAAGGGTATATCCCTTGAAAACTTCTCTATAACCGGATGTCTTCCTCCCCTGACCTTTAAAAGATTCCCTTCGCTGAAGGATGGCCTGCTGTAATTATTCGTAAAGGCAGCTCTTGCAAAAGAGCAAAGAACATCAAGGACACCCAGGGACCTTCCAGTCCGCTGGATCTCTTTCGAGTTCGCAAGTATCTCTGATATTATCTGCTCCCAAAGATATTTTTCTCTCTTTTTTATTTCCTCTTCAGAACGAAGGATCTTTTCCTCGAATTCTTTCAGCTCCTCTGTTATGAACCTTTCAGACCCCACAAGGGTCTGTTTTCTAATGTAATCTGCAGGAACGTTAGACGACTCTGTGCGGGAAACCTCGAGGTAATAACCGAAGACCCTGTTATATCCAGCCTTCAATTTCGGGATCCCAGACCTTTCTCTTTCTCTTTCAAGATAGTTGTCCAGCCAGGTATCTCCATCCCTGTAAAGGCTTCTCCAGTAGTCGAGATCCTCGTCAAAACCCGGCCTGACCAGTGGAGACTGATGCAGTACCCTCGGAACATCCCGCATCAAAATGGAATCAAGAAACTCTTTAAGTTCCTGAAGTTCCGATATCTCCTCACCCCAGTATTCAAGACCTTCAGTATCCAGTCTGTAAAGTACGTCGGGTACATTTGCCAGGGTGTCCCTGATAGATGCTGCGTCCCTTGGGGATCCTGTTCCCAGGCTCAGCCTGGCCACGGAACGCTCCATATCCGAACAGGATGAAAGAGATGCCCCGAGAGAAGAAAGTACAGAGGGATCTTCCTTCAGGATCTCCACTGCATCGAGTCTTTTTTCTGCGGAGGAGATATCCCTGAGGGGATGGAGGATCCAGTTTCTCAATGTTCTTTTACCCATGGGAGTCCTGCAGAGGTTTAAGACTGAATAAAGTGAGCTATCTCCGTCCACCAGTTCCAGATTTTTCTTTGTTGTTCTGTCTATGAGCAGTTCCACGTCACAGGACAGGGGGGTGATTCCCCTGATGTAATCCACCCTGGAAAACTGGGTCTCCTCAAGATACCTGCAGAGGGCAGATGCACATCCTGCCTCGTCTGAGTTATCAGGAATACCAAAACCCTCAAGGCTCGCCAGAGACCACATTTCTTTCAGACGTCTGGTTCCAGCCCTTCCGTCAAATTCATCTCTGTCCCTCTCAATCCATTCAAAGTCGGGAAGGTTCTTCTTCAGGAAACCTTCTGTCTTGCCGTCACCGGAGGGATATAGGATCTCTCCGGGACCAAAGGACAACAGCACGGAAAGAATTCTTCCCGCATCTAAAACACCGGCAGACAGTTCTCCAGTCCCTACAGAGAGAGTTGACAGAATAACATGGTTATCGTCACGTACTGCAATTGCTGCAAGCTTTGCCTCGAATTGTGCATCTTCCGGAAGAAAGGTTCCTGCTGTTATTATTCTCGTGACTTTACGGTCTACGATCTTTCTGCCGTCAGGCTCACTTACCTGGTCACAGACAGCAAGCCTGTATCCGGCATTGATAAGCTTGGCAGTGTAGTTGTTCAGGGCATGCCATGGGACGCCGGCCATAGGTATCTTCTTTTCCGGGTCCCTGCTTGTTACAACTATATCAAGTACCTCAGATGCTATTTTTGCATCCTCAAAAAAGAGCTCGTAGAAATCACCCATCCTGAACAGAAGGATACAGTCAGGATATTTTTTCTTCCAGTGAAGGTACTGCTCAAGCATGGGAGTCATTTTCACATTTTCAGGGATCATCTAAGAATCTTTCCTCCTGGAGTTATCCAGAAAATCCTGCAGAAAAACAGCAGCTGCGATGCTGTCGACGGAACCTCGCCGCTTTCTGGACGAAATACCAGACTCGTCCAGAAACTGGTTTGCAATTTTCGAGGAGAACCTTTCGTCTTGAAAAACTATCTCTATCTCCGGAAATATCTCCTTCAGCCTGTGGCTGAATATCTCTACCCTTTCCACTTCGGGACCTCTTTCCCCCGAAGTCCTCAGTGGCAGTCCCACCACAAATGTAGAAGGCAGATATTTTTCAACAAGTTCAGACAGGGCCCTTTCCCAATCCCTGAAAGGGATAACAGCGATCCCCTGGGCTGTTATGGCCAGGGGATCGCTGACTGCAATTCCGATTCTTACGCTTCCAACATCAAGTGCCATATAACGCTTCATTCTTTTGAGATCTGCTCCCTGGCTATATCAGCAGCTTTTTCCAGGGCAGTATCAAGACTTGATACATCCTTGCCTCCGGCCTGAGCCATAGCAGGTCTTCCACCTCCGCCACCGGAAACTACAGCTGAAACGGCCTTTACAAATTTGCCGCAGTGAATGCCGGCCTGCAGGGCTTTTTCATCTGCCATGGCGGTCATCTGCACAGAGCTGCCTTCCATTACTGATGCCAGAAGAAGGACGTTGCCAGTGTTCTTGTTCTTGACCCTGTCTCCAAGTTCCCTGAGAAGGTCAACCGGGACATCCTCGAACCTCGCCGTCAGTATATCGATATCTCCGGGGAGTTCCCTTCTTTTAAGTTTTTCCTCAAAGGTCGATGCCATAAGTTTCAGCTTCAGGTCAGCCTTTTCTTTTGAAAGGGTTCTCACCTGTTCGGTCAACTCAGATATTCTTGCAGGCAGTTCTTCTGGATCTGCTGAAAGCTCATGTGATATTTCCGAAACCACCGAGAAGAGGGACTGCGCCAAAGAAAAGGCCTTAAGACCCGATACTGCAGTTATCCTGCGGATACCTGAGCCTACGCTCTCTTCCCTGAGAATCTTGAATAATCCTATCTCTCCAGTTGAATCCACGTGCAATCCTCCACAGAGCTCACAGGAAAAATCGGAGATAGTAACAACCCGAACTGATTCTCCGTATTTTTCCTCAAAAAGCGCCTTAGCTCCGGTCTTTTTGGCCTCTTCCATTGAAGTCTCCCTGATATTCAGATCTACGTTTTCAAGGATCTTTTCGTTTACTTTTTCTTCAATTTCCCGGATCTGCTCCGGACTCAATCCTTCAAAATGGGTAAAATCGAATCTCAGAAACTCATCGGATACCATTGAGCCGGACTGTCTGGCATGACGTCCAAGAACCTGCTGTAAAGCCTCATGGAGAAGATGGGTGGCAGTATGGTTTCTCATGATCGATCGGCGTCTTTCAGTGTCAACAGCAGCTTCGACACTGGCACCTTCCTTCAGGGTCCCCCTGTTGACCACGATGCTGTTTACAATGAGGTCTCCACCCGCAAAATATGTGTCTGTAATTTCAGCTTCAAAGTTCTCACCCGAAAGCCATCCCGTGTCTCCCACCTGGCCTCCCCTTTCTCCATAAAAGGGAGATACATGAAGGACTACTTCCCCGGCATCGCCTTGATGGATGGAATCTACTCTTTTTCCGTTCTTCAGAAGGGCTCCTGCCTCGCTGTTCACCTTGCAGGCCTCGTAACCCACAAATCTTGTGGGCCCAAGCTCCTGGAGTATTTCCGAGAAAACGTCAGCTTTCATTGAAGACATGGACTGCTTGCTTGACGCCCGTGCCCTTTCCCGCTGTTTTTTCATTTCATTATCGAATTCGGCCCTGTTTACCTCAACTTCCCGTTCCTGGCAGATCTCTTCAGTAAGCTCAAGGGGAAATCCAAAGGTGTCGTAAAGATCGAAAGCTACCTTTCCGGAAAGGATGTTCTCTTTTTTGCCTTCAAGTTTTGATATTTCATTCTCGAGAAGACTGGTTCCCTGTTCCAGTGTCCGGTCGAACTTTTCCTCCTCCATCGCTATTACATGCTCAACGGTAAGTCTCTGCTCGATGAGTTCTTCATAGGGATCCCCCATGATCTCAATCAGAACCGGCATGAGACTGCATAAAAATGGCCGGTCAAGTCCGATTAGTCTCCCGAATCTCGATGCCCTTCTCAAAAGCCTCCTGAGAACATAGCCCTGCCCTTCATTAGAAGGAAGGATACCGTCCGCTACCATGAAGGCTATAGCTCTCATGTGGTCCGAGATCACCTTGACAGCCATATCTGTGGAGGGGTCTTTCCCTGTCTCGGTTCCGGCAAGTTTGCATGTATGCTGGATAAGTGGCTGAAAAAGATCCGTGGCAAAATCATTATTAACTCCCTGTACAAGGGCTGTAAGTCTCTCGAGTCCCATTCCGGTGTCTATGTTCTTTTTGGGCAGGTTAAGCAGAGATCCGTCCTCAAGACGGTCAAACTGTGTAAAAACAAGGTTCCATACTTCAAGATACCTGTCACAGTCACATCCCACATCACAGGTGGATTTTCCACATGAAAAGGACGGACCCTGGTCATACATTATCTCCGAGCAGGGGCCGCAGGGGCCGGTATCTCCCATGAACCAGTAATTCTCACTCTCTCCAAAACGATATATCCTGTCTTCCGGAAGGCCTACATGGTTATGCCAGGCATCGAAGGCCTCCTCATCGTCGAGGTATATCGTGGCATAAAGCCTTTCTTTCTCAAGTCCGACGTATTCTGTGAGAAATTCGTAGGCCCATGTTATGGCCTCTTTCTTGAAATAATCTCCCCAGGCGAAGTTGCCGAGCATCTCAAAAAAAGTATGATGTCGAGCAGTTCTTCCCACATTTTCGATATCATTGGTCCTGATGCATTTCTGAGAAGTTACCGCACGAGGGGTTTCCGGAGTCTGCATTCCAAGATAATATTTTTTAAAGGGCACCATTCCCGCTATTGTAAAAAGAAGTGAAGGGTCATCAGGAACAAGGGAAAAACTCGGATAATGTCTGCTCCCCTTTGAAACCCAGAAATCTATAAAAAGTTCTCTTAATTCCTTACCGGATCTGTATTGCATTTCAATCTGCTCCTCTCAGGGTCAAATCATTTATTCAACAAGTCTCTGTCTTTCCTCTCGTGCTGAAAGGATGATCTCATCCTTGTCAAAGTTGAGGAGTTTGCCCTCACTATATACTGGCTTTCCATTTATTATTGTAGATTTTACATCAGCTTTTGACCCTGCGTAAACAAGATAGCAGCCAAGATTGTCTTCGTTAACACCTACATAATGGGGCCGATCAAGGTCAACAAGGGCCAGATCAGCCTTCCATCCCGGCTCTATCCTGCCGGTCCACTCAAAACCAAGTGCCCTGGCTCCCTCATATGTGGCCATTCTCAATACATCCACTGCTTTTACTACAGTGGGATCCTTCCTCTGCCCCTTGTGGACAAGAGCAACGGTCTTCATCTCGTCCCAGACATCGAGCTGATTGTTACTTGCGGCTCCATCAGTTCCCAGTGCAACAGAAATATTTTTATACAGCATTTCCGGAAGATCCATGATCCCGCTGCCGAGCTTCAGGTTGCTTTTCATTGAATGAACAACCGTTACAGAAGGAAGAGCAAGATCCTGCAAAATATTTTCGGGTATCCAGACTCCATGGGCGAGGATAAGACGGTCGAGACCGAGCAGCCCTGATTCTGAAAGATAGGTAAGGGGGTCCATGTTGTACTCTTCCCTGAGGTAATCGAGCTCCCATTCCACTTCAAGAAAATGAAAATGGGCACCTGCCCCAAGATCATGAGCTACTGCAGAAACCTCCCTGAGCTGCTCCATGGGTACCGTGTAAGGAGCGTGGGGTCCGAACTGGACCCTCAGAAGGTCCTCTTTTTTGTCCCACTTCTTATAAAGCCTTATATTATCATCGATTCTTTCCCTGTCTGCTCCTACAAGGCCTCTTGAAATTCCGCATTTCATTCCCAGCTCAAGACATGCTCTCGCTACTTCGTCCATTTCAAAGTACATATCACCAAAGCAGGTAACTCCACCGGAAAGCATTTCAAGGGCTCCAAGCATGGTCCCCCAATACACAGAGGAAGGTGTCAGCCTTGCCTCCACTGGCCAGATACTTTTTTTAAGCCAGTCCATCAGGGGTTTTTCCTCTCCAAGTCCTCTCAGCAAGGTCATGGCAGCATGTGTATGAGTATTCACCAGACCCGGGATCAGGGCTGTTCTGCCCTTTCCGTCTATGACATTATGACCCGCTGGCTCAACTGAACCGGCGGGCTCAAGAGCCGTTATCTTCGCCCCATCTACGACTACGTCACATTTAGAGGCAGAATCTCTGAATCCATCCAAAACAAGCATATTTCTCAGCAGGTAAGACATTTTTATACCCCCAGATATTTCCCTTTTAAAAAGAACTTAAACCTTTTATTCTTTC
>Ga0102929_1002755_pt1 | contig 10448 bp, 10 predicted proteins | sample SalPonR1_B_D2_MG_FD_78510 | JGI IMG/M metagenome (GOLD analysis project Ga0102929, IMG submission 78510) | Salt pond soil microbial communities from South San Francisco under conditions of wetland restoration - Salt Pond MetaG R1_B_D2_MG | ecosystem: Environmental > Aquatic > Marine > Intertidal... | reverse complement strand
GGGGGAGGCCCCTAGCCCGAGGCGAAGAGTTGCTGGTTTCTTGTCACGAGGCGAGCCACCCTGGTGCGGGCCTGCCGGTTGAGATCGAGGGTATTGAGAAGTCGCATGAATTCAAGGGCTCCGGCGTTCAGGCTCTGATTGCGGGTGCCGGAAACGGGGCTGAGCGTGGCAAGGTCGCAACCCTCAAGGCCGGCATGATGCAGAAGCTGCTGACCGGGGCGGGCCGGATCGGGTTCTTCCTCCAGCCGGAAGATCGCCAGCCGTGCGGCCCCCAGATGCGTGGAAAGACGCGATTCCAGATCGGTCCAACTGCCGCAGTTTTCGGTCTCGCACAGGAACTCGGCCTCGCTGCGCGGGTAGCTGTCGGTCTTGACGGCCTGATTGTAGACGCTTTTTTTCCACGCCGCCATATCGCGGGTGTAAAAGACGTATTCCGGCGCAAGTGGCGCCATTGCGCGGTCAATCGTGTCGAGTATGCGGGTCACATGAGGATAGAGCCGTGTCTCGCCAGCGCGTCCGATCATCGCGCCGGGCACGTTTTCGTGCGAGACAAGACAAGTGCCTGACGCCGGCAGGCTGTTGCGCAGTTCGGTGGCAGCCTTCTCCAGAAGCTCCTCGTTTTCCCGTGTCGGATCGACCGAGAAATGCGCCGCCGTTCGACCGAGAACCCGAGCGGGCGTACCCTTGAGGGGGGTCAGAACATGCAATCCGCGCGCTTCCAGTGCGGCCCGGTTGCGACCCAGGAAATGGTGCAGAGAGGTCGAGCCGGTTTTCTGCACACCGCAATGGATGATCAGTCGCGCCGGACCGACGCGGGAGGCATGGGGCGCGGCCATCACCGGACTTTCCGCAAGCCACTGCGAGCTATGACGGGCGTCGCGGTCATCAGAACGTGCGTTCCTTCGGAGCGATCTTCTTGATCGCGATTCCGCCCTCCTTTTCGGGGGTCAACGGATCCTCGATGATGGGTCTATAGCCAAGGTCGACGCTGTTGCCATCCACACGGGCCACGGTGTGCACGCGCCAATTCTTGTCATCGCGCTTGGTGAAATCCTCGTGGGCGTGGGCGCCGCGGCTTTCCTTGCGGGCCTCGGCTCCGGCGATGGTCGCCAGCGCGTTGAGCATCAAGTTGGTCAGCTCCAGCGTTTCCATCAGGTCCGAGTTCCAGATCATGGAACGGTCGGTCACGTGCAGGTCGTTGAGCTTGGCCGCGACGCCGGTCATCTTCTCGAGCCCCGCAGCGAGGGTTTTCGAGGTCCGGAAGACGGCGGCGTCCTCCTGCATGGTTTTCTGCATCTCGAGGCGGAGTTCGGCCGTGGGTGTGCTGCCTGCGGCATGGCGCAGCCCGTCGAAGCGGTCCAGCGCCTTGTCCACTTGTGTACTGTTGGTTTCCGGCACGGCGCTTTCGGCATCCACCACGCGGCCGGCGCGGATCGCGGCGGCGCGGCCGAACACCACGAGGTCGATCAACGAGTTGGAGCCCAGCCGGTTGGCGCCGTGAACGCTGGCGCAGCCGGCCTCGCCCACGGCCATGAGCCCGGGAACGATGGCGTTGGGATCCTCGGCGGTGGGATTGAGCACCTCGCCCCAGTAATTGGTGGGCACACCGCCCATGTTGTAATGCACCGTGGGCAGCACCGGGATTGGTTCCTTGGTGACATCGACCCCGGCAAAGATCTTCGCCGACTCCGATATTCCCGGCAGGCGCAGGTTGAGGGCCTCGGCAGGCAGATGGCTGAGGTTGAGATGTATATGGTCCCCGTTCGGCCCGACTCCGCGGCCTTCGCGGATCTCCATGGTCATCGAGCGGCTGACATAATCGCGCGGCGCCAGATCCTTGTATTGTGGCGCGTAGCGTTCCATGAAGCGTTCGCCCTCGGAATTGGTCAGGTAACCGCCCTCGCCGCGCGCGCCCTCGGTGATCAGGCAGCCGGCACCGAAAATGCCGGTGGGGTGGAACTGCACGAATTCCATGTCCTGAAGCGGCAATCCCGCGCGGGCCACCATGCCGCCGCCGTCGCCGGTGCAGGTATGCGCCGAGGTCGCGCTGAAATAGGCCCGGCCGTAGCCGCCGGTGGCCAGCACGACCATCTTGGCGTTGAAGACATGGATCGTCCCGTCATCGAGTTTCCAGCACACCACGCCGGTGCAGGCCCCGTCATCGGACATGATCAGGTCAATGGCAAAGTACTCGATGTAGAACTCGGCGTTGTTCTTGAGCGACTGACCGTAGAGAGTGTGAAGAATGGCGTGGCCTGTGCGATCCGCGGCGGCACAGGTGCGTTGCACGGCCGGGCCTTCGCCGAACTCGGTTGTGTGGCCACCGAAGGGGCGTTGGTAGATCCTGCCTTCCTCGGTCCGCGAGAAGGGCACGCCGTAATGTTCCAGCTCGTAAACGGCCTTGGGCGCCTCACGGGCAAGATACTCCATCGCGTCGGTATCGCCCAGCCAGTCCGAGCCCTTGACAGTGTCGTACATGTGCCATTGCCAGTGGTCCGGGCCCATGTTGGACAGGCTTGCCGCGATCCCGCCCTGAGCGGCCACGGTGTGCGACCGGGTCGGAAAGACCTTGGTCACGCAGGCGGTGCGCAGGCCCTGTTCGGCCATGCCCAGCGTTGCACGCAGACCGGCCCCGCCGGCGCCGACAACCACCACATCGTAATCATGTGTCTCGAATTCGTATGCAGCCATGTTATTCAGCTCCTCAAAGCGCGATCTTGGCAAGGGCGAAAAGCCCCGTGGCCATGATGGCATAGCTCAGCGCGGTGGCCAGGACGATCATCACCTTGCGGGTGGACCCGTGGGTGTAATCCTCCAACAGGGTCTGCACGCCGCTTCGGAAATGCTGCATGCCGACAACCACGACCAGGCCGGAAAGGATCGCCACGGCCGGGTGGGCAAAGGTTTCGAGCACCGCATCGTGACCTTGTCCGAGGGTGCTTCCGAAGATGTAAAGGAAGGCCGGCACAACGAGTGCCAGCCCGACGCCGCTGACGATCATGTGCCAGTGATGCCCGGTTCCGGCATGGGCCGCGCCCTTGCCTTCGGCGCGCTTGCGGTCGGTCAGAAAACGCATGGCTTGCCTCGCTTCAGATGATGACGATGGTGATCACGGTCAGGATGACCGAGCCGATGACGCAGACCCAGCCCAGCTTCTCGGCGGTCGCAAGCTCGAGGCCACGGCCTGAATCCCAGAGCAGATGGCGCAGCCCGGCAAGGTAATGATACCACACCGCCCAAAGCGAAAGGGTCATCACGATATCGCCGAACCACGAGGTGAGAAACGCGTCCACCGTGGCAAAATAGGCCTCCGAGGTCGCGGCGGCCAGAAGCCACCAGACGATCAGAAGCGCGGCGACGATCAGCGCGTTTCCGGTAATCCGCGTCAGGATCGAACTTATCGATGTCATTTGCGGACGATAGATTGTCAGATGTGGCGAAAGTGGGCGGTTGCCCCTGTTCACGTCTGCCATTGGGTCTGTCCCTTCTGCTGCCTCGCCCTGGTTGGTCGTCGACGATATTCGTGGAATCTTTTAGCGCGCATGTCACGCCTTCACACCCCAAAAGCCGTAATCCAGGTCCATTTTTCCGGAAAATTCCAATTTGTGATCACGTAGGAAAGGCCGTGATCACAAACTCCCGTCAACAGGTAGGCGCGCCTTTCCGGATATCCGTCGGGCAAATTCACGCAACACCTGTCCTGCATGGGAGCGGCATTTTCGCGTTACGTGCGGGCCGTGATCACAAAGGTGCCAGGTCCCCTGCCGGCCGGCATTTTCCCCCGGTCCCGGGGTGCAGGACGGCGGTGGCAAGGCCACGCATCCGTGCACGGCACCCGGCGCGATCGTCCGAGCCCGTCACGTCGACCGTCAAGCACCAGCGCGACCGTTGCGCGCCTGTAACGGCCGGGTTGCCGTCAGTCGCCTGATGGCGGTGATCAGAAGGCCCGGCACACCGGAAAGACGGCATCTTGCGCACGGGTGGGGGCACGATGCTGTTGGAGGTGGCGGTTGCCCGCCCGGCGGACGGGCGGTATACGGCGGCTGCGCCGCGTTGGCCGCGGCACCGGACCGGGGGCGAAACCGATGATTGTTGTGGCGGGCCTGCTGCTGGCCTTCGTTCTGGTCCTGGTATTCTCGAACCCCGCGACGCGGGCCTGCCGGTGGCGCGAGGACCGGCGCGGTGACCGCGACGGGATGAAGAAGTTCAGATGCATGGCCTGTGGTGCGGAGGGCTTTACAAGCACCGGGAAACCGCCTTTGGATTGTCGGGCCGACCAGACGCCGCCAGACAAGTAGAGAGGCCCATGTCCGAACCAGCCGATGCCGAGTCCCGCCGTGCCGTCCCCCCGGTCATATGCTACCCGACCCAGACGCTGCCGCAGCCCGACCTTGCGTTATACGCCGCGGCGCGGGCCGATGCGGAAAAGGTCGGCGAGGTAACCGTGCCGCCGCGCGAGGCGGCCGCGTTCCGGGTTCGGGCCGGGCAGTTCTTTCGCATCACCAGCGTGGAGGGACCGCAGGTGGGCGATCTCAACCTCTGGAACGCGCATGACCTGTCGGAACGCTTCCATTCAGGCAAGACGCGGGCCCTGCATGGCACCCACTTGAGCACCGGCGACAGGATGTGGTCCTGTTTTCCGCATCTGCGTCCGATGGCCACGATCGTTGCGGACACCCTGGACTGGTACGGAATCGACGGGTTCGGCGGGGCGGTTCACGACGTGATCGGCACCCGATGCGATCCCTATACCGGCAACCTGCTGGCCGGGACGCAGTATCACCACTGCTGCCATTCAAACCTGACACGGGCGGTGGCCGATACGCTGGACACCGGGCTGACGGCGGCAGAAGCCCATGTGCATGACGTGTTGAACGTTTTCATGTGCACCGGTTTCACCCGGGACACCGGGCAGTATTTCATGAAGGCGAGCCCGGTGCGCCCCGGTGACCATCTGGAGTTCTTCGCCGAAATCGACCTTCTGGGTGCATTGAGCGCATGCCCGGGTGGGGACTGCTCGGCGGAGCATTCAAGCGACGCGGCCGCCTGTCACCCGCTGCTGGTCGAAGTCCATGCGCCGCGCATGGGCGCGCTGGAAGGATGGCAGAGTCCGCCGGTCAATCGCTATGACCGCAGCCACGGACGCGGGGATGGGGCCTGACCGGGAAGGGCCGTGAAGACCCTGCCGAGATTTGACTCCCGGACGGCTTTCAAGGGCCTCCGGCGGGAGTATTTCGGGAAAGATGAAGGGACGGCGTCAGCCGGCAAAGGCGGCGGCAAGGGCGATGTCGAACATCTCCGACAGGCCCTGTTCGCGGTCCCCGGGTTGCATGGCGGCGCCGGTGACGAGATTGTCGCTGACCGTGAGGATGGAGAGCGCCCGCGCGCCGTGGCGGGCCGCGATGGTATAGAGTTCGGCGGTTTCCATCTCGACCGCCAGGGTGCCGTGGCGGCGGAGTTGCTCGGTCAGGTCGGGGCGTTCGTCATAAAAGCTGTCGGTGGAGTGGATGCCGCCCACATGGGGGGTGATCCCGCGCGACTCGGCGGCGCGCACGGCGGCACGCAGGAGCGGCCAGTCCGCGCAGGGGGCGAACCGCATTTCCCGGAAAAGGCTCGAGGAAGGAGAATTTGTGCTGCTGGCGGTCATGGCGAGGATCACGTCATTCAGTCCCAGACCGGCCTGCATCGCGCCGCATGAGCCGACACGGATCAGGGTCCGGGCGCCGTGATCGCGGATCAGCTCGGTGGCGTAGATCGCGAGGCTGGGCATGCCCATGCCGCTGCCGTGGATTGTCACCGGGGTGCCCTGCCAGCTACCGGTCAAGCCGGACATCCCGCGCAGGTCATTGACGCGGCGTGGATTGGTGAGGAAGCGTTCCGCGGCCCACTCGGCTCGCTTGGGATCGCCCGGCAAGAGGACGGTTTCCGCGATATCGCCCGGTGCGGCACCGACATGCAGGCTCATGGCCGGGCGTACTTGATGAAAGGGGTGAGTTTGCCGACCCGGTCGTAGAGCCGACGTGCAGGCGTGTTGAAATCCTGCGTCAGCCAGTAAACCGATGGGGTTCCGTTCGCGTCGGCGGCGGCATAGACCGCTTCGATCAGGGCACGCCCCACGCCGAGGCCGCGCATGTCGGGCGCGGTATAAAGATCCTGGAGGTAGCAGGTGTCCTCGATGCGCCAATTGTGGGCATGGAAGACGAAATGCACCAGGCCCGCGATGCGTCCGCCGACGCGCGCGACAAACGCGGCGCGCTCGGGATCGTCCGCGGAGGTCAGACGGTCGAAGGTGGTTTCGTAGATTTCCGCCGGCAATTCGGTTTCGTAGAAATGCAGGTAGTCTCGCCAAAGCGCGACCCAGTCATCGTGATCCTCCGGAGCCAGAGGGTGGATTTCGATTTCCGTCACGTAACCTCCGATCAACGGGGCGTTCCCGGAAGGCAAGTCCGGTCGCCGTGTTTAGTCCTTTGGGAGAATGCCAGGCGTCAGATTTCCAGATCGGTGATCGACATGCCCTTTTCGAGCGCCGCATTCACCCATTTCGGCTTGCGGCCGCGGCCCGTCCAGGTCTGGGTGGGATCGTCGGGGTTGCGGTATTTCGGAGCGCCTTTCGGGCCTTTTCCGCTACTGGCCTGCAAATCATTGAGAGAAAAGCCAAATTCCTTGACAGCTTCTTCCGCGGCACGAAGGGCTTCCGCCTTGCGGCGGCTCTCGACAGTTTTCAACGCCCGATCCACATCCTTTCGCAGGGCCAGGAGTTCTTCTTTCGACATCTTGTCCAGATCCATGTTCATTGCGTGTTTCCAATCCGGTTCTTTACGATCAGGATTTACTGGACCAGAACCGGAAATCATTCAAGTTACATTTTGAGACAGTCAACGCATGGACCGGGCGCCTCCACGGCCGCGGAGACGAAATCGCGCGAGAAAACCACGGGTGTCTATTGTGCCGCGACGGCACCGGGATCGGCAAGCTCGACGATATCGGTCATGATGGTGTTCAATTCGAAATCCTTGGGCGTGTAGACCCGCGCCACGCCCATTGCCCTGAGCCGATCGGCGTCATCCTCGGGGATGATACCGCCAACGACGACCGGGATGTCGCGGAGGCCCGCGGCGCGAAGCCGTGCCATCAGATCCTCGATCAGGGGCATGTGACTGCCCGACAGGATCGACAGGCCGATCACGTGCGGGCGGTCCTCGGTGGCGGCGGTCACGATTTCCTGAGGTGTCAGACGGATGCCCTCGTAGCCGATATCCATGCCGCAGTCCCGGGCGCGCACCGCGATCTGTTCGGCGCCGTTGGAATGCCCGTCGAGGCCCGGTTTGCCCATCAGGAGCCTCAGGCGGCGCCCCAGGCGGTCGCTGGCGGCATCCACGGCGGCGCGGAGATCGTCCAGGCCCTCGGTTCGGTTCGAGGGGCTGGAGGAAACGCCGGTAGGGCCCCTGTATTCCCCATGCACGGCCCGCATCTGAGCGGCCCATTCACCTGTCGTGACGCCGGCGCGGGCAGCCTCGATGGAGGCAGGCATGATGTTGCGCCCCCCGGCGGCGGCGCTGCGCAGCGCCCGGAGCGCGGCATCCACGGCGGTTTCGTCGCGCTGATCCCGCCATGCGTCAAGCCGGGCGATCTGTTCGGCTTCGACCTGTGGATCGACGGTCATGATGCCTCCATCCTCTGACATGAGGGGGCTGGGTTCGCAGTCCGTCCAGCGGTTGACGCCGACGACAACGGTTTCGCCCCGCTCGATCCCCCCAAGACGCTCGGCGTTGCTGTCGACGAGGCGCGATTTCATGTAGTCAATGGCCGACACCGCGCCGCCCATGCTGTCGAGATTGGCCAGCTCGTGGCGGGCGCCGTCCTTGAGCGCCTCGACCTTGGCATCCACTGCCGGGTTGCCGTCGAAGAGATCCTCGAATTCCAGAAGATCGGTCTCGTAGGCCAATATCTGCTGCATGCGCATCGACCATTGCTGATCCCAAGGGCGTGGCAGGCCCAGGGCCTCGTTCCATGCGGGCAGTTGCACGGCGCGCGCACGTGCCTTCTTGCTGAGCGTGACCGCCAGCATTTCCAGGAGGATCCGGTAGACATTGTTTTCGGGCTGCTGTTCGGTCAGTCCCAGTGAATTGACCTGCACGCCGTAACGAAAACGGCGGAATTTCGGATCATCGACACCGTAACGGGTTTGCAGGATCTCATCCCAGAGATCGACGAAGGCGCGCATCTTGCACATTTCGGTGACAAAGCGGATACCTGCATTCACGAAGAACGAGATACGGCCCGCCAGAACCGGAAAATCCGTCTCCGGCACTCGGGGGCGCAGCTCGTCCAGCACCGCTGTGGCGGTGGCAAGCGCAAATGCCAGTTCCTGTTCCGGCGTCGCGCCGGCCTCCTGCAAGTGATAGGAGCAGACATTCATGGGGTTCCATTTGGGCACATTCTTGTAACAATACTCGGCCACGTCGCCGATCATCCGCAGCGACGGTTCGGGCGGGCAGATATATGTGCCGCGCGAAAGGTATTCCTTGATCAGATCGTTCTGTACTGTGCCCGAAAGCCTGGAGATGTCGGCGCCCTGTTCCTCGGCCACGGCGATGTAGAGCGAGAGCAGCCACGGCGCTGTGGCGTTGATCGTCATCGAGGTGTTCATCTGCTCCAGGGGGATTTCTTCGAAAAGGGTCCTCATGTCGCCGAGATGGCAGACCGGCACCCCGACTTTGCCAACCTCGCCGCGGCTGAGGACATGATCACTGTCATAGCCCGTTTGCGTGGGCAGATCGAACGCTACCGAAAGCCCCGTCTGTCCGCGTGCCAGGTTGGAGCGGTAGAGCGCGTTCGAGGCGGCCGCGGTTGAGTGGCCCGCATAGGTCCGGATCAGCCAGGGCCGGTCCGCCTTGCGTTCTGGCCGCTCGGCCGTGCCGTCCCGGTCCTGGTCTTGCTGGTTCTGCGACATGGTGGGCCTCATGAATCGGTTGCGCAATTTTGTTACGTCATGGGACTAATAAGTGGAATATTGTGCCGGTGTCAATTCGCTGCATTGCGGCATGGGGCCATTTACCCGGGGGCCGAAGCCTGCTTTGGTAGCACGATGGGCAAGATGGTCGAAATGCCGCTTTGGGCACTGATCCTGCTGGTGGCGTTCGCGGCGGTCACCTTTGCGTCGCATTTCCTGTTGCCTTCGGTGCGCTGGTTCTTTCGCAAACGGGCCGAACGTGTGATCGCCCGCCTCAACCAAAGGCTTGCCCGGCCCATCGAGCCCTTCAAGCTGGCCCGGCGTTACGACATGATACAGCGGTTGATCTACGATCCCGAGGTGAGCCGGGCCATAGCCGAACACGCCAGAACCGAAGGCATCCCCGAGAACGTGGCCTTCGAACAGGCGCGCCGCTATGCGCGGGAGATCGTGCCGGGCTTTTCGGCCAGCGCCTATTTCGGCGTGGCGATCCGACTGTCCAAGTGGCTGAGCCAGGCACTTTACCGGGTACGGCTCGGACATTTCGACGAGGCGGCGCTGAATGCCGTGGATCGCGATGCCACGGTGGTCTTCGTGATGAATCATCGCTCCAACATGGATTATGTTCTCGTGACATGGCTGGCCGCGGACCGGTCCGCGTTGAGTTACGCAGTGGGAGAGTGGGCGCAGGTCTGGCCGCTGAGCGGCTTGCTCAAGTCCATGGGGGCCTATTTCATTCGCCGCAAGGCGCGCGACGCGCTCTACCGCAGGGTGCTGGCCCGCTATGTTCATCTCGCGACCGAGGGCGGGGTGACGCAGGCGGTCTTTCCCGAAGGCGGGCTGAGCCTGAACGGGGCATTGCAGCCGCCCAAACTGGGTATTCTGAAATACATCGTGGAGGGGCGCGGGCTGGAAGGTCGCGATGTGGTGTTCGTCCCGGTGGCGCTGAACTACGACAGGGTGCTGGAGGACCGGATACTGATCGCCGCGGCACAGGCGGGCACCCGACGTTTCCGGGCCCGGATCAGCGTTGTGGCACTGCGGATCCTGCGCCAGATATGGAAGCGACTGCGCGGGCGGTTCCACCGATATGGCTATGCCGCGGTGAGTTTTGGCGCACCGGTGTCACTGGCGGCGTTCCGGCGCGAAAATCCCGGCGCATCGGTGCAGGATCTGGCAAATGCGCTGATGTGCCGGATCGGAGAGGAGGTGCCGGTGCTGCCGGTGCCAATGGTGGCCCGCGCTTTGCTGGCTTCCGAAGCTCCGATGGGTGTGCATGACGTTGAGGCTGCGCTGGTGCGGATGACCGCGCAATTGCCGCAGGCGCATGTGCATTTGCCGCGCGGCGACAATGCCTATGCCACGGAAGTCGGCCTGCGCGGGCTGCGGGTGCGCGGACTCATCCTTGAAGAGGCGGGACAGATCACCGTACCCGACAAAGCACGCCCCCTTCTGGAATTCTATTCCGGCTCCATCGTGCATCTTTTCGATACCT
>Ga0102929_1002752_pt1 | contig 10452 bp, 10 predicted proteins | sample SalPonR1_B_D2_MG_FD_78510 | JGI IMG/M metagenome (GOLD analysis project Ga0102929, IMG submission 78510) | Salt pond soil microbial communities from South San Francisco under conditions of wetland restoration - Salt Pond MetaG R1_B_D2_MG | ecosystem: Environmental > Aquatic > Marine > Intertidal... | reverse complement strand
GAACATATTTATAAATACTTATGGGCTATATGTAAAAAGTGAATCTCATAGAAGGGTTTTCGAGTATTGGTTAAACATCCAATTTTATTCAGAAAAGAAAATTTGTTTTGTAACAAATGAAAATGAAAAATCCAGCTTGTTTCTATGGAATGATAGGGAGGCAGCAAATAGAAAAAGGCATATAACCATATCCACAGCCCGTTCCGGAGGAACGATTGGTCGGTAGAAATAAGACGGGCAAAAATCCACGGTACGTTCCGGAGGAACGTTTGGTGAATGTGATTTCAATTAATAACTATCTGTCAGAGATTTCTGTCGAAACAAAATTTCTAAAAAACAGAACCATTGAAAATGACCATCAAACCTCAAATAAATATTACAATCGATGACAGGAAGAGGAATCCCCTTATATTGAATTATTTGAGAGGAACAGAAAATTCAAGTTTGAAAATTAATCGACTTGCCAACGGGGACTATCTACTAAACAATTTGACTGTAGAGAGAAAAACATTCCCTGATTTTGTTCAATCAATCAAAGACGGACGACTATTTCAACAGGCCAGCTGCTTGTCATCTCTGAACAATCCATGTATGATGATCCTTGAAGGTACATTTAAAGATGTGTTTAAAACAAAAATGAAACGCGAAGCAATACAGGATGCCCTTGTTACACTCGAACTAATCTTCAGAATTCCTGTTTTAAGATCTGCATCACCTGAAGACTCAGCCCGGATTATGATTTATGCAGCGAATCAAATCTGTAAACATGAAATGGGAAGATGGAGTTATAAGAGGCCTGTAAAAAAAGGTATATCTAAATCAAATACATACAGGAACCAGATTCAAATATTACAGGGTTTTCCGTTAGTTGGACCTGTGAAAGCTGAAGGGCTTTTGATAGAGTTAAACCCTCTGAATAAAATTTTTAATGCATCCCCGACTCAAATTTTCAGGACACCTGATATTGGTATGGGTTTGGCGGAACAAATTTATAAAATTGTGAACGAGAAGGTGATTTGAATATGATTTGGTTTTATAGATGAATGTGGTGATGAATGCAGTACGAGCGGACGCTCGTGGCATTGTGAGGAATGCGGTACGAGCGGGGACTTACGGTACCAGCGGATACTCGAACCATTGAGTGGCGGCATATCATTGTCGATTTGCAGTGGTTAATATTTTATCATTTATTGCGGATTAATAAGAATTAATGGAACATCTTCGTGAAAGTATCGTAATTATTTACAGACAGAGATTAATTACAATACAGTATCATGGAACGAAGAGAATATACAACACATTGGAAAGGCACCTGGGTGATGACCCTCCCGTTCTTGTTCTTGCTCTTATACATGTTTATGTAATCCGGCAGGGTTAAAGGCGGTTCCAGACAAAATCGGGAATCAGTTTGAATATCCAGGCCATCAGCCGCCATTTTTTAGTGATGTAGGCGAGATTTTTCTTTTTCTCTATCGCTTTTAAAATTTGCTCTGATGCTTTTTCTGTTGATGCAACCCAGAACAGATTTTCGTTCCCCTCTGTCATTTCGCTTTCCACAAAACCGGGTTTGATATCGGTAATTGTAATATCTGAGTCCGCTCTTTTTGCTTTTTGACGGTATCCCTGCATATAAAGCGATATAAACGATTTGGATGCATTATAAACCGCTGAGCGTCCATAGCCAAATAGTGCAGCAACCGATGAAATGCCCACAATCTGCCCGTGCCCCTGTTTTTTAAAATATTCATACGACTCTTTGAAGAGCTGCACAAACCCCGATATGTTTACATTGATAACTTTTTGCTCAACGCTAAGCAGATCTGATCCGTGAAAATTAGAAATACCCGCATTCAGTACGATGATATCCATCCCGCCCATTTCATTGATGAGCGATCGCAGACCCTCTCTCGATTCTTTGTGTTTTGTAACATCCATTCTGACATAGAAGATATTCTCACCTAATTCATCTTTCAGTGAGCGCAATCTTTTCTCACGCCGCCCGGTAATACCCACCCGGTATCCTTCTTTGATGCATATCCTGGCAAGTCCTTCACCGATTCCGGATGTTGCGCCTATGATGATAATATTTTTATTCATTTGTAATAATGCCTTTCCAGGATATTGAACTGAATTGAAGTATAAAATTTAAACACCAAGCCAAATTATTAATATCATGATAGTTTTGGAAATTTAATTCGTATTAATTAAGTTTGAATTTACTTAACCGGTAAATAGAAAGAGATTATCAGGATATTGAAACATCATTTCTCACTTCTGATTGCTGCCTTTATGATGTGGTTTGCCTCGTGTTCTTCCGATAATGGGATTCGTGTCATAAAACTGGGTCATGGCTTAGATGCCAATCATTCCGTACATAAGGCGATGGTATTTATGGCTGAACGTGTTGCTGAAGAATCAGACGGTAAAATGCGTATTGATATTTATCCGAGTCAGCAGTTAGGGTCCGAGCGTGAGTTGCTGGAGTTACTTCAAATAGGCAGTGTGGATATTACCAAAGTATCGTCCAGTGTTATAGAAGGATTTGAACCCTTATATAAAATTTTCAGTGTTCCATTTTTATTTGAAGATGAAGAGCACCGCTTTGAAGTATTTGACGGAGAAATTGGTGATGAATTACTTGAAGCAGGCAGGAGTATCAGGCTTTTGGGATTAACATATTATGATGCAGGAACAAGGAGTTTCTATACAAAAGAGAGGCCAATTTCACATCCGGATGATCTGCAAGGATTAAAGATAAGGGTTCAGGAGAGTCCGGCATCCATTCAGATGGTAAATTTGCTTGGCGGATCAGCCACTCCGATCTCCTGGGGTGAACTATACACGGCACTACAGCAGGGAATCGTTGATGGTGCTGAAAATAATCCTCCCAGTTTTCACCTTTCAAGGCATTATGAAGTTAGTAATTATTATAGTTTGGATGAGCATACGGCTGTTCCTGATATTTTATTCATTAGCCTTGCTACCTGGGAGAGGCTAAACGAGGAAGAAAGAGAGATTATTGAAAAAGCTGCAAAAGAATCGGCTATATATCAAAGAGAATTGTGGAAAGAATCCACCAGAATTGCGATGGAAAGTGTTAGGGAAGCCGGAATTGAGATTAACTACCCGGATAAGAAGCCATTCAAAGAACGATTACAGCCCATGTATGATCAATATGCAAAAGAAGATATCAGGCTAAATCAGTATATCGAACAAATCCGGGAGCTTGTGAATGAATAAACTGATCAGAATATTGGATAACACGATTGCCTGGATCATGATCATATTGATGGCTGTTTTGGTCATTGTAGTTACCTGGCAGGTTATTACACGATATGTACTTGGGGAAGCAAGTTCATTCACGGAAGAGACAGCACGGTTTCTGCTCATCTGGATTGGTCTTTTGGGAGCAGCTTATGCTTATAAACAAAATATGCACCTTGCATTTGACCTCTTTATCGATATGGCGACAGGCATTCGTAAATTCTGGATGGAAATTCTTATTCATCTTCTAATTGCCCTTTTTTCGTTTTTGGTGTTGATTTTGGGAGGATTTTATCTTGTGCAGCTTACCTGGGAACTGAATCAGCTATCCGCTTCTTTACAAGTTCCGCTGGCATATGTTTACACAGCACTTCCGTTGAGCGGAGCCATTATTGTAATCTATTCGACCTGGTTTATTCGGGTAATAATTACAAAAGGACCAATTGAACAAAAACCTCAGATTGACGAGGTGGCCTGATGGAAATTGCAGGGATTTTGGTTCTTGTTATCAGTTTTGTTCTGTTGCTGCTAATCGGGGTTCCTATTGCATTTTGTATTGGTATTGCAACACTTATGACTATGTTTGTAAGTATTTCCTTTGAGCCGGCCATCACTACTGTTGCCCAACGGATGGCAACCGGTCTTGACAGTTTTACACTTCTCGCTATTCCGTTTTTTATACTGGCCGGACAAATCATGAACCAGGGCGGCATTGCCAGGCGTCTGATTGACCTGGCAAAATCAATTGTTGGAATGCTTCCCGGTGGACTTGCTTATGTACAAATTATCGCTGCAATGTTATTCGGTTCAATTTCAGGTTCAGCTGTAGCTACAGCTTCTGCAATTGGAGGTTTTATGGGGCCTCAGATGGAAAAGGAGGGATATGATAAACCTTTTAGCACAGCATTAAATATTACCTCCTCTACAACCGGGCTTATTATACCACCAAGCAATATTCTCATTGTCTTTTCCCTGGCAAGCGGGGGTGTATCCATCGCAGCACTCTTTCTGGCCGGATATCTGCCCGGTATTCTTGTGGGTCTTTCTCTGATGTTTGTATCCGGATATTTTGCAATTAAAAAAAAATATCCGATTAGCGGAAGAGTTCCCTTTAAAGTATTCCTGAAAAGGTTTTTTGATGCAATCCCAAGTTTGTTTCTCATTATACTGGTAATTGGAGGCATCGTTGCAGGAATATTTACGGCGACAGAAGCCTCAGCAATAGCTGTTATTTATGCTTTAATTTTGGGATTGGCCTATAAAAATATAAATCCCAAACAACTTAAAGAGGTGTTTTTATCCAGTTGTAATATTACAGCCATTGTAGCCCTTTTGATTGCTACATCCATGGCAATGTCATGGATTATGTCATACGAAAATATACCGGTCTATGTTAGTGAAAGCCTGATTGCATTAAGTGATAATCCGTTTGTCATTATGATTATAATCAACATTATTTTGCTGATGGTGGGTGTTTTTATGGATATTACTCCTGCGGTACTCATTTTCACTCCTATATTTTTACCCCTGGCAGTAGATTTGGGAATGGATCCGGTTCATTTTGGAATTGTGATGATCTTAAACCTATGTGTTGGTTTAACAACCCCGCCTGTAGGAAGTGTACTTTTTGTGGGGTGCGGTATTTCCGATGTATCTATTACAAAAGTAATCCGGCCATTGCTGCCACTGTATTTGGCGATGGTAATATCTCTTTTGGCCGTAACCTTTTTTGAAGATATAAGCCTTTTTTTACCGCGCTTATTCGGTTATTAATTATTAGATAAGAGTTATGACAGAAATCAATTATAATACAGATCGGTATGATAAAAGAGATCTGTCTCATTTAGAAGATAACCTTGGGGATGTACTTTTCTATGAAAAATCAATAAGACGTGTCGGTAACTGCTGGTACTTCATGATAAAAAAAGGAATTGATAAATATCTTATTATTGCTGCTGATATAAATAGTGAAGAACCCAAAGAATTCGAAGGAAAGAAAATCAATATCAATTCGTCCTCAATTTTAAAGTGTGAACTGACCAGTAAAAACGCGAATGCTCTGCGGTCAGTATTTGATTACACCAACCCGGTTTTAATTGGTAAAATAAATTCCTTCGGTTTTGGCGACCGCTTGGGAAATGCAGGTCCGGCTCATCTTCGATCTGTCAGAGACACAGGCTATAAACCGGTACTTGCTCAACAATCTATACGCGAACTTAATCGCACGAACCGTACGGCCCGGGAGGTGATGAATGCGGCAAGCTGGGCGGTCTTTCAGGAAGGACATAAAGATGGATTTGGTGCAGATGCCGATCATCTGAAAACTACAGATGATATCGACAGAATGGTAAAAGCAGGTTTTACCATGTTCACAATTGATCCAGGCGATTATGTAGTGAATGAAGTCAAAACGATGAATCTTGAAAAACTAAAAAAAAGATTTTTATATCTGCCCTGGACACAGTTAAAATGTGATCCGATCGGATTGCTGAAGAGGTACTCCGGTAAAAAAATAGTCTTAAATAATGATACAAATTTGAATCCTGATGATTACCAGGTTTTACAGGGAATGGTGAAATATGGCAGGGTTATCTTGCATACAAAAATGATGGCTGACTATCTTGAGTACAGATATCCGAATCATCCCGCCGAACTGGAACTATCCGTAGACGAAACAGACTCCCCCACAACTCCATTCGAACACTTTTTAATTGTTTCGGAACTTAACCGGTTAGGAGTAGAATTGGTAAGTCTTGCGCCAAGGTTTTGTGGTGATTTTGAAAAAGGCATCGATTTTAAGGGTGATTTAGATCAATTTCGATCAGAATACAAACAACATCTTGCCATTGCGGAAAGGTTTGGAGGATATAAACTTAGCATCCATTCTGGAAGCGATAAATTTTCGGTATATGAGGTTATTGGTTCCATAAATTCTGGTGCAGTTCATGTTAAAACAGCGGGTACCAGTTACCTGGAAGCATTACGTACCATCGCAGAAGCAGAGCCGGCGTTATTTCGGGAGATACTTGCTTTTTCCGTCAACCGATTTAATGAGGACAAGAAAACTTATCACATTTCAGCCAATCCGGACAGGATTTCTTCTCTGTACAAGTTAAAAGACAGGCAGTTAAGGGAGCTGATGGATGATAACGATGCTCGACAGGTACTGCATGTTGCTTATGGCTCAGTACTTTCCGCAAATTTACCCGAAGCCGCAACCTTTAAAGAACGATTGATGAAATCTCTTGAGGAACATGAGGATCTGTATGAAAAAAATCTCAGTGCACATTTTAACAGACATTTTGAACCATTTAATTAATCTCAAATGGATAATTCACAGCTATTTAATCTTGATGGCAAAGTAGCCGCTGTAATTGGAGGCAGTGGTATATTAGGTGGTCAGATGTCGCAGGCACTTGCTGAAGCAGGGGCCAGTACGGCTGTTATATACAGCGGAAATCGAAATGGAGCGGAACAAAGAGCTTCCGAAATTCAAAATGCTGGTGGAGATTCCATTATTTGTCAGGCTGATGTACGGGATGAAAAATCACTAGTAACAGCGCTTGAGAAGATCATTGAAAAATGGGGGCAATTAGATATTCTAGTGAATGCACCCGGTGTGAATTCTACAACGCCGGTTATGGAGATAACTGAGGAAGAATGGAATCATATCCTTGATATAAATCTGAAAGGCGTATTTTTGGCGAGCAGGATTGCAGCCAAATATATGATTCAAAAAGGTGAAGGTGGAAGCATCATTAACATAACATCAGCATCATCTGAAGTTCCGTTGTCAAAAGTGTTTACATATAGCATTTCCAAAGCGGGAATGAACAATATGACAAAATTTCTTGCCCGGGAATGGGCACCACATAAAATCCGCGTAAATGCAATTATGCCGGGATTTTTTCCTGCTGAACAAAATAGAGAAATTCTTAGCAAGGAGCGTGAAAAAGCAATTTTTGATCACACTCCGATGAGGCGCTACGGCAGGCCGGAGGAGCTTTCGGGGGCAGTGATATGGCTGGCTTCGGAGAAAGCTTCATCCTTTGTAACCGGAGCTTTGATTCCGGTAGATGGCGGATTTACTGCTATGAGTATTTAATCTGAATAATCCAGGGTAAGCAGTTTTTATAGGCTTGATAAATGATAGAATCAGATTTCACCATGAGTTGTCGGCTATCAGCTTAAGCGGCAGATGAAATTTTAGATGAATTGTAAAATGAACAGTGCAATACAGATGAAATTGAAAGATTTTCACTTCATACACGACAACCGGAGGGAGACGTTATTAGTTAACAGGATCACGTGCCTTTTCCGGAAACTTTTTAATCCAATAAATCCAGAATGAATAAGCAGAAAACTCTGGCGCAAATAGAAGCGACTAAAGTGGTTGCCGTGGTGCGCCTGCAGGAAGTAGCTCTGTTTGAACCGGTTGCACTTGCTCTTTATGAAGGCGGAGTAAGAGCAATTGAAATTACCATGACGGTTCCCGGTGCACTTGCAGCTCTTGAAAAAGCAATTTCCAACTTGCCATCTGAAATAATCATAGGAGTTGGATCTGTTCTGAATGAAAAAACAACAGAAAGGGCAGTGAACGCCGGGGCTCAGTTCATTGTGAGTCCGGTGACAAAAAAGGAAATTCTCGACGCTTGTGAAACAGCAAAAGTTGCCGTGATGCCGGGTGCATTTACCCCAACCGAGATACAGAGAGCGTGGGAATGGGGAGCCGATATTGTAAAAGTTTTTCCTGCCGATATTTTAGGGGTGAAATTTTTTAAAGGCTTAAAAGCTCCCATGCCTCACCTGAAGCTGATGCCAACAGGTGGCGTTTCACTCAAGAATGCAGCAGATTGGATTCAGGCCGGCGCCTGTGCTGTGGGCGTCGGAGGTGCTCTATTGGATAAAGAGGCATTGAGAGACAGGAATTTTGAACAGATAAAGAAGAATGCAGAACGTCTAATTTCAAATTTGAAAACAATAAATCAATATGGGTAACATTGTAACTTTTGGAGAGATCATGTTGCGGCTGTCACCTCCCGGCTATTCAAGATTTATTCAAACCAATCAGTTTGAGGTGACCTATGGCGGGGGTGAGGCCAACGTGGCTGTAGCATTAGCCGGCTATGAAATGAACAGTTTTTTTGTAACCAGATTACCCGGCCATGAAATCGGTGAAGCGGCACTTCATGCATTGCAACGATACGGTGTAAATACGCAGCACATTATTCGCGGAGGGGATCGACTTGGCATCTATTTCCTGGAGACGGGTGCCAGCCAGCGACCTTCCAAAGTGATCTATGACCGGGCGAACTCCGCAGTCGAACAGATGGAGGAGTCGATGGTTAATTGGGATAAGGTATTTCAGGATAAGGATTGGTTCCATTGGACGGGAATCACTCCTGCTTTAGGTGAAAAACCGCGTAAATCTGTGATAGCTGCCTGTAAAGCTGCAAAGAGTGCGGGAGTAACCATTAGTTGTGACCTGAATTTCCGGGGGAAACTTTGGAGTGAACAGGAGGCGCAAGCGGTCATGAATCCGCTTATGGAGTATGTGGATGTGTGTATCTGTAATGAAGAAGATGCTCAGAAAAGCCTCGGGTTTGAAGCGGGTAGAACCAACATAGAGGGTGCAGAACTGGATGAAGAAGGGTATTTTACCCTTGCCAGATCCTTGAAAAAAGAGTATGAGTTTCAGTCGGTGGCTATTACACTCAGAGAAAGCTATTCGGCCAGCAGAAACGGCTGGAGTGCACTGCTGCATGATGAGCGTGACTGTAAGCAGCCGGTTCGCTCCGCCCGCTACGAAATTGATATTGTAGACCGCGTGGGAGGCGGAGATTCGTTTGCTTCGGGACTGATTTACGGTCTTTTAACTAAATCGAGCACAATTGATGCCCTGGAGTTTGCTGTGGCTGCTTCTTGCCTGAAACATACCATCCCCGGTGATTTTAATCTTGTCCGGGTGGATGAAGTTGAAAAACTGATTCAAAGCGGGGGTTCGGGACGTGTGGAGAGGTAAACACACCCCTTGTTTGCCCCAACCATCCTGCGGACATTGGGGCTGCACATTTCCCCTCTCGAGAGGGGACAGGGTTGAGCGCGTTCAGCGATCAAGCCAGGGGTGTGTACGGTGGGTTGGCAAAAAACGTATGAAAGATTAAAAGTTAATTTTAACATGCTCGTAAAAATATTTTTTATCAAAAATCCACCCGGAAAATGAAAAAACCATTCATACACAAAAATTTTCTGCTGCAAAATAACCTGGCAGAAGAATTATATCACGAATACGCATCTGACCAGCCAATCATCGATTACCATTGCCATCTGCCGCCACAGCAAATTGCAGATGATATCAATTTCAGAAACCTGACTCATATTTGGCTGGAAGGTGATCATTATAAATGGCGCGCCATGCGTACCTGTGGGATGGATGAAAAATACATTACTGGTAATTCGACTGATAAAGAGAAATTTCTGGCGTGGGCGAAAACGGTGCCTAAAACGATCAGGAATCCACTGTATCACTGGACCCATATGGAACTGAATCATCCTTTTGGAATCAATAAACGATTGTTGAATGATGATACGGCAGAACAAATCTGGTATGAATGCAATGAAATGTTGCAACAGCCTGAGTTTTCTGCGATAGAATTACTCAGACGTAACAAAGTGAATGTTATTGCCACTACGGACGATCCAACTGATTCACTGGAATATCATCAAAAATTCAAACAGGAAAAAGACGCCGGATTTATAATGGTACCCACTTTTCGTCCGGATCGGGGCATGGAAATAGAGAATGGAGATGGATTCAGGAACTGGGTGCAAAAACTGGAAGAGGTTTCCGGAATATCAATAACCTCATACCGGGATTGTCTGGATGCCTTAAAAAATCGTCATGACCTGTTTCACGAACTGGGCTGCCGGGCGTCTGATCATGGAATTGAAGAACCCTATGCAGAACCTTTTAGCGATAAGAAACTTGAAAGAATTTTTTCAAATGGCATGAAAGGTGTAATCGTATCTGAAGAGGAGGTTCGTATTTTTAAGTCTGCATTTCTCTATCACTGCGGATTGATGGATTATGAAAAGGAGTGGGTATTTCAGCTTCACATTGGTGCTTTAAGGAATAATAACTCTCGTATGATGAAAAAGCTTGGCCGGGATACAGGTTTTGATTCTATG
>Ga0102929_1002751_pt1 | contig 10453 bp, 6 predicted proteins | sample SalPonR1_B_D2_MG_FD_78510 | JGI IMG/M metagenome (GOLD analysis project Ga0102929, IMG submission 78510) | Salt pond soil microbial communities from South San Francisco under conditions of wetland restoration - Salt Pond MetaG R1_B_D2_MG | ecosystem: Environmental > Aquatic > Marine > Intertidal... | reverse complement strand
CTGGCCAGGCTGGGTATGGATTTGGGGCCTTTTATTGTTTATGCCGACCACGGTAAAAAGTATATGGTTACCAACGATCAGGAAGTGAAGGGTTTGCTAAAGAAAAAGACAACCGAAGCGCTTGAGGTTCAGAAAAGAACAGGTGCAAAAACCGGTTTGATTACCCCGGGGTTGTACGATGAAAGAATGGACTGGGATTATCAAACCATAAATGTTATTGAAAACATGCGCCTTTGTTGTGACATAGCCGGTAAAACCGGACTGGAACTGGTTATGGAGCCCCTTAATCACCAGGTGGATCATCCGGGGCTGTTTTTAACCAAAATGTCACAGTCGAAAATGATTTGCGTAGCTGTGAATCATCCGAGCTGCAAAATAGTTGATGACTTTTATCACCAGCAAATAACGGAAGGAAATCTGATAATGAATATGGATTTATGCTGGGATTACATCGGCGCTTTCCACATTGGCGACAATCCGGGAAGGAATGAACCCACCACCGGTGAAATCAACTATAAAAACATATTCAAACATATTTACGACAAAGGTTACGACGGAACGCTCTGCTGCGAGCACGGTAAAAGTAAAGGTGGCAAAGAAGGCGATATGGCCTTGATTCAGGCTTACCGCGAGGTTGATTCTTTTGAAATATAAATCGAATTTAAGAGACAAAAAAAACAGGCTGATCCAAAATTTTGGATCAGCCTGTTTTTTTATTACAAGGTCAGTTTAAATGCTAAAATCCATAAAAAGAGCCCAAAAGGGTAATGTGAATTTTTAAGAAGATACATTTCATTGGAAGTAATTCGTCGATATTTCCTTATTTTTACAAATACGGAATATTCATTCATAAACCAATAAAATCATGAGAAGACGAAATTTTTTAAAAAACACGGCTGCGAGCAGTATTGCTATGGCGGGCCTGGGGAGTGCATTTGGAGCCACAGCCTCGGAAACAGTATTATCTGATGCGGAGAAATTTAAACTAAATTACGCACCTCATTTTGGAATGTTCCGCCACAGTGCGGGAAACGATTTGGTTGACCAGCTAAAATTTATGGCCGACCAGGGATTTACCGCTTTCGAAGACAATGGTCTGATGAACCGCGACGTGGCTACTCAGAATAAAATTGGCGAAACACTCGAAAAGCTTGGTATGACTATGGGCGTATTTGTGGTTCCTAAAGGAGGGAACATGGCCAACACGCTTGCTGCGGGTAAAAAAGAACACCTCGATATATTTTTGGATGGCTGCCGTAAATCGGTTGAAGCGGCCAAACGGGTAAATGCCAAATGGATGACCGTAGTTCCTGGAGCGTTTGAGCGCCGGTTACCCATTGGGATTCAGGATGCCAATGTGATTGATGCATTGCGCCGCGGTGCCGAAATTTTTGAACCGCACGGGCTTACCATGGTGTTGGAACCTCTTTCAGATTCGCCGGATTTATATCTGCAAACGTCCGATCAAACCTATATGATTTGCAAGGCGGTTAACAGCCCGGCCTGTAAAATTCTGTACGATATTTACCACATGCAAAAAACCGAAGGTCACCTGATTCATCACATCGATTTGACCTGGGACGAAATAGCCTATTTCCAGGTGGGCGATAATCCTGGAAGAAATGAACCTACCACTGGGGAAATCAACTACAAAAATGTATTTAAATACATCTACGACAGAGGTTACAGGGACGTTGTGGGAATGGAACACGGAAACTCAATACCCGGGGCCGACGGCGAAGAAGCATTGATTAAAGCCTATCGCGAAGTGGATGCATTTGAGGTGTGATTCGAAAGATTTATTGACATAAAAAAAAGGAAGAGGCTGGTTTTATTAATGATTCAGCCTCTTTTTTATGTGTCTCCGGAAAATAGAATTCGAAATAATGATTGATTAATAATTTAATTACTTGCCGAACTGATAATCCCAAAAGTTTGGTCGGTACCATCCTCAAAGTAAACTTTCAATCCAACCATTCCCCATTTGTGGTTGCCAATGAATTCAATTTTGGAAACGCCGGGAATTCCTCTTCCGGTTTCCTGCACGTGAATGGTTTTAATTAGAAAGAAAGCCCATTCGTAGGCGTCCTCTTTTGAAACTTTGGTTACTTTTCTCACCAGGTTTTTCCCGTTGTGTTTTAAAGAATAGGTGTCTCCCTCTTTAGCATCAAAATCCATAAAGGTAAGGTTGCCTTCTTCGTAAACACTTTGAAATCCTTTGGTGGTAATTCTGTAATCGCGGCTTACGCTCGCACGATTGCCGCTTACAGAAACATCGGGCATGGCAGAAATCATTTCCAAAACTGCCGGATTTGTAATGGTTGCAGAATAGGTAATTGTTGATACTTCGCCATTGCGGGCAGTAACCACTGCGTCGGCATCGGTAACGCCATTGGGTAAAGCGGTTATCCCGTAACTGGTGTTCACTTCTCCCATGGGTGATGGTTCACCGCCTAAAGGTTTGTCGTCTCCATCAATTAAACTGCACGATGGAAATACCAGCACGGTTAAAATTAAAGTTGCAGCAAAAGGTAAAATGTAATTTTTCATGATTAGTCAGTTTTAAATGGATGGTTATTTTTTGTTTTATGGAATTTGAAAATCAATATTCTGAATCCAACGATAAAGGCAAGCAGAAATAATGGGAAAACTGATGTGGCAAAAAGAAATACAGGCCATCCGAAAATGAAAAGAAAACAGACAATCCAGATTCCGGAAGAAATAAATACAGCATAAATAAGTGCTTTTATCCTGAGCGCATTTAGTTCAGGTTTCTCGTTTTTCTCCGATGAAAAGCCAATAAAAATTAAACCCAGAGTTAGAAAAACGGCTGCTGTTTCATCGAGCAAATTGGTTTGTGCCACAACAAAAGTGCGTGTTTCCATGTATGATGTCAGAAAAGCAAAGACCTTCGTGGTAAAAAAATCGGGTTTGCCTCCCGCAAAATAGAGGTACCCTGCCAGGCCGGCAATTAATAACAAGGCTGCTCCGGCGTACCTGAACCAGTGCTTCAACAGCGGAAAGTAGAAATTTTGATTATCTGCATCATCCATGTGGTAAATATATTTACGGAGGATTCAATAATTATTCTCATATTGTAAATTTGATGCTTAAAAGGTAAATTGCAGGCTTAATTATATTTTGTCTAAATACTAACTGGCTAAATAATGTGGTACGATCTGGTTGTGTACACTCCAATGTATGCTACAGCCTTTTGGGCGGTAGTTTTTTTGCTTTCGCCTGTTAAAAAAAACCGGGCTAAACATTTTCTGGGGCTTTTCATGGTTGTGGCCTTTTTACTGTACCTGTCGCACACCTTATTTTTCAAACAGGAATTTGATGCGTATTTGATAATGGATCCGGTGTACACGTTTGCATCGCTTGCTGTTTATCCAATGTATTACTGGTACATCAGGCTGTTAACAGTTGAGCCCGCCATAAATTACCGGAACCTGCTGTTACTTTTGCCTGCTTTTGTAGTTTCGGTGGCCACATTATTCGTTTATGTGTTAATGAGTGAGGCAGAAACGATGGAGTACCTCCAACATTTTTTACTGAACAGAAAACCGGTTTCAGAACTTTCTTCGCTTGCCCAAACCCAGGGGATTATTTTTATTATCGGGCGGATTGTTTTTGCAGCCACAGTTATTTACAGCCTGGTTTTCGGTCGCAAACTGGTCATTCAGTACAACAAAAAGGTGGCCAATTTTTATTCCAATCTTGAGGATAAAACTATTGTTTGGGTAAAATATCTGCTTTATTCTTTTGTGGCAACCTCATTAATGAGTTTCATTTTTAATGTTATCGGGCGTTCCGTTTTTATCGAATTTTCGGGGTGGCTGCTGGTGCCATCTTTAATTTTTAGTTTGTTGCTTTTTTTTATTGGTTTTCAGGGGTATATACAGAATTATTCAGTGGTCGAGCTGGCTGAAGACGAGCAGAAAGTTCCTGCTCACGGATTAAGTTTCTCAAACTCAGAACAGCTAAAAAAAGAGGTGGTTCAGTTATTTGAAAATGAAAAAATTTATCGCGATCCGAACCTGAAAATCACTCATGTTTGCAATCGGCTGAAAACCAACAGGACGTACATTTCAAAATTGATAAACAATCAGTTTAATTCCACATTCAGCGATTTTGTAAACAGCTACCGGGTTGAGGAAGCGAAAACTTTGCTGACGCAAAATCCATCTCATCTTTTTTCATTAAACCATGTTTCGGAGGCGGCAGGCTTTGGCTCGCTAAGTTCATTTATCCGCATTTTTAAAGATAAAGTGGGAGTAACGCCCGGCAGATACCGCGAGAACAGCAGGAACTGAAAAATTTTACCCGGTGGTTCCCATGGCATTGGCAATGGCATTCACGCTGCGCAACAAGCTGTGCAGTAACCCGTCTGCGTTTTTCTTGTCAGAATGTTGCGCTTTTCGCCACTGTTTCAAAAGTCGTATTTGTTCTTTATGCAGCGGCATCAGGGCATCGGCCCTTAAGTTGGTTGAATAATAGTGGTTTTTGCGCCTTTCACGTATGGAACTGCCCAGCAGGGCGAGCATCATTTCGCGGGTTAACGCGAGTTCGCTTAACAACATGGTAAGAATTTCATTTTTTACTTTTTCGCTTACAACCAGGTCGCTGTAGAGTTTTATAATTTTTTCGTCGGTGGCAGCAAGGCTGGTATCAATGTTGGTTAAAACATAACGCACAAAATTATCGGTTTTAACCAGTTTTCTCAGGTCGCTGTATTTTTCAGGCTCTTCGTTTTTCATTTTTTGAAGTGTGGACCCCACACCGTACCAGCTCGAAATGTGCATGCGCGACTGTGTCCAGCTGAAAACCCACGGGATGGCACGCAAATCGGCCAGTGTCCTTTTTCCTGTGCGGCGTGCCGGGCGCGAGCCAATTTTGCTCGATTCAATGGCATCGATAGGAGTGGCCTGGTCGTAAAATTCAATAAACGAAGGGTGGTCGGTAAGCTGCCTGAAAACTTTGTAGCTCTCATTTGCCATATAGCTGAATGCCTTATTTCTAACCTGGTCATTTTCCGGTTCAATCTGATTGCTTAGCACCGTTTGATGAGCCAGCCCGGCAACCAGCAATTCAAGATTATAGGCCGCATTTACTTTGTTGGCGTATTTACGTTCTATGGTTTCGCCTTGTTCGGTGACCCTTATTAATCCGTTTAAAGTTGATGCCGGAAGCGATTTTATAAACCAGTGGGTTGGCCCGGCTCCACGGCTGATGGTGCCTCCTTTCCCGTGAAAAAAGCGAAGTTTCACACCGTGTTTTTTCGCTATTTCGGTGAGTTTAATCTGGGCGTTGTACAAATGCCATGTGCTGGCCAGAATCCCGCCGTCTTTGTTGCTGTCGCTGTAACCAATCATTACATCCTGTACCGGTTCTTTCCAGCCTTTCTGCTCTTTAATGTAATTCAGGCTGTTTTTGGTTGCCTGGTGACTTAAAAATGCATCCAGTATTTCGGGGCTTTTAATTAAATCATCAATGGTTTCAAACAGTGGCACCACCGGCAACGGGCACACCAAACCACCCGATGTGTAATGCGATAAACCGGCTTCCCGCACAAACAAAAAAACGGTAAACAAATCGGTAACATCGCGGGTCATGCTTACAATCAGCGAGCCCAGGGCTCTTTCCGAATAGTGGCTGATGTGGTTTTCGATTACCTGGAAAGTCCGGACAACTTGTTTTGATTTTTCCGATTTCAGAAAATCTATTTTGCTGATAAACGGACGGTTATTCCCAAGTTCTTCCAGGATAAATGTTTTCCATGCTTCGGGGTTTTGTGCAGTTGCTTTGTATTTTTGGGGTTGGCTTACCTTCATAATATCCCGCAGGGCATCTTCATAAAATTTACTGTTCTGCCTGATGTCTAAATGTGCCAAATGAAACCCAAAAATTTTCAGGTGGCGCAAAACTTTCTGTACGTCGTTAACAGCAATGGTTTCAGCGCCGTAATTTATCAGGGTGTCTTTGAGTAAAAGCAAATCTTCGGCCAGTTTAACTGAGCTTTTATAGGAGGTAGTGGTTTCGTGAAGTTCAATTCCCCCACTCGAATTTTCAACAATAGGAAGTTTTTGTTTTACAAGCTGAATGAATGTTTTGAATGGCTCGTTTTTAGCGGGTTGTTTTTGATACTGCAGTTCATTTTGCAGCATCTCCATGCGTTTTTGGAAGGAAGTTGTGAGGCAGCTGCTGTTGCAGTAAATGCTGAGTTTGTCAGCAAGTTCGTCCAATAGTTTGTTGAGCAACAAAAATGCATGTACCCTGAACGTTTTCAGCGTGTTTGCCGTAACTTCAGCTGTAACCAGCGGATGTCCGTCGCGGTCGCCACCCACCCAGTTTCCAAAAGCAATGACGGGGTAATTACCGGTATCGGCAACCAGATCGCGGTTAAACCCGGTTTCCTCCCAGGCCTGCCGTAGTTTAAAGTCGAAATAGTGAAGCATTTCGGGGAAAACTTTATAGAAATAGTGCAATACGTTTTCCAGTTCCGACTCCACCGCGGGTTTTTCAATAAAAATTTCCCCGATAAACCAGAGTTTATGCAATATTTGTTTGATGTCGTGTTTTATCTCTTCGTGTTCGTAGCTGGTGTACATGGAGTTTTCGCGCTTAACAATCAACAGGTACAGTTGGCGGTAAAGGGCTAAAACCACGGGGCGTTTGGCCTCAGTGGGATGGGCAGTTAAAACCGGTTCTGCAACAATTTTTTTCAATTCCCGGGCGATGGTATTTTCGTCAATGTTTTTACTTTTTAAATCGGCAAGCACATTTCCCCAAAGCCCGCTTACCCCCGAAAGGCCGTTTTGTTGCTGTTTTGCCCTGCGGTTTTGTACCGCCCCGTTCACTTCTGCCAGGTTCAGCAGCTGGAAACTCAATGAATATAGGTGCAATAATTTTTCAGTGTTTTCTTTATCAAAACGTGGTGGCTGGGAGGAGATCCATGGAATTTGACGGGCCAGACCGGTTTCGTTGTTTTCAACTAAAACTTCCGACAGGCATTGCAGCAGAAATTCAAAATCTTCGTAGGGTTTTCCAATCAATATTTTAACTTTATCCAACAAATGTTTCATAAAATAATCATGGTTGAGAAATTTATCCTTTCATTAATTAGGATAGACGATTTGAAAAAAATATTCATTAATAAAACCGGAGTTTGGTACATTTGTTTCAGTTCTGTCAATTATTGTTCTCGCGATATTGATTGTATAAACTAAAATTGAATAATGTTGTTCAATTTCAATAATTAAATGAGTGAAAAAAGATTTAATGAATAAAACGATATTAGTACCTGTTGATTTTAAACAGCCTTCGGCCGATGCTGCTTCTTATGGTTGTAAAATGGCTCAAAAAATGGGTGCCGGTTTGCTTTTGCTTTATGTAATTGATACCCCCGGAATATTAGCCCAGTTTTTTTCGTCGGGAGATCATCTTGTAAAAGTTACCGATGAGGCCAAAGAAAAACTGATTGAACTGGCAAAATCGATGAACAGCAAATTCCCCGAAATTAAAATCTCCACACGCATAGCACGTGGAAAACCATACGAAAAAATACTGGAAACATGCCGCAACGAAGACACCCGGATGATTATACTGGGAGAAAACCATCAGTGTGGCGATCCGGAAGATGAACTGGGAACCACGGTTTACCATGTTACGCTGAAATCGAGAGTACCTGTTCTTACCCTTAAAGGAGACACCACCAGGATGAAGGATAAAATTGTGGTTCCGCTTGACTTAACCAAGGAGACCCGCGAAAAGCTGTCGGCAGCTTTGTTTTATGGAAAGGAATATGGTGCAAAAATCCATTTGGTGTCCGCACTCGTTGGTGGTATTGCCAAAAAAGAAAGCCGCATTTACAAAAAAATGAACGACGCCAGGGATACCCTGGAAATGAATGGAGTTGAGTGCGAAATGAAATTGTTCGACCGTTCAAATACTCCCCCGTTTAAAAGGGTTTTGGAATATGCCGAGAAAGTAGATGCCGGAATGATTTTACTTATGACTCACCAGGAAGGTTATACGTACGATAATTACATCGGGGCGTTTGCTCATCATATTCTGAACTTGTCAAATATTTCGGTGTTGAGTATTACCTCGGTGAAGAACAATTTGGATTTTGCCCCGTTTTTTAAATCTTTGGTTGATCCCATGGGGGTGTTAATGAGAGGTGAGAAATGAGTAATTTTTAAAGAATTTTGTAAGAAATGCAATATATTCTTATTGTTTACCTGGTTGTCTCTTTCGGGATATTTATTTTGCCCGGCTGGCTGAAAAAGCAGAAAGCACTTTTGCTTACCCTGGTTCAGCTGGGTGCATTTATCTATTTTGCAACACGCATTCCTGAGATTACCAGCATGCCGTCGGAACAAATTTTTATAAGCTGGCTGCCCCGGCTCGGACTCAACCTTGAATTTGTTCTCGATGGCCTGAGCATGGTGTTTGCCTTGCTGGTAACGGGTATTGGAACCCTGGTGTTTTTGTATGCCAAGGCCTATATGAAAAGCTATTCGGGCACCGATAAGTTTTTCTTTTACCTGATGCTGTTCAGCGCTGCCATGTTGGGGCTGGTGTTGTCGGCCAATTTAATTCAGCTTTTTATTTTCTGGGAACTGACAAGTTTCCTGTCTTACTTTTTAATCAGTTTTTACCACGAAAAAGAATCGGCACGAAAAGCCGCTTTCCAGTCGCTTTATATTACCGGTTTTGGCGGGCTGAGTATGCTGGCGGGCATTGTGTTGCTGGGCAGTGTAATCGACAGCTATGCGCTGAATGACTGGATTGCCGGTGCTGACGCACTGCGTGAGAGTAATTTATACCTGCCCGGATTGTTACTTATTTTGGTTGGGGTGTTAACCAAATCGGCTCAGTTTCCGTTTCATTTTTGGTTGCCCGGTGCTATGCAGGCTCCGGCACCTGTGAGTTCGTATTTGCATTCGGCCACTATGGTAAAAGCCGGTGTTTTTCTGCTTGCAAGGCTGAGCCCGGTTTTGGGCGGTACTCCCGAGTGGGTTTATATTATTTCTATGGTTGGCGTGCTTACCATGCTCACCGGTTCCTATTTTGCCATTACCCAAACCGATTTGAAAGGAATTTTGGCCTACACTACCATTAATGCACTGGGCGTTTTGGTGTTACTGCTCGGAATCGACACCAAAGAGTCGATTAAAGCAGCCATGCTGTTTTTGTTTATTCATGCATTTTACAAAGCCACACTTTTCATGGTGGCCGGCCTCATCGAGAAAAAAACCGGCACGCGTGAACTTTCAAAACTGGGCGGATTGATAAAATACATGCCTTTTACTTTTGTTATTGCTTTGCTGGCCTTGCTTTCTATGGCCGGTCTCCCGCCATTGCTTGGTTTTTTAGGGAAGGAATTGATTTACGAAGCCAAAGTGCAGTCGCCCGGAATTGCTTCGCTGGTATTGGTGCTGGGCGTTATATCCAACGTATTTATGGTGGCAGTTTCGTTGTTTTTTGCCCGGAAAGTTTTTCTGGGAAAATCACCAAAATATGAAAAACTACCCAACGAAAGAGGTCTTGCTTTTTTAATTGGTCCGGCAGTGCTGGCACTGTTAAGCCTTGTGTTGGGGTTGTCGCCCGACAAGCTGGGAACGGCTATTATAAAACCAGCTCTTTTTGTCGTTTCTACAGAGGCCGTTGAAGTAAAACTGAAAATCTGGCACGGATTCAACCAGGTTTTTTATTTAAGTCTGCTCACTATTGTGCTGGGTGTGGGGCTTTTTTGGGCCATGCTCAAAAAGAAAAAAGTGCTGGAGATTTGGCGCAGGGTGAACGATGTAGTTTTTTCCGTTCAGCTCGAAGATGTTTTTGCATGGGTAATGGATAAGTTTGTGGTCATTTCGAAAATGAAAACCAAAGCGGTGCAGCATGGGTATCACCGTTATTACATATTAACCATTTTTGTTTTTACCACCTTACTGCTTTGGTTCCAGGTTTTTGTAACCCGCTCGTGGGATTTTGGCATTGCATTTAGCATGAAACCATTTTATATATCGGGACTTGCTGTGGTTATTATTTTGGCCGCTGCAGCCAGCACAGTGTCGCGTTCCCGCATTGTGACCATAATCGCTATGGGAGTGGCAGGTTACGGCATTTCTCTTATTTTTCTTTATTACAGCGCTATCGATTTGGCCATTACTCAAATATTGGTTGAAACGCTTACGATGGTCATGTTTATGGCTATTTTACAGAGATTGCCCCGGTTTGCCGTGTTGTCTTCGAAGCGCACGCGATTTCGCGATTTTTTAATCGCACTTGGTTTTGGCAGTGTAATGACAGTACTTGCATTAAAAGCAGTGAATGTGAATCTGAATCCATCCATCTCTGATTTTTTTATTGCGAACAGTTACGACAGGGCTTTTGGTGAAAATGTGGTAAATGTGATACTGGTTGATTTTCGTGCGCTCGATACACTTGG